>Ga0209040_10002066_pt1 | contig 15857 bp, 19 predicted proteins | sample BogFormECP12_OM3_FD_188240 | JGI IMG/M metagenome (GOLD analysis project Ga0209040, IMG submission 188240) | Bog forest soil microbial communities from Calvert Island, British Columbia, Canada - ECP12_OM3 (SPAdes) (version 2) | ecosystem: Environmental > Aquatic > Freshwater > Wetlands > Bog ...
CGGATAATATCCCCAAGACCTGCTGTACGGCCAAGTAGGCAAAGCGCCGACCAACAATACAACCAAGACTACAAGCAGAATAAGTGACATTGGATCCTCCGCTGGGACGCGCGTTATTCTCAGTGTCAATCCGACTCGCCGGCCCGGCTCTTTTGAAGCCGAGCCTTCGCTTCACTCTGAATGCAAATATGCGTTCAATTTGACTCGGACGTCGTCACAACGGACGAGGCCGCGTCACTCTTGCTTTGCTCTTTCGACTGAACGGAATACTTTCTGACGGCAGTCAGGAATGGCGCGCTGACAGCGGTGGGTTGCACCTTCCCGCTCAGAATCTGGGAGAAAGACCTGTAGCTCCCGTACAACAGGCGAGTCTCGTCCTTATCCTGGGTGAGAACGGCGCCGCTCAAGTCGATCCCGGCAAAAAGACCGCGGGCGCGGGAATAAGTCAACACTTCCGCTCTCATCTTGACATCCGTGTCGGCTGCGGCGTCACGGCCCACGGGGCCCGCTGCGGCAGAAGCGTCGGCGCCGAGTTTGAAATGGCTGGAAAGCAGATGTTGCATGCCGTCGTCATTGGTCACGACCATGACCAGGTCCACCGCCTGGCCTCCGAGCTGGAGACCCCAACTCCCTCCGGTGATGGTAATGGGGGCGGGAGCGCTCCAGCCGGTGGCAGTTCGGCAAGTGGCGACGCCCTTCCCATGGTTACCGCCGAACCCGACCGCAATCTTGACCATCGACGGAATCACAGCGATGCACTTGGCATCGCTCATGACCTTGTCAGGAATGGCTTTGTCCGGAGTCTCCATGATCTCGGTCAGTACCTTGGCGGACGCATCGATACGCTTGGCGATGTCGGATTGGTCTTTATCATCGGCGGACCAGCCCAAGCCGACAAAGAGTAAAGAGATAGTACTGAGCACCAGCAAACAGCTCCGCAATGCAGATGTAACTCTCGTCATAAATCCTCTTCTCTGCTCCATGTGAGCAACCAGGTATTTCCCGCGAGGTTAAGAATAATTCGCAAGGAAGCCTCGTTCCATCCAGCACACCCTGTACGCCACGACGGAACTTCCCTCAGACTGTGCCTTCGATTCGTACGAGCAGAAAACCCTTTCCTTCTCTCTGAAGGAGATTTGTGGCAGAGACCGATACAGTGACTGGCATCGCTGGATACAGGCTAAAACTGATACTCCGATCTTGGCTTCCCGCCTATGCTGGGTGGAGTAAGTTCATTCTGGAGGCCGACCATGCTTTATAGGGCGCTCGTGTTCTTTGTAGTCGCGCTGTTCGCCGCAGTGCTGGGATTCACGGGAATAGCCGTTGCCGCTGCCGGCATCGCGAAGATCATGTTTTTCGTTTTCCTCGTGCTCTTTCTGGTCTCCCTCGTTAGTCATATCGCAGGCGGCAGCCGCAAGTCATTGAATTGAGGACCGCGCAGTGGTATGGGAACCAAATCAACACACGAAGTTTGCCAGGAAGGAATAGTTATGAAAATCACAAGGTTGGTCAGCACAACAGTCTTGTCTTTGCTGCTCGGAAGCACTGCTCTCGTTTGGGCGCAGGACGAGCACAACGATGCCAAACCAGAAGAACCCAGGCCTGAAGCAAATCGACCAGAGCGGAATGAAGCACAGCCCAAGAAACAAGACGAGAACAAAGCTCCAAGGCAGGAAGAGACGAAGCCCTCCAAGCAAGCGGAACATGGTGCAGCCGGCCAGCATGGCCGCATTCCTGACGACAAGTTCCGCAGCCACTTCGGCCGTCAGCACACGTTCGCCGTTAGCCGGATCACGGTCGTCGAAGGTCAGCGGCGCTTCCAATACGGCGGCTATTGGTTCACGCTGGTAGACACGTGGCCCGCGGGGTGGGCGTATACCGACGATTGCTATATCGATTACATCGATGGCGAGTATTTTCTCTTCGACCTGCTCCACCCGGGCGTCCGCATCGCAATTGTAGTGGTGTTGTGACGGTTCGCACGGGAACAACTGATTGAACCGTGGCCTTCTCGATCGGCGCTTACTTAGTGGCTGACCGGCGGGGCCACGCCGCTATCTTCGCTCGGTTCCGCGCTCGGTTCCGCGCTCGGTTCCGCGAGGTTCAAGCCCGAACCGGCACTCGCACAGGCTTGAGCCGCCGGGAGGGAATGACAACCTCAACGATGGCGCCGGGATGGGCATTCGCTAAGCGCAAACTTCCGCCGAGTTCGGCGACGCGTTGCCTCATTCCTCCGATACCCACGCCAACGCTCTCCGGTCGCAGTTGGACGACCTGTTCTTCGATTCCTCTGCCATCGTCGCGAACGGTAACGACGATCGTGCCTTCTTGTTCCGTCAGACTAACGCGACCATTGTGCGCTCCAGAATGCCGGTACACGTTGGTCAGCGCTTCCTGGATGATTCGGAAGATCGCAGTTTCCAATTCAGGTTTGAGCCGGCCAAGATCGGGAGGATCGACGTTCAAGATGATTTTGATTCCACTGCGTTCCGAGAGCCCCTCTAGGTACCACCGAATCGCCGAGACAAGACCAACCTCATCGAGAAGCGGAGGATGCAGAAGATGAGAGATCGTGCGGACTTGTTGGATGGCGCGATCCGTCATTTGGCTGGCGTCAGCGGCTGCCTGCCGGTTTGAGGGCGAGGAATCCTTGCACAGAATTCCGTCTAGGATAATCTTGGCCGCGGCAAGTTCTTGTCCCAGGCCATCATGGATTTCGCGAGCGATGCGGCGACGCTCTTCATCCTGCATCGTCATCAGACGGCTGGAAAGGCGTCTGAGTTCGGCTGTTCTGACATCCACCATTCTTTCCAATTCGAGTGCATTGTCGCGAATCGATTGTTCCAGCACCTTACTGTCATGGATGTCAGAGCAAGCCCCGTACCACTTGAGGATAGTCCCTTGCGGATCCCGCAGCGGGACGGCACGAGCGCGGAACCAACGGTAGTGGCCATCGGAGCCGCGCAGGCGATATTCGGATTCATAGTCTTCGCCGGACTGCACGCAGCGCAGCCAGTGCTCCAGGCTATGCTCCCGGTCGTCGGCATGCATATACTCCAACCAACCCAGCCCAATCGCAGAACCTGGCGCGGCGCCCGTATATTCATAGAACCGGCTGCTGATGTAGTCTCTCGTGCCGTCCGGTTGCCGGCTGAAGATAATGTCTGGGGCCGTGTGCACAATAGCGTCCAGTTCCTGATTCTTCTGGGCAAGCACACCATTCAATTGCAGTAGCGTTCCCGCCTTTCGTTCCAGCTCCTGGGTCCGCTCCGCAACGCGCTCTTCGAGTTCACTATTCAGCCGCTCCAGTTGCTGGTTCTTTCTGTGGATTTCGGCAAATACCCTCACCTTCGCCTGCAGGACCTCGGCAACGATCGGGACGGAGAGATAATCTACGGCGCCGTGCTGGTATCCCTTGAGGCGGTCTTGATCCGTCAAATGCACGGCCGAAAGGAAGATGATCGCGGTTTTGTGAAAACGCGGACGCTGCCGGATCATCTCGGCGAGTTCAAACCCGTCGATCCCCGGCCTGCTCACATCGATCAACACGACGGCGACGTCGGTCTTGAGTAATCTCGCGAGAGCATCCTTGGCAGAGGTTGCCTGAATCAGGTTCTCACCGAGCTCCGCCAGGATGGCGTCATAGGTGAGCAGCTTGCCAGGCTGGTCGTCGACCACGAGAACATTAACTTTTTCGTGAGGGCTCATGATTTCTCAATAATCTGCTGCAGTATTTGCGCGTCGGTGCCGCCAATTTCAGTGGACCGAACAATCACTCATCGATGGAGCCATATGCGCAACGCCAAGAGCAGTTGCTCCGTATTAACCGGCTTGGCCAGGTATTTGGACGCGCCCGCCTCCAAGCATCTCGCGCGCCACGCGTGACCTCCGTGGTAAAGACGCCGAGCTGCTGAATCATGGTGTTGACGAGATCGGCGGAACGTAGAAACTCGCCTCCTAGCGGACGCCCGTCCACGTCGGTGGCGTCGGATCTTTTCATCGTCGTTCTTCCCGGAACTAAGGGCAATTCAATTACGGGAGTTCAGGCGCGCCAAGGAGTGATCGCCGCAAATAAACCAGCTGCCTGAAGATTTGTCCATGGCATTAATACCATACATGCAGGATAAGCTGCCCTAAGGTATTTCCTGTAGGAAGTCATAGCCCGCGCGGTCGAGACAGCATTTACTTCGACAACGGTGCACACAACAATCTTAAGATAACCTTTGGCTCCGTCTTTCCCTCCGGAGCCTACAGCGTGCTTATTCTGACGTAGCGGCGGAGATCTGGAAGTGAAGTGATGAGCGCATAGACAACGAAAGCGACGCCGGCTGCAGCCATTACGTTCGCAATAGTTAACCATGGCTTATTTCGAAAGTTCATACGGCCTCCGGTCAAACGACCTCCGATGCGTCTTTTCTCCGGCGAGGTGGTCTTTGGTCTTCGGTTGGTGAAATCGCGACCTCTCTTTTCTTCCTTGCCTGCGGCGCTACCGGGCCAAGAGCTACAGGTATTCCGCAGATGAACTAGAGACCAGACCTGATAGGCACGACACGCACACGCACCTATGCTCCATTTAAGCCGCGACTTGCAAGGAAATCGGCTAGAGCATGTGCTGCATGCATACACAAGCACAAGGGAGAAATGAAATGAAGAAGAGGTACAGTTGTCGAAGTCTGTTTGCTGGATTGCTATTGCTGGGCTGCGGGACTCTCGTGCTCGCCCAAGACGCGGCGGGACAAGATTCGCCTGCTGCTGACAACACCAAGGTGAATCAGCAAGACAAGAACACAAACCTGCCCAGCGCGGATCAGCAGCCGAACAATCGTTCCGATCGCGACATCACCCAACAGGTGCGACGCTCGATCATCGCTGACAAGACGCTGTCTACGTATGCCCACAACGTAAAGGTGATTACCCAGAACGGCCAGGTTACGTTGAAGGGGCCTGTCCGGTCAGACGAAGAGAAAAACGCAGTCGAAGCAAAAGCGACGGCAATTGCCGGCGAGAACAAGGTCACCAGCGAATTGACCGTCAAACCGAAGAGCTAGGCTTTCATCGGAAAATTACTTAAGGAGAGTTCACAATGTCAGGAAAAAATACAGCTGTATTCGGTATCTACCCGTCGTACATGAGCGTTGAAAACGGCGTGGATGCTCTAAAAACTGCAGGGTTCAGCAACCGGGACATTTCCGTATTGTTCCCCGAGAGCTCGGGATCGAAGGACTTCGCCCACGAAAAAAACACGAAAGCTCCCGAGGGCGCCACGACTGGCGCTGGGACCGGGATTGTGTTGGGTGGCGCGATGGGATGGTTGCTCGGCATCGGCGCCTTGGCCATTCCTGGCCTGGGACCGTTCATCGCGGCCGGCCCAATTATGGCCGCGCTGGCTGGCGCGGGCGTTGGCGGTACTGTTGGAGGGATTGCTGGCGCTCTGATTGGAATGGGGATTCCCGAATACGAGGCCAAGCGTTATGAGGGCCGGGTGAAGAATGGCGGCATCCTGCTCTCCGTTCACTCTGACAACTCGGAGCAGACTAAGTGGGCGAAGGAGATCTTGGAGCGCACTGGCGCACAGGATATTTCGTCAACCGGTGAGGCTAGTTCCGACGATATGAAAGACGTTCAGTTGCGCCGGGCAGGCTAGCCGGAAGCGACAGATGTGGGGGGCGTGGGTGTCGGCAGGAACTTTCTGCCGGCACCTTTGGTTTGCGGGCACCCTGGTTTGTGCACCCTGGTTTGCGCTGTTTGCTCCGACACTAGAGAGCTGATCGAAGATTTGGCCGCCTCGTGCGGCCGCCTTCGTCTGCAGCCATGGCTTGCGTACTGGCACGAGATGAAGCGGATGAACTCGTGGCGATGATGCTCACACAGTTACTCCAGACCGGGAAGGGTGCTAGTTTATCTGGCGCTCTGGGCAGTTGTTGCCTGCGGTCTTGTCGTATGCGGAAAGGAAGATGGCGGCAATAACAAAATTACGCAGATGGGAAAATTGTCCCACAAATACGGCAGCCCGCCCTCTCTAAGTTGTTCTAGGCATTATGCTTCGCTCTATGGAAGCACACCTGCATGTCCTTCGATCAGCAGCGATTCTACAATCTCGGCTTTTTTGTCGGAGGTCATTATGGATCAGGACCGTCCTAAGGACTGGCGGGAGCTCTGTAAGGCAGCGGCGACCGAGCTAGACCCAGCGAAGCTGATGAACCTGGTTGCTGAGATCAACAGAGCACTGGATGAGCGCGATCAGAAGCGGAAGACTTCCATCGAAAATGCGACCGGCAGGAATGTAGGGACAAGTTTCTTGCGGAGTGAACCCGTAATCTGAGAATGAATCGGACACAACGGGACGAGCCATAAGAATCCCTTCCCGAGCACGATGGTCGACAACCATCCATAAGATATTGAAGCAAAGAGCAACGCCGGAACGAACCTCGTTCAGCTCTCACTCGGTGGCTAACAGAATCGACGAACTCTTCGTTTTCCTTTCATGCAAACGACACGGGCGAGGAATCGCTATTAAGCAGATGGCCCCGCCCGTTTGGGTTTGTCATCACCGAGGCGACGAGAGTAGCTAGCCCCTTGGCCTCTCCGGAGCCGGGCTCCGCGGCGCCTGTCGCTGCTGCAAATCCTGCTGTTGCTGCATGTGTCTCTGCTGCAATTGCTGCGTCTGCTGCTGGTGCTTCTGTTCAGTCTGCTGCTTTCTTGCGTCGTTAGCGTTCTGCTTTTCCATCTGCTGATGTTCTTTATCTTGCTGCTGCTGGAGTTTTTGACGCTCCTGAGCCTGTTTCTGGCTTAGTTTTGCTTGCTGTTGCTGGTATTTCTTATCCAGCTTCGCGTTCCCCGTATTAGGAGCAGCGGGATGTTCCATCGGCGGCAGATCGTTTGGATGGTTTGCGGTGGCAGGCCGGCCGTTCTCAGCGCGCGGCTCAGTTGCGGCCCGATTAGCTGGAGGAGTATACGGCGCTCCGGCCTCTCTGGATGCTACCGCGCCCTCGCGAAATTCTCCCGGTTTGGCAGTAGCGGCGATGGGCGGTTTACCGTGGTTCGCCGAAGCTCGTAGTTCCTGGTTACCGCGGGCCTGCTCGATGTGCTGAGTCTGGGCAGCCACGGGCGGAATGTGCCGCTCATTGGCCACGGCTTCCTCCTGGGGTGTGGGGCGGGCCGTGACGCCGCCTTCGCCGCCGTTGTAGCTGACTCGATTCACCGTAGTGTTATGGACAATGGTCGTGTTGTAGACATTATGAATATTGGTGATGTTCACATTGGTGACCGAGCGGTTGTAGAAAAAATGTCCGTTGTCCCAACGCCCACCTTCGAATCCTACCCCGAAATATCCGAAGCCGTAGGCGATACCGCCATAGAAGCCGACATGCGGACCCCAGTATCCGTCATAGAAGACAAACCCACCATCGCCCCAACCCCAATACGGCGGAGTCCAGAGGAAGCCGACTTGGGGAGCCAACACCCATGTGCCTGGCACCCAATAGTAGTCGTCGTCGCCCCAAGCCCAGTAGCCAGGAGTCCAGAGATAGCCGTCGCCGGGGCAAAGGGGCTGCTCGTAAACGGGCAGAGCGGGCGGACCGAACGCGACCGTTATACGAACTTGCGCAAATGAGGCCGAGGACATGGCCAGCACCACGAGCGCGAATAACAAAACCACACGAAGGGAGGGAATACGCATTGTGCCTTCTCCTGTACCCGAATCATCCTTGGCTTACCCGGTACTGCTTTGCCGCTGCGGGCTGCGTGGATTAGTGGGTACGAATTACCGGGATGAACACTTCATGGTCATCCTCGATATGTGCGTCAGATCTCATTCCATCGGCCAACTTTTACATGCTCACGACGTGAGCCCTCGTCGAACTGTTTAGAGATGGAACCCTGCCGAGAGGTTGTGCGGAAAAGTCAGCGATGGAGGAATCGTATTTCCGCATGGAAGGCGCAGACGGGATGTGGGTCATTCAAGCCTAAAATCAAGGGACCAACCCATTCTGTGCAATACGGAATTCACTGTATTGATCCGGCCGACCTGTGTGAATAAAGTTGGCCAGTACAACGGAATGGGATTTGGGTAGTCATGGGTTAGCGTCGTCTGTGTCGACATTTGGACCCTCACGACTGCCCTTCCCTCCCACGAGAGTGTGGACGGTATCCTTAGTTTTCGCCTGCGCGAGGAAGGTCCACGCTCTCGGAAAAGCTCAACTTGAATCCCAGAAAATTCAAAAATAATCGTGTATGCTGTTCCGGCAGCCGAAGGAGGTATTCTATGGCCGAAACCAGTTCTGGGTTGAACCCCGAGGATAGGCGGCCAGCCGTGACGGTGCCGGGAACCGTCGAAAGAATTATTAAACCGGTTTTCCCGGGCGAACCCGAAAAGGCGGAGATTGGTTTAGAAAATGCCGACTCGCTCTATCGGGAAATTCGGGTCGAAAATACCCTAACCAACGCAAATGGTGAACCCGTAGGTTTGAAAAAAGGGGCTCAAGTCGACGTTACCATTGAGGCCGACCCCGAAGACACCGTCAAGAAACCTGAATAGGCCTTGGCGCGATTCTGGCCGCAGAATTGAGAAGCGCAGACTTGCGGAGCGGAACCCCGCCGCTTCGAGCCGAAATCTCCAAGCCACGATCCAACCTATGATTCTCAATGAACTCGCTCCGTGAGCAGGTGAATTCTGTCCCCCATCAGCTGTTCCAGGAACTTGCCTTGCGCGTCCCGCATGGAGTCCATGTCGGACTGCGCATAGAGTTGCATCGTCGTGCCGAAGTCCTCGTGGCGCAGCACTCCTTGTACGGTTTTCGGGTCCACCTTAAGCTTCACCAGCGCCGTCGCCAGCGAGTGGCGAAAGTTGTGAAAGCCGAAGCGTCGCGTCTTGACAGAGTTTGCTCGACCCGCGCCAAAATCTCTCCGCCATTCCGGGATAGGCAATGAAAGGGTCCACAACTCTACCTGCCTCGTGGACCGGAGTTACAGTTCTAACCTCTCAACGCGTTCCTTCCTTACTTTTGCTTCCGCGTTCAACCCAGTCACCAGGAGTCAAGGGTGAACTATCAAGCTGCATCCGCAAAACAGCAAGGGAATTAAAGCAGTCAGAAAATAGCGTTTCAAATTGCTGTCGTCGTAAGCACGCAACCCACAAGATCGCTCTGTAATATTTGTCTATTGCGTTTTTGCTTCTTCTATTGCGCCCGCACGCAGCGAAAACCTAGATGATTTGTCCCCGTCTCCGGATCACCTTTGCCGCGCGCGCCGGGCATATAGCGTTCGCAATATTGATCGGTGCAGAGAAACGATCCGCCTTTTTGCACTCGCTTAGGCACTCCGAGTTCTTGCGGATCAAGACTGTCGCGTGGGCCCTGAGGATTGATCGCAACTAATTCTTCCCGCCGAAGCTGCGCGTAGTAATCGGGCCGATACCAGTCCGAGACCCACTGCCAGACATTTCCCGACATGTCATACAAGCCGAAATCATTGGCCGGGAACGACGCGACCGGCGCTACGCCGGCGTAGCCATCCTCGGAACTGTTCTTGTCCGGAAAATGTCCCTGAAACGTATTCGCCATCCACTTGCCGTTTGGATTCAGGTTATTGCCCCATGGATAGTTCTTCCGGTCGCGACCGCCGCGCGCGGCAAACTCCCACTCGGCTTCGGTGGGAAGGCGCTTGCCCGCCCACTTTGCGTACGCCTCGGCGTCGGGCCATGCGATGTGAACCACAGGATATTTTCCTTTGCCGCGAAGATCGCTGTTGGGGCCCTCCGGGTGACGCCAGTTCGCACCTTTCGCAAATCTCCACCACGCGAGTGGGTGATCGAGCGGCACCGGAGCCGCCGGAGGTGTGAATACAACGGAACCGGGAGCTAGGTCCTCGGATGGGAGGTTGGGAAATTCTTTCCGGTCGAGCGGATGTTCGGCAATGGTTATGTAGCCGGTGGCTTTGACGAATCGCGCGAATTCTTCATTCGTAACGTCCGTGCGATCCATCCAGAAGCCGTTTACTTCGACTTGATGGACCGGCTGGGCATCTTCCATGTGATCGGTTCCCATCCAGAAGCGCCCGCCCGGAATCCACACCATGCCTGCCGGAGCATCTTGTGAACTACCGGACTTTGCGGGCGCGAGCGGGTGCGCGGCACTCTCCAATGCCGCTGCATGCAGGGAATGACGAGACATTCCGCTATCGCATTGCAGGGGAGGGCTGCTCTGTGCAGCGGCATTCTGGGCAACGGCAGAACGATTCATGGCGATCCCGCAAAAGCACAAGAGGAGCAACAGAATACGTCCTGCCGAAAGCAACAAGGAGCTGCGCGAGTTTTCTTTTGCCATCATTGAGCTTGCTAGTTGTCACCAGGCTTGGTCACATCCTTCACAGCTTCGGCAAATGACTTGGAGCCCGGTGTGCGATGAATGCGACCGCTGAAGACGTCGTCCCAAGTGATGTACGGATAAAGGTTGTGGGACTTAGCCTGTTCTTCGAACAGGGCCTTGAGTTCAGCCAACTTCTCAGGGTACTTTTTGGCTAAATCAATCCGCTCCGTGTAGTCCTCGTTGAGGTTGTAGAGCTCCCATGCGTTTTCGTCGAAAGGCGCTTTGCTTTGAAAGTTCCCTGTGATGAAGCTGCTGGGGTAAGCCAATTCGGCCTTCCAGCCGTCCTTATAAATCGATCTCGCACCGTAGATGTAGTAATACTGCACCGTATGACGCGAGGGCGCTTTGGCATCGTCAATCGAATATGCCAAGGAAGTTCCTTCAATGGGCTGCTGCTTAATCCCTCGGATCTGCTCGGGTGCCTTGATGCCCAAGAGTTCGAGGCCCTCTTTGCTGGCGCCGTTGTCGCCGATCATGAGGACTACAAGGGTGTTGTCCAGTTGGTTGATCTCTTTTAAGTGATTGATCAAATGGCCGACTTCAAAATCGGTATAGGTTAGATAACCCGCATAGACTTCCATGAAGCGCGCGTAAAGACTGCCGTCAATCTTGACGACGGTGGTGCACTAAGGCTAAACATAAAACTCGGCATCTGGAGTGATCATGGCAGGCAGAGTATAGATCCAGGGCGGAGTTGACAAGTCGACGGTCAGGACAACAGGGCGCCGATCCGAGCCACCAGTAAGGCAAACGCCCATAGCAGGTCAAAGTTGAGCCAGGTGTGTCGGAGTAACTTCAGCTCCACCCTTTCGTAGCTCTCAAAGAAGAAGATTGTTGTTTGGCAGTATCATAATGCAGACCTTCGGTCGAGTCGCATCTCTCTCTAAGTGACAAAATTTGGAAGACAGCCAGGTTGCAGGCGGTCTCTATGAGGTGGCGGTCAACCCCCACTTGTTTTGCAGGTGGCGCTCCATGCCTTTGAAGACGACGCCGTCGACGATGTATCCGATGGCGATGATCAGGAACATCACAGCAATCACGGCGCTCATATCGTTGAGGTCGCGCCCCATCATCAGCACCTGACCGAGACCGAGACTTAGATAAAGCATCTCGGCGGTGATGAGGGACCGCCAGGCGAAAGCCCATCCTTGCTTCAGTCCCGAGACGATGAAGGGCAGGCTCGCCGGAAGCAGGATATACCAGAACAGCTTGAACCCTTTTGCGCCGAGGTTGCGTCCGGCCTGGCTGAAGATCTTGGGCATCTGCTTGCGACCGTCTTCCATCGCAAGCGTCACGGAGAGCAACGAGCCCATGATGACGACAAACAGAATTGCGTTCTGATTCAGCCCAAACCAGAGAAGGGCGAGAGGCCACCAGCAAATACTAGGCAGGCTCTGCAGGCTGACGAGCAATCCGCCCATGGTCTCTTCGAGAAATTTGTTGCTGGCGACACCGAGGCCGAGGATCATTCCGAGCACGACGGAGATACCGTAGCCGATCAACACCCGCTGCATGCTGACGCGAATGGCCACCCAGTAGGTGTGGTCCTGGAATCCAGCGTACAAAGCTTCGGCAACGCCCCACGGAGCGGGGAATAGATACGGGGGCCAGATCTTCAGCTTGGCAAGAATGGTCCAAAGCGCGAACAGAGCGCCGTAGAAAATGACGTAGCGGGCAACTCGTTTCATACGCGGGATCCTTCTTCGAGTTCTGACTCCTGCTGTGGATCAATTCGAGGTTTCACCCCTTCCCGGTATTCCGCCTCAAGTGAACGGTTAATCTCTTCGCGAAGTTCGTCCAGAATCGCGCGCGCGGTGCCGGCGACGGCGGGATCTTCGAGATGGCGAGGCCGAGGCAACTCGATTAGGAATTCGCTTTTGACACGACCGGGACGAAAGGTCAGTAGTACGACACGATCGCCAAGGCGGACAGCTTCGCGCACATTGTGGGTTACGAAGATGATGGTGCGGCCGGTGTCGGCCCAGATGCGTTCTAACTCGTCGTGCAACAAGTCACGAGTTTGGGCGTCGAGTGCAGCGAAGGGTTCGTCCATCAACAACACATCGGGCTCGGTGGCGAGAGCACGAGCGATGGCTACGCGTTGCCGCATGCCTCCGGAGAGTTGATGAATATAACTGTTCTCGAATTTTGCCAGATGCACGAGGCGGAGGTAGTGCTGCGTCTTCTCCTGGCGCTCAGTTTTCGGAATGCCCTTCATCTTCATCCCGAATTCGACGTTCTGCCGAACGGTAAGCCAGGGAAACAGCCCGTGCTCCTGGAAGATGAGGATGCGATCGGTGCCGGGACCCTCCACGGGCTTGCCGTCGATCCTGATCTCACCCGATGTCTGGTGATGCAATCCGGCGACGAGATGAAGCAGCGTTGACTTGCCGCAGCCGGAAGGCCCGACGATGCAGAGGAATTCGCCTGTTTGCACCTGGAGGTTGATGCGATCGAGCGCGAGCAGCCGCGTTCCGCTCTGCGCCCTGTAGCTCAGACAGATGTCATTGAGACCGACCTTGTTGGTTGCCGGAGGAACCGGCCGCACGATGCGGCCGACCGAAGCCGGGTCTATTTTCCCACTTGGATTGGACGGGCGCGAGGGAGCTATCGGCCCGACGGGCAAGGGAAGCGGGTTTGGGAATTGGTGCAGGTTCGCGCTCATTGAATCGCCTTTCGTCCCTTTTCTGCCAAAACCTGATTCAGCAGTGAGAGATCGTAGAGCTTGGAGAGATCAGGCATCTGGCGGCCGAGGAATCCGTCCTCGAATGCCTGTTTTGCGGCAGTGTTTAGCGCGGCATGTAGAGGATCGTAGGTCACCTGCATCCGTGAGAAGGCCTCATCGAGAACGTTTGCAGGCAGGGCCTTGCCGGTCTCGCGCTGGATTTGCTCGTTCAGGATCTTCTTCGATTCCGCGGGATGGGTATTGATCCATTCGGTCAGGTCGATATTCGCGCGAATCCAGTTTTTAACGAGATCGGGATGGGCGCTGAGGAACTTTGTATTGACAACGAGCAAGCCGATGACGAACTGTCCGTTGGGCCAGAGTGTGCGCTCATCGATAAAAAGTCGGCCGTTGCCTTCATGGATCAGGCGAGTGGCCCACGGCTCGGGGGCCCATGCGCCGTCGAGATCCTTCTTGAGGAAGAGCGTAAGCTGATCGGGATTCGCCATAGGCACGATCTGTACGTCGCCGCCCTTGTCATTCGTCTTCAGGCCGTGGTTCTTGAGCCAATTGCGTAGGGCAACGTCTTGGGTGTTGCCAAACTGCGGGGAAGCGATGCGCTTGCCGTGGAAGTCTTCGGGCGTGTTGATACCGGCATCGTTGCGAACAACGAGGGACGCTCCGCCGCTGGCTGCTCCAGCCACAACACGAAGCGCATCTCCGTTAGACCGCACGTAGCCGTTGATCGCCGGGTTCGGCCCAACATAGGTAATATCGATGGCACCGGCGAAGAGCGCTTCGATGGCGGATGGTCCAGCGTTGAAGCTCGTCCACTGCACTTTGACCTGCGGGCCCATGGCCTTGTCGAACCATCCATTGGCCTTGCCGACCATGGCTTGCGCGTGCGTGATGTTGGGGAACGCTCCCACGCGAATTACGTTAGAGGATCCCTGAGCCCAAGCAACCAGGCTGAGCAAGAGCACACTTCCGATTCGCAGAATGTTCTTAGTCACCCACGCCCCCCTACGACGGAATCTTTGGAACGATGCTGAAACGAATCGAGACCGCCAACAACAAGGCGAGTCCTACTGCCCATTCATCTACTGACAGTTTGAATCTGTCATTGCGCATTCAAGACCTCCAGAAGGTTTCAGAGACTTCCGACGATCTCATCGGAACATGCCTTCCCTTGGCTGGCGAAACCGAAATCGACTTGGGCACCGTCGGAATGTTTCACTTTGCCGCGCACGCAGAGCACGTGGAACCAGCGCGCGAGCACGAGGGCCGCAAACATCCACCAGAAAAGCCAGGTCTTCTCCATAAAAAGGATCACAGTCTTCTCCTGCAGGGGAACGATTAGCCGTACTCGGCTTGGCCCTCATCGCCCCCACTAAAGTGCGATTTACGAGAGCCGACGCAAATTATACTATAAAGTCCATTTTAGCAATAGACATTATAGGAATGATTCTATGCGACACTCGACGAGCAAGATTCTTTCCCTCCAGATGAAAATATTGTTCTGCTTGCCAGTCTGGCGCCGCACGGGCCACCGATGCCTACGAAAGCGCACGCGAAAAATCGCGCCGCTTCCTGAATGCGTCGACCACTCGCGAGATCGTTTTCGTGCGCGGTGCGACCGAAGGTATCAATCTTGTTCCTCAGAGCTGGGGACGACGCAACGTTCGCGAGGGCGACGAAGTTGTGATCACCTGGCTGGAGCACCACGCCAATATTGTTCCCTGGCAGATGCTTTGTGCGGAGAAGGGTGCGCGTTTACGCGTGGCTCCGGTGAATGATCGCGGAGAGATCATCCTTGAAGAGTACGAAAAACTTCTCGGCCCGCGTACTCGTATCGTAGCGTTCAGCCAGGTTTCAAACGCTCTCGGAACCATCACACCGGCTCGTGAGATGGTCGAGATCGCACACCGTTACGGCGCACGTGTGCTGCTCGATGGCGCCCAGGCCGTCTCTCACATGCCGGTGGACGTGCAAACTCTTGACTGTGACTTCTACGTGTTCTCGGGGCACAAGGTTTTTGGGCCCACGGGAATCGGAGTGGTTTACGGCAAACTCGATCTGCTGGAGACCATGCCGCCGTGGCAAGGTGGTGGCAATATGATCTCCCGACGTTACGTTTGAAAGGACCACGTACCAGGCCTCTCCCGCGCGCTTTGAGGCTGGGACCGGCAACATCGCCGATGCGGTGGGGCTGGGGGCGGCGCTTGATTATGTCGACGAAATCGGCAGGGAGAATATCGCCGCTTACGAGCACGATCTATTGAACTACGGGACGGCGAAATTGCTTACCGTGCCCGGCTTACGCCTGATCGGTACAGCTCGGGAGAAAGCCGGCGTGATGTCGTTTGTTTTGGACGAAGTCCGCACCGAGGATGTCGGCGTCGCGTTGAACCAGGAAGGAATCGCAGTGCGCTCCGGCCACCATTGCGCGCAACCCATCCTGCGCCGTGTGGGCGTCGAGAGCACGGTGCGTCCGTCACTGGCGTTTTACAACACATGCGAGGATGTCGATGCGCTGGTCGCTGCGTTGCTGCGCCTGCAGGCGGGGCGTGGGCATCGCGGACTGTAATCCGGCGACACTGTAATCTTTTGACACTACGTAGAAAAGAGCGCTCTGTATCGGCACGGGAATGCGATGGTAGAAGAGCGAAACGTATACGAAGGTACCCCAACGGCCTGTGTTTTTCTCCCGACGAGAAAAAGCTCTACCTCGTTGATAGGGAGTTCCGAAACACCCCGGCGACCCGCGTCCGATTCGCGTCTATGACTTTGATGGATGGCATTCGATTGAAGAATAGCCGGCTCTTCGT
>Ga0209040_10002067_pt1 | contig 15855 bp, 17 predicted proteins | sample BogFormECP12_OM3_FD_188240 | JGI IMG/M metagenome (GOLD analysis project Ga0209040, IMG submission 188240) | Bog forest soil microbial communities from Calvert Island, British Columbia, Canada - ECP12_OM3 (SPAdes) (version 2) | ecosystem: Environmental > Aquatic > Freshwater > Wetlands > Bog ...
ATGCTAAAGGGCTTGGCAACGTCGCACTCGACGAATTGGAAATTCGGATGACCGAACAAGTGCTCCAGGTTTCTCAGAGCGCCCGTCATCAGATTATCCAGGGCAACCACCGTGTGGTTATCGGCAATCAACCGGTCACAGAAATGGGAGCCAATGAAACCCGCGGCGCCCGACATGAGAAAACGCAAACTATACCCCCGTTTCAGAATAAGCGATGCCTAGAGCCTTGTTGGACATGGCGTTCGAAAAGGCCTTCGACATGGCGTTCGACATGCTGCATGATACAGTCTAATTTCGGATTCCGCATGGTACACCTCACGTGGTTGGAAACAGCCGTATTTGTTGTCTGTCTGGCCGCCTCGGCGTACGGCTTCTGGCTACGCTTCGACAAGGTCTGGCGCATTGTTCTCGCGTCGAAAAAAGATCCTGAGTTTGACATTCATCCTATCGGCGGACGGCTGAGAACCTTTATTTGGGAGGTCTTGCTACAGGGCAAAGTGATTCAGCAGAGACCATTGCCCGGCTTCGCCCATGCGCTGGTGTTCTGGGGTTTCTGCGCCTTCGCCCTGATCACCGTCAATGATTTTCTCGAGGGCGTGCATCTGCACTTACTCTCCCGCGATAATTGGTTCGGACAATTTTACTTTTATCTGGCGGCGCTGTTCGCCGTTGGCGTGGCGATCGGGATTGCCGGACTCGCGTTTCGCCGTTTCGCGATCCGCCCGCGCTGGTTGGGACCGGTCAAGTATGAGTCGGGTTTCATCGCCTTTCTGATCTTCATGCTGATGGTCACCTACCTGGCGACGTTTATTCCCGGATGGGAGGACAGCCGGCCGCTGTGGTGGGCGCATACGCTGTGCATCCTGATTTTCATGCCGCTGATTCCGCACACCAAACATCTGCACCTGGTGCTGAGTCCGCTGACTGTTTTTTTGAAGCGCGATCAGTTCAGCAAGATCCCTCCGCTGGTGGGAGACGAAGATTTCGGCCTCGACACCGGCAAAGATCTCACCCAGTTGATTTCACTGCAGGCGTTCTCCTGCGTCGAATGCGGCCGCTGCACCGAACATTGTCCCGCCAACTTCACCGGCAAGGAACTCAATCCCAAGGAAATCGCTCTCGGCGTCCGCGGGTACCTGAAAGAATTTGGCCCGGCGAGCGAAGAGCCGTTGATCGGAAAATATCTTTCGCAGGAAGCGGCTTTCCAATGCACCACCTGCGGCTCCTGCGAGTTTCAGTGTCCCGTGGGCGTGCAACACCTGCCCATGATCATCGGCCTGCGCCGCGGCGCCGTGAACACCGGCAAATGGGAAGACGACTACGGCAACAAGCTCTTTCTCAATCTGGAACGCAACGGCAACGCTCTCGGCTTCTCCAGCAACGACCGCGACAAATTCATCCAGAAACAGGAGTTCCCGATCTTTGACGGAACCCAGGAGTACTGCCTCTGGCTGGGCTGCATGGGTTCCTACGATCCGCAGGGGCGCGAGATCGTGTCTTCCCTGGCGCGGGTCATGAAACATTTGAACGTCACGTTCGGCGTGCTGCGCAAGGAGCGTTGCACCGGCGATCCAGCCCGGCGGCTGGGCAACGATCTTGCCTTTGGGACGTTAGCCGAAACCAATCTCGAAACGTTGAAATCGAGCAACGTCAAAAAAATCATTTCCATTTGTCCGCATTGCATCCAGACCATGAGCAAAGATTGGCGCGAGTTCGGCGAGGCGCCTCCCATAGAACACCACAGCGAGTTTCTGGCCAGGCACCTGGACCAACTTCCGAAACAGACGCTGGCTGGCCAGAAGATCGTCTATCACGATCCGTGTTACCTGGGCCGCTACCGCGGCTCCTATGATCAACCGCGCCAAGTGGTTGCCCACTTCGGTGAGCAGGTCGATCCGGAACGCGCGCGCGAGCGATCCTTCTGTTGCGGCGCCGGTGGCGGGCTGGCGTTTCTAGGAGAAGAAAAAGGCAAGCGAGTGAGCGTGGAGCGAGCTGAGCAGTTGATGGCCACGGGCGCGTCCATTGTCGGCGCCGCCTGTCCGTTCTGCAATACCATGTTCCGGGACGCGCTGAGCAACCTGTCGCCCGATGCGCCGAAGCTGATGGATATCGCCCAGATCGCCGCGGCTTCGCTGCCGAATGCACAATAAGCCGTGCTAAACTCACGGTTGGCTCACTAGTGAGCCGATCCCGCAAGGTTCTTCCTCAAGAGGGGCGCGTAGCTCAATTGGTAGAGCAAGTGACTCTTAATCACTTGGTTGTAGGTTCGAGTCCTACCGCGCTCACCACATAGAATCAGTGGGCTCGCGACTTTTGCTTTGCCGATCAGCTCTCGAAGCAAGCCATCATTGGTTGAAGAATAGTATTGTCGATCAAGTTGCAACAAGGCACGAACATCAGCCAGCTCAATCGGGCCGGTTGGGTTGCCCAAGCCACGAAGAATCTTCGTAACCTGGGCATCGATATCGCGCGCTGTTCTCGCTTCAAGGAAGCGATTCCTTATCGTTCGCACAAGAACTTCACATACTCCTCCAGAGCCGAGTGTTCCTCTTGAGAGAGCTTTTCCACCGGCTCTGAACGCGCCGCAGCTGCCCGGTGTCGTCCGGTCCGCAGGTCCGGATCGCTTGGAAGTTCTCCTGCAAAGACCAGACTCTCCCAAAGTTGCTGAAGCCTTGGCACTGCTGCTTGTCGATCTCAACCACCAGACACCCCGGATGCTCGACGGCGGCCCCGCCCTTACCTTCCACCTGCTCGACGTTAACCGGACAGGCCCATCTACTCTACTGATCCCCTACTATAGGAGTTCTGAGGCTAGTAACAGGCTCTAAAGGGTTCTCGGGCCATTTGTGCTTGGGATAACACCGGCGCACTTCGCGGGTGGAGCTGCGGGCTAGGCCAAGGGGTTCTCGGGCCATTTGTGCTTGGGATAGCGCCGGCCCAGCTCCCGGCGGAGCTGAGGGTAGAGCCGTTGCCAGAACCCCGCCAGGTCTGTAGTGGTCTGCATGGGGCGCTGGTTGGGAGCCAGCAAATGCACCACCAGCGGTACTTCGCCGATTCGCGGCGTCTCCCGCAGCCCGAAGAAATCCTGCAGCCGCGAGGCGATCCAAGGCGGCTTGCCGTCTTCATAGTGGATGCGGGTGATCCGGCCGCTGGGGAGCTTGAGGCTTGGTGGCGCGAGCGAATTGAGCTGTCGCGGCTCCAGCGCCGGAATCAACCTGGCGGCCGCGTTCTTCAGTTCGGCGAAGCTCTTCAAGCCGTTGCAGATTTCGATCAGAGCCGAGTGCAATTCCGGCTCCGGCAGTCCGGCAAACTTCACGCGGGCGCAAAACTCCGCCCATTCCGCGGGGTCGACAAAGCGGTCCATGCCAGCCTCGATCGCTTTCTGGGCCAGCAAGGCGGCGGCCTGAGCGCTGTCCACGGTTCCGCTACGGGTCTGGTCAATGACGAGGTTGTCATACATCCAGGCGGTCACGGCTTCCACGCGCTCAGCAAAGCGGTTCCATTCGAGGCCAGTGCGTTCTTCGACGCGATCGAGCAGCCAATCGGGTTGGATCGGACAATACAAGCGAACCAGGGGCAGCGACTTGTCGGGCCGGTCCTCAATATCGAGCGCGATCAGGAAATCCGGCTGCGCTTCGGCCGCGAGCAGAGCCGGGTTGCCGGAACAGAGCAGCAGTTCGCGGCCTTTCCGGCGGCGCGCCACGCGGTCGGGAAACGCGGCGAGCAAGGCTTGAGCCAGAGAATCGGGGTTGTTCCGGTCCCGTCGCGGTCGTACGATGCGCCGAATCTGTTCGTATACCTGGCGGCTCCGGCTGTCCCATTCGCCATCGAGCAGCGTCAGCAGGTCGCCGCCCGTGGATCGGGCGCCGGAACTGAGTAAGGCCGCGGCTTTGCATCCCTCGTCGGTAGGCGCATCAACGACGAGTTTCGCGAGGCGTGGATGCAACGGATAGCGAGCCATACGCCGCGCGGTTTCGCCGCCGGCTCCCAATCGTTCCAGCAAGGCTTGAGCGGCAGCCATGGCGGACGCGGGCGGCGGGTCCAGCCAACTGAGATCGTTGGCGCCCATGACCCGCAAGTCGAGACAGAGTTGCGATAGTTCGCGGCGAAGAATCTCCGGAACATCGTGATCGGGACGGCGTTGGTAATCATCCAGCGTATAGAGCCGCAAAGCTCGGCCCGGAGCGGTACGGGCAGCGCGGCCGGCACGCTGCGTCGCGGATGCCTTACTGATGCGGCCGATCTGCAGCGTCGGCAAGCCCGTCCAGGGTGAATCGCTGGCGATGCGGGCGAGCCCGCTGTCGATCACCGCGGTAACGCCATCGATGGTGATGGAGCTTTCGGCTACGTTGGTGGCCAAGATCAGCTTGCGTCGATCGGCGGGGGCGACGGCGCGATCCTGTTCCGCGGCTGTGAGATCGCCGTGCAAGGGCAGCACCAATAAATCGAAGTGCTGGCAGACTCTCATCGCGGCCCGGATTTCGGCGGCGCCAGGAAGGAAAACCAGGATGTCGCCCTGGTCCTTGCTCAATGTTTCGATTGCCGACGCTACTTGCTCCTCGAGCGGCTGGGCGGTGTAGGGCAGATGCTCGATGGCGAGTTCGAATAGGCGGCCTTTGGAGCGCAGCACCGGGCAATCCCCCAGAAATCTCGCCACCGGCGTGGTATCGAGCGTCGCCGACATTACGATGATTCTCAGATCGGGCCGCTCAGTTTGCTGCAGCCGCCGTAGCAGCGCCAAAGCCAGGTCGGTGTCGAGATGGCGTTCATGAAACTCGTCCAGGATAACGACGCTGATGCCACTTAGTTTGCGATCGGTCAGTAGGCGGCGGGTGAGAACGCCTTCAGTGAGAAATCGGAGCCGCGTCTTGGGGCCGGCGACCTCCTCAAACCTCACTTGATAGCCCACGGTTTCGCCGGGACGCTCGCCGAGTTCTTCCGCCACGCGACGGGCGGCCATGCGGGCCGCGATGCGGCGTGGTTCGAGAACGATCACTTCACCAGTAGCGGCGTTCAGAATCGCCGGCGGTACGCGCGTGGTCTTGCCTGCGCCCGGTGGGGCGCCGAGGATTAAATTTGGAAAAAGCGCAAGGGATCGGATGATATCGGGGACAACTTCGTCAACCGGAAGAGCGGTATTTTTCTGTCCCATCACGATGTGGGGCTCCGGGCGAAGCCCGGCCTGGGGGTCGGGCGCGGGCGAGGGCGCCCGCCCTACTTACCGACGACTAATGGTCCTCAGGTTTTTTGTAGGGCGGCTCGTTCTTTTTGACATCGTCCGTGTCGTACTTGATGATGGTGTCGCTCTTGAACTGCTTGTAATCTTCGTATTTCACGGTTAGGCGAATCTTCTGCGGTCCGGCCTTGAAGTTCAGCGTGTCGTTGGCAATGGTGTAGGTGGGAAACCAATATTTGCCGTCGATCTGCTCGCGGTAAGTTTCGAATTTCGGGTATTGATCGTCGGAATTCCTCTTCTGGACGCCGACACCGCGGCCATAGCTTTTGACGATCTGCAGGTCCTGATCGTCCACCCACACCTCGCCCTCGAAATAGCGCTTGCCTTTGACCAACTTCTTGGGCTTCACGGAAAAGGAATAGCAGGAAACTTCATCCAGCTTCTCGCGGCCGAGGTATTGGATGTTATAGTTGGGCAGCTCGGACGTAACGAGCACGAACGGCTGCACGTCGCGCAGGTCCTGCAAGTCTTCCGGAGTGAGCAGAATATTCTGCAGCGTGGTTACCGGGGCTCTCACCACGTGTTCGGTGCGCTTTCCCTCCGGCGTAAACACGATGTCGGCGACCTCCTCCCACTTGCCCTGCGGGTTGCCGCCGGGATCGAGTTCCTGGACTTTCGCGTGTTGGCGGTAAGTGTAGTTACCGCGAGCCTTGGCGAACTCGGTTTCTTTGGCCGCAAACTTGGCGACGATCTCGTCAATCTGCGCTGGCGTTGGGTCCGGAGCAGTGGCGGCCCCTAGTGGTGTCCAACAGCAGGCGGCCGTCAGGAGCAAGCAAGCAAGAACGAATCGCATAGTTACCTCTCAGTTACCGGCCGAGAATCTGTTTGGCGATAGTCATCTTTTGCATATTACTGGTGCCTTCGTAGATTCGGCCAATCTTGGCGTCCCGATACAATTTTTCAACCGGATAATCCTTGGTGAAGCCGACGCCGCCCAAAATTTCAACCGCACGGGAAGCCACGGTCTCGGCGATGGTCGACGCAAAATACTTTGCCATGGCGGCCTCAGTCACAAACGGCAAACCGGCGTCCTTCAACCGGGCGGCATTGTAGACCAGCAGGCGGGCGGCCTCCACTTCGGTCGCCATGTCGGCTAGTTCGAACTGCACGCCTTGAAAGTCGGCGATGGTCTGGCCGAACTGCACGCGCTGTTTGGCATAGGCGATGGCATGATCGAGCGCCCCCTGCGCCAAGCCAACCATCTGCGAACCGATGGCGATGCGGCCCTCGTTCAGCGTCTCGATGGCGATCTTGTAGCCTTTACCCACTTCGCCCAGGACGTTTTCGGCCGGCACCCGGCAATCGTCGAGGATCAATTCACAGGTTGACGAAGCGCGGATGCCCAGCTTGTCTTCCTTCTTGCCCACCTGAAAGCCCGGCGTGTTCCGCTCCACCAGAAAACAAGTGATGCCCTTGTGGCCGGCTTCGGGATTGGCATTGGCGAACAGAAAGTAGATGCCCGCTTCGGCCGCGTTGGTAATCCACAGTTTGCGCCCGGTGAGCCGAAAATGATCGCCGTCGCGGACGGCGCGTGTGGCTAAAGCAAAAGCGTCAGAGCCGGAACCGGCTTCAGAAAGCGCAAACGACGCCACCGTGTCCTTGGCGAGCTTCGGGAAATAGCGGCGCTTCTGTTCGGCATTGCCCCAGCGCAGGAGAATGTTGTTGGCGATGGTGTTCTGTACATCCGCGATCACCGCCGCCGAGGGATCGACTGAGGCCAACGCTTCCACCGCCAGGATGGCCTGAAAGAAATTTCCGCCCTGCCCGCCGTACTCTTCCGGAATCTCGATGCCCATCAGGCCTAGCTCAAACATTTCTGTGAGCAGTTCTTTTTTGAAGACGCCGGACTCGTCCATGGCGCGCACGTGCGGCGCAATGCGCTCCTTGGCAAAGCGCCGGACGGTCGATTGGAACATGCGCTCTTCGTCGTTCAGAACGGTTAAGGGAGCGGAGGCGGGCGGGGTTGTCGTGGCGATGGACATTTACCCCCAGTCTACTACCGCTGTCGGATCTCAGGTTAAGCAGCGCGGCGTCGAAAACGCATGCGATACAGGCCGAGGAGCACCATCCCGGTGCCGGCCAGCAGGAGCGATGAGGGAGCGGGCATGAGCGCGGGGGGCGGTCCGGGACTGATGAATTGTCCAAAGGCATATGGTCCGGAGCCGACGTTGATAGTTCCGATCACGGTGTTAGAAGACGTATCGATCACGGAAACAGCATTGAGGACGTTATTCGCCACATAGAGCCGGGTTCCGTCGGGAGTTACAGAGACGCCGATGGGGTTTGAACCGACACTGATGACGGCCGCCACGACGTTCGAAGACGTATCGATTACAGACACGGTGGAGCTGTCCTGGTTGGTTACGTAGACGCGCGTTCCCGCCGGATTTATCGCGATGCCAAAGGGAGAGTTCCCGCTAGGCACCGTGGCAACGACTGTGTTGGACGAGGTGTCGATCACGGATATACTGTGTCCGGCGCCATTGGCCAAGTAAGCGCGTGTTCCGGTTGGGCTTACGACCACGCCGAACGGGTTTCCGAGCGGCGGGCCCACGCTAATAGTGGTGATCACGCTATTCGAGGCCGCGTCAATCACCGCAACCATGCTTCCCTCGTTGCCGCCTCGGCTGAACGACGTGGTCACATATACGTGGGTTCCATCCGGACTCACCGCCAGGCCATAAGCGCCCAGACCAACGCTCACAGTCGCCACAACGGAGTTTGACGACGTATCGATAACAGAAACGCTGGCGGCGCTACCGCCATTGGCTACGTAGACTCGCGAACCCGACGGATTTACCGCAACCCCATCGGCTAACGGGCCCCCGACGGGGATAGTGGCGACAACGCTATTCGATGACGTGTCGATTACATAGAGTTGCCCGCTCCCGGTTACGTAGACCCGCGTGCCGGACGAGTTCGCCGCGACTCCAAGAGCGCCGGAAATGCCGGCAATTGTCGTTACAACCTTGTTCGAAGCCGTATCGATCACCGAAACGCTGTTGCCTTGTTCATTCGCAATGTACGCGAACGGCGCTGCCTGCACTGCAGCGGCGCTCACGAGCATCGCGACGAATAAACAGGTCGAGAACTGAATCGGTATCTTCCTCGAGAGCCGCATGTTGGGTATTAGTTTATCAGTTTTGCCCGCATCTCTTGCGATCTTTCCCACAAATTCGAATCAATTATGCGCGGCTTTTGGCGACCTCAAACCTGGATCCAACACAGGCCGAGGATGCGCCATCCCGCTCCCAGACGCGCAAAACGGTGACGGGCGGGCGTTAGCGGCGGGGGCCGCGATGCCTACCTCCCGCAAGATGTATAATCCTGCCAGAGGTCGCCATGAAAACTGGTGTTATATCGCTTGTCCTGCTGGCCGCGTTCGCTGCGTCACTGGCTGCCTGGGAAGCTTTTCCCAGGATCACCGCCGTCGAGCCCGATACCGGGAAGGCCGGAGATGTAGTCTCCGCAAAGGGAGAAAACCTGAGCAAGGCAGCGATTGCGGAATTGTATCTGACCGATGGCAAGAACGACACCAAGGTGCAAATCGACGAACAGAACGACGCTGAAATCAAGTTTAAGATTCCGTCGGCGGCGAAAGCGGGAAAATATCACCTGATGGTCTTGACCGCCAACAAAGCTTCGATGATCGAACAACCGGTAGTGTTCAACGTCGAGTGATTTTGCCGGGTGCGTCCAGCAGCATATACGTCACCACCGCTACCGCGCCCAGTTTTTTGTCGGAGCCGAACAGATCGATGCGTGTGACACACAGCGTGGCGCCAGCCTTGAGCATGTAGGCTCGCGCGGTAACTGTCTTGCCGGAAATCGGGCGCAGATAGTTGACCTTTAGTTCCGTGGTCGTCGCGACGCGGTCTCCATAGTGGCTGATCATGGCGTGCCAGGCGGCCTCGTCGGCTATGGACGCGGCCACGCCGCCGTGCAGCACACCTTGCGTGTTCAGCAGTTCTTCACGTAAGGGCAATTGGATGGTCACACCGTCTTTGTGCTTGCGCGTTACCTTGATCTGGAGATCGTTTTCGAAGGGCAAGTGGATAGGATAGCGCGGCGGGGGGGTTGTGTCGGTACCGCGATTCAACGTTTGCTTGACAGGTGATTCCCATTATGGGAACTTAGAGTTGTGCGGGTGATCAGCCGCCGGGCGATCCGAAGTTTCGCGGCACGATATCCCGATTCGTGGGGACCGCTGATGCACTGGGCGAACGCGGCTGAGGCCGCTGATTGGAGAAATCCTGGAGACGTACGTCGTACCTTTAATACGGCCGATTTCTTCGGGGATCTGACAGTGTTCGACGTTGGCGGAAATAAATACCGAGTGATCGCTTTTGTGCACTACCGGAGAAAGGCGGTTTACATCAAGTATGTATTGACCCATCGCGAGTATGACAAGGGGGCATGGAAGTGACGACTATCGCGGTTGATCTGGACACGAAACGGTACGGAAGATTACTCGCCAAGGCGCTGCCGGGCGTCATCAAGTCGGATGACGAGAACAACCGGGTGCTCGGCATCATCGAGAACTTCATGGAAAAGGGCGAGCAGGACCTCACTGCGGAGGAAGACGCTTTGCTGGAATTGCTAATTAGCCTGGTCCACGATTACGAGAAGAAGCGCTATCCCCTCACCTCAAGCCCGCCGAGGGAAATGGTTGGGTTTCTCTTGGAGCAACGCGGGTTGAAGCCGAGCGCTCTTTGGCAAGTCCTGGGCTCCCGGAGTAGGGTGTCGGAGTTGCTCTCCGGGAAGCGGGCCATCAGCAAGGATCAAGCCAGGAAACTAGCCGGGTTCTTTCACGTCGGCGTCGAGCTTTTTATTTGAGGCCGATCGGCCGCGCCGGTCAAAATACGCAACTTAAAAGTTGCATATAAGACGCGGATCGGTTATCCTGCAATGTGGAGATTGCATGGGACGGTTCGTGGACATCACGCCGGTGGATTTTTCACTGGTGCCGCGAACGGCTGTCATGAAGCGGCGCACCAGGGCGTACCTTGGCAACCACCAGGGTTGTCCGAAAGCGCTGGTTTGGACACAAAGGTATGGCGAAGCGGCGCGTTGAACTCGGGCTGGCGGAAGCGGCGCTGCTGTTTGCTGCGCTCGGCGACGAGACGCGGCTCGCGCTACTGCGCCAGTTGTCTCAAGCAGGGCCGGCATCGATTTCCGCGCTGGCCGGGAACTTCCGGGTCTCCCGGCAGGCGGTTACAAAACACCTTCAGGCGCTGGCAGTGGCCGGCATTATCGACGGCAATCGTGCGGGCCGGGAGCATGTCTGGGCGCTGAACCCGGCCCGCCTCGCGGAAGCGCAGCGCTGTCTCGAGGTAGTGTCGCGCGGCTGGGACGACGCGCTCGGCCGCCTGAAGGCGCACGTGGAGGATGCATCATGACTGCAATACAGTTGATGCTCGGGTGACAAAATGCGAAAGATTGTCCAGAAGACGTTCTCGCTCGGAGCCGAGCAGCCGCGGAGGCGATTGAGGAAGAGGAACTCGGCGGAAAGCTCGCCCAGCAAAAGGCAGGCTTTACGAAGCCACGCGCAGCGCACGCCGAACGTCGTTCGGCAGGGCTAGCCTGCGGAATAACCTGATCGGATACAGATAATCGTCACCCGATTCATCGACCACCCGAATGAGATTGTGCGCTTCCGCTTCCGGGTCATTGATAAACGGATACAGCTTTCTGACCTCGAGCGAGGCTGCGAACCCGCTGTTTCGAATGCAGACGGCGAATCCGTTTGTTTTAGCCGGCATGGTTATCTATGAAACGCTTGATCTTGAATTCTTTCTTGCCGATGCCAGAAGCTTCGTACCAGTGAAGCTCGACTGTTCGTATCCTACCATTCGGAAGGCGCACATTAGCGATCCCTTTGCGCTTGCGCCAACGCCCTTTGCCGTAAAGCTTCCGCAGTCGTGGCAGCTCGCGAATTGACGTGCCCCGTGCGAACGTCTCGATCTCTGCGATCGCGCCGAGGATCTGGAAAAACATGGTCGCCGATGCTCAACAGACGGACTGACCCAACGCCCCGCCTCCGAATACCGTATCATCAAAAGACAGGGAAACAATATGATCAAGTGGACTCTGACGTCTCTCTTGGGAATCGCGGCCAGTCTGGCGGCCGCCGAACCTGGTAGCGTAACCGCTACCGCCCGGCCCGTGACCTTCACCAAGGATATCGCGCCCATTTTTCAGGACAAGTGCGATGGATGTCATCGCAAGGACTCGATGGCGCCCATGTCTTTGCTCACGTATGAGGAGTCCCGCCCTTGGGCCAAGGCCATCAAAGATCGCGTGCTGCGCCGTCAGATGCCGCCCTGGCATCTGGACAGAACCGTGGGCATCCAGAAGTTCCAGAACGATCGATCGCTCAGCGACGACCAGGTGGCCGCCATCGTGAACTGGGTGGATGCCGGCGCTCCCAAAGGCGATCTCAAGGATTTGCCTGCGCCCCGGAGCTGGGCCGATGAAGACGGCTGGCAACTGACCAAAACATTCGGCCAGCCCGACCTGATTCTCAAGTCCGAACCCTATACCATGCCCGCGGTCAGCCAGGACCAATGGTGGAGACCGGTCACGCAGATCCCGATCACCGAGCCGCGCTGGGTGCGCGCGGTCGAGATTCGTCCGGCAACCAAGGACGGCCGCCGCATTACGCACCACGCCATCGCGTATCTTCTGCAAAAGGAGCCCGCTGCTCCCAACCCGAGTGGCGATCCTTTTCAGGCCATCGCGGGGGGCGGGATCCTGATGGAATGGGCCATCGGAAAGCAGTATGACGTGTATCGTCCCAACTGTGGCAAGTTGCTGGTGCCGGGCGCCAAGATCTGGTGGGACATCCACTACCACGCGGTAAACGAGCAGATCACCGACAATGTCGAGCTGGCAATCTACTTCTATCCCAAGGGAGAAACTCCCAAGTACCGCACCTATCTGACGATGTTCAACGCCGCGCCGTCCAAATCGAAATCGGGCGATCCGTTCGATCAGGTCGGCGGTTTGGACATTGCCCCCAACACGATCTCGGAAACGCAGGGATTCAAAGTGCTCAACGCACCGGCCCGGCTGGAGAATTTTCAGGCGCACATGCACCTCCGCGGCAAAGCGATGCTGATGCAAGCCATTCTTCCGGACGGCTCGACGCAAATCCTCAGCTATGTGGATCATTTCAACTTTAATTGGATGAATAATTACATTTATGCCGAGGATGCGGCGCCGGTGTTGCCCAAGGGAACGGTGATTCAGGTCACGGCCTGGCATGACAATACTCCGGCAAATCCCAACAATCCGGACCCCAACCAGTGGGTAGGTTGGGGCGACCGCACGGTGGATGAGATGGCGCACGCCTGGGTGAACGTGACTTATATCAGCGAAGACGACTACAAGGAATGGGCCGCTAAGCACAAGCCTGCGCGCAGCCTCGCCGGTCTGTTTTAGATGAGAGCGAGAGCATCGGCAGTTCTTCTGGCGGCCATCGCCGGAATAGCCCACGGGCAGACGACTGGCTTGCCGTTGGAGCCCCCGCACACCTCCGGGCAAGGCGTGACGGCAGCATTTGAAGGCTGGTATCCCAATGCGGATGGCAGCGCCACTATCCTGGTCGGCTATTACAACCGCAACCAGTCTGAGGAGTTGGAGATCCCCATCGGACCGAATAATCATATCGATCCCGGTGGACCCGACTACGGCCAGCCTACGCATTTTCTCGCCGGTCGGGGCTGGGGCGTGTTCACGATCAAGGTTCCGCAGAGCTTTGGCGACAAGAAGGTCACCTGGACGCTGACGGCCAATGGCAAGACGGCGGCTGTGCCCGTGAGTATCAATCCGCTTTACGTAGTTTCGCCATTCGTGGACGCGACCGGAAATACGCCGCCCTTCATTGGGTTTGCGGAATCCGGTCCGTTTGTACATGGCCCTCCGATAGATGTCAGCCGGCAACTTACGGGCAAAGTGGGCGAGCCGGTTCCGCTGGCAGTTTGGGTTGCCGACGACGCCAAGATTCCTCCACCCCTGGAAGCGTTCGCGAAAATGATTCCTGCGGTGCGGGTCAAATGGAGCAAGCTTCGCGGTCCCGGGAAGGTGACGTTTGGCAACGCCGCCCCGAAGGTCGAAAAGACCGAATTCAAGGCGCCGCCGTCGGCGAATTTCACAGGCAAGTCGTCGACCACCGCGGCCTTTAGCGAGCCGGGCGATTACATTCTGGAAGTGGTGGCGAACGATCTCTCCGGCCCAGGCGGAGGCGGATTTCAGTGTTGCTGGACGACCGCGCAGGTGCGGGTGACCGTGAGGCCGTGAATCCAAAACAAGGCGATAACCATCTAACCCGAGGAGGCAACCTTGAGCGCAACAGACATACAGAATAAGCACGTTTCCGCAGAAGCCTTAGATCAATTATTTCTGCAAGCACGGACGCATATCGTTTGGCGGCCGGAGCCTGTACCGGTCAGTCTCTTGCAACAGGTGTATGACGCCGCGCGCATGGGACCAACCAGCGCCAACTGCCAGCCAGCGCGGTACGTCTTTCTGACGACGCCAGAAGCCAAGGCGCGCCTTGTACCTGCCCTGATGCCAGGCAATGTCGAAAAGACGAAAACCGCTCCCGTCAACGTGATCGTGGCCTGGGATACGGAGTTCTACGAGGCGCTCCCCAAAGTGTTCCCACAGATGGATATGCGCTCCTATTTTGTCGGCAAACCCGATTTGATCAACGAAACCGCGTTTCGCAACGGGTCGCTCGGCGGGGCCTATTTCATGGTGGCTGCCCGCGCCTTCGGTTTGGATTGCGGTCCGATGTCCGGTTTTGACGCCGACAAGGTCAACGCGGAGTTCTTCCCCGATGGCAAATGGAAGGCAAATTTCCTGTGCAATCTCGGCTACGGCGACAGCTCGAAGGTATTCCCGCGGAACCCGCGGCTCGACTTTGAAGAAGCCTGCCGCGTTTTGTAGCAGGTTGCTAGCCATTTCTAGCCCCGAACGTCAGTGAGGGGATCGGGCGCCAAGTCAGCAGCATCTGTAGCATAGGCTTTAGCGTGTGCTTAGAGTTTCTACATTTTCTGCACAGACTAAAGTCCGTGCCACCTTGGCTGCCTCGTGGCACAGGCTTCTAGCCTGTGCTGCTGTACTGGCTTCAGCCTGTGCAGCTATTTCAGCACCGCGCAAGTGTTATCCTGAAGATACCCAAGATGTCCGGAGTCAATCCGGACCGCCATGCGGGACTAGGAACATTATGAATGTTCACTTCAGTTGTCGCGCCCGAGCTTAGCCAGGCTCGTGGTTTTCTTCCAGAAACAGACCCACTACAGCGTCTTCCCCACCCCTTCGAAGTGTGGGAAAGCACTGCGCTAGGCCTTCCCAAATTATTCGCGTCGGATCACCTCCGGCGTACGCTCGAGAATCTTCCGCCCTTCCCGTTAGAAGCGATCGGCAGCGATCGCGAGCGGGAGCGCGCCATGGTTTTGTTGAGCTATCTCGGCCATGCTTATGTGTGGGGCGGCGCCAAGCCAGCCGACATATTGCCAAGCCGCCTGGCCGTGCCCTGGCACGCGGTAGCGCAAAGCCTCGGTCGTCCTCCGGTGTTGAGCTATAGCAGCTACGCTCTGCACAACTTCTATCGCTTGGACCCGGCGCGAGAGATCGAGTGCGGCAACATCGCGCTCATTCAAAACTTTCTGGGCGGCATTGACGAAGAATGGTTCATCTTGATCCATGTCGAAATCGAGCGGCACGCGGCGCCGGCTTTGGCCGTGCTGCATGCTTCTATCGATGCCGCCGAAAACGCCGATGCACGGAGCTTGGAAGCGCTTCTCACGCAGGTCGAAGCCGCCATGGGCCGCATGCACGCTACTCTGCTCCGCATGCCGGAGTGGTGCGATCCGTATGTTTACTACCATCGCGTCCGGCCCTACATTCATGGCTGGAAGAATCATCCGGATCTGCCCGCGGGCCTGGTCTATGAAGGCGTGTATGGCGGGCAACCCCAGCAGTTTCGCGGCGAGACCGGCGCGCAGAGCGCCATCGTTCCGGCGCTCGACGCCATGCTGGGCGTCACGCACAAAGAGGACATCCTGCGGACGTATCTGCAGGAGATGCGGACGTACATGCCGCCCGCGCACCGCGTCTTCATCGAATCGCTGGAAGCGCGCGGTCCAGTTCGCGACTTCGTGCATCGCACAGCGCGATCGTCCTTAACCGCGGTCTACGACGCCTGCGTCGACCGGCTCTACCAGTTTCGAGCCCTGCATCTGGAGTACGCAGCGTCCTACATTTTCCGGCAGGCGCAGACGGATGCGAAAAACCCGCACGCCGTCGGCACCGGCGGAACGCCGTTTATGCAGTACCTGAAGAAGCATCGCGACGAAACGGCGGAACACCGGCTGAAGTAATGCTCTGGCGGCAGAACGGCGGATCGCCGCTTCTGCCGCATCTCGTCATTTCCGAAAGCCAGTGTCGCCCCGGCTGGGGCGGCATTGAGCAAGGAAGTCGTCAGAGCGCAAGCCAACAACACAGGCCCGCCCGTCTAACCCCGAACGTCAGTGAGGGGATTGGCGCTCGCTCCCCTCCCCGACGTTCGGTGGCTACACACATGGTTAACAGGTTCAGAAATGCAGAAAGCC
>Ga0209040_10002068_pt1 | contig 15844 bp, 16 predicted proteins | sample BogFormECP12_OM3_FD_188240 | JGI IMG/M metagenome (GOLD analysis project Ga0209040, IMG submission 188240) | Bog forest soil microbial communities from Calvert Island, British Columbia, Canada - ECP12_OM3 (SPAdes) (version 2) | ecosystem: Environmental > Aquatic > Freshwater > Wetlands > Bog ...
TCACCGGCTCCTATGACGCCTTCACCTTTACGACGATGCTGCAGCTCGAGGATTACGGCTTCTGCAAGAAGGGCGAGGGCGGCGAATATGTCAGCAGCGGCGCGATCCAGCTCGGCGGCAGGCGGCCCAATAATACCAGCGGCGGCCATCTCTGCGAGGGCTACACCCACGGCATGAACATGGTCATCGAGAACACCCGCCAATTGCGCCACGACGCCGATGATTCATGCCCGATCGGCGCCGACGGCAAGCGCCAGCACACTTACGATTACCGCGAGGGTGGCTGCCGCCAGGTCAGGAATGTCGAGGTCAGCGCCAATCTCGGCTGGGCCAACCCGTCGACCGCCTCGTCGATGGTCATGCGGCGCGGCTGAGGGGAGAGAGACAATGGCTATTCGCGCCGAATATCTGGGCATGGGGCTCACTGTCGACGATCTGGATGTCGAGAACCTCGAATACTTCCGCCACTGCGCAGAGCACGACTTTCACCTGCAGGCCTGCGCGCAATGCGGCCGGCTGCGCTATCCGCCGACCACCGCCTGCCCGTGGTGCGCCACTCTCGAATCGACCTGGAAACCGGTTGAAGGCAAGGGGACGGTGCATTCCTACAGCGAAGTGCACCACGCGATCCAGCCGGCCTTCCGCGGGCACACGCCCTACCTGATCCTCCTAATCGATCTCGACACCCAGAAGGGCGAGCCGACCCCCGAAGAAGCCCTGCGCGTCGTCGGCAATTTGTGCACCCCCGACGGCCAGCTGGCGACAGCCGATCAAGTGCGCCGCGTCGGCATCGGCACCCGCGTGCGCATGGTGTTCAGCGATGTCGCCGCCGGGCTCGCCTTGCCGCAATGGACGATTGACGAGACCGCGCAGCAGCCCGCAAACGTCTGGCGTTATCCGCAGGAATAATGGCCCGCGTCCCGCGCGTTGCGATCATCGGCGGCGGCATCGCCGGGCTTGCCGCGGCAGTGGCGCTCCACCGGCGCGGTGTCGGCGCCGGGGTGCAGATGACCCCGAACGCGATGAAGGCGCTGCGGTTGCTCGGCCTCGAAGAGAGCGCAATGAAGGTCGCCTTCGAGCCCGAAAGCCAGGTATTGCGCAGCTGGAAAAGCGGTCGGATCATTTACCGGGCGCCGATCAGGGGCGTCTTTCGCGAGCGGTTCGGCGCTCCGAGGTGCCGACCACCACGATCCTCATCGGGCCGCCTTCGGTTGCTCTGGCCCGTCCCGGGCTAATCGATCGCCATTACGAAAAAACATGGGAGGAGTTCTTTCAACCATCCGCGATGCTCCAACGGGCCGTCCGGATCTCTCGGAGAAAGGCCGGTCCGGGAATTCTCGGTCAACGTCAGTTTTCGGGTGCAATCCGTCAGCATTGACCCTACCAGCCCGATAGCCGGGGGCCTCGCGTCCGGGTGATGCGTCTGGTTATACTCGGCGATCCGATGAAAGAGGGACACAGAAATGCCCGAGAACAAACGGACCAGGCCCACAGCTTCTGTTGCACCTACAACCCCTCCCCTCCTCGCGCCGCAGCTGCCGATCGCGCCCGCGCTACCGCCGGTGCATGTGGTCGATCTGATGACCGTTGCGGGATCGGCCGTATTCGGCGCGCGATGGAAGGCGAAGGAGGCGAAGATCGTCGAATGCCCGGCGCTATCGGACGCAATGCCGGAATTCCAGACGACCTACGACATAGACCCCCATGCCGGGGAGAGCGGGTTTGACGATTCAGACTGGCCGGTCATCGCTGCCACCGAATTGGGGGCAAGGCGCGGCGGCGGCATGGTGTCGTTCTTCTGGTACCGCACGAGGCTGACGATCCCGGCGAGTGCGGCGGGTTTCGCCACCGCCGGCGCCATGACGGTGCTGCGGGTGAATGTCGACGACTACGCGGAAGTCTGGGTCAATGGGGAGATGCCGCGTATGGCGGGCCGGCCCAGCGCGGGCACGATCCAGGGCTTCAATATGCCCCATCGCCTCGTTCTCGGCGCTGCCGTCGCCCCGAGCGACAAATTCGACATCGCAGTCTTCGCCATAAACGGGCCGATTTCCGCCGCGCCGGCAAATTTCCTCTGGTTTCGCGAGGCGAAGATCGAGTTCTTCCGCTGACGGCGTTTACTCAATCTGCGCGGTTCTTGCCGCGCTCGCTACTATGTCGGCGACGATGCGGCCTTCGAACAGCTCAGTCGCCGGGTTGTGCACCTCGTGCATCGAGCGGCGCAGCCAGCTGCCGCTGAAGCCGGTGCCGTTCTTCAACTCCGATGGGGCCGCTCGGCACTTTCGGGAATAAGGAACTCCGCCCGAACGCCTCTGTTGAAGGAGCTGAATGTCGAAACCTGGAGGTGACCATGATGATTCGCTTACTTGCTACGACCGCCGTCGTCGCCGTCGCACTGCTTGCAGCACCTCCAATCTTTGCCCAAACCAGTCAGCCCAAATATACGCTGAGCCAGGAAGACAAAACCTTTGTCAAAGAGGCTGCGGTCGGCGGCATGTCCGAGGTCGAACTCAGCAAGATCGCGCAAAAATCGGAAAATGTCGACGTCAAACGCTTTGCCGATCGGATGATCCAGGATCACACAAAGGCAAACGAGCAGCTGACGGAGATTGCCACCGGCCTCGGCGTCGACATCCCAAAGGCACTGGATTCAAACCACGAGCGGATGCGTGAGAAGCTCCAGACGCTGCACGGCAAGGCCTTTGACGAGCAGTACACGCACGACATGATCGAGGATCACAACAAGGCCGTGAAGCTCTTTCTGCAGGAGGAGCTCTCGGGCCAAAATACCGAGTTGAAGCAGTTTGCGCAGAAGACCTTGCCGACGCTCGAGGAGCACCAGAAGATGGCTCCGGAGTTGTCCCACAAGCTCGCGCAGACCGCCGCCCGATGACGGCGTCCGGCATTAATCCCTCACGACATCAATTGGCGAGGCCCAGGCCGCGGATTTTCTCGAACAGCGGATAAACCTGGGCGCGATAGGTTGGGGAACCGGAGCGCGACAGCCAGAGCTTTTCGAACGCGCGGGTTCGGTGCTCCGGGTATTGCGTGCGGAATTTGGTGGCGGCCGCGGTCGCGTCGCTGTTGCGGCCGACTGCCGACAGCGCAGCCGTCAGAAAAAGCTGCGCGCTTCCATAGCTTGGATTGCGTTCCAAGGATTTGTTGAGAAGCCTAATCGAGGCTTCGGGTCGCCCAAGCAGCAGCTCGGCGAACCCGCCGAAGAAGAACAAAATGCTGTGCCGTCGATCCGCCTGGTCGAGGCGCATTGCGCGCTCGATCGCAGGCACGGTCTCGTCGGCGCGGCCGAGAAACGCTGCATTGTACCCGGCAAAGCCGCGCGCGATACCCAACCCCGCATCGGTCGCCAAAGCGTGCTCGAAGGCCCCTGCCGCCTCGTCCAGTTGTGCGGCAGCCGAGTACAGCATGCCCTGCACACAATGCGCAGCGGCGTGCCCTGGGGCGATCGAGAGCGCGATCGCCGCCGCCTCGCGACCCAGGTCGGAGGCGGTGGCCACGACGCGTGGCTCGGCCCACCACGGGTTGCTGACGAGGTGTTGACAGGTTATCGCCAGACCGGTCAGTGCCTCGACATTGCGCGGGTCGCTCGCCAGCGCTGTGAGGTACCACCGCTGGGCTTCCGCCGACAATTCGGCGCGCATGCCTTGTTGAATCACGCTCGCCGCTCGCGCGAGGGATTCGGTGACACCGTACTCCATGCCCGCGTCGAAAAACGCGCGTCGGCTCGCCGCTTGGAGCAGCAGTACGTGAAGCTCCCGGGAAATCCGCCGCGTGATCCTCGTCTGGATGGACGCGAGTTCTTCAGGACGGAACTCATGCCGCCCCGCCCACAGATACTCAGAGGTGGCGGCATCGACAATCCGCATATTGACCCGCAAGGTTTCCGGATTGCCGCGCTGAGCGCTGCCGGTGACGATGTAATCATATTCGCGCTCGCGAGCCGGCGACCGCGCCAGCTTGCCCCTCGTGGGCTGCTCGCCTGCCAATGGCTTGAGAGAGATGCCGCGCCCCTGTCGAAGGAGGTCGGTAACGAGGTCGTCCGTAAAGGCTTCCACCAATCGTTGCCGATCGGGATCGCCTGTCAAGTTACGCATTGGCACTACCGCCACGGCCATGCTCGGCAGCAGGCAAGGCCATTGCGGGTTTACCGTCCCAGGGATCGGCCGCTCTTGCGACCGAGGGCTGCGGCCTTCCGGCACCCGGTCGGCCATCGCGCGAAACACTGCGCAAGTTTGGTTGCCAGGTGCGCCGCTTGCGACGCTGGCGGTGTGCTCGCCCGAACGCGTGATTGAGCTGGCCAGTGCCTGCGTCTCCGCGTCGGGTGTGACCCCCAGTTCGCGCCGCAATGTCTCGCCACAGCTCTTGTATTGTCGGAGCGCTTCGCCGCGGCGACCAGCGCGCGCGTAGGCCCGCATCAGCACACGCTGTCCGGATTCGGAGAGCGGGTCGAGCGTCACCAGCCGGCGCCCGGATTGGATCGCGGCCTCGTGCTCGCCGGCGGCATCCTGCTGAGCGCTCAACCGGTGCAGAATATCGCAGACCCCGGCGAGGGTGCGGTCTCGCTCCGCCGCCAACCATTCCTGAAACGGCTCGGAGGCTATATAGAAATCGGCTAGAAAATCGCCGCGGTACAAGTCGGCTGCCGCCTGCAACTCGCGGCGATCCTGCGAGCGCGACAGCCGCTCGAAATCCTCGAGGTCGAGGATGGCGTCCTGGATCCGGCAATCGGCGAAGTCGGCTACCAAATGAGTGTCCGTGCCGCGCCCCAGCGCCTTGCGCAGCTCCAACAAACAATTGCGCAAGCTGTGGCGGGCTTGTTCAGACGCCTGGTACGGCCAAAGCAGGTCCGCCAGCCGCTCGCGGCTGACCGCTTGGCCATTCTGGGCCGCAAGAAAGGCAAGCAGGGCGCGCGCCTTCTTCGGAAGCTTGCCGAGCCGATCGTCGTCACTTTTGATCACCAAAAGTCCAAGCATATAAATCGACAAAGACATCACTACTGCCCCAATAGAGCCTGAGTAAAACTCTCGGCCGGTTGTAATACTGAGTCCACGCATCGGCTGCCCGGTATCGCCGAGCGGCGCAAGCCAGTTGCAACCATTGCTACCCGATCCGGACTAACCCATCCAGTACGGTGGGGTCGGGCTCAAATCGGACTGTCCTACCCATCGGAAATGTCACCGCGGCATGGGGTGTTTGGCTCGACCGTGTAACTATCGTACAAATTATGGCAAAATTACGTCGGTTCGCGACTGATTGTTTCAGGGCGCTTAAGTTCAACCGGAGTTTTGCCTTTTTTGCGAATGTGGCCGGCTTATCGGCACCTGCCGAACCCCGCTGTTTAGTGTCCGACTCAGACTCGTATAAGTTGTATTATGCTCGCACCAGCCTCCTAATGAGGAGCTGAATAGATCCTAAGTAGAGCCAAGCCTTGGCGCTGGCGAGCGAGGCCTCGAAGTCCTTTGCCGGGCGGCGGTTTCGGTTAAGCCAAGCCAATGTGCGTTCGACGACCCAGCGACGGGGAAGCACCGCAAAGCCCGCGACATCGGCGCTGCGCTTGACGACCTCGATCGTCCAGTAACCAAACTTGGCGATCGCGCGGTCGAGCCCGCCGCCGGTGTAGGCGCTGTCGGCAAACGGATGACGCAACCAGGGAAACAGGTCTTAGATGGCGCCGATGACAAGCGCGGCATCATCGCGATCTTGCACATCGGCGGGGTGGATTTCACCGCCGACCAGCAGGCCCAACGTGTCGGTGATGATCTGGCGTTTGCGACCTTTGACCTTCTTGCCGGCATCCCCCGGGTCGCGGCTTTGCCGCGCCCGAGGACAGGCTCCGCCGCGCGGACCGCCGCTCTCGGTGGTCTTGACCGACTGGCTGTCGATGATCCCCGCCGACGGGCTGGGTTCGCGTCCAGAATACCACCGTCCCGCCATGCGTAAAAATAGTGCTGCACCGTCGTGAAGGGCGGAAATTTCCGCGGCAACTGACGCCACTGGCAGCCCGTCCGGGCGATGTAAAGAAGCGCGTTAAACACCGCCCGCAACTCGACCTCCCGCGGTCGCCCCAACGGCCTCTTCCCCGGAAGCTACGGCTCGATCAGCGCCCATACCCCGTCCGTCACGTCGCTTGCGTACCGTTGCCCCTTGCGCTCAACTTCGCCCGAGTAATTTCGGTCCACATGTTGTGACCTCTCCGTTGCTCGACACAACCAGTGTGCCACAACCAACTGAAATCACTCAGTTAATTTTCGGTCAGCCTCTTAGAAGCCAAATCATAAAATTATTACAACCTTTTTGACATCTGTCAGACGTGGAAATGACGCTCGACTGACATAGGCCAGCTAAGATCGTGTAGCCCAAGAATCCATCGATCGGTGGCCTGCCCAGATTGCTTGGAGGAAGTGCGCGTCCGTTTGCACCTCCACTGCATGCCCAAAGCGAGGCGACGTGAAACGAATAGGCACCGAAAACGGGATTTACGTCGCGCAGATACAAGCTCTCTACCAGCATCTTCCAATCGTTCTTCTCGTTAATGTCGTCAATTCTGCCTTGGTCGCGATCGTGCTGGCGTCGTATATGGGACAGACTTGGTGGCTGGTCTTTCTCGTATTGACCGTCCTCCTGTCGGGTGCTCGTGCATTTGGGTGGGCCCGTTACCGCCACAAAAGGAGGTCGGTCGAGTCTGCCACCAAATGGGCGGTAGCGGCAACCGTCGGATCGGGGCTGTCGGGATTGCTGTGGGGCGTCGGCAGCGCACTTTTGCTTTCCGATAACCTAGTGGAGCAGACCTTTGTAGCATTTGTCATCGGCGGCATGTGCGCTGCCTCTCTTGTCGCATTTTCCAACTATCTGCCGGCCTTCATAGCCTATGTATTCCCCGCTTCGCTGCCACTGGCGAGCCGCTTCTTCCTGGATGGCTGGACCGTCCACGGCGACATGATGGTCGTGTTCGCAGCGACAATAACTCTTGCTGCATGCAATTCCGCTCGCGGCTTCGTGAACGGATTGCGTTTGAACTTCGATCTGATCGAGAGGACGAAAGAGCTGATTTCGGCAAATCAACGACTGCAGTTTGAAATAGAGCAGCGGAGAGTCGCCGAGGACCAGTTGCGGCAAATGCACAAGATGGAGGCCATCGGCCAATTGACAGGCGGCATCGCTCACGATTTCAACAACCTGCTAACAGTGGTGGTCGGGCACCTCGAACTGGCCCAAAACCGCGTCAGCACTGATCCCCGCACTGGGGCGTTGTTGCAGGCAGCCCTCCGTGCCGCGGAGCGTGGTGGCACACTGACCCGGCATCTGCTCGCCTTCGCGCGTCGACAGCACTTGGATCCGCAACCGGTTGACATTCCCGGCGTGCTGGGCGCCACGGAAAAGCTGCTGAAACAGACGATCGGACCCGAAATCGAGCTGATGATACGCTCAGAACCCGATTTACACCCGGCGTGGGTCGACCCGAACCAGCTGGAACTCGCAATCCTCAACCTCGCGCTCAATGCGCGCGACGCTATGCCGGGAGGTGGGATTGTGCGGATCGATGCTGAGAACCGACGAGGAGACATCGGCAATCTGCCGCCCAACCTCCAACCGAACGAATATGTGGTAGTTTCAGTAACCGACACCGGCATCGGGATGACCAAGGAGACCCGGCAACGCGCCTTCGAGCCGTTCTTTACGACCAAGGAGGCCGGCCGGGGCTCGGGGCTGGGATTATCGATCGTTCACGGCTTTGCCGCGCAATCGGGGGGATCGGTCCGGATAGCCAGCACTCCCGGTGAAGGCACGAAGGTGGATCTGTGGTTGCCGCGCGCCAAGATCGAAGCCTTCGAATGCGCCGCTCTCGATCCCGGCCGAGCCATGATCGAGCCGAGCCAGGCGAGGATCCTCGTGTGCGACGACGATTCGGGTGTTCTGGGTTTTGTCGCGGCCGTTCTGCGCGACAACGGCCACGCAGTATGGGAAGCGGAGGTCCCTTCGCAGGCTCTCGCGATCATCGAAAGAGAGCGGCATCTAGACCTTCTTCTGGTTGATTACGCCATGCCGGAAATGAACGGTGTGGCCGTCATAGATCGTGCCCGGGCCTGCCAGCGCGAATTGAAGGTGATACTGATGACGGGGCACGCGGATGTGCTTCGCTCAGGCGGGGTCTCCGGAATTCCGCTTCTCGCAAAGCCGTTCAGGGTCGCTGAGCTGCGTCGGCGTATATCCGAAGTGTTAGCTCCTTCACCCGACGCCGGTTTCAACATCCCCGGCGCGCGGCATTTCGCTGTCTCGAAATGACACCCGAAGAGGTTGGAAGGTGGCGGTCTTGCGGCACATCACCCGCTACCGGGCGACGAAATGCGAAATTCAGAACATGGGAACCGTCACGCGGCTTGTGAGATCGAGTGGTCCGTACGGCAGAAGCTGCGGTGCGATAAAGTCGAACGAATAGCTCGCGCAAATTGTTATTGTTGCTGGGGATGTCGTCGTGTCGACCGCAACCGAAACGCCGATGGCGGAGGCCCGGTAGCCAGACAGCACCTGCTGGGCATACCAGGCGGAACAATTGGCTAGCGGCGTATTTGACAACGCTGGGCAATGCGAGGCCTGACTCTGGGCCGTGCAGATCGCAGGCGGACGGTGATTATATGCCATCGCATAGCGGCCGCCTTGCTCGACTGCGAGCAGCATGGTGTTGTAGGTCCACAAGGCTCGCGCAAATTCGGCGCTGCCGACTACCGCGCACAAAAGGACTGGCATTATAAGGGCGGCTTCGACAGCCGCCGTACCCGCGTCGGCTTCACACCGGGACCCCCTCCGCCAATTCATTGAAGCCGCACCTCCGTCGTCGCGGTCAAGACCGCAGGAATTCCCGGCCATGGTACCAGCGGGGTGAAAGGTTGGTTTGCACTGATCCTGATAAACACCCGATTGGGGCCAGGGCGGCCGAAAGTTGCACACGACTCAGTGCATGCGATTAGCGTCCCGTCATCGCACTCGCAGCTCTGCTGAAAACTTGGTGGAAACGTCAGCGCTGGCGCAAAATTCATCGCGACCTGCATTGCGTTCTGTGTGCCGGTCGCGTCGAGGTGATGCGATCTCGCATACTCAGCGCCGATCTGCGTGACTGCTGCCAGCGCTGCAGATTTAGTCGCGAGCATGCCGAAATCGGCTATTCCGGCCGCGATTACGATAATCACGGGGGCCACGAGGGCGAACTCGACAACCACGCTGCCGTTACAATCTCGGTATCCCGGGGCAATTTTTCGTTTTCGCCCTCCGAAGTGCTTTTTGAACGTGCTACGCATTTCACTCAGCGAGGGCGACGGTGCTGATTACCGGCAGATTGGCGAGGCCGGCGCTCGCACATCCGCCAGTTTCCAGGTGCGATGCAGCATCGACGTTCAGGCTTCTGACGACAAGCAGCAAGCATGGCGGACCGCTGGCGCTCGAAGTCCCGTGGAAGGTCAATGATGAGTTCGGGAAGTATACAAGCCCGTTGAGCGTGGCACCCGGCGCGCCGCCGACCATGCTGTGGCGAGAGGCGTAGGTTGTACCCGGCGGCAAATTATTAGAATCTTGAATGATCACGAGGCCGGCGAACTGCCCCGAGTTCGGTGCGCTGAGGTTTAACATGGCGCCAGGATCCACCGAAACCGCGCCGACCTGGTTAGCTTGCGCCGTCAAAATGATCGTAACACCGGTGCCTTTGACATTACCACAACTCGAGCACTTGAGCACCCCGCTCGACTGAACCGAAAGATTGCCGGTAATCCAATAGGTACCCGGCGACAGATCGACGGTTTGGCTCGATGCAATGTTCCATGGACCGGAGATTTGGGTATTGGCTGATAGAAGAATTTGCGGTTGGGTCAATGATGGCCCGGCGACTACGCAATTGCCGCCATAAGTCGTTGTATAACCTAAGTTCGCGGGGTTGCAATTGGGTGTCGCTGGCATGCCGGCAATGAGAAAACTGTGGGTAAGCACGCTGGCATATGGATCGGGGACAGGCGGTGCGCCGATCATCGGGGGCGAGGTTAAAGCGAATTCCGGGGGTGGGGCCGCGGGGTTAATAGGGTTTCCCTGCGAAGCTATTTCACCGGCGGTAACCAAAGTAGCAGCGGCTATCGAACTGGTGCTGCCGTGAAGTTCGATGGCGCTACTGCTGACCGAACTTGCCGCGACGGAACAGTTGGGCATGTCGAGTTGGGTGAAATCGGCGACCTCCACATCCGTGCTGCTTTCGCCGAGTGCCAGAATGCACGGGTTGTCGAGTACTTCGATGACCGCAACCGCTCTGGTGGCTACCGTGATGCTCGGCAGAAACATTGCTGATATCAACGCTGCCTGTGTTTGCTGCAAATCAACCGCGACCCCATTGCTGACAACCGCGTCACTATAGGGATAGACGACCACCGGCATGCTTCCCTTGTAGCCGTTCCGTCTGGCTGCCTCGTCGGCGGCCGCGGTCAGCTCTCCGGTCACGTCGGTTCTGCCGGCGATCACCTTATAGGCGACGGAGATGGCGGCTGAGTCGGCGGCAGACTGATTCTGTATTTTGATGGTGAACCAAACGCCGGTTTCGGCGCCGAGCGCGCCAATGCCGATCAAACCCGGAAGAGCGATGGCCACCATCGTTGCGATAGCGCCGGTCTTGTCTTGAAAGATACGCGCGATCGCCCCGCAAAACGATCGGACGAAGTCAGGCGACATGGTCGATCGCAAGTCGCAGTTGTTCGGCGACCATTTTCTCTGCCGACAACAGACCGTTTTCCGCCGAAAAGAAATAGCTCGCGGGCGCATCGAGCGCCGTTGCGATTTGATAGAGGCAATCGGCTGAGACTCGGCTCAAGCCATGTTCATACTTGTGGACCTGCTGAAAAGCCACCCCGATGTGCCGCCCGAGCTGTTGCTGGGTCATGCCGACCTGCAGCCGTCGTTCCTTGATGCGCGACGCGACACCGAGATGGATCAATCGGGTTGAGTGGTAAAGCGTTGCTGTCATTGTGACCGACCCCGGCATTGAGGACCAAGATATCTACTTCCGGCGCTGCTGCCGTAGCCAGCCAGCGCGCGCTCGATTGCCCTGACCGGATGTTTCCGTCACGGACCCCTTGCCAGCATGTCGATGATGTGCAGTGCCAAGGGGGTGCCGATCACGATCATCAGGGAGGGCAGGATGAATGCCATCAGCGGCAGGGTCAAAAGGACCGGGAGACGCGCCGCGCGCTCTTCGAAGCGGGCCAGACGCTGGGCACGCATTTCCGCGGCGAGAGTTCGAAGTGAATCCGCAAGCGGCGTACCGAACTTGATCGACTGGTTGAGTGTGGCGACGATGCTGCGAAGGCTCGCAAGGCCCGTCCGGCGCGCCAGGTTTTCGAGCGCTTGCCCGCGGTCCGGCGCGACACGCATTTCCGCCGCCGTAGCCGCGAACTCTTGAGCCACCTCACGGCTCGACGAGCGGACAACGCGACCGACCTGCTCGATCGCGTGATCAAGGCTGAGCCCCGCTTCGGCGCTGATAACGAGAAGATCAAGCGCGTCGGGCATGCCGGTTTCGAGGCGTACGCGTCGCCGTGCGGCAAGGCGGGAGAGGACAACCTCAGGAAACCGCCAGCCTAGAAGGCAAGCGCCAGCCAGCAGCACCGACCTGACAGTGGTCGCTCCGACGAAACATTGTCGCCACTCGAGAAGCAACCAACAGAGCGGCACAAATGCCGCGCCGCTGCAAAGCTTAGCAGCAATGACCGCGGCGAGATGACCGTGCCCCGTAACCCCGGCTGCAGCAAGATCGGCCAGCAGCTTCTGCTGCTCGGCCGTGCCGATGATCCGAGTTGCCACGACCATGGTTACGAGCCGATGGTACCAGGGCGGGCCCGGTGCTCGCGTCAGCTCTGCGGAGTGAAGCGGGAGGCGCCGCAGCGCATTGAAGAGGCGTTTATCACGATCCTCACAGCGACCTATCTGCCAGAGTTTGAGTGCCGCCAGAGTGGCTGCCGTCAGCGCCAGGACGATGATGCAGGTTTGCAGAGGGGCGAAGTGCATCTGCCCGATATGGATGGCGAGATGATTCCCGGCGATATCAGCCAGCGCCTCGATGGTGGACGCTACGGACATTGTTAGCACAAACTCTTCTCGATCATGACTTTCATCGCAGCAATACCCAACAGCAAACAAACGACGGCGAGCCCCAGCATAAAGCGGCCGCGTGGGTCGACGAACAGGATTGACATCAGCTCTGGGTTGATCAGGAAGAGCCCTCCGCCAGCGACAAAAGGCGTCGCTGCCACGATCGCCGCTGATGCGGTGGCCTCGGCGGCGAGCGCGCGGGCTTTCAGCCGAAGTGCCTTGCGCTGGCGAATGATGGTGCTGAGATTGGCGAGGGTCTCGGCAATGCCGCCGCCCGTCTGCCGCTGCAGCACTAAGCTAACGACAAAGAAGTGAAAATCCGGCACGCGGATGCGGTCGGCCGCGTGTTGAAGCGCAATTTCCATCTCGATGCCAATTCGCATCTCGTCGAGCATGCGTCGGAATTCGGTGCCGACCGGCGGACGGATCTCGCGCGTCACGACTTCGATCGCCTCGGGTGCTGGGAAACCAGCCCTGACCCCGCGGACGATCAGATCGAGTGCGTCCGGGAAAACGTCAAGGAAGCGCCGCTGGTACCGGCTTTGCGAAAGCCGAAGTAGTAGCCCCGGAACGCCTACCGCGGCCGCGCCACCAAAGGCGATTGCCAGTGCCGGCCGTAATTGCGCTGCGGCGGCCGCCGAGCCGATCGCAACGGCAGCAGTGATCCCGGAGGCGGCGAGGCGCGCGAGCCCGATGCGACTGCCAATCGCTGCGAGGGCAAGGTCGAGATGTCTCGATAGCGCCGCCGGCAATGCCCTCCGGTGCGGCAACGGCCTGCGCAGCGACACAAGTGGCCTATCCGGGTTCGAAGCCGCCCTCATAAGAGCTTTTAAGTGGAGCTCGAGGCTCGCCCTGCGGCGCTCGGTGCGGACCGTCCAGAGGAGTGCTCCGCCGAGCAGAACCGTCGTGCCAAGGACGGAGAGCAGGATCTGTTCGAGCAATTCAGACTCCGCCGATGCCGAGGGCGTCGAGCAGCTCTCTGTCGAGGCCGAAGCGCGCTGCGCGAGCAATGAAATCGGGACGCGTTCGGGCGGACTCGAACGTCCCTTCGATTTGGCCGTCGTGCTGCTCGCAGCGGTACTGGAAGGCGAAGAGCTCCCGGGCTGTGATGATATCACCTTCCATGCCTGCGATCTCGACGACGCTTTGGATGCGCCGGATACCGTCCCACATGCGCTCGACGTGCACGACCAGGTTGAGAGCGCTGGCGAGGTGCATGCGGATCGCCTTGAGCGGCAGGTTGAGGTTCGCCATCATGACCATGTTTTCGACGCGGTAAAGCGCATCGCGCGGCGAGTTGGCGTGAATCGTCGACATCGACCCGTCGTGCCCCGTATTCATCGCCTGCAGCATGTCGAACGCCTCGGGGCCGCGGACTTCGCCAACGATGATGCGGTCCGGGCGCATGCGCAGAGCATTGCGGAGGAGCTCGCGTTGTGCGACCTGGCCGATGCCTTCGATGTTGGGCGGGCGCGTCTCCATCTGCACCACATGCGGTTGCTGGAGACGGAGCTCGACGGCGTCTTCGATCGTGATTACGCGTTCGTCACGGTCGATGTATTGCGAGACCGCGTTTAACAAAGTCGTTTTGCCGGAGCCGGTACCGCCGGAGATCAGGATGTTGATGCGTGAGCGGGCCGCGATTTCCAGCACCCGCGCGAGGTCGGGTGACAAGTTTTTCTGCCGCACCATCGCGTCGAGCGTCAGGCCGCGCTGCGGGAATTTACGGATCGAGATACTACCGCCATTGAGCACCAGCGGAGGTAACACGATATTGACCCGACTGCCGTCGGCGAGCCGAGCGTCGACCATTGGGCTCGCCTCGTCGATACGGCGGCCAATCGCGGTGGCGATGCGTTGCGCGATGTTGACGAGATGCTGGGCGTCGCGAAACCGCGCGGTGGCTTTTTCGAGTTTGCCGCGCCGCTCGACATAGACGTCGAATGGCCCATTGGCCAATATGTCGGTGATTTCGTCATCATTGAGAAACGCTTCGAGCGGCCCAAGTCCGACCATGTCGTCACTAAGGTCGGCAGCAAGGGCCATTTCCTCGAGCTTGTTGAGCTGAACCCGTTCTTCGGTCGCGATCTCGCTCACCAGCTTGGCTATTTCGACCCGCAATGCAGCGCGCGGAATACGGCCGGCCACCGTCGGGTCAATCCTGGTCATCAGAACCGTGCGTATCCGCTCCTTCAGCTCATCGAGCGAGCCCAGATCGGCGATAAGCGCGGGGTTCTCTGCTGTCACGTCACCGACGAGAACCAGACCTGGGCGCCATGGTTCGGTGACGCGGCGCCCAAACCCAGTCGTCATCATTTTGCGAATCTCCACCATGGGTTTTGCTCGGGAATTCGCCCCGAGATCTCAGCCGCGAGGGCCGCGATCGCTTCAGTGAATGCGCCCCGCCGCGCCAGACCCGTCGCAGCGAACAGCTTTGGTCGGAATGGGATAACAACCTTTGGCTGCAGCTTGACTTTGGCCATCTCTTCTAGGGTTACTGCCTGGCGACCGCCTTCGCCGCTACGATTGACGACGAGAAGATTGCGGTGCGCAGCATCCCCCTCGCCGAACACATCGTAGAGTCTCACCGTATCTCGAACCGAGCGCAGTGTCTGGTCGGCGACAATGACGCGGATATCGGCAATGTCGAGCGCCTGCCGATAAGGGGCTGTGGGTATCCGCGGCACGTCGGCGATGATGTAGTGGAATTGCGTGCGCAGCACCCCGATCAACGTCTCGACTGCTTCGGCCCCGAATTCCGCGTCAACGCGCAGCGACTCCTCAGCGCTCAGCACGAAGAGACGCTCACTGTGAACCGCCGCAACCCGCTCGAGAAAGACGCTATCGATGCGCAGCGGATTGGCGAGAGCCTCACGCAGTCCCGGTGTCGGCCTAAGATCTAGCGCAAGGGCGCAGTCTCCATTCTGCAGGTCAAGGTCGAGAAGCAGGATGCGACGATTCTGCCGATCGGCTAAAAACCATGCGAGGTTGGTAGCGAGCGTCGTCGTGCCGACGCCGCCTCGCGCGCCGACGACTGCAACCACTTTTCCAAGCTTCCGGCTTATCGGGCTGCCCTCCGGCGCAGTAGGCTTCGGAGACAGGGCTTTTGCCAATAGTTGCGATGTCACTGGTTTGACGATGTATTCGGAGACTCCCGCCTTCACGAGGTCGCGATAGAGGCCGACATCGTTGAGGTCGCCAATCGCTATTACTATGACACCGGGCTCGCAAAGCTCGGCAAGATCGTGCATTTGCGACGCGGGCATATCGGCACCGCTGATGTCGACGATTATGCATTCAGGCGTGCGTTCGGTACCAAGGTGCTGAATTGCTCTGACAATGCCACCACGCGTGATTGTGGCATTAGGGAAGGACAGATTCGGTAGGCAAGCCTTCAGGGCGGCTTCAGTCTGTCCATCTACGACGAACGCCATCAGTCGAGCCCGCACTGCGCGCGGCTTGGTCGTTTTCTCGATCGGCGCAGGGCTTTGTAGAGGACTCTTCAATAGGTGAAGGGCGTTCATTGCCTGGCCCGCTCCTCACTACCCTCGCCGGAACTGTCGCAGGACCTTGGCTAGCAGCCAAGCGCCGACCATCACTGGGGCTTTACCGCCGCAGCTTTCGTCCCGTGAATGACTTCCACGGCGGGCTGCTCGGCGGCGACCACTTTATTCGGCGGCATGGCATCGCCCAACGCCGGCGAGACATC
>Ga0209040_10002069_pt1 | contig 15839 bp, 15 predicted proteins | sample BogFormECP12_OM3_FD_188240 | JGI IMG/M metagenome (GOLD analysis project Ga0209040, IMG submission 188240) | Bog forest soil microbial communities from Calvert Island, British Columbia, Canada - ECP12_OM3 (SPAdes) (version 2) | ecosystem: Environmental > Aquatic > Freshwater > Wetlands > Bog ...
TGCAGACACTTTTACGCGAGTTTTCCACCATCGCCGATTTCAGCGAGATCGTAACCGAAACCAAATCTTTTTAACTTCGTTACACAGCAGAGGACTGATCATGAGCACACCAACAGTTGACGTCGAGCACAAAGCCGCCGATACAAAATCGGTGAAATACGTTTACTTTTTCGGCGATAGCCACGCCGAAGGCAACGGAAAAATGAAAGCCGAACTCGGCGGCAAAGGCGCCGGGCTCGCCGAAATGACCAATGCCGGGCTGCCTGTTCCTCCCGGCTTCACCATTCAGACCGAGGCTTGTCGCGAGTACATGCGCAGCGGCAAGACATCGGCGGAAGTCGACAAGCAGATGGATGAAGCGCTGGGCCGCCTTGAAAAGTTGCAGGGCCAGAAGCTCGGCGGCGCCGACAATCCGTTGCTGGTCAGCGTTCGCTCCGGCGCAAAGTTCTCCATGCCCGGCATGATGGACACCATCCTCAACCTCGGCCTCAACGACAAATCGGTCGCAGGTCTGGCCAAGCTTACCGGCAATCCCCGCTTCGCCTACGACTCCTATCGCCGCCTAATCCAGATGTTCGGCAGCGTGGTGCTCGACATTCCCAAGCACGCCTTTGAGGAAGTCTTCGACGGCAAGAAAAAGCAGAAGAAGGCCAAGCTCGACACCGACCTCGATGCCAAGGCGTTGCAGGAAGTCATCGCCGAATACAAGAAGGTCGTTCTCAAGCACACGAAAGTCGAGTTCCCGCAGGACCCGCATGAGCAACTGGTGATGGCCCGGGATGCTGTGTTCCGCTCTTGGCTGAACGATCGCGCGAAGACCTACCGGCGCATCAACAACATCGACGACATGCTTGGTACCGCGGTGAACGTGCAGGCGATGGTGTTCGGAAACCTCGGCGACACCAGCGGTACGGGCGTGGGCTTCACCCGCAATCCCGCGACCGGCGCAAAAGAGTTCTACGGCGAGTTCCTGATGAACGCGCAGGGCGAAGACGTCGTCGCCGGCATCCGTACGCCGATTCACATCTCGGAGCTGGAGAAAATTCAACCCGAAACTTACAACCAGCTTCGCGAAATCACCACCCGTCTGGAAAAGCACTACCGCGACATGCAGGACTTCGAGTTCACCATTCAGGACGGGCGCCTGTACATGCTGCAGACCCGCAACGGTAAGCGCACTGGGCGCGCCGCCGTTCGCATCGCCATTCAGATGGTCGAGGAAGGCCTCATCACCAAGGAAGAAGCTATCTTTCGCGTGGAACCCAACCAACTATATGACTTCCTCGTCCCCAGCCTTGCTGAGAAAGGTGTGGACGTTGAGGTGCTGGCCACTGGCCTGCCGGCGTCTCCGGGCGCCGCTGTCGGACAGATCGTCTTCACCGCCGAAGAAGCGGTCGAGAAGTTCCAGAAGGACAAGCTGGCGAAGATCATCTTGGTTCGAAGCGAAACCACTCCGGAAGATATCGGCGGCATGGAAGTGGCCGCTGGCATTCTCACCTCGCGCGGCGGCATGACCAGCCACGCTGCGGTGGTTACCCGCGGCATGGGCAAGTGCTGTGTAGCCGGAGCCGGTGACATCGATGTCGATGAAAAATCCCGCGAGATGCGTGTGAAGGGAAAGGTGCTCAAGGGCGGCGATTGGATTTCGCTCGACGGCACCACTGGCCGCGTCATCAACGGCAAGCTCAACACCGTCGCTGCTCGCCCCGACGATCCTGAGCTGGTCACCCTGATGAAGTGGGCTGAGCCGTTCCGTCGCATGGGCGTTCGCGCCAATGCTGACATTCCCCGCGATGCTCTGCAGGCCCGTGCCTTCGGCGCCGAAGGCATTGGACTGTGCCGCACCGAGCACATGTTCTTTGCCGAAGACCGCCTGCCGTACATGCGCTCCATGATTCTCGCTAACACCGAGAAGGATCGCCGCATCGCGTTGAAGAAACTCCTGCCCATGCAGCGCGCCGATTTTGTCGGCGTCTTCCGCGCCATGGACGGATTCCCAGTTACCATCCGCACCCTCGATCCGCCGCTGCACGAATTTCTGCCGCGGCGCGAGGACCTCATGGTCGAGATTGCCAAGCTGGAACTCACCAAGCCGAAATCGCCCAAGCTGAAAGAGTTGCGCAACTTGTTAAACCGCGTCGAGCAGTTGCACGAAGTCAACCCGATGCTTGGGCTTCGCGGCTGCCGTCTTGGCATCACCTACCCGGAGATTACCGAGATGCAGGCGCGCGCCATCTTCGAGGCCGCCGTCAAGGTCGCGAAAGAAGGCGTGAAAGTGAAGCCCGAGGTTATGATTCCGCTGACGGGAGGCCTGAAAGAAATGGCCAACCAGGCGGCCATCGTGCGCCGGGTGGCGGACGAAGTCTTCGCCGAGAAGGAGACCAAGGTAGAATACCTCGTCGGGACCATGATCGAGCTGCCGCGCGCTGCGCTAATGGCCGACGAGATCGCCCAGGAGGCTGAGTTCTTCAGCTTCGGCACCAACGATCTCACCCAGACCACCTTTGGCTTCTCGCGCGACGACGTCGGCAGGATCCTGACGGCGTACCTGGCCGAAGGCATCCTGAAGCAGGACCCGTTCGCCACCCTTGATCAGGAAGGCGTCGGGCAACTGATCAAGATGGCGGTGGAAAAGGGACGTGCGACCCGGCCGACGATCAAGATCGGTATCTGCGGCGAGCACGGCGGCGACCCCGCCTCCGTGGAATTCTGCGCGCAGAACGGCTTCAACTACGTATCCTGCTCGCCATTCCGCGTGCTGACGGCCCGTCTGGCAGCGGCGCAGGCCGGCGCCAGCGCGGAGTTGAAGATCGAGGGCGGACGTACCAAGTAGCCGCAAATTGATCGCAATACGCTACCGGGCTCGGCATAGTGCCGGATCCGTTTTTCTATCTTCTTGCCTTGAAGGGGTAGGCTTCAGCTGTGCCGATAGACGACCTAATGAAGTCGGGCGTCAGCCCCTGAGGGACCTCGGTCTGCAGCATCGCTAGAATCGCTTAGTGCGTCTGCTGCAACTGCGCGATCAGCTTCTGCGCCAGATTATTTTCCGATTCCGACCACAACACGCGTCCCGACAGCCCGCAGTGGTTCTGTACCGCCAGCGTGAACGCGATCAGTTTGGCGACGTTGAAGCGAACATGCTCTTCGTTGGCCGCCGAAAGTTCAAGCCCCTCGAACAGAAACGGCGTGTCCAGGCCGAAATCTACCTCGACATGGCCGTCATCAGCGTAGATGCCTTCGTCGAACTGCACTCCATGGACGATGAAGCGCACCGCGACCGGTCGCTGTACCCACGCATCTCCCGTCTCCTCGTCATTCGGTACCCACAAGTCCCAGAAGGCCTCGAACACGAACGCAAAATCGTCGTGAGCAAATTCGCCCGCAATCTCCGCCGCTTCCTCGGGAGAGATGCCGGGATTAAATCGTCGCTCCAGCACCGTCGGTTCCGACCACGCCACCGGATGCACCGACAAGTAGGTGACGCCTTCGCGCACCTCGGAGTACAGGAACTGCCGCAGCACCGAAACCGCCCGAGGCAGCATCTCCGCTTCGTGGAAGCTGGGGAACCACAGGCTAAAATTGAGGGAATCCGCCATCGCCGTATTCTAGCGCTTCTCCAAGTCGGAGGAGCAAGTTGCAGGCAGCGAGCTTACACTTCCGCCTTTAGCCTGGCTGCGAATTTCTGCCGCACCTTCTTCACCTTGGGCGCCACCGTGAACAGGCAGTACGGCTGGAAGGGATGGTTCTTGAAGTAGTCCTGGTGATAATCCTCGGCAACGTAAAACGTCTGCGCCGGTTCGACCGAAGTCACAATCGGGTCAGAGAACACCTGCTCCTTAGTCCACTCGGCAATCACCTCTTGCGCGATCTGCCGCTGTTCGTCATTCAGGTAGAAAATCACCGAGCGATACTGCTCACCCGCATCGTTGCCCTGACGATTCAGCGTGGTCGGATCGTGAACGGTGAAGAACACCTCCAGCAAATCGCGGTAGCTGATTTTTGCAGGATCAAAGGTGATCTCCGCCACTTCGACGTGTCCTGTGACGCCGGTACACACCTGTTCATACGTGGGATTTGGCTGGCGTCCGCCCATGTAGCCCGACCGCACAGACTCCACGCCTTCCAGTTGCACGAACGCGGCTTCGACGCACCAGAAGCATCCGCCGCCCAGAATTGCTTTTTCAGTCGCCATGATCACTTGGATGCAAAATCCGCCTAAAATGTTCAACCATCAGATCGGACGGAGCGCAACCCGCACTCACATCCTGAGAATCGCAAATCGCGGAGAGCTGAACACGAAATTCTCCGCCAATCTGGTGAACTCGGCTTCGGCGCTACAGCCCCACCTCGATCCTGGAGCGCGGATCGAGATAGTCGCGCAGTCCGTCGCCGATGAAGTTGAACGACAGCACCGCCAGCATCACCGCCGCAGCAGGGAACAGCACCAGGTGTGGCGCGTCAAACAGGTGCGAGCGGGCGTCGTTGAGCATCGCCCCCCACGTCGCCGTCGGAGGCGGCACACCCAGCCCCAGAAAGCTCATGGTCGCTTCCGCCAGGATCGCCCCCGCCATTCCAATCGCCGCCTGCACGATGACCGGCTGAATAATGGTCGGTAGGATGTGCCGCACGATGATCCGCGAGTCACTCGCGCCCAGCGCCCGCGCCGCTTCCACGAATTCCCGCTCCCGCACCGCCAGCACTTGCGCGCGCACCAGGCGGGCATAGCCCACCCAGCCGCCAATCGAGAGTGCCAGCACCAGGTTGAACAGTCCCGGGCCAAGAAACGCGACGAAGGCAATTGCCAGAAGGATTCCGGGAAACGACATGAACGCGTTCATCACGATTACGTTCAGAACGCGGTCAAGGAAGCCGCCATAATATCCCGCGATCGATCCGAAGATCAGGCCCAATGCTAGGGACGCGGCCACGACGCAGCTCCCCACCAGCATCGAAATGCGCGCCCCATAAATGACGCGCGACAAAATGTCGCGGCCCAGTTCGTCTGTCCCAAACCAGTGTGCAGCCGACGGCCCCATCAGTCGCGATGGCAAATCGATGTAGTAAGGGTCTTGCGGAGCGATCCAGGGCGCAAACAGCGCGAAAGTCACGAACATCACGATCAACACCGCCCCTGATGTGGCCAACAGGTTATGGCGTGCGACGCGCTGTAGCGAGCCAAGTTGAACGGCAGATGCCATGCAGCGCCATCTTAAATCACGGCGTCGGAAGACATCGCTTGTTGCGGCTTCTGGCGTGGAAAAAGAAGAAAGCCATCGCGGCGCTGGGGTTCGCTCCAACGCCGCAAGTGTGAATGAGTCGGAGGCAGTTATCGCAGAGTAACGTCGCGGACCAGCATGCTGTTGACAATGCGCACATTCTCAACCCGTTTGTCGATGACTTTCTGCTCGGCAGTCTTGTTGCCGTACTGCTTCATCCGGATCTCATACACCTTGTCGGGAAGACCGTCTAGGGCGGCCATGTTCTTGTACGTCAGCGAGTAGCCGAAGTCCCAGTCATCGGGGTTCGAGGTCGTAGTGTTCAGGAACATCTGGTAGTCCTGAATCAGCCCGGCCTTTTTCTGGGCCTCCCAGATGGGAACGATGTTCGCCTTCAGGTCGGCAAAAAACGCATCGGAGTGGCCGGGGAGAATATGGAGCAGCACCACTCGTTCTACTGCGCCTTGGTTATAGGGGATTTGTGCGGCTGCCGTAGACAGGCCAACCAGCGAGAAACAAAGCACTGCTACTGCAAGCCAAGTAGTTTTCTTCATTCGCACTGCCTCCTTGTAAATTGAATCGACACAGTTTGCCCGAGTGGACGGATTAAGTAAAGCCACGAAAGTGAAGAAAATCCCGCCACGATCTGGCGGAGGCCTGCATGCAAAGGCGATGTCCCAAGATGGAGAAACCGGATTCGTCCGCAAGGCTGGCCCGTGGTGCTTCCGGCGCGATTGCAAACCCTGCCCGCTGATCGAGCAGAACTTTCGGTTGCGTTTCGCTGCCGGGCATCTAGAATTGCCTGTTTAGCTGTATTTGCCCAGACACAAAGAAAATCGGCCCATGTTGCCCTTCAAATTGGTATATAGCGAAAAGTACTTCCTCCCCATCGGCGAGCACGTCTTTCGCGGGGACAAATACCGTTTGATTCGGGAGCGCCTCTTTGAATTAGGCATGGCGGAAGAGTCCGACTTTATCGCGCCGCGGCCCGCCTCGGAGTCCGACGTGATGCTGGTACACTCCCCGCACTACGTCAATAAACTCATGGAAGGCAGCCTCACCGCGCGCGAAGAACTGCAAATGGAGATTCCGTACTCGCCGCAGGTGGTCGACACTTTCCTGCTGCATACCGGAGGCTCGATCCTCGCGGCCGAGCACGCTCTCACCGACGGTGTGTGCATCAATGTAGGGGGCGGATTTCATCACGCCTTCCCCGACCACGGTGAAGGCTTCTGCATGATGCACGACTTCGCCGTCGCCATTCGCAGTCTGCAAAGACGAAAACTCATTCAGCGCGCCATGACCGTGGACTGCGACGTTCACCAGGGCAATGGCACGGCGGCGATTTTTAGCGGCGCACGATCTCAGCCGTCGGACTTGCCGTCTGCTCATCACGGTTCGGTCCCAGGACTCGCGGGTGGCAAGGTGCTGTACGGGAACTCCAAGGACGTCTTCACCATTTCGCTGCATCAGGAGAACAACTATCCGATGATCAAGCCGCCGTCTTCTATCGACGTGAACTTGCCCGACGGATGCGATGACGCGAGCTATCTGGCCTGGCTCGACAATGCACTCAGCTCCGGACTGCGTCAGTTCGAGCCCGACCTCCTCTGCTACGTGGCTGGTGCCGATCCTTTCCGCGAAGATCAGCTTGGTGGCTTGAACCTCACAATCGAAGGACTCAAGCGGCGCGATGAGCTTGTCTATCGGGCCGCCCGCGCCCGCGGCATCCCCGTGATGGTCACTCTCGCCGGCGGATATGCCATCAGGGTCGAAGACACCGTCACCATTCACACCAACACGGTAATTGCCGCCGCCGAAGTCTTCCGCACGCCCCTGGTTCATCCCTCCCGCTAGCCGATTGTTATCGCGATTGCATATCACTGCGCCCTGGTGACATGCGACTTGGTTCGTGGGAGCCGACGTCGTCATGAAATCAGCACGCAGCCCGCCGCGGCGGGCAGAGTGCCGGGTAAAGTGGGGAAAATATCCGAGTCCCGTAGGTGTCTGTGTCGTAACTCGAATCAAAATGAGACGGTGGACCAAGTTCCCGCGATTCGCCTCGACTGAGCCGCGCTGCGGCGGCACCAAGCTATGACACAGACACCGTAGGGACAGCAGATTGGAAGGCGACAGAGATATCAACGCTGGCGCAGTACAGTCATCAGCATCTTGAGCCGCTTGGCCCGGCGGAATCACGACTTCTTGGCGTTCTTCACCTTGTCGCGTCTTTCGGCAGCCCACTTCGGCTTATTGACCTGGCGGCTCCGAGCAACGGCCAGTGCGTCGGCCGGAACCTCGTCAGTTATGCACGATCCTGCCCCGATATACGACCCTTTGCCGATTTTGACGGGAGCCACCAGGGTTGAATCGCTCCCCACAAACACGCCGTCTTCGATCACGGTTTCGTGCTTGTTCACGCCATCGTAATTGCAGGTGATGGTTCCGGCGCCGATGTTCACGCCCTCGCCAATCAGGGCATTGCCGAGGTAGGAAAGATGGTTTGCCTTGGAGCGCGTTCCGATCTTCGTTTTCTTGGTCTCGACGAAATTGCCCACGTGCGCTCCCTCGCCGATATCGCTGCCGGGACGGAGGTGCGAGTACGGGCCAATTTCGGCGCTGTCGCGAACGATGGAGTCCTCCATCATGCAGCCCGGACGAATGAGTACGTTATCGCCGATCTCGCAATTGGTAATCACCGAGTATGAGCGAATGCGGCAGTCCGAACCGATCTTCGTCTGTCCGATGATTTGAACGAAAGGCTCGATCACCGTATCTGGGCCAATCTCGACATCAGCATCGATGTCGCAAGTCTCGGGGCGAAAGATTGTGATTCCCGCCTCCATCAGTTCGCGCGTTTTTTGCGCCCTCAGCTTGGCGTCGAGCTCCGCCAATTCCATGCGCGTGTTCACACCCAGCACTTCGCTTGAGTCTTCGGCGCGAAGTGCGAGCACCTTATTTCCGGCTTTGCCAAGCACGCCCGCCATGTCGGTGAGGTAAAACTCTCCGGCGGGATTGTCGGTTGTGAGTTCATCGATGTGTGTGTACAAGGGCCCGACTGCAAAAGCGTAGATGCCGGAGTTGATCTCGCGCTGTTCACCCTCGCTGCCGCGCAGGGCTTTCTGTTCGACGATCCGATCGACTTCGTCGGTGGGCTTGGCGTCCTTGCGTCTACGGAAGACGCGACCGTACCCGGTGGGATCAGCGGGCTCAGCGGTCAGGATCGTCATCGCCGCCTGGCTGGCAATGTGAGAGTCACGCACCCGCTCAATCGTCTCGGGATGGATGAGCGGCACGTCTCCCGAGAGCACCAGCACATGGCTGAAACCTCGCAACGCTTCTTGAGCCATCATCAGTGCGTGTCCCGTTCCGCGTTGCTCCTGCTGCAGCACAAATTGGATTCCGGTGGACTGCAGCGCCTCACGCACCAGTTCAGCCTCGTGTCCAATGATGGCGAAGATGTTTTCCGGTGGAACAATTCTGCTGGCTGCGGCGACCACGTGACCCAACAGCGTTTTTCCAGCGATCTGGTGCAGGACCTTGGGATGCCGCGACTTCAGTCGCGTACCTTTGCCCGCTGCGAGAATCGCAATGGCGAACTCAAACTTGCTTTGGTTTACAGGATGGGCGGAGTTGGACCTCGGGTTCATCATGACCTTACAGGGTATCAAGAGAAGTTTATGATTCGCGTTTTGCAGCCACAACTGGAGTTTCGCGGGATTCAAGCATAAGCCGCAACAAATCGTGGGCGACGTGGTGCGCTTCGTGACGGGCGATCAGGCCTCCAGTGGGGTCCATTTCCTCGGTGAGATAGTCGCCCAGGATCGGATTCACTCCCAGCGCCTCAATGCGGTCGGCATCCACCACGATCTGGGACTGCTGCTTCTCGGCATACTTCGTCACCAGGGTGGGAGACGCAGGGGTCTGGTTGACCAGGGCGTAGTCAAAAAACTCATGCCGGGCGTGCTTGTAGATCGCGGTTATGTGTTGCGAGGCCGTGAGGTTCAGGCTTTCGTTGGCCTGTGTCATCAGGTTGCAAACGTATACTTTGGTGGCCCGCGAGTTCTTGATTGCCCTGGAGAGATCGCGCACCAGCAGATTGGGCACGAGGCTGGTAAACAGCGATCCTGGACCGATCGTGATGAGATCGGCGCTCTCAATGGCTTGCAGAGCTGCCGGCGCGGGTTTCGCATTCATCGGCGCCATCCGCAAGTCTGTGATGCGCCGCTGACTGGCAGTGATGTTGGTTTCTCCACGAACCACCGAGCCGTCGTCCATGATCGCGTAGAGTTGCGAGTTGCTTGTGGTCGCGGGATAGATATGGCCGCGGGTAGCGAGAATCGCAGCAGCATACTTGACCGCTTCACTAAAGTCGCCGGTGATGTCGGTCATTGCCGAGAGAAACAGATTACCGAAGCTATGGCCTTCGAGTCCTTCCCCTGCTCTGAAGCGATATTGAAAGAGCCTCGACAGCAACGCTTCTTTCTCTGCCAGGGCAACAATGCAGTTGCGAATGTCTCCCGGAGGCGGAACATTTAATTCCTTGCGCAGGCGCCCGCTGGAGCCGCCGTCATCACTTACTGTCACGATGGCCGACAGTTCCGAGATGAAGGGAAGCATCCGGTCGAACGATTGCTCGCCGGACAGGATCACGTGCTGCTTCAACCCGTGGAGCAGCGTCGAGAGTCCCGTTCCTCCGCCCATGGCAACGACCTTCATCGGGCGCACTTCGGCGGTATTGTTATTGTTCTGCATGACTGGATTGCTAGCCGCTAGAAGTGCCATTTCTGGTGGTCAGACTGCACTTCACCGCTGGTATCAGGATATAGCAGTTCAGTAAAGCGTGGGTCGTCCGCGAGGCTCTTGAAATCCGAATCGTTCCTGGCCTGAAAACGGTTCGCGGGATTCAACCGGATCGCTTCATTGAGCCCTGTAATAGCGTCCGGAAAATGTCCCATCAAGCAGTTAAGCGCGGCGGCACCGTACCAGACGAAGTCCAGCTTGGGATGTTTCTGGGAGAGGTCCTGAAAGACCTCTCGCGCTCTGATGTAGTCGCCAAGGTTCATGAGCGAAACGGCATAATCATATTGTTCTTCGGGCGTCTTGAAGTTGGTCGAGTTGCGATTCAATTGCTGGTTGCAACTGTTGAGATGAACCTTCGCGCGATCAGCCAGTTCGGCGCTCGGTCCATCGACGATCTTTTCAAAACATGCCTTCGCCTTGTCGTAGTTATGCGATTGCAGTGCCTTGAGTCCGGCCTCGTAGTTTTGCACAGCCTGTGAAAAACGAGGGTCGTCAGCAACCTTCAAAGGCTTACCTGCCCGGGCACGGACATCAGATCCCGCAGAGGGTGTTTGTAAGTCTATTTTTTTCTTTGACCTAGCTTCGGTTTCCTGAACGTTTTCTGCCTCTTTTTTCTTCATCGAGTTACGTCCTTTGAGTCGTAAACGGCAGGCACCCCGTCAGGGCTGTGGAAAACCCAAATGTTACAGGCTGTGTGTGCTGAGTTATACCCGCAACCCGCGACGGCGTCAACTGCACTTGGAAACTATGCCCGTGGCGGCGCTAGTTCATGTTCGCGGCGGCTTCGAGATCGATGGACTTCCACTCACCCTTGATGATCCCAGCGCGAATTTGGGCTGGTGTTTTCTTCAGCGTGGTCTCCTGGAAAGCGTAGTACACCTCTTTCATACAAATGCCGCAGTGCGCGCCATGGTTCGATTCAAAACAGGTGTGGAGACTCTTGTGTCCGATGCGTTCGCAGTAGCAATAGCAGGGAAGCTGATTGATCACGCCCGGAATCTTGGCTGCAAGATCGTAGGCATGCACTTGGTACGGGTACTTAAACAGCTCTCCCACGCGTTGGTCCGCCGGCAGGATTGGCAGCAACTCTCCCGGCAATGGGGAACGGGTGTTGTAAGCGGGAACTCCATCTCCTTGGGCAAATGCGATCACGGCCAGGGCGACAATCAACGCAAGCACGGCAGGCTTCATCTTTGCGGCGACCTCGGCGGTTATTCTAGCTGAGAACCCCTCAGGCTCCCAAATCCCGATGCTAGCTTGAGCGGCTACTGAAGGAGCTGCTTTCGCAGTGCCCTGAAAGGGCACGGCTTCGGAGGTTGCCAAAAACGAGTTTCGAGTGTTTTGAAGGGCGCAGCTTTAGCTGCGCCGAACAAGTTCTATATTTTTGTCATTCCGAGCAACGGACCTGCTGGGGCAGGTTGAAACCGGAATGACAACTCTGCAATAGCGTCCGGCTAAGTCCTTTGTTTGCGTTGTTGTCATTGGGAGGGGCTTCAGCCCCGAGGAATCCGCTTTACTGCAGTCCCTTGAATACGGAACCAGCACAACCACGTGGGTCCCGATGGCGTTCTCTATAATGTACTGAGAACCGATATTCCAGCTATGAGTCTCTTGCCTACACAGAAATCCATTCGTATCCACGACCCCGTAACCTCCCCGGCACTCGCGCAACCCCACGATCTTGAGACTCGACCCACACGTGGCCGGGTTCGACCGGTATTCGCGCGATGGCTGCGGGACATCCTGATCTCGCTGGCGGTGTCGGCGTTCTTCATCATCTTCCTTTACCAACCGGTCAAGGTCGAGGGAACCAGTATGATGCCGACGCTGGAAGACCAGGAGCGTGTCTTCATCAACAAGTTCGTCTATCGCCTCGAACCAATCGAGCGGGGCGATGTAGTGGTGTTTCGTTATCCTCGCGATCCCTCCAAGAGCTACATCAAGCGGGTGATTGCCGTGGCGGGCGACCACGTCAAGATCGACGATGGCCTGGTGTATGTTAATGGCCGGCAGATCGCCGAGGGTTATGTTCCCCAGATGTACGAGGATGTGCGTTCGTATGCCGAAACGACGGTGCCGCCTCACTCGTACTTTGTGATGGGCGACCACCGCAACCTGTCTAACGACAGCCGCGACTTCGGTCCGGTCGATGAGAGTTACATCTACGGCAAAGCCGTGTTCGGCTACTGGCCATTCGCCAAGCTGGGCAAGCTGCATTAGTACGAGCACGGATCTCACGGATGCGATTTGAAAGGGCATGGCTTCAGCCGCGCCGCTTCAGGCATCGTAAACAATGGCCTTAGCCCCTGAGGGAAGCCGAATTCTCTCATCCACGAAATCTATGAGACGGGTTAAGCATCAATTGAGGGAGGTGTCCATGAAACTCGGCCTGCGAGTTTCTCTGTGCATTTTCGTGCTCGCTGCGATGTCCTTCGGTGCGGATCGCGATCCGACAGTCCTGCTGCGGGCTGAGCGCGCCTTCGCCAAGGCTACTTCAGAACGTGGCGTCGATGGCTGGATGGAGTTCATGGCGCCGAATGCAGTGGAATTATCCGCGGAGCCCCTCGTAGGTCTCGACCAGATTCGCGCCGGCATGACGAAACAGTTCAAGTTGCCGGGATTCAAGATCACATGGGAACCCACCAAAGCGGAGTTTCTCGGGCAGGGTGACGTAGGCTACGCGGTCGGACGCTACGAGGTTCGCTTCATCGGCGACGACGGCAAGCCCCGGGTCGAGAAGGGCAGCTATCTCACCACATGGCAGAAGCAAACCGACGGTTCGTGGAAAGTTGTCTCCGATATCGGCAGCCCCGATCCCCCGTCGCATTGAGGAAAAATTCCGCCTCTTATGCTCCGCTGCGATCCCTGATAAAATCGATAAAATCCACTCTTCGGAGAAGCGATGCAGTCAATCCTTGCGCTGGAAGACGGACGCATCTTCCACGGCAAAGGCTTCGGTGCCAAAGGCGAATGTTATGGCGAAGTCGTTTTTAATACCTCCATCACCGGCTATCAGGAAATATTCACCGATCCCTCCTACGCCGGACAGATTGTAGTTCTCACCAATCCCCAGATCGGCAATTACGGCACAAACTCCGATGACAACGAGGCGACCCGGCCGTACATCGAGGGCTTGATTGTCCGCGAATTCTCTCGCGTCAGTTCCAACTGGCGGTCGCAGGAAGTTGCCGAGGAGTATCTGGAGCGCTACAAGATTCCCGTACTCGCCGGGATCGACACCCGTGCTCTTGTGCGCCATCTGCGCACTCATGGCGTGATGCGCGGCGTGATTTCGACCCTCGAAACCGATACCGACAAGCTGGTTGCCAAGGCGCGCTCCATTCCCAAGATGGACGGCACCGACCTGGCGAAAGAGGTGACGACTCCCCGCGTCTATCAGTGGGAGGAAGGCGTACGTTCCTTTGAACCGACAGAAGTCGTCGGAGTCAAGGACGACGCGCCGAAGTACAAAGTGGTTGCTTATGACTACGGTATCAAGCAGAACATTCTGCGCCGGTTGGTGGGCGAATCGTGCAGCGTGACGGTGGTTCCCGCCACCACCAGTGCCGAAGACGTGCTCGCCATGAAGCCGGATGGAGTGTTCCTTTCCAACGGACCAGGCGACCCCGAACCCGTCACCTACGCGCAGGAGAGCATTCGCCGCATGATGGGCAAAGTCCCCATCTTCGGCATCTGCCTCGGCCATCAACTGATCGGCATCGCGCTCGGCGGCAAAACCTACAAGCTGCGCTTCGGGCATCATGGCGGCAATCATCCGGTCAAGCAGATGGCCACCGGCAAGATCGAGATCACGGCGCACAATCATAACTTCGCGGTCGATCCCGACTCGCTGAAGCAGAGCGAAGTGGACCTCACGCACATCGACCTCAACGACAATACGCTGGAAGGCCTGCGCCATCGTTCTCTGCCGCTGTTCAGCGTGCAGTACCACCCAGAAGCGGCCCCCGGCCCTCACGACTCGCATTACCTGTTCAAGGATTTTGTGAAGATGATGGAGGAATGGAAGAAGTGAGCCTTCGCCGATCGCGCCTTGAACTATGTTGGAATGACTTGCTCACTGGTGAGCAGATCGTACAGGGGGTATCCAGCGGAGGCAAAACTGAAATCCCAAAGCGGCCTGGCGTCTACCGTTGGCTGTTTGCTTCCAATGATTCTGGAATAAGCCGCGCATATGTTGGCCAGTCGGGAAACCTAAGAACCAGAATTTCAGAGTATCTTGACGAAGCGTGGAAGCAGGTTCGAGAGTCGAGCAGCAGTCAAGATCATATCGATTCAGCGCAGCAGCCTAAGCCTGAGGTGACGCATTCTGCCGCGAGGTACATCGATCCTACAGATGCAAAGGACGCGCTGGAGAACCGAACAGAAGTCAAGGTCGAGGGAAGAAACGTCACCGACTACTACCAAGTATTGGAGCGCTGCTTGAAAGCCAATCGAAGATGGGCCACGATTAGAGTTGGCGCGCAATTGGCTTGGAAGCACGATAAATCTGGAGTGCAGCTACAGGTGCTCCAGGCCGGAGAAGAGGAATGGTTCCACGGCGTCGAAGTTAGTGCGCAATTGTTGAACGATCGCGTTGGTCGGGTATTTCTTGAGCACTGGGCCATTCTTTACACCGAGAGGAAAGGCTACAAGATGCTTAATCGCAATCGTTCCAAACAGGGCGAGGACCTACGGCAGTCACTGGAAGAGTCACACAAGAAATCGGTTGTTGAAGGGGCGCGCCTTTAGGCGCGCCGTACAGGCAAACAATAATCCAGGGCTTTAGCCCCTGAGGGAACTCGAACTTGAGACCGACGCGACAAAAGACTCAGCCCGGAGAGACATACTTTGTCACTTCCCAGACCAGGCAGCGGCGGGCTCTATTTCGAAATCCACGGTGGGCTGAGCTGTTTCTGAAGACACTCCACAGTTACCGAGGACGCGCCTATCTATTGCACGAATATGTGCTCATGCCTGAGCACTTCCACCTCCTGATCACTCCATCTGTGACTCTTGAGCGAGCTGTTCAATTTATTAAGGGTGGCTTTTCTTTTCAGGCCAACAAGGAATTGAAATCGATGATGGAGATTTGGCAGGTCGGTTTTTCCGATCACCACATCCGCGACGCCGAGGACTACAGCAATCATGTTGGATACATCTGCCGCAACCCGGTTGGAAGAAAACTGGTCGAGCGTGCCAGTGAGTTTCCTTACTGTTCAGCATTTCCGGGCACAAGAAAAGACGACGTCCCTCAGTGGCTAAAGCCACTGGCTCACAGACTGTCGGCGCGGCTGAAGCCGCGCCCCTTCAAGCCGAGGAGCAACTCAATGAACCGTGAGTTCTCTAAGGCTTGCGAGTGCGGGCAATTCATAAATGGTTGTTTTGAAGGGGCGTTCCTTTAGGCACGCCGCAGAAGCCATCTGGAATTTGGGCTTTAGCCCCTGAGGGTAATTGATTTAATCCATGCCACGCCGCAACGACATCGCGAAAATTCTGATCATCGGCTCGGGACCCATCGTCATCGGCCAGTCCGCCGAATTCGACTACTCCGGCGCACAAGCCTGCAAGGCGCTCAAGTCCGAAGGCTATGAAGTGGTGCTGGTCAACTCCAACCCGGCCACCATCATGACCGATCCCGAGATGGCCGACCGCACCTACATCGAGCCGCTCAATCGCACCTATCTCGAAGAGATCATCCGCGTCGAAGCCGAAATGCTCGCCGAAAGCGGACGTCCCGGCATCTTCGCCGTACTCCCGACCGTTGGCGGACAGACCGCGCTCAACCTCGCGGTCGAGCTGGCCGACACCGGCGTCCTCGAG
>Ga0209040_10002074_pt1 | contig 15830 bp, 16 predicted proteins | sample BogFormECP12_OM3_FD_188240 | JGI IMG/M metagenome (GOLD analysis project Ga0209040, IMG submission 188240) | Bog forest soil microbial communities from Calvert Island, British Columbia, Canada - ECP12_OM3 (SPAdes) (version 2) | ecosystem: Environmental > Aquatic > Freshwater > Wetlands > Bog ...
TCGCTATTTCGCAGTCGTGGTGATGCTGGTGTTTTTGGCGATGTCCAGCGCGGCGCAGGACGCGGCGCCTACGCCAAACGTACCCGCGCAGTATTCGGCTACTGCTTTTGGCCAATCAGGCCAAACCGCTGGAAAGAGTTTCGGCATGGACGTGTACATCGATCAATTGTCGGGCGATGGCGAAATCGACGAGCTTCTTGGCGCCTTGAAGCAAAAGGGGCAGGACGGGCTCTTGAGCGCCGTCTCAAGCATGAAAGACAAAGGCCGCGTGGCGCCGACCGGAAGCGTGGGAACTGGGATGAGGGTCATCCGCATTCGCGCGACGCCAGATGGCGGACAACATATCGTGCTGATGACCGACAGGCCGATCGCGTTTGCTGAGCTGTATAACGGAACGCGCTCGCGTGACTATCCCTTTGGTATTGTGGTGCTCAATGTGGACAAGGATGGGAAGGGCACTGGAACTTTTGCACCGCTGTGCAAAATCAGGTTTAACAAGAAGAAAGAACTGGAGATTGAGCACTACGGCCAAAAGCCCTTTCGCCTTGCCAACGTCCGCCGCCAAAAATGAGAATCCATCCCAACTATCGTCGTCCATCGAAGAACCCGCCTTTACAGCCGCCGCGGGATTCATTACCCTAAATTGCTATGTGGAATGTTGAAGATCGCTTCTCTCCGAAGGCTATTGAAGGGCTCGCGGCCCTGGGATTTTCCGTGGGCAGCACGCGCGGCGTCGTGCGCGTGGAAAAATTCGGTTCCGGCGCGGAGTTCCGCCAGGGCACCGGTGGCACCTACCAGATGACCATCCTCCCAACCGTGATGCTCAAGGGCCAGTTCACGCGTTTGTGGGATGCCGGGTATCAGAAATTTCTTCTGGCCGACGACGGCGTAAAACTTCCCGCACTGGCCGCCCACCTTTCGGGCCTGCGCAGATTCAACGAAGAGCTACGTACTGCCCTTGGTGTTCCAACGTTTTACAACGAGGCGCTCGGCTCCGTCAGCCAAGTGAGCGTCTACGACCGCGTGAAAGGCCGCACCGGCGACGTTCCAGACAAGACGGTCGGCGCGCATAGTCCCGGCGGCAGCCACTAGCTGCGCCTCCCTCGCCACAGCCGTCCCGAAGTGGCAGCCTGGAGTTCACCCGACGGCAGCAGCAGGCGCGTTCCGGCGGCCTGACTCAACGCATACAACTCGCAGTGCGAAAGGACCTTCTCATGGGTAGAGTGGTGGCCTATATGGACGATATATTTTTCCAGATGAAAATTGCGGAAACCGCCAAACACCTCGGCATCACGGTGAAAGTCGCAACTAACTCGGACGCGCTGAGCACGTTGCTCGAACCGCCGCCAAAACTGGTTATCGTGGATCTCAACGCGCGCGGCAACCCCCTCGCGGCCATTCAGCAGGTGCGGCAAGCGCATCCCGAGCTGCGGGTGGTCGCTTTCCTTTCCCACGTGCAGCGTGAACTCGCTACGCAGGCTCAGGCCGCGGGCTGCAGCGATGTTCTCCCGCGGTCCGCGTTCACGCAGAATCTCGCCGCCATTCTGGAGACCGCGAAAGACTAAATGCTGAGCTTTCGTCGCCATGCATTGCTCAAGATTTGTTCTTCGCAGCGGCCTTGGTGTCTAAACAGGCCAGCCATGGGGAAATTCTGCCGCGGTATCGTTTTACTGGCGCTGTTCGCCGCAGGCAGTTTCGCGCAAGAATCCAGTTCCGCGCCCGCCGCAGCAACTTCTGTGGCGACCACTGGCGCTTCTGGTGCCCTCAGTCAGGCGCTGTCCGCTGCCTGCTCGCAGTCGCAAACGGATTTCGCCAAGTTTCTTACCGCACGTAACAAGGAAGCTTTCGCGCGCATGACCCCAGCCGCCCGCGTCGCGCTGATGAAACGTTTCGTGCTGCTCAGCCAGCCGGGCAAACCCAGCACCACGCTGAATGCCTCCGGCCGCCCCACGGTTCGTTGCGATACTCCGGATGGCGCGGCGGAAATTCAGATCGGCGGCGCGGATCAAACGGATAGTCTAGCGTTCCTCCCGGTGGAACTGCGCGACGCCACCGACCTGGCGGGCAGCGATGTGGTCCGGGTGAACATGGGGATGGTCCGCGAAGACAATCAGTGGCGTTTGCTATCCCTGGGATTGGTACTCCTCGACCTCCCCTCTCTGGAATTGGAATGGAATTCGGCGGAAATCAGCGCCAACGAGAGTGCTGCTCTGGAGACCATGAAGGCCGTGGTGCAAGCTATCGAGACCTACCGCCGGACATATACGCGTTTGCCGGAGTCGCTCGCGAAGCTAGGGCCGCCTCCGGCCTCCCCCACCGGCAAAACCAAGGCTAAACCCACGCCAGATGCCGCCGACCTGCTGGACGCGGAGCTCGCGGGAGGCTCCAAAGACGGTTACGCCTACCGCTACGTGGTTGTGGGAGCCAGCACCCTGGGCGCCGTGGCCCAATATGAACTGGCCGCTTCTCCGGTCCCTTATGGCAGCGCGGGCCGCCGGTCCTTTCTTCGCGATACGGCCGGAACCATCCACGCCGCGGACCACAAAGGCGCGGTCGGCAGCGCCACAGACCCCAAAATCGAGTAAGAACCCGGGCCGGGTGTGTTACCGCTGCTGAACCGACACGCGCAACTCTACGGAATTCGCGTTTGTAACCGCAACAGCTTGACGCTACTATCATGCGATTCCCTAATGCGCTCCCGTTCATCGTATCTTCGTCTGATTTTGCTGATGTTAGGCACCGGTTTGCTTCTGGCGTGCGCCGCGAACGCGCGCGCGCAGAGCGACTCCATGTTCGGGCCGCTGCCGGTTTTTGAGTTTCACAGCGGCTTTTGGTTAAACCTGCATCACACGCTCTACCGCGAGGCAAAAGAACGCATAACCCCAGCGGAACATCAACCGGGAAAGTATGCTCATCCGGAGGACTCGCCAGCACCGCTGCCGCGTCTCGCGCTGACGCCGGTAGAGCAACGCGCGTGGAACGACGCGGTGAATTACTACGCCGCGAATTACGCCACGCGCGACCTGCTGTTCAGCAACGACTTGATCGTGCTGAAAGATCAATTGGGAGATTTCGAGGACTGCGACGAACTCTCCGGCGCCAAAAAGAAAACTTGCGACGCCGGGCTGCCCGCCGACATCACGCGCCTGCTGGAAGCGGCCGGGGCCGTGTATCGCGCACACTTCTGGGTGCAGCACGATCACGCGAACCGCCGATGGATCGCGGCCGTCGCGCCGCTGGTGCGGGAGCAAGGCGTGGGGCTCTCCGAGCGCCTGGCATCGATCTACCAGACGCGCTGGCCGAAAAACAAGATTCGCGTGGACGTTTCCGCATACGCTAATTGGGCCGGCGCCTACACGACGCTCGATCCCTTGCGCGTGACCATTTCCAGTCTGGATCCGCGCAATCAAGGCGCGCAGGCGTTGGAAGTGCTGTTTCATGAAGCTTCGCATGGCATCGCCGAACCCGTGGAACAAGCCATCGCTCGCGAATGCAAGCAGCGCGATAAAGCCATCCCGCGCGATTTGTGGCATGCGCTGATCTTTTACACCACCGGCGAAGTGATCCGCCCGGTCATGACCGCGGCGACCGATGGGTCACCCGATGGCACACTGATCGCCGATGCCGGGGATGGCAATACGCCGGGCGGTGGTTACACGCCATATGCGGTGAAAGAGGGACTGTATCAGCGCGGGTGGGACGATTACCTGAAAGTGCTGTCGCGCTTTTGGCAGCCGTACCTCGACGGCAAGGCCACCTTCGATGACGCGGTGGCCCGCATGGTGTCGTCGTTATAGAAGTTGTGGAAATACTTTTGCATGCACCCGTTCGGTGCGTTGCGCCGCTCTAACAGTCGGGAGCCGTAATCATGGCCGCGAGAAAACCCGCTTCGTCACGAAAAAAGCCCGCTGCCCGCAAATACGGGCCCGCAGCGGCCAAGAGTGTAAAGTCCGCTATGCGCCGGGAGAAGCGCGGAACGTTGCGCTCCGGCAAGGGCGGAAAAGGCGGGGTGGTGACCAGCCGGAAGCAGGCGATCGCCATCGGCTTGTCCGAAGCGCGCAAAAAAGGCGCCAAAGTCCCTCGCAAGAAGTCTTAACTGTTATTAGCGCGTTGTGTGCCTCGTAGCCATCATGCGGGGGGACGCGATGTGACGGAGCGATGCCTCTCGGTCGTACCGCCTAAGACGTGCTCTGCACCAAACCGGTACGGCTCCTTTCCCAGAATTGAACTCCACCCAACTCCATTCCTGCCCGTAACCTCTCCGATCAACGATTCGTGACCATTTACCAGCGAGACTAACCCAAATCTGCCCCTCCGGGACCGCCTGCAAGGTGGAATCAAAGATGCGGTGGTCTCGGCGGGCGTGCGCAGAGGTGTGGATATAGAGAGGAATGAACCATGAATAAATTCTCGCGCAGTTGCGGTGAGACGCGCGCATGTTCGTAATCATCGGCATCGTCGTGGTTCTGGGCGCGGTGGTGGGCGGCTATTTGATGGAGCACGGCAACCTGAAGGTCTTGCTGCAGCCGGCGGAGCTGGTGGTGATCGGCGGCGCGGCGCTCGGAACGCTGTTGATCGCCAACCCGTTGCACATCCTGAAAGCCATCATCGGGGGGATGCTCGGCACCCTGAGCGGTTCCAAATACAATCAGGCAACCTACCTCGAGACGCTAAAAATGATGTACGAACTGCTCAGCCGCGCGCGCAAAGAAGGGCTGATGGCCCTGGAAGCGGACAGCGACGCGCCGGACAAGAGCCCGGTGTTCTCCAAGTATCCGAAATTTCTGAAAGATCACCATGCACTGGATTTTGTGTGCGACACCATCCGCATGGCTTCCGGCGGCGGCGTGGAAGCTTTTGACGTCGACCAGATGATGGAGATGGACATGGACATTCATCACCACGAGGCGGGCAAGACCGTCGGCGCGCTGTCCACGGTGGCCGACGCCTTGCCGGGCCTGGGAATTGTGGCGGCCGTGCTGGGAGTTGTCATAACCATGGGAGCACTGGGTGGGCCGCCGGAAGAGATTGGCCACAAAGTAGCAGCGGCGCTGGTAGGCACATTTCTAGGCATCTTGCTGTGTTATGGAGTGGTCGGGCCGGTGGCCAGCAATATGACTAAAACGACGGACGACGAGCATTCCTACTACCAAGTATTGCGCGCCATCATCGTCGCGTTCATGAAGGGCTCGCCGCCGACGGTTGCAGTGGAATACGGGCGACGGAGTATTCCGGGAAATGTGCGGCCAAAGTTTCAGGACACCGAGAAATACATCAAGGGCGGCGGAGCAGCGGCCGCCGCCGCGCCGGGCGCTTGAAAAAAGGATCCCGTGGCAGACCAGAAGACCACACAGCCGATCATTATCAAAAAAAAGATCGTCCACGGCGGGCACCATGGCGGGGCGTGGAAGGTGGCTTATGCGGACTTCGTGACCGCGATGATGGCGCTGTTTATCGTATTGTGGCTGATGAACACCACGCAAACCGTCCAGGACGCGGTGAGCGGCTATTTTCGCGACCCGTCTGGAACGTCGAAAAAAATTGGCAGCGACGTTGCCGGACCAAAGGGCGTAGCCGCCGCTGCAAAGGAAGACATGGCGGATTTGAAGAAGCAACTGGAAAGGGCCATCAGTGAAGTTCCCAACTTTGATAAATTTAAAAATCACATTGACATGACCGTGACCAGCGAAGGACTGCGGATCGAACTGACGGAATCCGCCAAGGGCACTTTTTTTGACAAGGGCAGCGCCAAGTTCACCGGTGACAGTGTGGAGTTGATTAGCACGCTGGCGGAGCAAATCGGCAAGTTGCCCAATAAGCTGGCGATCGAGGGGCACACGGATTCCGTGCCTTACGGACCAGGCGCTTTGTATACCAACTGGGAATTGTCCTCGGATCGCGGCAACGCCGCCAGGCGGCTGATGCAAGCGAATAAAGTGCGGCCCGATCAAGTGACCCAGGTCCGAGGATTTGCGGATCAGCGCTTGCGCACGCCCGCAGCGCCCGCGGATCCATCAAATCGGCGGATTTCGATCATCGTGCTGTATCTGCCCAAGGCAGAGGAAGGCAAAGTATCTTCAGGCCAAGAAGCACGAAGGAAAGAGCAGCCCGGCGACACCGCTGGAGCGGGCGCGAAGAAAGAATAACCCTAGTTTAGCAGGCGCCGGATGTTCTCGCGGCGGCCACAGTGCAGGGCGCTTATGGTTTTTGTGGTGACGGCGGCGGCGCAAACTTGGCGTCATCGACGGGCACATTCTGCTGCATCTGTTCGACTTGAATGGTGAAGCGGTTGCCGGGGCGCGCCAGCGTCCAGCGGAAGGGAATTTTTATCCCGTCGGTGTCACGATAATCGGCGTAATCAATTTGCGTGGGATTACGGCCGAGCGGCGTTTCGGCGTAGCGCACCAGCCGGACGAGCAGTCCCGTTTGAGTGTCGAGATACAGGCGCAGCGGCGGCTGTCCTTCCTTGCGGCCGATAACCAGATAAGTGTCGCGACCGTCGATTTTTTCCCCCGATTCCACGCGGAATTTCTCGTAACGGGATTTGATATCGATCGGAAAATAAAAATCCGCATCGATGTCGGCAGCGGCATTTTCCGCGTCGGACATCATGTGCACGCGGCTGGGAACGCTGAGCCAGCCTTGATGGCCGTCGAAAGCTGTAAGGCTGTCGCCATCTTTCAGGTGCATGACCGAGAGGCGCTTGTCCGGGGCCTTGGCGTAAACGTCCACGGGCACGTTCTGCCCGGCAAAACTGGCGGTGCCTTTGGCCACGCGGCTGGTGATTTTTTGCAGCGCAGCCGCGCCGCCAACGGCGGCTAAATATTTATCCAGCAACTGATCCGCTGCCGGCAGCGCAGCTTTCGCGCTTTCACTTGCTTCCTCCATCGGGCCGGTTTCTTCGCTGCTGATCACCGGTGTGGCGATAGGCTCGGCGCCGCCGCGGTGGCAGGAGTAACAGGTAACCTCGCGGTGACCTTCGAAATTGTCCGCGTTGATGGCTATCATCATGGCCATCATTTTGCGCGCGATGAGCTTGGGCTTTTTGTCGTCTTTCTCGAAGGCCCCGTGCACGTGGCAGTGCTCGCACTCCACGCCCAGCGAAGCGGCCATGAACTGCATCGCGGGGATCAACTGGTCCGCGGGAATATCCTTAAGCACTTCAATATTTTTGTACTGCTGCACGGCGGTTTTTGGCGCAGCATTCGGCGGTGTTTGTGGCGGCGCGGCGTGTACGGCAAGAATGGCGGCGAATGCGATTGCCGCGCACCCGGCCGCGAACATTAGTTGACGTTGTCGGAAAAAAAGACTCGAGCGCACTCGGCTCATCAGTGATCTGCTCCTAGACACGCATAAAGTGTAGCAAGGGAAGTTTGCAGAGCGCGGGAATTTGGCGGCGAAAATCGCCGCGCTTCAGGAGGCGGAGAGTTCGCCTTTTTTTGCCAGCGCGGTGATGCGGTCTGCGGCGCGGAAGGCCAGAGCTTCAATGGTCATGGTGGGTTGCCCGCGGCCGGAGGTCACCAGGCTGCTGCCGTCGCAGAGGAAGAGATTCTTTACGTCGTGTGCGCGGTGGTCGGTGTTGATCACCGACGTTTTCGGGTCCTTGCCCATGCGGCAGGTCCCTAGCAGGTGCACGGCAAACTCCTGCTCGGAAATCGGATAGGTCCATTTCTGTTTGGCGCCGGCGGCTTCCAGCAGCTCTATGGAGCGCGCGCCCAGCCAGTTGGCCAGCTTGATGTCGTCGGGATGATCCTTGTAGGTCATGCGCAGAGCGGGCAGTCCCCAAGCATCTTTGAGTTCCGGGTCGAGCGAGAAACTGTTGTCCTCGACGGCCAGCGAAGTGCCATGGCCATAAACTCCCATGGTGCGCGTGAAATTGTGATGCAGCGCGGATTTAAAGTCCTTGCCCCACCGCGGCGACCCGGGCGCCAGCCCGCCCATGGCAAAACCGATGGGCGTAACGTCGAAGCGCGCGTCGAGTCCCCCTCCACCATAAAAGCCCAGCTTTTGCGTATCTAGCTCATAGAAATCATGCAGGATGCGGCTGACGGCGTACCCTTTGTAATCGTTCAGCGGCTCGTCGAAAACGCCCATAGAGACCGCGCCGCTGTTGAGCATGAGATTCTTGCCAACCACGCCGCTGGAGTTGGCCAGGCCGTTCGGAAATTGTTTGTTGGCGCTCAGCAGCAGCAGACGCGGAGTCTCCGCCCCGTTGGCGGAGATAACAACGGCTTTGCCTTTTTGCAATTGAGTGTTGCGCTGGGCGTCGAAATACACTGCGCCGGTTGCGCGACCGCGCTCGTCGATTTCCACCCGATGAACGTAGGAGTTGGGGCGAATCTCGACATGGCCGGTTTTTTCCGCCACGCGCACCGCAGTGGCCAGCGAGCTGGATTTCGCGCCAACCTCGCAACCGAAGGCAAAACAGAATCCGCAGTTCACACAAGCCGTGCGGCCGTTGTGGGGCTGCGACAGAATAGCCATGGGCGCGGGGAAGGGATGCCACCCCAGTTGTCGCGCGGCGCGCTCAAAAATAACCCCGGAAGATTTCACCGGCAGAGGCGGCATGGGATAGGGTCTCGAGCGAGGCGGATCGAACGGGCTCGCACCCGCCAGTCCGGAGACGCCAATCTCCCATTCCACCTTTGTGTAGTACGGCTCAAGATCGTTATAGGTGATCGGCCAATCCACGAAATTCGCACCGGGAATGGCACCCACTTTGCTGCGCTCGATGAAATCGATTTCATGGAAACGCCAGAAATTCGCGGTGAAGTGCACGCTGGTGCCCCCAACCAACCGGCCGTAGACGACCGCGCGCTGGTGCTTGGCGGTGTCCGCGGGCGTCTTGCGGAAGGTGTTGGGCTGCAGCTTGGGATGATTGGTGAGCAAGTCTTCCTGCAACACCTTTATTTCGTCATGCACGAAATCGGATTCCGTCAGATACGGTCCCTGTTCGAGAACCACCACGCTGAATCCATGGCTGCCCAATTCCTTGGCGAGAATTCCGCCGGCCGCGCCGGAGCCCACGATGACGAAGTCAACTTCGTCGGAGGTTCGGTATTTGGGAGTTTCGGGTTTCATTTGGCCTGTTGCGCCGAGGGAGAAGATCTCCAGCCGGGATAATTTTTATCGTAGAAACCAAATGGCGATTGAAAGGAGTGGCCGGGTTCGCGGCCGATCACTTGCCATCCCACGCCGCTGCGACTGCCGGCGTATTCGGACTCCGGATCGATTAGGAATGCCGCAATGGTGTGCATGCGGACGGTCTCGAAGAAAGAAGGTTGTCCTGAACCGGGACGGTTGCGGCGGCGCGGTGGCGCTTTGTCGTCGTCCAGGGTGTGAAGGAACTGATCTTGTTGTTCGATGGAAGCTGCGGAAAATTTACCTGCATTCGGGAACATGGCATGGAAATCCTCTTGGAATTGCGGCAGACCATCGCGGTAGACGGGTTGCGCATCGGTGGCAACGGTCGTCAGCACGCGGTCGATGAAATACACCGCGCCGGCCTCGGTTGCGCCGGGTGTCTCATCGGTAGGGATAATGCGCGCGCAAATGGCGGACACTTCCGCGGCTTCCTCGGCGGTGAGAAATTCAAGTTTGGCCGGAACGCCGGAAGTCGCCGCTGCATGGGCATGCTCGCTGGCGGACACGGCGGCCGGCCAATTTGCGGCCAGCCAGGCTACGCCCAAGCCGGTGCCCGCACTGACGAGAAATCCTCGGCGATCCATGCTCATCATTTTTTGTTGGTCCATGAGAAACGTCTGGGTTGCAATAGGCTGTGACTGTAGGCCGATAAACCCATAGCGTCAAGACGAAATGACGGATAGCTTGCATCCATATTGTCTTCACGCAGGCTTTTCGCGATTGCTGGGGCCTTCGGCAATGGTGTAGGATGCGCCGGAAAAGGCACGCACGCGGCCGCGCAAGCGAGGGCCAATTTCGCGAAAACCGTCCGGTTTTGAGACACTAAGTAAATACTTATGGCTACATTTACAGGGGGCATCGGAACCGGCGGCAAATGGCTGCTGGACAAAATCGTCGGGGTAATCGCGGCGACGGGCATTAATCCCAATGTGCTGACGTTTCTCGGCTTGCTGGTGAATTTTGCCGCTGCGGCCAGTTTTGCCGTGGGAAATTTCCGCACCGGCGCGCTAATTATTTTTTTTGCTGGCTTCCTCGACATGTTGGACGGGCAGGTGGCGCGGCGGCAGAACCGCGTCACGGCGTTTGGGGCGTTCTACGATTCCACGCTGGACCGCTATGCGGACATGGCGCTGTACATGGGGTTGCTGGTGTATTACTCCGTGAGCGGGCGCACGCCGTACGTGGTGCTCTCGGCAGTGGCCACGGCGGGATCGGTGATGGTCAGCTACGCGCGGGCGCGGGCGGAGTCCCTGATTCCGTTGTGCAAAGTAGGATTCATGGAACGGCCGGAGCGATTAGTGCTATTGATCATCGGTGGAATTTTCAACCGCATGGGGCCCGTGCTTTGGGTGATCGCTGTGGTTTCCACCATCACCGTAATTCATCGCATCTACTACACCTGGCAGGAAACCCGCGCCGGGCGAACCCTGCCAGGCATCAAGCTCGCGCAATAGATTGTCCCGCCTTCAGGAATTCATCAGCGGAGCAACAATTATTTCGCGGACTTTTTCCCGTAGCGCCGGAACGTCCTCTTTTTTTAACCCCGAGGTCTCGATGGTGTCGTGCAGCACCACCGTCACGGTGTGTGGGCGCAACATCCAGTGTCCGGTGCGAAAGTGCTCGAAGGATCCCACCAGCGTCACCGGAACGATAGGCACACCAAGTTGCTGCGCCAGGCGAAACCCACCGTCTTCAAACTCGTTGACGCGGCCGTCGCGCGTACGCTTGGCTTCCGGGAAAATAATCAGACTGGTGCCGCCGTCGATGGCCTCGCGCGTCAAGCGCCACAGGCGCTTCAAGTCCGAGGGGCGGCGCGCGTCCGGTACCGGGACGTTCCCGAAGCGATGCATCAGCCAGCCATACACGGGAATTTTGAAATGCGATTCTAGCTCCCAGCCGCGCACGTGTTGCGGTATCGCGCAGTAGAGCAGAAACGGATCGAACAGGTTCACATGGTTGACCATGAAAAAGGATGTCCGTTGCGGGTCGAATCCGGGAGCGCATTGCGCCACCACGCGCGCTCCAGAAAAAAAAGCAATGCGGCGGCACAGCCCGCGCTGCAGCCAGTCATGCTTGCGAGGATTCAGAAAAATCGCCAGGAAGATGAGCACTGGCACCACCATGAAAAAATGCAGCAGGGTCGTGGCCCACAGCAACGCGCTGCGCAGCACCTCCCACAAACGCTTCATATGTAGACGTCCACGGCAGCGGGGAGGATTTCCAGGGTTTGCATCTCGACGGTGAAGACTTCGCCGTCGATGGTGACATCGACAGGCCCGCCGACGTTGAATTCCACCTTACGCACGGCCTTGCGGGCGGCCAAAGGATGTTGCGTGACGGTGCCGTCGTAGAGGCGGCGCAGGTTCCACAACAGCTGTAGCCGGCCGACCGGCCCCCAGCGCACAAATTCGATTAAGCCGTCGGCAGTGTCGGCGTCCGGCGCGACCAGCATGGTCCCGCCGGTGTATTTGCTGTTGTTCAAGGTGAGGAACAGGCAGCGGCGCTCGTCCCAGCTGGTTTCTTCGTCGCTGCGCAGCGGGAAGGCGCGGCGATGCAGTTGTGCCAGGCGGACAAAAACTCCGACGAGATAGCCGAGATGGCCAAGGAATTTGAAATGCCGGTTGGTGAGGGCCGCGACGTCCGCGGCAAATCCCACGCTTACAAGATTAAAGGAATAGATTTGGCCCTGGGTATGCGTCAGGCGCAGAAGATCGATGGGACGCGTGCGTCCCTCGAGCAAGGCCTGAACCGAAGCGGCCGCGCCTTCTTTGGAAAAGTCGCGCAGGAAAGAGTTGCCGGTTCCGAAGGGGAGAAAGCCAAGTGAGATGCGGCGCTGCGGCGGGCCTTCGGCGAAGATGCCGTTGATGATTTCGTGCGCGGTGCCGTCGCCACCCACGGCGAGAAAACGGCGATAACCTTGCGCGTAGGCTTCACGCGCGAGTTGCGCGGTGTGGCCGGGCGCGCCTGAGGCGATCACGTCAATGGTGAGGCCCCTGGCGCGCAATTCCGCCAGCTTCGGGCCGGCCAGCTTCGCAGCCTTGCCGCCGCCGGCCGCGGGATTGACGATGGCGATGAAACGCTCCATGCGAGGCGTGTGCTCTCCCAAGCAAAAGTGTACGGCGCAGCTTACAACGGTTGGACCACGGTGGCACGGTCGAGAATGGTTAGACTATCCCGCAAGCTGTCGCGCAGGATTTTTTGCGAGGCGTTGCGCGGAAAATCTTCCGCGAACAGCACGAATCCGTGCACGCGCTTGAAGTTCAAAAGCTGATTGTTGCGCCGCACGATTTCCGTGCGAAGGACGTCCGTGAGATTTTGCCCGGGTTCGAGATGAATGACCAGCAGCAGTTGTTCGCCGACCATCGAACGGCGCGGCCAGATATAATCCGCGGCGAAGACGCATAACTCTTTCACCGGCAAGCTGTCGAAGGCGCCCTCAATATCCTCGGGATAAATATTTTTCCCTTCTTCTGTGACGATCATGTTCCGCTTGCGCCCGACGAGATGCAGATGCCCCTGCGCGTCGAAATAGCCCAGGTCTCCGGTCATCAGCCAGCCATTCACGATGGCCCGCGCCGTCAATTCCGGCTCGTTCAAATAGCCGGACATCACCGTCCTGCTGCGCACGGTGACTTCGCCGATTCCGCTACTGTCCGGATTCGCGATGCGCACTTCCATCCCGGGAAGCGGCTTGCCCACGGTGTCCGCGCGAAACGGTTTTAAATCGTTGACGGTGATGGCGGTACCGGCTTCCGTCAAGCCGTATCCATTCGCCACCGGAATCCCCAAATCGTAAAAAAACTGCAAGGTCTGCGGTTCCGTAAACGCTCCGCCCACAATGATGGCGCGCAGCTCGCCGCCAAACGCGCTGTGTACCTGCGGCAAAAGGCGGCGGCTCAACCACAGCCGCGGTCGGCTTTTTGTCAGCACTCTATTGATCGCGACCAGAGCATCGAAGAGCCTGCGCTTGCCCGGCGGCAGCTCCGCGAAGCGTGCTTGCAAACCCTTCTGCAGATTCTTCAGCACCAGCGGTACCAGGCTGACGTAGGTGATTTTGTACTTGGCGAAGGCTTCGCGAACAAACTCCGGGCGCAGCGTCCGCAAATGCACCACTGCCGCGCCGCAGGTGAACGGTCCGAAGAAGCCCACCATGAAATCGATAGCGTGATTGGTGGGCAGAATGCTGAGGTAACGCACGCCCGGCCAGAACGGATAGAGGGAAGTCAGCGCAACGCATTGCTCCAGATAATTGTCGTGGGTCATCATGCAGCCCTTGGGCTGGCCGCCGGTGCCGGAGGAGTAGACGATGCTGGCGATGTCCGCACGCTGGCGCGGGACGAGGGCTGGTTCGCCCGCCGCGCGAAACTCTTCCCAGCGTTGCGCGCCCGCGAGGTCGGCGTTGGCGGGGGCTTCGGTCACCAAAACCAAACGCAACTTGGTGCACAATGCGCGACGGTCCGCGGCGGCGCTCAGTTGCCGCCAGATCGGATATTCGGTAATCAGCACCGATGCCTCTGAATGCCGCAGCAAGTCCCATTGCTGCGCAGCCGTCAGCTTGTAGTCCAGCGGAACCAGCACTCCGCCGCTGTGAAAGATGGCGTAGGCGGAGATCAGCCACTTGGACTGATTGGTCATGATGATCGACGCGCGATCGCCTGCTGCATAGCCGGTGTCTTGCAGCGCTTTGGCCAGCGGCTTGGCGCGTTCCTCGAACTCGCGATACGTGAGCCGGTGATTTTCCCGGTCGCGATCCGCTTCGATCAGGCAGACTTCGCCGGAAAACTTCTGCACCGCGTCGTGCAGTGCGCTGCCGATGGATGAATATTTGGAAAGATCCAGCATTACAGGCGGGATTGGATCCGCTCGGCGAGAGTTTTAAAATCGCTCACGCCCTGCATTTCGTAGTCGGGAAGTTCGATGGAGAAGTGATTCTCCAGACGCGAGAGCAGTTCGAGGGCCTGCAGGCTGTTGATGCCCAGCTTGCGAAAAAAATCATCGGAAGGCGCCAGCGTCCCCGGCGTCACCCGAAAATGGCGCGTCGCCAGCTCTAGAACTTCCTGCGTGGTTTGGTCGAGTGTGCGCGGCATGTGGTCCGTCCAAATCGAGTGAATCGGCAGTTCTTTCCAGTTATGATCTCCCTGATTGCTGAAGATTCATTCTAGCAAGAGGGCGGCGATTCGTCGAAAACGCGTAAAACCAGGATCGGCGAGCAAGGTTCCGGTCAGCGCGTCTAGGTATGCGACCCTCGTGTCTCCGTCGCTATGGTCCGAACCTACACCGGTGTTCCCTCAGGGTCACAGGATACTGCTTCAACGATTTCGATACGCAGGCAGGTAAAAGTAGCGCCGATTCCGAAGGACGGCTCAAAATCGACGGCGAAGTATGGTGTAGGTCCTTCCTCTCGGGTCTTTTGCTCTATTCCCAGTCCAAAAATTGCGTTTTGGTGGTTGAAACCTTCCATCTTGAAATTGTCCACATCAGAGAACTTAAAAGTGGTGAGAGTGTGCTTTATGGAACGTAAGTAATCTTTTTGATCAATATCGTTCGTCATCAACCAATGATGAAGTTTCACGGTCAAACGCGGGAATTCATAAATCTGGGCGTCTGTATCAATGTGGCCTCGTTGAAAATTAAGCTCATGCACTTCCGCGTCGTGAAATGATGGCCAGCAACCAAATATGGCCGCAAGTTTTTCACTTCCGGCAATTAGCGCTGCAATTTCAGACATTCCACGCCTTTCTGTGAACAATTGGACTTTCTCAGAGTCTATATCAGACCTAGTCCAAGTACTCGCTTGTCGTCTTATCGGAAATTGACGACCACCGAGCTAGGGCAGATAGGGCATAGCGTCGGTGGCATCGACGAATTTCTTGAGGGCGGCCATGACGGCGGGGCGGCGAAGAGTTCGCAGAAAAGATCGATTTCTTGGCGCAGTTCGTCATGGGGAATGGGCTTGATGAATTTTTTGGCGGCTGCGCGTGTGCTGGGGTCGAACTTGGCGATTTGCGCGGCCATGAGGCGGGCGACCTTGAGGGCTTCGCCTTCGGCGGCGAGCTGGGCCACGAGGCCGACGGCTTGCGCACGCGTGGCGTTGACGGTGCGGCCGGTGAGCAGCAGTTCGCGGATGAAGGCGTTGCCGACATCGCGCTTGAGACGCGGGATACCGCCGAAGCCGGGGATCAGGCCGAGGCGCAATTCGGGGAAGGCGAAGCGGGCCATTTTATCAGCGACGACGACGTCCGCGAGCAGGGCGAGTTCGAGGCCGCCGCCGAAGCAGACGCCATGGACGGCGGCGATGGTGACGAAGGGCGCGGCGTCGATGGCGTTGGCGACGGCGTGGATGCGCTCCAGAAAATTTCTAATTCCGGCAAGGCGTTCTTTTTCCGCGAGGGCCGCGGCGCCGCGATAGAGTTCGCGCAAATCGGCGCCAGCGCAAAAACCTTCTTTGCGGGCGCTGTAGACGATGCACGCGGAAGTTTCCGGGGCGAGCGCGGGGATGGCGGCGGCAAACTGCTCGAGGTCGGCTTTGGACCGGGCCAGTTCCTCCACTTTCCGCGCCGCGTCGACCGCTGAATCCTGCTCGGCCAGTGCGGCCTGGGCTCGTTTGCGGCGTGTGATATCGCGGGCTATTTTCGAAGCCCCAACAATCACGCCGTTGCTGTCTCGTATCGGTGAGATCGTCACGG
>Ga0209040_10002075_pt1 | contig 15829 bp, 19 predicted proteins | sample BogFormECP12_OM3_FD_188240 | JGI IMG/M metagenome (GOLD analysis project Ga0209040, IMG submission 188240) | Bog forest soil microbial communities from Calvert Island, British Columbia, Canada - ECP12_OM3 (SPAdes) (version 2) | ecosystem: Environmental > Aquatic > Freshwater > Wetlands > Bog ...
TATGACTTCGATATTCGTTATTGTCCCAGTTCAGAGCGCATTTTCGCTGTTCACACGCCGATCATTGCCGACCGACCATCCACGGATTCAGGCTTAGCAGTTTAAGAACCAGCGTGGAGCAAGCCCAACAAACGTCAAAGACAAACCCTCCGACGAATGAACTTGGACGCAACCAACAAGCCAATCTAGCGTCTAAGCCGAGTGGAAACGATAACATCGCAACAGGATTCAGGCGACACCACGAAAGCCGGTCAGCCTGACGAGCCTGAAACCGCCTCTGTCCCAACGGCTGCCGCCGCGCGGCCTGAGCTAGCCTGGTCACAGGATGACGAGTCGGATGAGCCTGTGTCTGAACGTGTTCCGTGGCTGACCGCGTGGGGCATAGTGGCAGTGATCGCCGCGTGCAGTGCGGTGCTGGCTGGTGCTCTCGGAATCGGTTTGTGGGCGTCGAGGTTTGGTCACAGCGACGTCTCTCCCGTAATCACAACTGCGCCAGCGGTTTCCGCTCAGCCAGCACCAACCGTGAAACCGCCGCCGCCGTCAACCGTGACCGTGACAGCAGCGCCACCAGCGCCACCTACGACGACGACGCTAACGCCGCAAGAAAGAGACTCGCGGTTCGTCGCGCTGGTGGCTCCAAAGCTGCCGCCGAAATACAACGACAGGTTGCCTGAAACGGCGCAGCAGGTATGCGTCGACATCGCGCAAGGCAGGTCGCAGCCCCAGGAGGTTGCGAGCTTTCTCGGAAAGCACCCGAATGACGATGAACTGACGTGGGACGGCCTGAGTTTCTTTGTCGCTACCGCCGTCAAGATGTACTGCCCGGAGTTGGGTCGCTCCCAGGCACCGACAATTTCGCCAATTCCGAAGTGATCAGGCCCTCGATCCACCTTCCTTTCTGTTCCGGTGCAGTATCGTGAGTTCGGACTTCCGACGGTGCCAAGACTGTGATTACAAAGGCATCAGGCCCGCCGAGGCCACCCCGTTTGGCCGGAGCATAGCCCGAGCGCTGAACTCTTCGGTCGTACTGAGCTCGTGACGAGGGTGTGCTATTGCATCGAGGGCATGGTTCTTGAACGCCAGCGCCGCTGGGGTAATGCGGTGTTGGACGGGTTTGAGCTGAGGCCCTGTCCCGATGGGGGTCTTACCCCACAGCGTCACCTCGCTGTCACCCCGCAAGGCGTCGATGACGAACTCTCGAACGCGAGCGTCAGTCGTGAACAATTCCGCTGACGCGCTCAACGCCAATACAGCTGTCGGCCAGTGGAACTCAGGTGATTTGCAGTCCAGAGGGAAAGCTTTGGCCCCGAGGATTTGCAGTGACCGCGTGCTGTCGGGAATTACGGCCAGGAAAACCCTCACATCCCAGCCCGCCATCGCGCGGTCGCACAAGAACCCTCCGGCCGACGCGACGGCCTCGGCCATATTGATCGCCATGACATCCAGCCGGAATTGGCTGGCACCGGCGATGACCTCGTCATCGTTACGACTGCCCTGTTCGAGCGCCGGAGACTCACCCAATGCGGGCCCCATTTCTGGGTAGGGGAGCCTGGGTGACGACCGCAGCCGGTGGCCTCGGACCAAACGACACCGGCGTTCCAAAGGCGTGAATCACGATGCGGCTGAACGACATCCCTAGCTGCTTCGCGCTCGTTTCAACGCTCGTCGGTACGCACGGCCTGCGCACGCACCCGCGGTACTGGCTCGCTGGCGAACGCATAGGCGTAGTTCTCGCCGACGTGGTCAAAGGCGAGTCTTCGTCGACGAGGTATCGACGCGGGCGTCGTCGGGCGCGGCCGGCCAGAGCCGGAAGGTCTGCAGCGCCGCCGCTGCCGTGCCGTCGGGGCATGGCTCCCAGTTGTCGACGGTGCGCTTGACGCACCACACACCGCTGCGCTGGTAGATGGCAGCGCTCCAGCCCTGGTCGCTGGTCACCTGTCCAGTGCACTCGGTGGGATAGCTGCAGTTGGTGGTGATGGTCCAGGTGCTTTTGATCGTTCCCTCGTCGGAAGACCTCGTTGGTTCTCGCCCACTCGCCGTTGGAGGTGGCGGCGTAGGTGCCGTTGAGGCCCCACTCGTCAGACGCGTGCGCGGCCGCGGGCACACTCACCGTTGCGGCGAGCGTTGCGGCGGTGATTAGACCCTGCGATAACCGCATAACTCGCTCCTCACCTCTCTGCGGCTCGGCGACGGCGTCTAGGAGACGCCGGCGCACCGGGCCATCGTGTCACCGCAGCGCGGGCCGCCGCCCCGATTCGTCCACTGATCGGCAACACCGCGTGAGCTGGCGGTGATGGTTTGTGACCATGGTGATGTGCGATCACCCGTGGCAGTATGCGCCGCCGTCTTGGCCGCCGGGCTGCTCCCGCTCCCGACGGCATAGGCTGACCCGACCGAGTGCAACGACCCGTCCTGCGTGCCGGGGATCGCCGGCAACGTCGTGTTGGTAGCCCCCTGTGACAACACCACCTACTACGTGTTCGGCACCACGCCGTGGGGGCGGATTGTGTTCTGCGGCTCACCGCGCCGCTATGAGCCCCGGTACTTCCGCGCGCCGCCGATGGCGGGGGTCAAGGACTTGAACTCCGCGTGCACAGGCTACGAGAACGACGTCGCACAGGCCCCCGACGGTCTGTTCCTCACCTGCTTGTCGGCCAACGGTGCCGCGCGGTGGGTGCGCGGCGACACGTAAGGCGTTGGCCATCGTCGGCGCTGTCGGACACCGGGGCGCCGGCCGCGATGGTGAGCGGCCGGCTGTCAGGCGCTCACCAGCTGCGCAGCGAACACAGCGCGCCCTTGGGGCCGTCGTTGGACGTGACCGCGACCCCGTCGACCGCCAGTTCACAGTGGAACATGGGGGTCGCGGGGGAGAGTCCGCTGGTGGCCGCGACCATCGCCCACTGGCCCGGGTTCGCCAGCATGACCTCCTGAACCCACGCCTTGCCGGGGCCGACGTCGGCTTCGACCTTTGGGCTGAACTGGTATGGATTGTGGCTGTAGTCACCGAAATTCGGCGGGTCGGTGTTGCGGTATTAGATGCTGGCGTAGAACGGGTTCTGCGCGGTGACCGAATAGGTCACGCGATGCGGCAGCGGCTCATCGGCGTGTCCAGGAGCGGCGGCGATGGTGAGGCCGCCAGCCACCAGCAGCACCGCCGACGCGGCCGCGGTGACGGCCCGGATCGCCTCGTGTCGCACCACACCCCCTGCACGCATCGTCGGTCGACGGTAAATCGCTCGGACATGGAGATGGCGGCAGCGTTCCGGGCGGTGGAATCCGCCGATACCGATCCTGCGCGGCGACGCGGGTGATCGGTGCGGTCGGCCGCGCGGGTTTCCATCACGTGGAAGCAGTTAGCCGGCTCGGCCGACCCGCAACCTACGTTGGACGGGTTGACCTCCGGCCGGCAACGGGCTGACGGCGCCATCCCACCGTCGCTGCCGGGGGTAACGGCAGCCTGCCGCCGAAACCGGGAAGGAGGACGGGACCGGTGTCCGCGCCGGGCGCATTCGTCCCTCGTGATTTTCATGCGGTTCTCTATCCTGCCGGTCGGCACGCAGCCATGGGGCGACCTACTCGATGTGGCCACCCACGCCGACAAGAGGTTCTGGCACTGCGTCTACGTCGCCGACCATTTCATGGGCGGCGGCCCCCGCCCCGAAGACGAGGTCGGCCGGTTGGAGGCGACTGCGACGCTGTCGGCGCTGGCCGCGGCTACCTCGCGGATCCGACTAGCCAACCTGGTGTTGGCGGTGACCTACCGGCATCCGGCCGTGCTGGCCAACTGGGCCGCGACTGTCGACCACATCAGCTGTGGGCGGATGACGCTGGGCCTGGGCACCGGCTGGCAGGTCAACGAGCACGAGCATTACGGGCTGCCGCTGGGTCCGCCCCGAGAACGAGTCGATCGATTCGCCGAGGCGTTGGCGGTGATCAGCGGAATGCTCAATCAGCCGCGCACCACCTTCGCCGGGCGCTACTACCAGCTTCGCGACGCTCCGTGCGACCCCAAGCCGTTGCAGACCCCCCTTCCGGTGATGGTGGGCGGCAGCGGTCCACGGATGCTGCGGTTGATCGCGGAATATGCCGACGCATGGAATCACTGGTCGGCGCCCGGGTTGTTCCGCGCGACTGCCGACAAACTCGACGCCGCCTGCGAGCAGTTGGGCCGCGATCCGTCGACGATCTGGCGCTCGACCCAGGCGCTGACTATCCTCACCGGCTCCCGCGAGCAGGAAGAGCGGGCCGCGGCCAAGGCCGAGCGTGCCATGCTCCCGGTGATCTACGGCAGTGCCGAGCGCATCGCCGAGGCGATGGCGACCTGGCGCGAGGAAGGCGTCGACGAGGTCCTCATCCGCGACCGTCCGCTGGGCACCGGCGCGCGACGCCGCGATGCCTACGACGCGCTGGCCGAGGCGCTGGCGCCCCTTGCTGACACCGACTGTGTCTGACGGTATGGCGCGCTGACCGCCATCTGATGGCCGCGGAGGCTGGGTCCCGCTGCGATGCTTCCACCGAATGGAAGCACACGGCTGGCATGCGGATCCGCGCTCTCGGTCGGTGCTGACCAGCTGCGGCGACCGTGTCGCGCGGTCGGCGTCGACCGGTGAGAGCAGCAGACGATCGTCGGACGTGGACGGGGCAGCGAAGGCCGGACAAGAGGCCGTGATGGCGTGGCGACGAGGCCGCGACGGCGAGCCCGGCGGCACCGGCGCGGGGACGCGCCGGGTGATTCCGACCACGAGATGGATATGGCCGAAGCGCTCGCGCTCGCTGAGGAGGCCGAGGCCGCCGCAGCACAAGCACGCGCACCGGCCGCCCGCGCGCGGACCCGAGCGGTGGGCTACCGATCAGATGGAACCGCTGCCAGTCGGGATCGTTGCGACGCTCGCCGCCGACCGGGGCGAAGAACCCCTTCGGCGTCGTGTCTGCGCCCACCACCAACGCGACGTCACGGAACCCGGCCAGGATGTTGGCGCGCCCGCTCTGCAGCGCCTGGGAACCGCTGGCACACGCCGCGTCGCTGGAGCTCACCGGCACGCCGGTCCAGCCCAGCTTCTGCGCGAACGCGCGCCGGCGACGAATCCCGGATAGCCGTTGCGGATCGTATCGGCCCCCGCGACGAACTTAATCTGGCGCCAGTCCAGTCCCGATTCGGCCAGCGCGGCGCGCGCCGCGACCATCCTGTATTCGGTGAAGTCGTTGCCCCACTTGCCCCACCGGTGCATCCCGGCGCCAAGCATGGAGACGGGTTGAGGTGTCATGCGATCCTCCACGCGTAGACCGTGCGCTGGGCGCCGTCTTCGTCGCGGTACAGCGGCTCGAAGGCGAGCTCCATCTCCGTCCCGATCGCCAAGTCCTCGGCCAGTGCGCCCGCTACCACCTTGCCCAGCACGATCAGTCCTTCGTCGGCCAGTTCGACCGCCGCGACTGCGAACGGCTCGAACGGCTCGGGTGCGGGATAGGGAGGCGGCGGCGCGTAGCGGTGCTCGGCGTAGCTCGACAGGCGGCCCCGTCGCGACAACGCCACCGGCTCCAGCGTGCCGCTCTCACATCCGGGGCTCGGGCAGTCCAGCGACCGCGGCGGAAACATATAGGTGCCGCAGGCCGGGCAGCGGCTGCCGATCAGATGCGGCGACCCCGAATCGTCAATCGCGAACGACCCCTCGATCGCCGGCTCGCCCCTCGCTCCGACGTTAAGGCCACGCACGGGGCAGGCGGCGCCGGTTTCCTGCCAGCGGAAGATGCGGTGCGGAGGGCTGGCATGCCACTGACCGGACACACCGATTGACCGCTGCGGTGACATGACGCACGGTCGTGTGACACCGATGCATCGACGGGAAGGTTCCAATGGAGTCAAGCACACCGACCCTGCCGCCCGACCCGTTCGCCCCGGCCCAGCTGGGCCCGGTTCGGCTGCGCAACCGGGTGATCAAAGCGGCCACCTCAGAGGGCCGATCACCGAAGGGGTTGGTCACGGACTCGCTGATCCGGTTTCACCGCCGCGTCGCCGACGGCGGGGTAGGGATGACGACGGTCGCCTACTGCTGTGTGTCGTGGGAGGGGGCCAGCGCCCCTGGGCAGATCGTTATGGAGCCGAAAGCCCTTGATGGATTGCAGAAGTTGACTGACGCCGTGCATGAGTCCGGGGCGGCGATCTCGGCGCAGCTGGGGCACGCCGGCGTGGTGGCCTCCCAGAAGCTGACCGGGGTCACCGCGATGGCGCCGAGCAGATTCATCAATCCGTTGCTGTTGCAGCACTGCCGCCCGATGGAGCCAGCCGACATCGCCCGCGTCGTCGACCAGTTCGGTGATGCCGCCGACGTCGCAGTGCGGGCCGGCTTCGACGCAATCGAACTGCACTTCGGCCATCTGTATCTGCCGAGCTCGTTTCTGAGCCCGCTGATGAACCGCCGCAGCGACGATTACGGCGGGAGCGTCGACAATCGGTCGCGCTTCGTGCGCGAGATCGCCCTAAGGGTGCGGCAGGTCGTCGGTGACCGGGTGGCGCTGATCGCCAAGATCACCATGGACGACGCAATGCCCCGCGGGATCCGCCTGCAGGAGTCGCTGCGCACCGCGCAGCTGCTCGACGCCGACCGCACCCTCGACGCGATCGAGCTGACCCAGGGCTCTTCGGTCTACAAGCCGCTGTATTTGTTCCGCGGCGACGTGCCGGTCAGCGAGTACGCCGCGATGCTGCCGCAGCCGCAGCGCGTCGTGATGCGGGTGCTGGGCAAGCGGGTGCTGGGCGACTATCCCTATCGCGATCTCTACATGCTCGAGGCGGCGCGCCAGTTCGTTCCTGCGGTGCGCAACACCGCCCTGGTGCTGCTGGGTGGGATCACCGGCCGCGATCACATGCTCACCGCGATGCGGGAGGGATTCGGGTTCGTCGCCATGGGCCGCGCACTGCTACGCGAGCCCGACCTGGTCAACCGGATGATGGCCGACCCGTCGGCGCGCAGCCGCTGCAACCACAACAACACCTGCATGGTGACGGTGTTCGGCCGCACCCATTGTGTGCTCGATCCGCGGCAGCGCTACGGCGCAGTGCCCGACCTGGACGAGTAGCTCAGAACTCGATTCTGATCTCGTCGCTGACCGGGCGAGCCTGGCACGCCAGCATGATCCCGTCGGCGATGTCCTGCTGGTCGAGGATCTCGGTGTTGCCGGGGTCGACCTCCCCGGAGACCAGCGTGCAGGCACATGAGCCGCAGTGGCCCTCCCGGCACGAATACGGCACGTCCAGCCCCCGCGCCAGCATGGCTTCGACGAGGTTGGCGGTGCGCGGCCAGCGCAGCACGTGGCGGTGGCCGTCCAGGTCGACCTCGGCGCGTGCCGCCCCGGGCTCTTGCGACGTCGGTTCGTCGCCGAGGGCCTCGCTGAACGGATCGCCGGTCAACGACACGAACACCTCGGTGTGGATGCTGCTGCGCGCCACTCCTGTACCGGCGAGGGCTTGGCGGACCGCGTCCATGAACGGCGCCGGCCCGCATAGGAAGGACTCGTCGCGGGTGTACGCCGCCGCCAGTCCGGCGAGCTGGCGCCGCGAGGGCAACCCTAATAGCGATTCCAGCCAGTGGATCACGGTCAAGCGCTGAGGATGCTGCGATGTCAACGCGCGCAGTTCGTCAGCGAAGATTACGGACTGTTCGTCGCGGTTGGCGTAGACCAGCGTGAGCCGACCCGTCCCGGCCGTCAGAACCGACTTCAAGATGGACATCACCGGCGTGATGCCGCTGCCGCCCGCCCACAGCGTGAGCTCCCGGTTCAGATCGGCTGGGGTGAACACGCCGGCCGGCGGCAACACCTCGAGGGTGTCACCGGCACCCACGTTGTCGCACAGCCAGTTGGAGCCGTACCCGTCAGCGGTGCGCTTGACCGTGATCTTCAGCTCGGCGTCGACGTCGGGGGAGCTGGACAGCGAATAGCAGCGCGCGACCGAGCCAGTGCGCGTACTGGGGATCCGCACGGTCAAGAACTGTCCGGGCCGGTATCCGAAGCGATCCTCACGTTCGTCAGGAACGTCGAAGACGAACGAGCGGGCGTCGGCCGTCTCGTCGATGACCTTGGCAACGGTGAGCATCATTGAGCGCGAACCGGGTGGGGTTTGCCCGGAGGCGACGGTGTTCATGGTGGACCGCCGCTCGTCAGTGAGGCCGGCGGCCATGTCGCGTGATCTTCGAGTAGGCCCCGTTGTAGCCCATGATCAGCGCGTTGCGGTCGAGCAGGCGCTCGGCGGGCATGGCCGGGCGAACGATGTCTTTGGCGGCGTCGGCGATCATCCAGCGGGGTTCAAGCCACTCCGGGCGCAGCAGCTTGTACATCGGGTCAGTGCTGGTGTTCCCGGAGCCGACGATCGCGGCTTTCAGTTTCGCCATGGCGCCTGTCTTGCCTTGGGTTGGAATGGGATCGACACGTCATCAGCCGTCAGGTCGTGCCCGCAGGCGCTGCCTGGGCGACACGTCGACCGCGCGGGTGCAGCGGTTTGGGCCCAGACCATACGGGCCGGGAGGTGTTAGCGGCGTTACTGTTCCCGCTGACCGGAAACCACTGCGGCTACCCGTCGGCTTGACGCGACAAGAAGGCGAGGACGGTGTCTTCGAAGGCCTGCTTTTGCTCGATCATCGCCCAGTGCCCGCAGTTGGGAAACACGTGTAGTTCGGCGTGGGGGATCGTGCGCAGCGGGATCAACGCCATGTCCAGCGGGCTGACCCGGTCGTCGCGTCCCCAGGTCAGCAGGGTAGGCGCGGTGAGGCGGTGCAGGCCGGCCCAGGCCGGCGGCCGTCCCGACTCCAGGGCCGCTTTCATGCTGCGGGCGAAGGCGGCTTTCCCGTACATGCGGCGCGCGCTTTCCAGGGTCGCCGGATCGGTGGCCAGCGCCCAGCGCTCCTCGATGAGCTGCTCTGTCACTACCCCCGGGTCGTAGACCATCGAATGCAGCCAGTCCACCAGCCGGGTGCGGGTGGGGTTCTCGGTGAACTCTTGCAGCAGTTTGATGCCTTCGCTGGGGGCGGGGCTGAAGATGTTCGTTCCGACACCGCCGATGGTCACCACCCGTCGCACGGTGTTGGGGTGGCTGATCGCGTAGTCGATGGCCACCCCTCCGCCCATCGAGTTGCCAAGCATGTCGAGGCGGTCCAGTCCCAACGCGTCGACGAAGGCCACCACCGCCGCCTGGGCGGTGATCATCGGGTGGCCACCGAAGTCGTCGCTGACACCGAATCCCGGGAATTCCAGCACCAGGCAGCGGAAGGGCGCGGCGAAGGTGGGAAGCACCCCGCGGAAGTTGCGCCAGCCGGTGACCCCCGGCCCGGAGCCGTGCAGAAACAGCAGCGGGGGGCCGCTGCCGGCTTCGTGGTATCGCAGCACCCCCTCCGCAGTCGCCACTTCTCGCAGAGTCGCGTGGTAGTCGAGCTCAGCCGTTAACGCCGTCACCGCGCCTCGCTTTCGGTCGGGGATTCCGGCCATCACCCTGGCACGCGCGACGGCGCGCGCCGCGACGCTGTTCCGTCCAGTGGGTGATGGGTTTCGGCGCCTCGGCCGCGCGCTTCCCAGCCATACCGCTGAGCGGCATAGTGCCGCCCGCGGGTGGGCCCGGGCAGTAGCGTCGGGCTGGTCATTTGCCAGCCGAAAGGGAATCCATGAGATGTGACGCCACGGCCACGATCCGCACGGCCAGCCCCCGCGTGTCTGGCCGCTAATGTCGGCCGCCATGTCAGACGACACCATCCAAGGCATTGCTCGCGTCGATCCGCGCGCTCACCGGCCGGCGTGGATGCGCGCCGGGCAATGGCTCGCAGCCACCAGAGCCGGTGTGGCGATTCACCGCCGCGTCGGCGCACCCCTGGACGCCCTGCTGGTGAGGGTCACCGGCGGACGCGCCAGCCTGGCGATGGGCGCTGCGCCTGTCGTCGTGTTGATCTCCACAGGCGCGCGCAGCGGTCGGCGGCGCGAGACTGTGCTGCAGTATTTCACCGACGCCGACGATGTGATCTTGATCGCGTCAAATTACGGCGGCCCAGGACATCCGAGCTGGTACTACAACCTGAAGGCGCATCCGGAATGCCAGTTGCAGACGGGATCGCGTGGCGGCCGGTTCGTCGCCCGCGAGGCGTACGACGCCCATCGCGAGCGGCTGTTCGCGCTTGCCGTGCAGCTCTATCGCGGGTATGGCAGTTACGCGAAGCGAACCCAGGGCACTCGGAGGATACGGGTACTGCGGCTGACGCCGGCATAGCAGCCGGGCCCCGGCGCGTGCGGCCGCGGGGAAGCTGTGAAGCGCCCGGCCGGCCCGCTGCCGTGTATCACTGCTGGGCGGCGATGCCCGCGCGGCGGCCATAGAAGCTGCCATCGCCCAGGGAGGCGCCGCTGACATAGCCGCCCGGGCAAATCCCCGCGGTGCACCGGCCGGCGGCGAAGAGGCCGGGAATCGGCTCCCCCGACAGGTGTAGCACCCGCGAATCCAGGTCAGTTTTCAGCCCGCCCAGTGGGAAGCCGGCGGTGCACCGGCGCAGGTCGTAACCGGCTAGCGGCGCCTGAATCGGCTTGACCCAATCTGGTTTCTTCCCCAGCAACAGGTCGCAGCCGGCGGCCGCGTGACGGTTGTAAAGATCCACCGTGGACTGCAGCGCACCTTCGGGCAACCCCATCTCGGCCTCCAGCTCCTCGACGGACTCCGCGACCCAGGTCGGTGGCCGGCGCGGCGGCCCCGACGTTGCCGAGGCCAGCGCGTCCTCCAGCGACGGCTCATCGATCACCAGGTAGGCCTGGTTGTCTTGCTGTGTGAGGGTGGCCTGGCCGATTCGGCCCGGGTAGGTGTCCTCGGGCACGTAGCGCTGGCCGCGGCCGTTGACCAGGATGCCGCGGGCCAGCATCTGCGAGTCGGCGAAAAGTGCGACCTCGGCGGCGTCCATGTGAGCGGTGTCGGCGCCGATGGCTTGGGCGACGCGGATGCCGATGCCGTCATGTTCTTCGATGGTGGCGCCGGGTCGTCCGATCAACCTGGGCGCGTGGGCCTCGATCATCGTTTCGTTGTAGGCGAAGCTGCCGGTGGCCAGCACGACGCCGCGCCGGGCGCCGATGGCCAGTTCTCGGCCGTACTCGGTGGCGATCACGCCGACGACCCGGTCGGTGTCATCGACGATCAGCCGCCGCAGCCGCACGTCGTAGTCGACAACCACCCCAAGCCGCTGAGCCTGCTCGGCCAGCGGTTTCATGAGCATGTAGCCGGCGCCCTTCTCGCCGGTGCGCTTGTCGGCCATCTGGGGCACATGCCCGCGCGGGGCCGGCGCGGCGATGGTGTTGAACGGCGCGGAGTTCTCCCCGCCGCAGTACACCAGCCCCTCGTCGGCGGCGGGCTCCCAACCGGGTTCGCCCCAGAACGCCTCGCGGAACACCACGCCGGCTGCCACCAGCCAGTCGAAGTGCTCGACGCTGCCACGGCAGTAGTCGCTGATCTTCGCCGCATCCGCGCCCGGGCCGAGCGCCGCCAGAAGAAACCGCTCCATGTTCTCAGCCGTGTCGGAGAATCCCAGTGCTGTCTGCAGTGCCGTGCCGCCGCCGAGGTAAATGAACCCGCCCGACAACGCCGCTGCGCCTCCCCAGCCAGCGGTGCGTTCCACGATCAGTACCTGCGCGCCGCGACGCGCTGCTTCGATCGCGGCGCAGACCCCGGCGATGCCGTAGCCGACGACGACGACATCGGCGTGACGGTCCCAGTCGGTGACGTTGCGGGAACGCAGGGGACGCGGATCAAGGTGCTCAGACAACGTTGTGGCCTTCTCTCGTGGCGAAGTCGATGCGCGGCGTTGCGGCGGCATCAGGGTAAGCGGCCGCCGTCCCCGATCCACGTCATGTTCTGCCTGGTGGGATGACGCGTCCGGTGGTGGCCAAGATCAGGTGAAATAGGGACCGTCGCGCGGCGATTCCCCGCGTGGCGAGGGCCGAGCGAGCCGATGATTCATCGGCGGGCAATTGTAGGAGGCAGTGGTGGCCGGGTGCATGCGGTGAAGCGACTCAACGGATGGGACGCGATGCTCCTCTACAGCGAAACGGTCAATGTTCCGACGCACACTCTCAAGATCGTCGTGCTCGACGCCAGCGACTTTGATGGCGACTTCACCTTTGATGTGTTCCGCGCGTGGCTCCAACGCCGGCTGCCTGCGCTGTATCCACTGCGGTACACGCTTGTCGAGATTCCGTACAAGCTGCACCATCCGATCTGGCGGGAGGACGGCGAGATCGACCTCGATTACCATCTGCGGCGCGTGCAGGTGCCTCACCCGGGCATGCGCAGGGAACTCGATGAGGTCATCGGCGATATCGCCATTGGGCCGCTCGACCGTAGCCGGCCGCTGTGGGAGATCTATTTCGTCGAAGGTATGGCCGACAACCGCTTCGCGGTGGTCGGCAAGGTGCATCACGCGCTGGCCGACGGGATGGCCTCGGCCAACCTGATCGCACGCGCCCTCGACCCGGTCGACGGCCACGATGATGATGATGTTCAATCGGTCGGCACCCGCGCCCCGACCGACCGCGAGTTGGTGCGCGCGGCCGGTCGAGACCACCTGCGGCAGGTCACCCAACTGCCGACTCTGGTGTCCCAGACCGCGGGAGGCCTCTCACGGCTGCGGCGACGCGCGAAGGAACGGGGTGAGCATCCGGAGATGGCCCGCGCTTTCCGCGCGCCCACGACCTTCTTCAATCATGTGGTGTCGCCGGGACGCCAGTTCGCCACCGCGACGCTGGCGCTCGAGGACATTAAGCAGACCAGCAGACAGCTGGGCACCACGGTCAACGACGTGGTCCTCACGGTTGCGGCCGGGGGGTTGCGAGATCTGTTGCTGCGCAACGACGGCCGTGCAGATCGGCCGATCATCGCCTCGGTACCCACCAGTGTCGACACCTCGCCCGACCGGCTCTCCGGTAACGAGCTGAGCGCGATGAACCTGTCGTTGCCGGTGCATGTCGATGACCCGCTGCAGCGAGCGCGGCTGACGTCGGCGGCCACCGCCATCGCCAAGGAAGATGTCCGGCTGCTCGGTCCGATGGTCCTCGAATCGTGGGTGGGTTACCTGCCGCCGGCGCTGTCCCCGCCCTTCTACCGCTGGCGATCCGGCCGCGAGGCCCGCTACAAGCTGGTCAACCTGCCGGTGTCCAACGTGCCCGGTCCGCGTGAACGCCGCAGTGTGTGCGGGGTGGCCGTCAGCGAGATTTATTCCGTCGGACCACTGGTGGCCGGCTGCGCGATGAACATCACGGTGTGGAGCTACGCCGAGCAGCTCAACATTTCGGTGCTCACCGACGACCAGACACTGCGCGACCCGCACGAGGTCACCGATGCGATGATCCACGCGTTCGCCGAGATCCGCACGGCAGTTGGGCTTCCCGCCGAATTGACCACGGTCGGCACCGCCATGCGGCCCGCCTTCACCGCCGGCTGACGCCGCATCCCGTTCCGCCCAGTGGAGGGCCGCCAGCCGCAGCGCTGCTATTCAGTGACGCTGAGATGATGGAGCTACACCTTGTCTTCGAGCTTCGCTCACCCGCGGGGTCCACACCTCACCGCGAGCTGTACCCGGCCATGCTGGACATGGCCGCCTGGGCGGACGACCAGGGTTTCGCCTATGTCGATTTTGGTGAACACCATGTCACCGAGTCGGGCTATAACCCCTCGCCGCTGGTGACCTGTGCGGCCGTCGCGGGGCGCACCCACAACATCCGCATGCGTCCCAACGTGCTACTGGCGCCGTTTTACAACCCGGTGCGGCTGGCCGAGGACACGGCGGTGCTGTCGCTGGTAGCGGGTGGGCGCTTCGACCTGGTGCTCGGCGGGGGCTACCGGCAACGCGAATGCGACCTGTACGGAACCAGTTTGAAGGACCGTTGGAAGACGGTCGGCGACACGGCGCGGTTCTTGCGGCAGGCGTGGACCGGTGAGCCGTTCGAGTATCGAGGCCAAGACATCGCCATCCGTCCCGCGCCGGACCCGCCGCCGGCTCTGTTTCTCGGCGGATACAGCGAGGCGGCCGCGCGCCGCGCAGCCCGCATCGCCGACGGCTTCTCCCCGCCGTACATCGAAGGGCTGTGGGAGTTTTTCCGCGACGAGCGCATCAAGCGCGGCCACCCCGATCCAGGAGCGGCTCAGCCGTTGGGCCCGGTGTTTCTATGGGTTTCGGACAACACCGAGGACGCCTGGGACATGCTCATGCCGCACCTTCTCAGCCAGGTCGCCGAGTATCAGCAGTTCATGACCGAAACCTACGGCGGCGACGAGCACATTCCTTACCAGCGCATGCCAACCACGGAGGAGATGCGCCAAAACGCCGTCAACCAAGTCCTCACGCCCGAGGAGACGATCGCACTGGCCGAGAAGCTCGGTAACCGCGGCGTGCTTTACCTGAATCCGTTGATGGACGGCATCGCACCGCAGGAGGCGTGGCGGATGCTGCGGCTGTTTGAGACCAAGGTGCTGCCGTACCTGCCCTGACAAATCCATCGACTCGGCGACGAACCAGCACACGGTGCACTCGACGAATATCTAGGGCACCAGTGTTTTTCGCTGCCGATAGACCTGCATGATCGCCTCGCGCGCCGGCCTCCAGGTGAGACCCAGCTCGCCGAGTGTCCGCGAGTCATCGGTGGGCACACCCGCGGTCAGTAATTGCGCGGCCTCATAGCTGAATGTGCTTCCCAGTGGGACGACCCGGTTGAGCAGGTCCCCGACGCGCCCGCTGGCCCGGAAGATCGCGGCGTTGATCGGGATACGCCTGATCCGCCGTCCGCAGCCGTCTTCGATCGCGGTGATGATGTCGTCGAAACTCATCAGTTCGCCGCCGCAGACGTAGCGACGGGGTCCAAGACCGGGGCGGATCACCGCCACGTGCACGTCGGCGACATCGCGCACATCGATCATCTCCATCGCGGCGTGTTTGAGGCTGGGCGCCAGCCGGTAGCGAACCATGATCTCCCAGCCCTGTTCGCTGATGCTCGGCACGGTGTGATACGCCGGCCCCACGACAGTGGACGGGTAGGTGATGACGACCGGAACCCCGCCGCTCTGCAGGGTGCGGGCGAATCGGTCCGCGTATGCCTTGGTCTTTGCGTACGGTGAGCGGCTCTGCGCGGGCGGACTGTCGGGACCGATCACCGGTCCCGGTGGCGGGAACAGGGCACTGTAGCTGCTCACCGACACGATCGGGTCCAGACCACGGTCAGCGGCCAGCCGCAGGATCGATTCCGTGGCGTACGCGTTGACCTGCCACATCAAGGCCTGTTGCCGGTTGTCGGTGCCCACCACCCCGGCGGCGTGTACTACGGCGTCACAGCGATCGAGCAAGGCCTCCACATCCGCGGGCTCGCGGATGTCGCCGCTCACTGGCGTGAGCGCTCCGAGCTGAGATAGCTGCTGCAACAGCTCGTCGTGTCGCTTGTTGGGGCGCAACAGCAGACGAACGCTGTGCCCGGCGGTCAGGAGGGCACGCACGATGTGCGCGCCGACGTATCCGGTCCCGCCGGTCACCGCTATCTGCACGATGCGTCTCGTTGAGGCCGCATGCTAGCCAGCCTCTTCCGCCGGGACCAGTGCCCGGAGTTTGCGGCGCTCTATCTTGCCGGTGCTGCTGCGGGGGAGTTCCTCGAGGAAGACGATGTCTCGCGGCACCTTGTAGTTGGCCAGGCTGTGCCGCACATGCTGCTTGAGAGTTTCAGGTGTCGCTGATGCGCCTGGTTCGAGCACTGCCGCCGCTCATCTGAAAGTGACCAGTCCTGCTCATCGAAAATGACCACCCCCAGGCGACTCGCCGTTTGAGATCCGCCGGTTGTG
>Ga0209040_10002076_pt1 | contig 15824 bp, 13 predicted proteins | sample BogFormECP12_OM3_FD_188240 | JGI IMG/M metagenome (GOLD analysis project Ga0209040, IMG submission 188240) | Bog forest soil microbial communities from Calvert Island, British Columbia, Canada - ECP12_OM3 (SPAdes) (version 2) | ecosystem: Environmental > Aquatic > Freshwater > Wetlands > Bog ...
AAAAGCCATGCTTGGGCTGCGAAAAAGGGCCTTGCGAGCTTACAAAGGCAACCCATGAGGTAACTCGGATTCAACTTCCGATCTTGTCGCTGCTCAACGTACTACAAGAGTGGCGGGGTGCCATGGCGCCTACCTCGTCCTGCCACTGATTTGACGTCCTGTCATGTTGGTATCAGCTTCTATGAATCTCTCGACAGGACGCGACTGCTTACGAGCGTAGCTCAGGTGTTCAACGAGCGGGGAGAAGGTACGATTGTTCGTGGCGGCCCGGCCAAGATCGGTAAGGACGACAGACAACCTCATCTTGACGCGGCAGATGCGCAGTCGATCTTGATCAACGCGCTGAATGCCTACAGGTCTGAGCACCACAATTTTCCGGCACGAATCGTAATTCACAAGAGCTCGCGCTACAGTCCGGAGGAGGTCGCGGGGTTTCAGGCTGCGACTGACGAACTCCATGTTGAATTGCTTGAACTGTTGACGCTCGGAGACAGTTCCACGCACCTTTTCAGATATGGCGCGTATCCACCCTTGCGAGGGACACTGCTGACGATTACGGACAATGAATACGTGTTGTATACGCGTGGGAGCGTTGATTTCTTCCAGACATATCCAGGAATGTATGCGCCGCAGACCCTTGCGATCCGCATTCAGCGTGCAGAACATGCTGGACGTTTTCTGGCGGAGGAGATTCTTGGCCTCACAAAGATGAATTGGAACAAGACTCAATTCGATGGGTTCGAACCGATCACTCTTCATGCAGCGCGCCAGGTCGGGAAGATCTTGAAGTACGTACCCGAGGGTGAGCGAATCCAACCGGCGTATGCGTACTACATGTAATTGGACTCCGCGATCGTGCACAGACAAAGCACAAGGCGCGATCGCTCGCGCCTTTCGTCCGGGGGCTGAAGCCCCCAGGTTATTTGTCAGCCTGATTCGCCGGGCTGAAGCCCGGGGGCTCCACATCAAATACACAAAACCCCACCCTTTCCCAAAAGACGGGAAAGGATGGGGCACCCAGAGTTTTCGTTCTCCAAGCGAACAGCAGGTCCTTCGGCTAGCTCAGGGTAGGGGTCCTTCGACTCGGACGGGGATTGTTCTCCCCGTCCTCGCTCAGGATGACACTGCCGGTCGGCTAATCGTGCACTCCATCCATGAACGCCCGCAGCTTGCGCGAGCGCGACGGGTGACGCAGCTTGCGCAGGGCCTTGGCTTCGATTTGGCGAATGCGCTCGCGAGTGACCGCGAACGACTGGCCGACTTCTTCCAGCGTGTGCTCGGAGCCGTCTTCCAGCCCGAAGCGCATCTTGATTACCTTCTCCTCGCGGGCGGTGAGCGAGCGCAAGACCTGCGCCGTCTGCTCTTTGAGGTTGACGTTGATCACCGCCTCGGCGGGTGACACCACAGCGCGGTCTTCGATGAAGTCGCCGAGGTGGGAATCTTCTTCCTCGCCGATCGGAGTCTCCAGCGAAATCGGTTCCTGCGCGATCTTCAGTACCTTGCGCACCTTGGCTACCGGGATGTCCATGCGCTTGGCGATCTCTTCCGACGTAGGCTCGCGGCCGAGTTCCTGCACCAGTTGCCGCGAGGTGCGGATCAGCTTGTTGATGGTCTCGATCATGTGCACCGGAATGCGGATGGTGCGCGCCTGGTCGGCGATGGCGCGGGTGATGGCCTGCCGGATCCACCACGTCGCGTAGGTCGAGAACTTGTAGCCGCGGCGGTATTCGAATTTGTCGACCGCTTTCATCAGGCCGATGTTGCCTTCCTGGATGAGGTCGAGGAACTGCAGTCCGCGGTTGGTGTACTTCTTGGCGATGGAAACCACCAGGCGCAGGTTGGCCTCGATGAGTTCGCGCTTGGCGTACTCGGCATCGACGTCGCCCTGCACGATCTCGCGCTGGGTGCGCTTGAGTTCGGCAAAGGTGGCGCCGGCGTCGCCTTCCATGCGCTCCAGGTCGGCGCGGATCTGCCGCACCTGCCTGCGCAGTTCCTTCTTCTGCTCGTCGGAGCGCGTGGCCTCAGCCCGCTTCTCGAAGTTGTTGGCTTGCTTGTCGAGCCCGCGCATGCTGTCGACCGTTTTGTTGACGCGGTCGATCAGGCGCTTGCGTTCGTTATTGGTGTTGCCCAGCTTGCGGATGACGCGCGAAATGGCAACCTGCTCGCGCCCTAGTCCCCAGCGCACCTTGCGGTGCAGCCTGGCATTTTTCTTCTGCGGAATACCGGCCAGCTTCTCCACCAACTGCTCAGACTTCTTGTAGTGCTTGTTGAGTTCGTCAATCTTGCCGGTGATGTCTTTCAGGCGGTTGAGCAGCACGTCCTCGGTAATTTCGTCTTCATCGAAGAGCACTACTTCCTTGATGGAACGCACGCCCCGCTTCAGGTCCTCGCCCATTGCGACGATTTCGCGGATCACGATGGGCGAACGCGACAGCGCTTTCAGCACGCGCAGTTGTCCGCGCTCGATGCGCTTGGCGATTTCAACTTCGCCCTCGCGGGTGAGCAGCGGCACCGTGCCCATCTCGCGCAGGTACATGCGGACAGGATCGTTGGTTTTTTCCAGCGCACCGGGAGTGAGATCTAGTTCGACGTCTTCGCCAGCTTCGATGTCGCCTTTGTCGAACTTGTCGAGCGCGCCCGGAGACTTCGGGCCTTCCAGCACATCGATGCCCTGGCCGCCAATGGTAGTGATCAGGTCATCGAGGTCGTCGGGAGAGTGGACATCGTGCGGGATCAGGTCATTCACCTCATCGTAGGTGAGGTAGCCCTTTTCCTTCCCCGCATCGATCAATTTCTTGATGTCATCAAACTTATCGTCGAGAGCCAAAGCAGAATTTCCCCTACTTGGCGCCTTTCAAGAGGCGCTCTTGTTCGGTGCAGAACACGGCGGGAGCGGTACGGAAGTACCGCCATGTGCGGAAACCTTCGAATTTTAGCATGCGCAGGGCCCGCCGACCAAGCGTTTTCCTCGTACCCAACGGCCGGCCTTCAGGCGCACCGGAAACAATCGGTCAGTCGTTAGTAATTTAGATGTAACCTCGCAGGCTATCGCTTCACGGTATTTTGTTGCCCGCAGGCTCATTTCTGTTCGCTGTCAATCATGGTAACTATTTTGCCTGCAATAGGTTAGGAGCCGAGACCGCCAGTTTCGCCGAAGGATCCCATGGTCTGGCGCAGCTTTACCCGTTCCTGCAGCAGGCGGGCCGACGAAGCCGTGTCGTTGCGCCGTTCGGCGTCCTTCAACTGGTGCTGAAGATCTTCCAGTTTGCGGAGAATAAAGCGGCGGCGTAGCGAGCGGATAGTGCTTTCAAGCAGTTCCGGCGTCAGTTCCTCACGATCATCAATGAGAATAGACGCGATGCGGCGGCGATCGTTATCGTCGAGCGGCAGGCTCATGGGATCCAGTCCCTGTTCGTGCGCCGCCAGCAGCGCGTCGATCAGAGTCTGCGCGCCCGTTCCATCGTGCAAACGCTCCTGCGTCAGGAAGAAATGCGCCTGGCGCGCCGGATCGAAATCGGGATCTTGCCCCTCGCGTTCGCTGCGCGGATCGTGACCCAAGTCGCGGCTGGCCAGAGCGCGAATCAGCACGCGCTCGGCGTCAGTAAGCTGCACATTCGCTGGCGCTGCCACGCGTGATGCCGCGCGTCCTGTGGCGGCGTGGCGCAACTCCTGCCGTAACACCGACGACTCGATGCCCAGGCGATGGGAAATCTCGTTGGCCAGGTCGTCGCGCACGATGCGGCTCGGCACCCGCTGAATATGCGGCAGCAGGTAATTCAGCGCCTTCACTTTTCCCTCGGGCGTCCGCACCGGATGCAGCGCGCGCGCCCGCTCGATCAGGTAATCGAAATACTTCTGCGAGTGGCCGAGGGCGTCGATGTACGCATTGGCTCCCTTGCGGCGGACATAGAGATCGGGATCGAAGCCGGCCTCCAGCGTGAGCACCTTGATCTCGAAGTCCTCGCTCACCAGCAGTGCCAGCGAGCGTTCAGCGGCAGCGGCGCCGGCGGTGTCGGGATCAAAGTTCACCACGATCTTCTTGCTGAAGCGTCCCAAAAGGCGCGCCTGGGTATCGGTGAAGGCCGTACCGGAGCTGGCGATGACGTTGCGCAAACCCGCGGAATACACGGTGATGCAATCCATCTGGCCCTCGACCAGGATGGCGTAATCGAGCTTGCGAATGGCTTCCTTGGCCTTATCGAGGTTGAACAGCACCCGCGACTTGGAATAGATCGGCGTTTCCGGCGAGTTGAGATATTTCGGGCCGGATTTCTCGTCGGTGGCGAGCGTGCGCCCGGTGAAGGCGATCACCTTGCCCTGCTCGTTGGCGATGGGGAACATTACACGGTTGCGAAACTTTGAATACAGCGAGGCCTTTTTCTGCTGTTCCTCCTCGCGCTGGTCTTTCCACGAGAACAGCCCCGACTCGCGCAGCGTGTCTTCGTCGTACTGGCCGCGCAGGGAGTCGCGCAACAGGAATCCCGACTCGGGCGCAAAGCCGATGCGGAATTCGGCAATCGTCTCCGGGCTAAGACCGCGGGTCTTCAGATATTCCCGCGCGTGCGCCGCCTCCGGACGCTTTAACTGATCCTGGAAAAACGTGCACGCCCGCTCGTGAATCTCGATCAAGCCGCCGCGCTGCTTCGCCTGCCGTGCTTCCTCCGGCGACGAGTAGGTGACCTTCGGCATCGGGATGCCGAGCTTTTCGGCCACCATGCGAACGGCTTCGGGGAAGGTGATGTTCTCGATCTTCTGCACGAAGCTGAAAACGTCGCCTCCGGCATTGCAGCCGAAGCAGTGAAAAAACTGATTACCGGCGTGTACCGAGAATGACGCAGTTTTTTCCTGGTGAAACGGGCACAATCCGGAATAATTTTGCGCGCCGCTCTTGCGCAGCTTGACGTACTCGCCCACGATGCGGACGATGTCGGCCTGCTGCTTGACGGTGCTGGCAAAATCGCCGGGATTGGCCATTGAACTAGTGTGCCGCAAAGGGCGAAGGGTTGCAGCCGGATTCGTCGCGGAGTTGTGGATTAATTGTGCAATTCACGGCGAAATTCGCGTGGGATGGTTATTTATTCGCCCTGTCCCACCATCAATATTGGCATGGTGGGCTTGTCGCTGCCGGCTTCGTTTTCGAGCGTGACGGCGAACGCCTTGGCCACTACGCCTTCGGGCATGGGATGGTCCATCATCACGGCGTTGCCATGCTCATCGGGCTTGAACATGCCGGCGTTGATCGGCGCACCCTGCGCCGGGATGATCCACAACTCGTACGCCTTGCCCGCCGGTACGGGAGCGAGGTTGCTGGCCATCAGCAACATGCGCTTCTGCGACGGACTGTAGATGGCGGTGGCGTGCGGCTTGCGCGGCTCGGCCTGCGGATTCAGCGACACCTGCACGGCATCCGGTGCCGACAGCAGCCGCAAGCGCTCTTCATCTTGCGCAAGTTGGGTTGAGGTCTGCGAAAGCTGTGCCGAAGTGTTCTGGTAAAGACCGGTGAGCTTTGCCAGTTCGTCGCGCATTCCCGCATTTTCGCGCCACAAGCTGCCCACGGCGAACAGCAGTGCCACGCCAACCAGCGTCGGTACCAACCGCATCCATCCGCGGCGCGCCGATTTTCCGGCTGCAGTGGCCGACACGCTGCGTGGCTCCGCGGCAATGGCGCGCATCAGCCGGTCCTTGCTCCGCGCAGGAGGGTTCGGCCCGGACGTCGACAGCGCCAGCAATCCCAGATCGCTTCGCAGGTACTGCACCTCGCGACGGCAGGACGCGCAGGCCTCCAGGTGCTGCTCGAACTCCTGACGTTCGCTGCCAGTCAGCTCGTTCAGCGCGTAGAGCGCCTGGTCCTCGGCGAGTTGTTCGTGCGTCTTCATGCTGCCGTGTTCATGTCGCAAAGCGGTTGCGCAACAGTTGCAGCCCGCTGCGAATGCGAGTCTTGATCGTACCCAAAGGCTCGCCGGTTTTCTCCGCAATCTCGGTGTGCGTCAATCCCTGAAAGAAAGCCATTTCCATCGCGTTGCGCTGGTCGGGGCTCATCTCATTCATCACGACGCGAACTTTTTCAATCACCAGCGAGCGCTCGGTTTCGTCCCGCAGGTCGGTGGCGCTGACGATGACACAATCTTCAATGTCGGTCTCCGGACGCCGCTGCCGCAGCCGGTCGATCGACCGGTGCCGCGCAATTACGGCCAGCCACACTGCCAAGCTTCCCCGGCTGCTGTCGAAGGCGTCGGGCTTGCGCCACAACTGCAGGAAGATGTCCTGCAAGAGGTCTTCGGCCGCCCCGGTGTCGTGCAAAATGCGCAGCGCGACTCCGTACACCACTTTGGAATACCGGTCGTAGAGTTCGGACAGCGCCTGCTGGTCTCCGGCACGGACGCGCGCCACCAGCCGCATATCGTCAGCCGCCTGATTGCGGTTCGCCGAACTGTTGTCGACCGGTTCCATTTATTAATACGCGCCGCAAGGATCGACAGATTGTCGCATCCCACGCCAGTGTCAGGGATAGCCGGGTGGCGAAATTTTCCTCTTCTGCAAAATCCGGTTTCCGGCTTGTGCTCGTAGCCCATCTAGCAAGCGGAAACCACGTGAAGATACCAGCAAAGGCAGCCCGCGTACAACTGGCGGTGAAGCAAAGTTGCCACTTGCCAGTGTTCAGTTGCCAGTAGAACCGAACACCGGCATCGAAACGCACTTCCATCTGGCAACTAACCACTAACCACTGTTTCTCATCCTTGCTGCCGCCGTTGCTGCATCTCCTTCAGCATCTCAGCACGGACACTCTCGGACAGGGCTTCGCGGATAGCGGGGAAGATCACCGCTTCCTCGAGTTCGAGGTGCGCCCGGAAGATTTCGTCCAGCGCCGAGGTGAGGGAACACATCTCGCCGCCGACTTGGGGCAGCGCGCCGGGGTTCTGCTCGACCAGTTGCAGCAAGGGCATCAGCCGTTCGACGAAGTCGTAGATGCCCTGGTGCTGATCGGCCATGGCGAGCAGCGCGTGACGCACCCGCTCTCCGGCCACCGGGTCAAGCCGCGGGCGCACCGTGTCTTCCTCGTCGGCCTCATGCAGCGGCAGAGAGACGGAATAATAGCGGTAAACCGCGGCCGCGGCCTGGCGAATTTCGTCGTCAGTTGCGCCCTGGGCATGCGCCAGCTTGACGGCAGTTGCAGTGAAATGGCGGATACGCAGATGGCAGCCGATAAGCAAATCGACGGCGTCTTCCTGGGGTTGATGGGACGAATGCGAAGGGTTGATCTGGTTCAGCATCGGCTTCTATTATCGCGCAAAAAAACAAGGCAACCGCGGATTTCGCGGATTAACACGGATGAAACATACGTGAGAAAAGACAACGCGGAAAGGACAATTCAGTCCAAATAGGCCGGTTTACCCACTTAAATTGGTCCGATCCGTGCCATCCGTGAAATCCGTGGCGGCTTTTGCATTTACTTCTGGAACTTCATCTCCACCGTCACCTGCACGGGGACCGGCTTACCGTCTTTCCTGGCCGGGGTAAACTTCCAGGTCTTGACGGTTGAAACCGCGCTCTGCTGAAAGGCGTCATTGGAGGCGCGCAGCACGTGCACCAGCTCGACGCGGCCCTTGGCGTTGACTCCGATCAGCATGACGACCACTCCACGCGGCTCGGCGTCGGCCGGAATCTGGGGATACTCAGGATCAGGTGACTTGGTAGCCTTCGGTGCCTTCATGTCCTTGGTGACGCGCTGGAATGCGGCGAAGCCCTCGTCATCCACCGTGCTGACTGGTGTGCTGGTGGACATCGACGACGAGTCGCCCGCGGTATTGGCGGACTGCGCGGCAGCGCGTGAAGTGAAGGCGAGGGCCAAGATCGCAAGTGCGATCAGCGAAGGAATGCGCATGAATTTCCCTGAGTGATGTAAAACGCTGGAGCTATCTTAACCGCTCAATACGTAGATCAGAAAAAGCGGTTAACCCTGCGGGTACATGCAGCGTGGGCAACTGCGTCAATACAGACGAAACCCGACTGCCACCTCGATCTGGACAGGCACCGGCTCGCTGTCTTTGGTCGCGGACGTGAATCTCCACTGCTTGACTGCGGCGGCGGCGTTTTGATCCAGGCCGGGCTCGAGCTTGCACACCACCTTGACTGCGTCCACCGTGCCGCCGGCATTGATGGCGACAGCAAGCAGGACCACTCCATTGATCTTCGCTTGTCGCGCAGACTCTGAGTAGTCAGGGGCAGGCGTCGACACGGCGCGTGCTGGCTCTATGCCACTGCCGTAAAGCAGATATATGTTTGGGTCGAACCACGCCGTCTTGCTCCCGGGATCAGCTGGGCAAGGGCCCTTGATGTTTGGCGGCGGTGCGAAGGGCTGTTGCTGTCCTGTCGCGGCTATCCCGAGACAGAACCCGCATGCGAGAAGAGCGGCGAATCTCAGCTTCATCGTTGCACCTCCGACCTCTGCGCCCCGACGATGCCGATTATTGTACTGCGGATCCGAATTCTGGCTCGGTCCCGATGAATTCATCACGGAGACACGGAAAGCACAGAGATGCTTTTCTGTTCTATCCCCTCCGTGTCCTCCGCGCCTCTGTGGTGAATCATTTCCGGCAGGCTAATGTAAACTGAAGACTCCGAGAATCTCTCCCTCCTGCCGTTCCCGCGCTGGAAAGGACCAAGGCTTTGAGCAAAAGTCTTCGCAATATCGCCATCATCGCGCACGTTGACCACGGCAAGACCACTCTGGTGGACGCCATGCTGAACCAGAGCGGTACCTGGCGCGCCAACGAAGCGCACGCCGAGCGCGTGATGGACTCCAACGAACTGGAGCGCGAGCGCGGCATCACCATCCTGGCCAAGAACACCGCGATTTTTTACCACCCTTCGACAAGCTCAGGGCAGGCTATCAAGATCAACATCGTCGATACTCCCGGCCACAGCGACTTCGGCGGCGAAGTGGAGCGCGCGCTAAAGATGGTCGATGGCGTGATGCTGCTCGTCGATGCCAGCGAAGGCCCGCTGCCGCAGACCCGCTACGTCCTGAGCAAGGCGCTGGAAGCGAAGCTGCCGCCGATCCTCGTGATCAATAAGATTGACCGGCCGGACGCGCGCGCGCAGGAAGTGCTGAACGAGGTCTATGACCTGTTCATCGATCTCGACGCAGGTGAAGACCAGATCGATTTTCCAGTGCTCTACACCAACGCCAAGGCGGGCACGGCGACGACCGATCTCGCAAAGCCCGGCGAAAATCTGCAGCCGCTGTTCGAGGCCATCGTAAAGACGATTCCGCATCCCACGGGCGATGCCGACGGGCCGTTGCAAGTGCTGGTCGCCAATCTCGACTACAGCGACTACCTGGGAAGGCTGGCGATTGCGCGCGTGTTCAACGGCACGCTGCGCGCCGGGGAAGACGTCGCCATCGCCAAGCGCGACGGTTCGATGGAAAACACCAAGATCACCAAAATGTTTACGTTCGCCGGACTAAAGCGCACCGACATCGTCGCCACTGAGTTGGGCGACATTGTTGCGGTCGCCGGAGTGGAAGGAATCAATATCGGCGAGACCATCACCGATATTGAAAATCCCTCGCCGCTGCCTGTCACTACTATCGACGAGCCGACAATCGCGATCCAGTTCATGGTGAACACGTCGCCATTCGCGGGACGCGAAGGGCAGTACGTCACCTCGCGCAACCTGCGCGACCGCCTGCAGAAAGAGCTGCTGACTAACGTCTCTTTGCGAGTGGAAGAAACCGAGGCCACAGATTCGTTCAAGGTAATGGGACGCGGCGAACTGCAACTCGCGATCCTGATCGAGATGATGCGGCGCGAAGGTTTCGAGCTGGCGGTGGGCAAGCCGGAGATCGTCACCAAGATGGTTGAGGGCAGGCTGATGGAGCCAGTCGAGCGCCTGACCATCGACGTGCCGGAAGGCTTTGTGGGTGTCGTGATCGAGAAGCTCGGCGTGCGCAAGGCGCAGATGCAGAAGATGCACAACCACGGCTACGGGCGTGTGCGCATGGAGTTCACCGTGCCCAGCCGCGGGTTGATCGGCCTGCGCAGCGAACTGCTGACCGACACGCGCGGCACCATTGTGATGAATTCGCTGTTCGACGGCTACACCGAGTGGCTGGGTGATATTCCGCACCGTGTGACGGGAGCGCTGGTGTCGGACCGCAACGGCTCGACCACGGCCTATGCGCTATGGGGACTGCAGGAGCGTGGCGAGTTGTTCGTCGGGCCCGGCGTCGAAGTCTACGAAGGCATGGTCGTGGGCGAGAACGCGCGCGACAACGATCTCGACGTGAACATCGTGCGCGAGAAGAAGCTGACGAACATGCGTTCGTCGACCGCGGACGAAGCCATCCGGCTGGTGCCCTTCAAGAACCTGAACCTGGAACAGGCCATCGAGTTCATCGCCGACGATGAGCTGGTGGAGGTCACGCCTAAGACTCTGCGGCTGCGCAAAAAGATCCTGCAGCAGAACCGGCGTCCGAAGCGCAATCAGCAGCCCAAGGAAGTGGAAGCGTAGACGAACCGTTCAGCCGCGGATTTGCACGGATCAGAATTCCTTCAGAATTGTCATTACGAGCGCCTGGTTTTTCGGCGCGAGGAATCTGCTGTTTGCCGGGGCAGGGAAAGCAGATCCCTCGCTCCTCCACCCCAGCGAGCGCAAAGTCGGCGCTCGCCGGGGACCCCGGCTGCGCTCGTGATGACAAATCCTAAGGGGCAAGCCTCAAAATATCCGTGGCGATCCGCGGCTGCCTTTATTTCTTGGCGACGGGATACTGCTTAAACATCTTCTCCACCGCGGTGTTGACCTGGTCGAGAAGTTTTTGACGGTTATCGTCACTCAGCTTCTGTTCAGCAATGCCGCGCCAGATCAGCTTCTTGCGCGCGGCGTCGATCAGGTCAACGACCATCTGGCCCTTGTGGACCACGACTGTCGTGACCGTCCCCGGAATGTCGTACCACATCGTGATCCCGTAATTGATGGGCGGGATTCCGCTCCCGTAGATGGGGTCGTTGTAACTGGCGCTGACATCGCTGTCGATGGCTCCGTACACCTGAACGTAGAGGTCGGGATTGTCGTTGACTTGCTTCAATCCGCGCTTGGTCAGATCGTCCTGGACAGCGGCCAGAATGGCGAGACGAAGCATCGGTTTCGCGGAGTTCTCCTTCATATCGAGGGCGAAAGTTTTGAACTTCGAAAAGTCGAGGCTCTTGTCGTATTCGACCTTGATCTTCTGCGCCTGCGCGGCGCTGCAAGCGAGCGAAATCAGCAAGCACAGCAGGGAAGTGAGCCGCGGGCGACGCGCGAATAAAAACTGCATGAATTCTCCGGACCGGCGAAGATTTGAATTTGCGGTAAGAAGAATTAGAACATAGTGCGGCCTACTCGTAGCGCAATGCTTCGACTGGGTCGAGACGTGCGGCCTTGACTGCCGGGTAAATTCCGAAGAACAAGCCGACGCTCATTGCCATCACGACAGCGGCGATCACCGCCCACATTGGTACCGTCGTGGGCATGGTCGGGAAGAAGTACGGCAAGCTGGCGGCTGCTGCCGAGCCGACCACCACGCCGAGCAGGCCACCGAGACCGGTCAACACAATGGCCTCGATCAGGAACTGCCAGATTACGTCGCTGCGTTTGGCGCCGATCGCCTTGCGCACACCGATCTCGTGGGTGCGTTCGGTCACCGACATGAGCATGATGTTCATCACGCCCACGCCGCCCACCAGCAATCCGATGGAGCTGACCACGATGGTCATCAGCGCTACCGTGCTCATGATCTGGCGGAACTGGTCGGCGATGGCTTCCGGCGTCGAGATGGAAAAATTGTCAGGCTTGTTGAAGGGCAGGCCGCGACGACGGCGCAACACCCCGCGAATTTCGTCCTCGGCGGCGGCCGTGGAGCCGGGAAAGGCCTGCGCGCTGAGAAAGTGGTCATCGTCCGTGGGATAGTGACGGCGATAGCTATGATACGGAACACGGATGACGCGGTCGGCAGTTTCGTCCCGCAGGAAGGTTCCCTTGCGTTTTTCCAGCACGCCGATGACCTCGTAATTCACGCCATCCACGATGATGGTCTTGCCGACCCCATCGTTGGCAGGGAAGAAGGCCGTGTTGATTTCGTCGCCGATCACGGCCACGTCCATGCGGTGCAGGTCTTCAAAGTCGGTGAAGAAACGGCCTTGGGCGAGTTGGGCGTTCTGCACGTCCTGAAACGCGGAGGTAGTGCCGGCAAAGTCGATGTTACTTACTTCGTGCGATTCGAAGCGCGCGACGGGCGGGCTGCGTCTGGCCTCACCAGGCTCGAAGCGGGGAAACACTTCGGCGGTCACGGCCTTCACGTGGGGGCACTCGTCGAGGATGGCCAGCGCATCGTCGAGGGTGAGCGGCTTGCGGGCGCGCTCCTCGGCGGACAGGCGGCCGATGCGGATGCCCACATCGAAGCGATAAATGAAAAACGTATTCAGCCCGTAGTCGTCGAGAAAGGCGGAAACGTCGCGGCTGATGCCGACCAGGATGGAGGCGACAAAGATCAACGCTCCCACGCCGATGACGACGCCGAGCACGGTGAGAAAGGAGCGCACCTTATTGTTGCGCACCGTCTCCAGCGCCATCCGCGAGTTTTCCCCAAATTGCAGACGCATAAAATCAGTTGTCAGTAGTCAGCTATAGGCAGCTATCAGTTGTCAGTTAAAAACCTGCAGCTGCCGGGAGTGCCCGTCTCATTTCTCATTACGCCTCATAGCGCAGGGCTTCGATGGGATCGAGCCGGGCCGCCTTGCGCGCCGGATAGACGCCGAAAAACATTCCTACTGCCGACGAAATCCCAATGGACGCGAGCACCGCTAAGACCGGCACCGCCATGGGAACAGGTGTGGTATTGCGCACGACCACGGCCAACAGCCACGCCACCAGCACTCCAATGGCGCCACCCACCAGAGCCATCACGGTGGACTCCACCATGAACTGCATCAGGATGTCACGGCGGCGCGCGCCCAGTGACTTACGTATGCCGATCTCGCGGGTGCGCTCCGTTACCGACGCCAGCATCACGTTCATGATGACCACGCCACCGATGACCAGGAAAATCGAAACCAGTCCAACCATGCCGGAGGCCAGCGTGCCGGTAAGGTTCTTCCATAGGTCCATGAGGCTGTCACTGGCGACAATGCCGAAGTTGTCGGTATCGTTGGGCCCAAGGTGACGGCGAGCCCGCATCAGCACCCGGGCCTCTTCGCGGGTCTGCGCCATTAACTCCGGGGCGCTTGCCTGAATATTAATGGAGAGTGATTTTTTGCGGCCATAAAGTTTCATCCAGGTCTCGACCGGCAGGTACACATAGCTGTCCTGTGATTGGCCAAACACGTTGCCCAGCGGTTTTCCCACCCCGATGACTGTTATTTCCTGGCCGTCCACGGAGATGGTTTTGCCGAGCGGGTCGGCGCCGGCGAACAGCTTCTCCGCCACTTCGGAGCCGATCATGGCCACCATCGCGTGATGGTCATTGTCGCTGTCAATGATGTAGCGGCCGGTGGCCGGTTCTTCGACGTCCATCTCGCCCAGATTGGCAGTGACGCCACGGATGCTGACGTCGTCGAGGTTCTGCTTTTCCGAGCGCACCATGCCCGACGTGTTCACCTGAACGCCGACATTTTTAGGCAGCTTCAAGCCGTCACGCAGCGCCTCGAAGTCGTCCCAGGAGACGTCACGATTGCGTCGCAGCGCCTTTATCAGCGCCTCGGAGTCACTGATTATGCCCAGCTTGTTGATGACGAACACGTTAGAGCCGAGGTTGGCAACACGTTCAGCGAAATATTGATTCATGCCGCTGATGAGAGCCACCACCAAGATCAAGGTGGAGACGGAGAGGATGACGCCGAGCAGAACGAGGAACGAGCGGAGCTTGTGGGCGCGCATGGTTTGCAGCGCGATGAGGGCCGGTTCGCGAATGGAATGAGTACTGCGCAACCCGCGTTGCTGAATGATGAATCCCATGGACAAACGGCGTATGGCCGGTACAACCTACCGCTGGACGCACGCAAATGACGGTCCCGGGTACAAGGGAATCCGGCTTCAACGAACGCTGCGCCAGTTGTCAGTCTACCCTGAAGGTTGGGGAGAGACCATGGGACGATGGTGTCACATGGTGGACGGAATCGCGGTGGATCATTCTGACGGTTTGCTTCGTATCACGATTGGAACAATGAGCCGTCGATTTCGCAGCGGGTGCCGTTTGCGCTCAGGATCGCAGAGTAGGGAGTTCATTGCGGGGATAGGGGTCCTTCGACTACGGTCGCTAAAGCGACCTTCGTTGTGTGCTGGCCTGATTGTTGTGAGTGCCCTGCGACCAGGGACGGAATGCACGGCGGGGCGTAGAAGACTGCTAAACTTAGACTTTCAGATACTGTCCATGGGCATGCGGAAATGACGACCTCCGAAGCAATCCGAATTGCCCTGCTGTCGCTCTGGGCCAACAAGCTCAGATCGGTGCTGACGCTGTTGGGAGTGGTGATCGGAGTGTCGGCGGTCATCGCGGTCGTGACCTTCGTCAACGGGATTAACGGATACGTCGCCGAGAAGGTCTTCAACCTGGGCGCCGATGTGTTCATCGTCAGCAAGATGCCCAACGTCATCACCGATCCTGACCAGTTCATTGAGGGCAACAAGCGCAAAGACATGACCATGGAGAACTACCAGGCCGTCGCCGAGGAGTGCTCGGCCTGCAAAGTGGTGGGCGCGGATGTCCGCAACTTCAACGGCAAGGTGGTGTACGGCACGGAAAGCAGCACAGATAGCTGGATACGCGGCTGGACGACCAGCATGGCGCCCATCTATGACCTGGACGTGGTGATGGGCCGCCCACTGAATGATTCGGACCAGAACAATGCATCGCCGGTGGTGGTGATCGGCCAGGACATTCGCGAAAACCTGATGGCTGGGACCGATCCGATTGGCAAGCAAATCAAGGTGGACGGCCGCGAGTACACCGTCATTGGCGTCGGCAAGAAGGAAGGCAAGACCCTGGGGCAGAGCCGCGACAACTACGTCATCATGCCCATCGCTACATGGTTCAAGGCGTACGGCTCCCACAACAGCGTCCGGATTTGGGCGAAAGGCTATGACGTAGGTACGGCCATGGAGCAGGCCATCGATCAGTCGCGCGTGATTCTGCGGGCGCGGCGCCACGACGTGCTGGGAGAAAAGGACAGCTTTGTCATCGAAACCAATGACAGCTTCCTGTCGCTTTGGGCGAACCTTAGCGGAACGTTCTTCATCGTGATGATCGTGATTGCGTCGATTTCGCTGATCGTGGGCGGCATCGTCATCATGAACATCATGCTGGTGTCGGTGACCGAGCGGACCCGCGAAATCGGCATTCGCAAGGCGCTTGGCGCAAGACCGCGCGACGTGATGCGCCAGTTCCTGATTGAGTCGAGCACCATGGCCATGACGGGTGGGTTGATCGGCGTGATTGGCGGCGTCCTGATTGCGAAAGGCGTGACTGCGGCCATCGGAATGCCGTCGGCGATCAAACTGTGGGCCATCTTCGCGGGGCTACTAGTATCGGCCAGCGTGGGAATTTTCTTTGGCGTGTATCCTGCGCGCAAGGCGGCCAAGCTCGATCCCATCGTCGCGTTGAGGTTTGAGCTATGAGCATGCGCCGCGGCGACTACAAAGAAATTCTGCGCATGGCGCTGGAGACCATCGCCAAGAACAAAATGCGCTCAGGGCTGACCGTGCTCGGCATCGTCATCGGCGTGATGATGGTCATCCTGATTTCGTCGGTGGTGCGCGGGCTGAATTCCAATGTGGAGAACATGGTGAAG
>Ga0209040_10002077_pt1 | contig 15815 bp, 10 predicted proteins | sample BogFormECP12_OM3_FD_188240 | JGI IMG/M metagenome (GOLD analysis project Ga0209040, IMG submission 188240) | Bog forest soil microbial communities from Calvert Island, British Columbia, Canada - ECP12_OM3 (SPAdes) (version 2) | ecosystem: Environmental > Aquatic > Freshwater > Wetlands > Bog ...
CGCGGCAGCATATCTCTGGTCGGTCTCGACGACATCATCCGGGCCCGTTTTACCCGGGAGAATCCGCACGGGCTGGCCGGCATCGGTCAGCCGGTCGAACATCCGTGGACATCCAGCATTCCCGCAAACGGCGAAGGCTCGTTCATCAAGGAGAGCATTTTTGATCACGTCACGCGGCTCTTCAGCTATCGCCGCGTCGGGAATTATCCGCTATTCGTCACCGTCGGTTTGGATCTCGACGAGACGCTTGCATCATCTCGTGAACATGCGACGGTGATCGCCGCGATCGCTGGCTTGGCGACAATTTTGCTGGCAGGACTCGCGGCGTATCTCATTCGGGAGATCCGCCACCGCACCTCGCACGAGATCGCATTGGCTGACGAGCGGGACAAGCTTCAAGCCGCCGGTGACCGCCTGAAAGCCGATATTGCCCTGCGCAAAGAGGTCGAACAGAAGCTCCGCGAAACACAAGCAACCTTGCGCGACGCGGTCGACAGCATTTCCGAGGGGTTCGTCATCTATGATTGCGATGATTGTTTTGTCGTGTGCAACGACTCCTATCGGCGACTGTATCCGGAAGCGGCGCGCCTGATGGTGCCGGGAACGCCCTTCGAGGAAATCGTGTGGGCCGGTCTCGACGCCGGCTGGTTTGCCGATGCGGTCGGATGCGAACTGGAGTGGCTCGCCGATAGGATGCGTGCGTACAATCGGCCGTCCGGGGTGTTAGAGCAGCGGCTCGCCGACGGCCGCTATGTGATGATCTCCTTGCGGCGCATGCAAAATGGCGGCATCGCCGGTTTGCACATCGACATCACCAAGATGAAGCTCACCGAGGACCAGCTTCGGCGCAGCCGGGACAATCTCAATCGCGCCCAACGACTCGCCAAGATCGGCAGCTTCGAACGCGACTTCCGGACTGAAGAGGTGATCGGGTCGGAGGAGCTGCATCGAATATTCGAGCTCGATCCGCGGATGCCAGTGCCGACAAAGGAAGAGTTCCTCGCGCTCGTCCATCCCGACGATCGCGCAAGGTATCAAGCCTCGATGATGGCTTCCGAGGAAGGCCAGCCGACATCCCCGCTGACGTACCGTTTTCGGTGTTACGACGGTTCGATCAAATGGATCTATTCGGAGATCGAGACGATTTTCGACGACGAAGGCAATCCCGTCCGGCGCATCGGGACGATCAGGGACGTGACCGAAGCGCGAGCGGCCGAGGAGCGCCAAAGAGAGCTGGAGCGCCAGCTGCTTCATTCGCAGAAGCTCGAGGCAGTCGGGACCCTCGCCGGCGGTATCGCGCACGATCTCAACAACACCTTGATGCCGATCCTCGCGCTGTCGCAGCTGCTGATGCAAGAAATGCCGGAAGGAAGCAGCGAAAGGGAGGATTTGGAAACGGTCGTGCAGGCGAGCCGCCACGGCCGGGACCTCGTGCAGCGCATTCTCGCCTTTAGCCGAGATCAGAAAGCGGCGAAGACGAGGGTGGATCTCACCGCGACCATCCGCCAAGCGCTCCAAATGCTGCGCCCGACCGTCCCTGCGACCGTGCTGATCGACGAAAAGATCGAGAATGTTCCGCTCGTTCTCGCCGATGCCGGTCAGCTCCAGCAGATCATCGTCAATTTGGTCACCAATGCCCGGCAGGCGATCGGTAACGGTCTTGGGACGATCGCCGTCGGCGTATCGTCGGCAAGCCGGCGTTCACATCTCCACCATGGCGGCGATTTTGTTCGCCTGTGGGTTGCCGATACCGGTTGCGGTATGGATGCCCAAACAAAGGATCGGATATTCGAGCCCTTCTTTACGACAAAAGAGGTAGGTGAGGGCACCGGGCTCGGACTGTCTGTCGTTCACGGCATCATCGCCGATCATGGCGGGCGGATCGAGGTCAGCAGCCAATTGGGCAAAGGTACCCAATTTACCATTTTCCTTCCGGTTGCCGAGCCTGAGGCATCACCAATCGGAGCGGCAGCAGCATGACGATGCGAATCTGTTTGCCCCGGTTGTCGTCGTAAAGGAAAGGTTCCTTTAAATCATTTTTACCGAGTTGCCGCTTAACTGGGGCTATCGCGGTACACGAGGCTTACCTCATGAAGATTTTGGTGATCGACGACGACCATCTGGTCCGGTACACGATTTCGAGGATCCTTCAGCGCAACGGCTACGATGTGGTAACCGCTTCGGACGGCAAGCGTGCGATGACAGTTTTCCGCGACGAGCGCCCGGATATGGTGATCACCGACATCATCATGCCCGAACAGGAGGGTATCCAAACCATCCTTATGATCCGGGCCCAGCGTCCGGAGGTCAAGATCATCGCTGTTTCGGGCGGTGCACGGACCCACAACGTCGATTATTTGGGGATGGCCGAGGCGTTTGGGGCAGACGACGTCATTCCAAAGCCCTTCGAGGCGGAGGAGTTGCTGAGCCGACTGGCCCGGTTTTGCCCGCCGGCTTCGGTCGTCGGGGAAGTTACTGCCTAGTCCGGCCGCGGGCGGCAGGAAAATGCCGCGCTGGCACGACGAAACCCCCGCCGGCGAGTATCAGTGAGACCGCCAACTGCAGGCGCCAAAGGCACCCGCGAAGGTAACCCATAGCCGTTGGTAGAGGCCCACTCCGACCTCTTTCGAGACACGGGTTTTAGGGGGGGGCAGCCGGCTCACTGACTCGCAGTCTTTCCGCCGCGGTTGACAGTCTCGGCCCCGGTCGATACGACACCTACGTACCCGATAAGAACACGACCCGGAAAGGTTGAACGGGAGGAGGAAGCGGGTGTTTTGCCACCACTCTTAGACGTCCGGAACCTGCACACCGAGTTTCGCACCGGCACCGGTGTCGTGCCTGCTGTCGACGGGATATCCTATACCGTCGAACGCGGCGAGACGGTCGCGATCGTGGGTGAAAGCGGGTCGGGCAAGACGGCCGGGGCGCTCTCGATCCTCCGCCTGATCCCGGATCCGCCGGGACGGATCACCGAGGGCCAGATCCTCTTTGCCGGCCGCGACCTGAGGCGTTTGTCCGAGGAGGAGATCCGCCAGGTGCGCGGCAGCGACATCGGCATGATCTTCCAGGAGCCGATGACCTCGCTGAACCCGGTCCTGACGATCGGCCGCCAGATCACCGAGACGCTCGAGCAACATCGTGGAGCCGATCGGGCCGCCGCCCATAAGCGTGCGGTCGAACTGCTCGGCCTGGTCGGCATCGCCGACCCGGCGCGCCGGCTTAAGCAGTATCCACACCAGCTTTCGGGTGGCATGCGCCAGCGCATCATGATCGCGATCGCGATCGCCTGCGATCCGAAGCTGATCATCGCCGACGAACCGACGACGGCACTCGACGTGACGATCCAAGCCCAGATCCTCGAGCTGATGAAGGAGCTGACGCGTCGCCTCGACGTGGCGCTGATCATCATCACCCACAATCTCGGCGTGGTCGCCCGTTACGCCAACCGCGTCAACGTGATGTACGCCGGCCGCATCGTCGAGAGCGGCCCGGCGGCCGACATCTATCACGATCCGCGGCACCCCTATACGATGGCGCTGTTGCGCTCGGTACCGCGGCTCGACCGGCCGCGCCAGGCGCGGCTCGACCCTGTCGAAGGTCAGCCGCCCGATTTGACGCGGCTGGATGCGGGCTGCTCGTTCCGGCCGCGCTGCCGGTTCGCGGTCGCTGGCTGTGCCGAAGCACGGCCGTTGCTGGAATCCACCGGAGATGCCCGACACCTCGCCGCGTGCTTCCGCAGTCGAGAGATCGCGATCGAGACAGAAGCTGCTACGGGGCCGCTGCACCGGGCCAGCAGCGCTGCTGTCTCAGACTGATAACTAAGGAGAGGCGAAGATGGCGTTCGCATCGGCTTGGTTGGCGGCGGGTTTGAGCATCGTGCTCGGGAGCGCGGCCGCGGTTGCGGCCGGAGACGAGGAGGAGGCTCCGGCCAAACGCGGTGGCATCTTCACCTACACCATTCCGGCAGACGCCCCGCCGAGCTTTGATGCTCATCGCGAGGGCACGTTCGCAACCCTGCATTCGGTCGCGCCGTTTTACAGCGTGCTGATCCGGGTTAATCCGGAGAACCCGTCTTCGACGACCGATTTCGTCTGCGATTTGTGCACGGCGATGCCGCAGCCGACCGACGACGGTAAGACCTACACCTTCAAGATCCGCGACGGCGTCAAGTTCCACGACGGCTCGCCGCTGACCGCGGCCGATGTGGCAGCGAGCTGGGAGCACATTGTTCATCCGCCTGAAGGTGTGTTGAGCCCGCGCGCCAGCTGGTACGAGATGGTCGACAAGATCGAGGTACCCGACCCGAAGACCGTTATCTTCCACCTCAAGTTCGCGACCAGCGCGTTTCTTCCGGCCCTCGCCGACCCCTTCACCTTGATCTACAAGAAGGGGATCCTCGACAAGGATCCGCGCTGGTACGAGAAGAACATCTTGGGCTCGGGCCCGTTCAAATTCGCCGAGTACGAGACCGGCCAGGCGATTAAAGGGGTAAGAAACCCAGACTATTATCGCAAGGGGCTGCCCTATCTCGACGGCTTCACCGCCATCTATGCGCCGAAACAGGCGGTGCGCACCGATGCGATCCGCGCCGATCGGGCGGCGATGGAATTCCGCGGCTTGCCGCCGGCGACGCGCGACGAGCTGGTGAAGGCACTGGGTGATAAAATCACGGTTCAGGAGAGCGACTGGAACTGCGGCAATCTGGTGACCCCCAACGACAAGAAGAAGCCGTTCAACGACGCCCGGGTGCGGCGGGCATTGGCACTGGCGGTCGATCAATGGCACGGCGCACCGGCGCTCTCAAAGATCGCCAATGTGCGCACGGTCGGCGGCATTGTGTTTCCGGGCTCGCCGCTGGCGGCGACCAAAGAGGAGCTCGAGCAGATCGCCGGCTTCTGGCCGGATATCGAGAAATCACGGGCCGAGGCGAAGCGTCTCTTAAAGGAGGCCGGTGCCGAGGGCCTGAGTTTCGAGCTTTTGAACCGCGGTGTCGACCAACCCTATAAATACGTCGGCACTTGGCTCGTCGACGAATGGAGCAAGATCGGGCTCCATGTCACTCAACGCATCCTGCCGACCGGGCCGGAATTGGAAGCGCTGCGCAGCGGCAATTTCGAGGTTGCCTTGGTAGCCAACTGCCACGGCGTGCCTAACCCGCTGATCGACGTCCAAGCCTACCTGCCGAGCTCGATCTACAGCGGAAACTACGGCTACTATGAAGATCCGCAGGAGGTCGCGCTCTACGATAAGATGCTGCGCGAGACCGACTTTCCCAAGCAGCGGGCTTTGATGCGCGATTTCGAGAAATACGTGCTCGATACCCAGGCCCACGAGATCTGGGTATTGTGGTGGTACCGGATCATTCCCTACCGGTCATACGTCAAGGGATGGAAGATCAGCCCGGGCCACTACATAAACCAAGACCTGGCGACGGTCTGGCTCGACAAATGAGGTCGCGGCCGGCAGCACCGCTCCGTCACACCGGCGAAAACCGGTGTCCATTTCAGCCATGGATCCCGGCCTTCGCCGGGATGACTCTACTGCTTGCAGTGGTTTTCCTTAGTGTGCCTGCTGCTGGCGAGGAGCCGAAATACGGCGGCACGCTGACTTATATGATCCCGGCCGACGCGCCGCCGAGCTTCGACGGGCATCGCGAGAGCACCTACGCAACGGTGCATTCGGTGGCGCCGTTCTACAGCGTGCTGATACGCGTCAACCCGGAGAATCCGTCCGCAATCACCGACTTTGTCTGCGACCTCTGCACCGAGATGCCGCAGCCGACCGACGACGGCAAGATTTATACGTTCGATATCCGCCAAGACGTCAAATTCCACGACGGCGCGCCACTGACCGCTGCCGACGTAGCGGCGAGCTTCAATGCGATCATCTTTCCGCCCGAGGGCGTGCTGAGCGCGCGTGCCAGCAATTATTTGATGGTCGACAAGGTCACCGCACCCGATCCGCGCACAGTCGTCTTCCGTTTGAAATTCGCGACATCAGCGTTTCTGGGCGCGCTCGGCGACCCGTTCAATTTCATCTACAAGAAGACGATCCTCGACCAGGACCCGCGCTGGTACGAAAAGAATATTCTGGGCTCAGGCCCGTTCAAATTCGTCGACTATCAGGTCGGCCAATCGATCAAGGGCGAGAAGAACACGGAGTATTACCATAAGGGACTCCCATATCTGGACGGCTTCACTGGCATCTACGCGGACAAGCAGGCGGTGCGGGTCGAGGCGATCCGCAGCGACCGCGCCGCGATCGAATTTCGCGGCATGCCGCCGGCAGCGCGCGACGAGCTCGTCAAGGCGCTCGGCGACAAGATCACGGTGCAGGAGAGCGACTGGAATGTGGCCAGCGCGGTGACGCCGAACCATAAGAGGAAACCGTTCGACGACGTCAGGGTTCGCCGCGCGTTGAGCCTGGCGATCGACCGCTGGCACGGGGCACCGGCTGTGTCAAAGATCGCGATCGTGAAGACCGTCGGCGGCATTGTCTTCCCCGGCTCGCCATTGGCGGCGACCCGAGAAGAGCTGGAGCAGATCGCCGGTTATTGGCCCGATATCGACAAGTCACGGGCCGAGGCCAAGCGACTATTGAAGGAGGCCGGTGCCGAAGGGCTCTCCTTCGAGCTCCTCAGCCGCAACGTCGACCAGCCCTACAAATACGTCGCTACCTGGTTGATCGACGAATGGAGCAAGATCGGGCTGCACGTGACGCAACGGGTGGTGCCGAGCGGCCCGTGGTTCGAAGCAATGCGCAACGGCGATTTCGATGTCGTTCTCGAGGCTCCCGGCCACGGCTTTGTCAATCCGCTGCTCGATATCCAGAAGGTCCTGCCCGCCTCGGTCGATGCCGAGAATTACGGCCGTTTCGACGATGCGACCGAGATCGACCTCTATGAAAAGCTGCTGCACGAGACCGACCCGGCGCAGCAACGCGTCCTGATGCGCGGGTTCGAGAAATACGTGCTCGACGAGCAGAGCCACATGATCTGGGTGCTGTGGTGGCATCGGATCGTGCCATATCGCTCGTATGTGCAGGGCTGGAAGATCAGTCCGACTCACTTCATCAATCAGGACCTGGCGCAAATCTGGCTCGATAAATGAAGTCGCAGCCGACAGCACCACTCCGTCACACCGGCGAAGGCCGGTGTCCATTTCGGCCATGGATTCCGGCCTTCGCCGGGATGACTCTGCTGCTTGCAGTGGTTTTCCCTAGTGTGCCTGTTACTGGTGAGGGGCCGAAATTCGGCGGCTTTCTGACCTATGCGATACCGGCGGACGCACCGCCGAGCTTCGATGCCCACCGCGAGGCCACTTTCGCGACCGTGCATTCGACAGCACCCTTCTACAGCGTGCTGATCCGGGTCGATCCCAACAACCCCTCCTCGACGACCGACTTTGTCTGCGATCTGTGCACGGAACTGCCGCAGCCGTCAGACAATGGGAGGACCTACACCTTCAAGATCCGCGAGGGGGTCAAATTTCATGACGGCTCGCCTTTGACTGCAGCGGACGTGGCGGCGAGCTGGAACCACATCGTACATCCGCCCGAAGGGGTTCTGAGCCCGCGAGAGAGCCACTACATGATGGTCGACACGGTCGAGGCACCCGATCCGACGACCGTCGTATTCCATCTGAAGTTTGCAAGCGGCGCATTTTTGCCGGCGATCGCCGACCCTTTCAGCTACATCTACCAAAAGGCGATCCTCGACAAAGACCCGCGCTGGTACGAAAAGAACATTCTCGGCTCTGGTCCTTTCAAATTCGCCGGACTGGAAATCGGCCAGTCGATCAAAGGGGTTAGAAACCCTGATTACTACCACCAGGGGCTGCCCTATCTCGATGGCTTCACCGGCATCTATGCCGATAAGCAGGCGGTGCGCGTCGCGGCACTGCGCAGCGACCGGGCCGCGATCGAATTTCGCGGGCTGCCGCCCTCGGTCCGCGACGAGCTGGTCGACGCGCTCGGCGACAAGATCACGGTGCAGGGCAGCGACTGGAATTGCGGCCAAATGGTCACGCCCAACCACAAGAGAAAGCCATTCGACGATGTTCGGGTGCGCCGCGCATTGACCCTGGCTATCGATCGCTGGAATGGCGCACCGGAGCTGGCAAAGATCGCGAATCTGCGCACCGTCGGCGGTGTCGTCTTTCCGGGCTCGCCCCTGGCAGCGGACAAAGAGGAATTGCAGGACATCGCTGGCTTCTGGCCCGACATCGAAAAATCACGGTCAGAAGCAAGGCACCTGCTGCACGAAGCGGGTGCCGAGGGGTTCAGCTTCGAACTGGTGAACCGCAACGTCGACCAGCCCTACAAATACGACGCGACGTGGGTGATCGATCAGTGGAGCAAGATCGGGCTTCACGTCACACAGCGGGTCTTGCCGACCGGTCCCTGGCTCGAAGCAATGCGGAACGGCAATTTCGACGCCGCGATGAATGGCAACTGCAACAGCGTGGTTAATCCACTGCTCGACGTCCAACGATACTTGCCGCATTCGGTCTATGTCGCGAGCTATGGCCAGTTCGACGACCAACAGGAAATCGATTTGTACGATAGGATGCTGCATGAAACCGAGTTCACCAAGCAGCGGGCCCTGATGCGCGACTTCGAGAAGCACGTTCTCGACAGCCAAACCCACGAGATATTCCTGCTGTGGTACTACCGGATCGTGCCCTACCGGTCTTATGTGAAGGGCTGGAAGATTAGTCCCAGCCACTATCTGAACCAGGATCTGGCGACGGTGTGGCTCGATAAATAATTCGGCTGAGCAGGAGAAGGCAATGAGGATCGGATCAGAGCTAGCGGCGGCCCTGCTGGGCGCTGCCGTTGCTGCGGCGCCACTTGCTGTGGCCGCAGAGCAAACGCCAAAGCATGGCGGCATGCTGACCTATGTGATCCCGGCGGACGCTCCGCCGAGCTTTGACGGCCATCGCGAGACCACCTTCGCGACGATCCATTCGGCAGCACCCTTCTACAGCGTGCTGATCCGCGTCGATCCAAATAACCCGTCCTCGACGACCGATTTCGTCTGCGATCTGTGCACGGCGATGCCACAGCCGACCGACGCCGGCAAGACCTACACCTTCAAGATCCGCCAGGGCGTCAAGTTCCACGACGGGACACCGCTGACGGCAGCCGACGTGGCAGCGAGCTGGAACGAGATCGTCCACCCGCCGCAAGGCGTTCTGAGCCCACGGGAGAGCCATTACGTGATGGTCGACGCGGTCGAGGCACCCGATCCGACGACCGTCGTGTTCCATCTGAAATTTCCAACCGCTGCCTTTCTTCCGGCACTCGCCGACCCTTACAACTTCATTTACCAAAAGGTGATCCTCGACAAGGATCCCCGCTGGTACGAAACGAACATCCTGGGTTCGGGCCCGTTCAAGTTCGCCGGCTACGAGATCGGCCAGTCCATCAAGGGGGTGAGAAACCCCGACTATTATCACCAAGGGCTGCCTTATCTCGACGGGTTCACCGGGATCTACGCAGACAAGCAGGCGGTACGTGTCGATGCGATCCGCGGTGACCGCGCCGCGATCGAGTTCCGTGGCTTTCCCCCCTCGGTGCGTGACGAGCTCGTCAATGCGCTGGGCGACAAGATCACCGTGCAGACCAGCGATTGGAACTGCGGCAGCTTTATCGAGCCCAACCACAAGAAGAAGCCATTCGACGATGCAAGGGTCCGCCGGGCCTTGACCTTGGCGATCGACCGCTGGCGTGGCGCGCCGCAGCTCGCCAAGATCGCCAATGTGCATACCGTCGGGGGCATCGTCTTCCCCGGGTCGCCGCTGGCGGCAGACAAGGAGGAGCTGCAGGACGTTGCCGGGTTTTCGCTCGACATCGAGAAGTCGCGGGCCGAGGCGAGGCGGCTGTTGAAAGAGGCCGGGTCCGAGGGACTGAGCTTCGAGCTTTTGAACCGCAACGTCGACCAGCCCTACAAGTACAATGCCACCTGGGTCATCGACGAATGGAGCAAGATCGGGCTTCACGTCACCCAGCGCGTGGTGCCGACCGGCCCGTGGTTCGAAGCGATGCGGCAGGGCAATTTCGATGCCGTGCTGGCCGGCAATTGCCAAAGCGTCGTCAATCCGCTGCTCGATGTGCAACGGTACCTGCCGAACTATGCTGCGAACTACGGACAGTTCGACGACCAACGGGAGCTGGCGCTCTACGACAAGATGCTGCATGAGACTGACGCCACCAAGCAACGCAGTCTGATGCGCGATTTCGAGAAATACGTGCTCGATACCCAAGCGCACGAGATCTTTTTGCTGTGGTGGTACCGGATCGTGCCTTATCACGAATATGTGAAGGGCTGGAAGATCAGCCCCAGTCATTATCTCAATCAGGATTTGGCGACAATCTGGTTCGATAAATGAGACCTCACGGAAGAACAGTGAAAACGGCGGCGGTCACCGCTTTTATCGGAATGATGGCATCGGCTCCGCTCGCGGTGGCCGACGAGGAGCCGAAATACGGCGGTACACTGACCTATATGATCCCGGCGGACGCGCCGCCGAGCTTCGACGCGCATCGTGAGGAGACGTACGCGACGATCCACTCGGCCGCACCCTTCTACAGCGTCTTGATCCGCGCCGACCCCTACGATCCGGGCAAGACGGACGATCTTGTCTGCGATCTGTGCACGGCCATGCCGAAGCCGATCGATGACGGCAAGACCTATACCTTCAAGATCCGCGAGGGGGTCAAATTCACCGACGGCTCGCCATTGACAGCCGAGGATATCGCCGCGAGCTGGAACGAGATCATCTTCCCGCCACCGGGGGTGATCAGCGCCCGACAGAGCAATTTCGTCATGGTCGACAAGGTCGAGGTCACCGATCCGATCACCGTGGTCTTTCGGCTTAAATTCGCCACCGACGCGTTCTTGCCGGCTTTGGCCGATCCCTATGCTTGGATTTACAAGAAGGCGATCCTCGACAAGGACCCGCACTGGTACGAGAAGAACATTCTCGGCTCCGGCCCATTCAAATTCGTCAGCTACGATATTGGCCAATCGATCAAGGGTGAGCGCAACCCCGACTACTATCATAAGGGTTTGCCCTATCTCGATGGCTTTACCGGGATATTTGCCGAGAAGCAGGCGATCCGGGTCGAAGCGATCCGCGCCGACCGCGCCGCAATCGAATTTCGCGGCTTGCCGCCCGCCACTGTCGACGAGCTGAAAAAGGCGCTCGGCGACAAGATTACCGTACAGACGAGCGACTGGAACTGCGGCGGCGTAGTGACTCCGAACCACCAGCGCAAGCCGTTCGACGACGTCCGCGTGCGGCGCGCCCTGACCTTAGCCATCGACCGCTGGGGCAGCGCACCCGAGCTGTCCAAGATCGCGATCGTGCACACAGTCGGCGGCGTCACCTTCCCCGGCTCGCTGCTCGCCCCGAGCAAGGAGGAATTGCAGCGGATTGCCGGCTATTGGCCCGACATCGAAAAGTCGCGGGTCGAGGCGCGGCGTCTGCTCAAAGAGGCCGGGGCCGAAGGACTCAACTTCGAACTGCTCAACCGCAACGTCGATCAACCCTATAAGTACTATGGGATCTGGGTCGTCGACCAGTGGAGCAAGATCGGACTGCACGTGACCCAGCGGGTATTGCCGACCGGGCCGTGGTTCGAGGCGTTGCGCAGCGGCAATTTCGATGTCAGTACCGAGGGCAACTGCCAGAACGTCGTCAATCCGCTCGCCGATGTCGGCAAATACCTGCCGCATTCGGTGTCCAGCTCGAACTACGGGCAGTTCGACGATCCGAAGGAAATCGAGATGTACAACCGGCAATTGCGCGAGCTGGACAAAGCCAAGCAGCGGGCCGATCTGCTCGAATTCACGAAATATGTCCTCGATGATCAGGCCCATGCGATCTACCTGCTGTGGTGGCAGCGGACCGTGCCGTACCGCTCCTATGTCAAAGGCTGGAAGATCGGCCCCAGTCATTACGTCAATCAGGACCTCGGCACGGTCTGGCTCGACAAATGAGCAGCACACACGCAGTGGCGATCGAAGGACACCCCCTCCTCGAAGTCAGGGGGCTGCGGATGCATTTTCCGGTCACCGAAGGGGTCGTCGTACACCGCAAAATTGGCGAGGTTAAAGCTGTCGATGGTATCGACTTTTGGGTCCGACGCGGCGAGACCCTGGGGCTGGTCGGCGAAAGCGGCTGCGGCAAGACGACTACGGGTCGCTGCATCCTACGGCTCGAGCGGCCGACCGCCGGCGAGATCCTTTTCGACGGCGTCGACATCGCCAAGCTGGAACGCAGAGAGCTGGTGGCGCTGCGGCGCCGGATACAAGTCATTTTCCAGGACCCTTACAGCTCGCTGAACCCGCGCATGAAGGTTGGCGAGATCATCGCCGAGCCGATCATGGTCCACGGGATCGAACGCGATGCGGCGCGCCGCGCCGGTCGCGTGCGCGAACTGCTGTCGGTCTGCGGCCTCGATCCGAAATTCGCCGACCGTTATCCCCATGAGATGTCGGGCGGACAGCGCCAGCGAGTCGGGATCGCGCGAGCGCTGGCACTCGAACCGGAGTTTATCGTCTGCGACGAGGCGGTCTCGGCGCTCGACGTGTCGATCCAGGCTCAGGTGATCAACCTGCTCGAGGATTTGCGCGAGCGGTTTGGCCTAACCTACTTGTTCATCGCCCACGACCTCTCGGTCGTGCGGCATCTGTGTCAGCGCGTGGCGGTTATGTATCTCGGCCACATCGTCGAATTGGCGGCGTGCGACGAGCTGTTCGACAACCCGCTCCACCCCTATACGCAAGCGCTCTTGGCGGCGGTGCCGGTGCCCGACCCGAGCGTCGAGGCGACCCGCGATTTCCGGCCCGTCCAAGGCGAGGTGCCGAGCCCGATCAACCCGCCTTCGGGGTGCGTGTTTCATCCGCGCTGCCCGATCGCGGTCCAGAGCTGCAAGCAGGTCCGCCCGGAGCTGCGCGAGGTGCGGCCGGCCCACTGGGTCGCCTGCAGCGAAGTTCGCATGTAAGGTGTTAAGGATTGTGGCGGCCCACGCGGGGAGGAAGGCGAGAATGAACCTAAGATCAGGGCTGATGTTTCTGGTCGTCCTTATAGCGGCTGCGCCGGCGCTAGCGCAGGAGACGCCAAAACAGGGCGGGATGTTAACCTACATGATCCCTGCCGACGCTCCGCCAAGCCTCGATGGTCACCGCGAGACCACCTACGCGACGGTCCATACCGCGGCACCTTTTTACAGTACGCTGATCCGGATCAACCCGGAAAACCCTTCCTCGACCACCGACTTCGTCTGCGATCTGTGCACAGCCATGCCGCAGCCGAGCGATGATGGGAAGACCTACACCTTCAAGATCCGCGACGGTGTCAAATGGCACGACGGCTCGCCGCTAACCGCGGCCGACGTGGCGGCGAGCTGGAACGCGATCATCCACCCGCCGGAAACCACAACCAGCGCGCGCGAGAGCTACTACATCATGGTCGACAAGGTCGAGGCGCCGGACCTGGCGACCGTGGTGTTCCGTCTGAAGTTTGCCACCGGCGCCTTTCTGCCGGCGCTCGCCGACCCCTATGCCTGGATCTATAAAAAGGAGATCCTCGAAAAAGATCCGCGCTGGTACGAGAAGAACGTCATGGGTTCCGGCCCGTTCAAGTTCGCCGGCTACGAGATCGGCCAGTCGATCAAGGGGGTCAAGAACCCCGACTATTATCACCAGGGGCTGCCTTACCTCGACGGCTTCACCGGCATTTATGCCGATAAGCAGGCCGTGCGGGTCGAGGCGATCCGCGCCGACCGGGCGGCGATGGAGTTCCGGGGGTTGCCGCCCGCGGCGCGCGACCAGCTGGTCAAAGAGCTCGGCGACAAGGTCACGGTACAAGAGAGCGACTGGAACTGCGGCAATCTGGTGACACCCAATCACAAGAAGAAGCCATTCGATGACGTCAGGGTTCGCCGGGCGCTATTGCTGGCCGTCGACCAATGGCACGGCGCGCCGGCGCTCGCCAAAATCGCCAATGTGCACACCGTCGGCGGCATCGTCTTCCCCGGCTCACCGCTCGCGGCGACCAAGGAGGAGCTGCAGCAAATCGCCGGGTTCTGGCCCGACATCGATAAGTCACGTGCCGAGGCAAAGCGCCTGCTGAAAGAGGCTGGGGCCGAAGGGCTCAGCTTCGAGCTTTTGAACCGCAATGTCGACCAGCCCTACAAATATGTCGGTACTTGGCTGATCGACGAGTGGAGCAAGGTCGGGCTTCGCGCGACCCAGCGTGTAGTCCCGACCGGTCCATGGTTCGAGGCAATGCGCAGCGGCAATTTCGACGTCGTCCTCGAAGCCAATTGCGAGGGCGTAGTCAATCCGCTGATGGATACGCAGAAATATCTGCCGCGCTCAGTTTATACCGAAAATTACGGAATGTATGACGACCAGCCGGAGATCGATATCTATCAGAGGATGCTGCACGAGCCCGACCCCGCTAAACAGCGAGCCTTGATGCGCGACTTTGAGAAGCACGTGGTCGACAGCGAGGCTCACGAATTTCCGATGCTGTGGTGGTACCGGATCATCCCCTATCGATCGTACGTCAAGGGCTGGAAGATCAGCCCGAGTCATTACCTCAACCAGGACCTGGCGACCATCTGGCTCGACAAATGACGAGCGGCCTTGGACATAACGAGGAGCAGGGCTCAGCGCGTAGAGGACGGCCGCTAGTGGTCAGGATTCGAGTGATCGACCCTCACCCACCCAGCCCTTCGGGTTGGGTCCCCCCTCTCCCGCATTGCGGGAGAGGGGGCCGAGAGCAGCGAGGCGGGTGAGGGTAGCCGATGCGGCGGGAGCGGAGGCGATGTACCGGTACATTATAAAGCGGCTACTGCTGGTGATTCCGATCCTTCTCGGAGCGGCGGCCCTGGTGTTTCTGCTGATGCGCCTCATTCCCGGCGACATCTGCGTCGTACGACTCGGCTCCGGCGGCGGCACCTTTGATGAACGCGCGGTCCAGGCCTGTCATGCCCAGCTCGGCCTCGATCGCCCGATGTTTCTGCAATTCGTCGATTTCGTATGGGGCTTCTTTCGCGGCGACTTCGGCATCTCGATGTGGTCGGGAAAACCCGTCCTGACCGAGATTGCCGCACGTTTTCCGGTCTCGCTCGAAATCGCCATCATGGCCGTCGTCGTCGCTAACGTCATTGCAATCCCGCTCGGGACGATCTCGGCCTTGAAACAAAACAGCCCGATCGACCTCGTCATCCGGGTGTTCTCGATCGCTGGTCTCGCGACTCCGTCGTTTTGGCTCGGAATTCTGTTCATCCTGGCGATCCTCAACATCTCGCAGGCGGCCTTTGGCGCGCCATGGATGCCGCCGATCGATTATGTGCCGATATGGCAGGACCCGCTGCGCAATCTATCGATGGTGATCTTTCCGGCGCTGACCGTCGGCTACCGAGCGTCCGCCGTGACAATGCGCATGACGCGCTCGGCGATGCTCGAGGTGTTGCGCGAGGATTATATTCGCACCGCCCGCGCCAAGGGTATGATCGAGCGCATCATCATCAACCGGCACGCGTTGAAGAATGCGCTGTTGCCGGTCGTGACCTTGATCGGCATCGAGGCCGCGTTTCTGATCGGCGGTCTCGTCGTCACCGAGCAGGTGTTCAACCTGAACGGCATCGGCCGCCTCTTGGTGCAGTCAATACAGAACCAGGACTATACGATGACTCAGGCGCTGGTGATGCTGGTCGTCGCCGTCTTCGTGCTGACCAACACCGTCGTCGACCTGCTCTACGCCTGGCTCGACCCGCGCATCCGCTACGGGTGA
>Ga0209040_10002079_pt1 | contig 15812 bp, 13 predicted proteins | sample BogFormECP12_OM3_FD_188240 | JGI IMG/M metagenome (GOLD analysis project Ga0209040, IMG submission 188240) | Bog forest soil microbial communities from Calvert Island, British Columbia, Canada - ECP12_OM3 (SPAdes) (version 2) | ecosystem: Environmental > Aquatic > Freshwater > Wetlands > Bog ...
GTGCGGATCATGAGTCGATATGCCTCGAGCGTGAACTTGAGCTTAGTGTGAGGCTGGTGCTGACACAGCCTGCGCTTCTCCTTGCAGCCACGCAGTGCGGCGTGCCCGCTGCTCCGCGCTCACTTTGTCCATATCTTTGAGTTCGTATGTGGTCTCCTCGCGAGCACCCACCTTCCATTTCAATTCGCGCTCACTTCCTCGGCTGCGCACTTTAACCGTGATCGTATCTCCGGCGGCGAGCCCGGTCGCCTCCTCGGAAAATTCTTCTCCCGGCGAATTGCCGTTGATGGCGAGGATCGTATCACCAGTTTGCAGACCGGCCCGTTCGGCGTCGCTGGCAGCGGTGACCGCGCCAACCACCATGGGGCCATCGAAGTTGCGCGATGCCACGAAGCCCGCATCCGCTGTCGTGTTCTTTCCCTCGACCAGATGCAGGCCGACGCTGCGGAAAAAATCATTCCACGGAATTTCTTCTGTGCCCGAAACATATTTCGCGAAGAACCAGGTGAAATCGGTGTGGCTGACGGCCTCGGCGGCTTCGCGGACACCCTCGGAATCGGGGAAGAATCGTCCCTTCCTGGCGTAATTTTGATTCATCCATTGAAAGACTTCACGGAGCGAAGCCTGCCCATGGCTAGCCTCGCGTACGGCAAGATCCAACAGAATTCCGAGCAACTCGCCCTTGTTGTAATAGGAAATACTGCGCTCCGGGCGGCGGTAGTAGGCATCGCCCTCGAGCCAAGCGTCCAGGCTTGAATCTTCGGCCGATTGGGTCAAGTGCGCCGGGCGGCGCTCCAGTTCGGCGATCCCGGAAGCAATCGCCCGCTCGAACTGATGCTCATCCATGAGTCCGCTGCGCAATTGGATAATATCCGCTGCCGTGCTGGTGCAGCCTTCGCTGAACCAGAGAGCCCGGGTGTAGTTTTCTTTTGTGTAGTCGACTGGGTCAAGCGTTTGCGGACGAATACGTTTCACATTCCACAGATGAAAAAACTCATGCGCCGTCACTGAGGTCAACACTTCCGGAGAACGCGAGAGTACGTCGACATTCACATCAATCGCGGTGGAGTAGGAATGCTCCATTCCGCCACCGGCGGGGCCGCGCGGAAAATGGTAAAGGAACATATAGGTATCAAAGGGACGATCGGCCATCCAACTGGTTGCCGATGCGACAATTTTGCGCAGCATGGCGTCGACTTTCCCGACGTCGTAATCGCCGGATTCCGCGTCCACTACTACCCGATAATGTCCGCCGTCCTCGTCGAAATCCGATTCTTTGAAGATGCCGATCTCAACGGGCGAGTCGACCAGCCGATCATAATTTTCAGCGGTGAATCTGCCATCCGGCAAGGGCAGTAGTGGCGTAGCGATGTGCCATCCGTCGGGAACCTGGTTGAAACGCACGCTCATTGGAGCATTTCGAGCGTCGACCGGATACATGAGAAGCTGCGCCAGATTAAAGAAAGCATGCTGCGAGCTGAGTTGTGCTCCGAACGGGCCGAAGGAGTCAACGTAGATTTGATATTCGACTATCGCTCCGGCGGCGGCACCGGAAAGCTGCCAGCGACTTTTGTCCAGCGCACGCACCGTGATCGGATGGCCGGCGCGGTCTTTTGCGCGCACCCAGTTTACGTATTGCGCGAAGTCGCGAACCTGATACAGCGCGTTCCATACTGGAAGCTGAAGCTCGCGCTGCGCAGATCCTTCTGATAGCTGCAGTTGCACTTCCACTACATGCTGCTCGGGATTGGAAAGAGAAATTGTGTAGTCGGTAGCGGCGTAGGAGGAGGTCAGGGGCGTAACTAAAATCAGCACGAGACGAAAAAGGTGACGCAGCGTTTTCCGTCTCGAATCGAAATCGATCATCGCTTCCCTGCCGCATTCGCCGAATTCGTGGTAGCAGCTTCTCCCGCAAGCATTTTCAGGCGCGCAGGCAATTTTTCGTAGATTCCGCCAAAACCGCCGTTGGAGAGAATTGCAACCACATCGCCGCTGCGCATTTCCGGGGCAATGCTGGCGACGATTTCATCCGTGTTGCTGATCAAGCGCGCGCGCCTGCCATGCTTCTGGATGTCAGCAGCCAGTGCTGGCAATTCCAGTCGCTCATTCTCCGGCACCGCCTCGGAACGGAAGACTCCCGCGACGATTATTTCGTCGGCCACGGCGAGACTTCGCGCCAAATCACCTTGCAGGACGCGCCGGCGTAGCGTGTTCGAGCGCGGCTCCAGAATTGCCCACAAACGCGCGCCCGCATAACGCGCCCGCAATGCTTTCAGCGTTCCGGCGATGGCCGTGGGATGATGTGCGAAGTCATCAATAATCGTGATGCCGTTTACCTGCGCCTTCACCTCCAAGCGCCGCTTCACACTCTTAAAGGTTTTCAGTGCAGCCGCAATTTCGTTCTTCGAGATGCCGTAGGCCGCAGCCAAAGCTGCCGCCGCGGTTGCGTTCCACACGTTGTATTCACCAGCCAGCGGGAATTCGAGATCTGCCCAGGGGCGGCCCTCATGCGACACGGTCCAGGAAGTTTTGCCTACGCCGAGCACAAGAGTCGAGATCTTCCAGTCCGCTTTCGCGCCGGATCCATAACGTTCCACTGGGCTGAACGCCTTGCTCAGGCAGCGTTCGAGGCTCGCGCTCTCCGCGGCATCGCCCACGCTCCCATCGAAGGCGATGATCCGGCCGCGACGTGGAATCAGATTCACCAGTCGCTTGAACGCAAGTTCCACGGCATCGAGATCTTTGTAAATGTCGGCATGATCAAACTCTACCGACGTGAGGATCACTGAATCAGGAAAGTAATGCAGAAACTTGGGACCCTTGTCGAAGAATGCGGTGTCGTACTCGTCGCCTTCCAGAATGAAGTGTTTGCCCTGGCCCAGATGAAAACTGGAGCCGAAGTTTTCCGCGATGCCTCCAATCAGAAATGAGGGCTGCATTCCGGCGGTGTGGAAGATCCACGCCAACATGGAGGTGGTGGTGGTCTTGCCATGGGTGCCCGCCACGACCAGAACTTCCTTGCCGCGCAGGAATTCGTCGTGCAGGAGTTGGGGCAGCGAGCAGAACGGAATGCGTTGATCGAGGATATATTCCAGTTCAGCGTTGCCCCGCGAGATCGCGTTGCCCACGACCACGAGATCGGGAGCGGGCTGCAAGTTACGCGCGTCAAACGGCTGCGCGACGGGAATCCCGAGTTCCGAGAGAAAATCAGACATGGGCGGATATGCCGCCGCGTCCGAGCCGGTCACGCGAAACCCGCGCTGCTTCAGCATTCCCGCCAGCGAGGCCATGGCGGTTCCGCAGATACCAATCAGATGTATGTGTTTGGTGTCTTCCATGTGTTCCTCGTCTAACCGTTTCCGGCGGTGGTCACGCTGGCTTCCAGAAGTCTCAGACTTACCTTACTGTTGCGCACTGTTAAGCGAGCCCGAACACCGATCGGTAGCGTGATATTTCCTGCCGTCACATGTCCCGAACGAACTCCGTAGGCCACCGGAACTCCCAGTGGTCCAACGATCCGCTGAATTACATCTTGCAGCGTATAGCCTTGGTTCGCAGTTTGTAGGCAGTCGCGCATTTCACCGAAAACAATACCGCGGACGCCCTCGAACTTCCCTGCGAGTTTCAACTGCATCAGCATACGGTCGATCTGGTAAGGCTTGGCCGCCACATCTTCCATAAAAAGGATCGTACCTAAGGTCTTGATTTCGTAGGGAGTGCCGAGTGACGCCGCTAGAATTGACAGGCAGCCGCCGTAAAGAACGCCTTCGGCAGTGCCTTCCACTAATCCAGTCGCTCCAGAACCCGTGCCCAGATTGGGTTCCCAAGGCGCCGTGCCGGCAACTGCTGCCTGCCAGGAAGGCATATCGACACCATCGTTATGCGCCCAATCTTTCGCGGCCATAGGTCCGTGAAAAGTGATGAAGCCCCCTGCATCGCAAAAATATGTGAGCAGGGCTGTGATGTCGCTATAACCCACAAAAATCTTCGGGTGCGCCTTGATCTTTTCCAGGTCCAAAGCTTGCAGCAGATAGTTCGCCCCGTAGCCTCCGCGCGCGCACACAATCGCCTTCACATCCTCGCGAATAAACATTGCTTCGAGCTCACGTGCTCGACGATCGACGGATCCGGCAAAGTAGAGATCCTGATCCAAGACAGAGTCGAAATAAAATGGCCGGTAGCCTGCCCGGCGAAGGGCGTCGCATCCGGCTTCCAGATCGGCGTGCTTGATATTACTGGCCGGCGCGACAATACCGACGGCGTCTCCTGCAACAAGGACTGGCGGCTTGACGCCCGAAATTGGCAATGAGGACATGCAATTCAGAAGCAGCTTGCGGATACAGTGCCGTTCAACGCAGAGCGATATAAGAACTTAATCCCTGCGTTCGTCTGCGAGGGTAGCCCATCAATTCATAAAGAATTCGCCGCGACACACTAACCGCGCTGTGCCGCGAAGGAATACCGTTGCGCCTTCATGGCGTACCGTCTGTGTACCGCCGGGAGCATGCACCCGAACTGGAGATTCCGTTTTGCCCGCAGCGATCGCAGCTACAGCGGACGCGCAGGAGCCGGTTCCGGACGATTGGGTTTCTCCCACCCCGCGCTCGAAAAAGCGTACGGTCACATCGTGCTTTCCATCGACCACAACGAGTTCGACGTTCACGCCGCGCGGGAAACCGTTACTGCGCTGAATTTCCGCGGCCCTCGATTGCCAGTGTTGTTCAAATGCAGGAACGAAAACAACATAATGGGGGTTTCCCATCGAAACTGCGATGCCGGACACTTTGCCGGTGGGAAGCTTTAGGGTCATTTCCTCCGCGACCGCAGCCTTTCCCATCTCGACCTCAAACTCGTATTCGGACTCGCTTCGCCCGGTCAGCTTGCAGATCTTCAGCCCGGCCCCGGTCAAGATTGTAATTCTCTCCCTCTGTTCCGATGCACAAATGTATGCCGCCACGCACCTTGTACCGTTGCCGGAAATCTCGGCCTCGGAGCCGTCTGCGTTGATCAAACGAATCTCCAAGTCGGCCGATGCGTGCGGATACATCCATTCCACTCCGTCCGCACCCACACCCTCGTGCCGGTTGCAGATTTTCCGGGTGAGTGCCGCAATATCCGCCGGGGCCAGATCGTCCTTGAGGATTCCGGAATCGATCAACAGGAAATCGTTGCCACAGGCGCTGGCTTTCACAAAGGGAATCACCACAGGCGATAAGTTCACTCCAACTCCACCGGGCCCAGTGATGTGGCGCTGCCCAACACAGTCGAGGCCTGAAGCTCGCGCAGCAGCTCCTTCTGGTCACGATTGCACCCGTACACATCAAACTGCAACCGAACATGCTGGCCGGTGTTGCCACTCAGCACATTTTGCATCATGCGATGCCGATGCTCCAGAATGCGATTCACCTCCAGCGTGATCTCTTCCGCGCTGCTGCCGGTTACCTCGTAGGTGGTCAACAAAGTCTTCAGGTTAAAGGTCAGTTCCAGGTGGCCCAGTGAAAACAGCGCGACCAGAACCAAGCCGGTGGAAAAAATTGCCGTCAGATAGAGTCCGCCACCCGTGGCCATGCCGACTGAGGCCACCACAAATAAAGTGGAAGCCGTGGTCAAGCCAGTCGTCAGGCCGCGGGTATGGAGAATCGAGCCAGCACCGATAAAACCGATGCCGGGAATAATCTGAGCGGAAATGCGGGTGTGGTCGCCGAGGTACTTTACCGCCAGGGCATCCGAGAGAATTGTGAACAGGGCTGCGCCGAAACAGATGAACATATTGGTGCGCAGTCCGGCCGGCCGGTGTCTCAATTCCCGCTCCAAGCCGATAATGCCGCCCAACAAGGCTGCCAACACGAGCCGCGCTAACGATGTGACGACAATTCCGCTCGCCATCTCTCGGTGCAGCAAGTCGGAAATATGTTGCCAGTCCATATGTTACCAGCCCATGGATACTCTCTTTAACCGGGGAAGGCTTGCGATGGCCGGATTTTATCACCGCCAGGTGACGCCTCCGACGCGCGTAACGTTAACCGGCGTGATTACCGTAAGCTGCTGGGCGATGGCTGGGTTCCAGCTTGATTTCGACCCTGAAAGATAACTGCTGGAGGTTGTCCGGTAGTATGAATTTCGACCAGTGCTGTCAAATGCTGATCACGCGCCGCAATCCAGACGGAATCGCCCTGGAAGCCGATGACGTAATCTGCGTAGGCAGCGGGATCAGCGAGGGCATGCTCCCACAAGCCTTCCGGATCAGACGGGCGCATCCATACGCGATGATTGCCTTCATTAATGGTATGTCGCAGCGGAATCCCGGCTTGCTCAAGCGCGCCGACGTGCTCGCCCAGATACACGAGGAGCGTGGAATTTGAGGGAAAGTTCTTGATCCACTCCCCGAGTTGGCGATCGAGTGCGGCGCGGGCTTTCATGTTGACCTCAGCTTCGCGATAGCAGATGGGATCGGCGCGCCAGATTGCGGCATAGCTCGATACCGCCAACAATAAAATTCCCAGCACGGTTGCAGCAATCGGCCAGCGGAGCTGCGAAGGTTTGAGGCTGGGAAGCTTCATTGCGGATTGGACCAGAAAAGAGATTCCCATGGGGACGAATACAGCGAACGCAGGAAGCAACTGCAATCCATAGCGCACGTTGTAGATGGAAAACGGCCACCAAGGCGGCACAAAAATCGGCACACTGCCGTAGGCTACGGAGAGCGCGTAGAAAGGCAGTGGAAGCCAAAGGAAGAGTGCGGCGCGGGTGCGACGACTCAATAGTGCTGCCAAACTTCCCAGCAAAGCCAGAGCGAGCCATAGGCGTCCCATCCAGCTTGATTCGCCGACGTCCAGTTCGGCAGCCTTAAGGAAGTACGATCCCGCCGCCAACAGATTCCCCTTCGCCGGATTCACGGTTGCGGTTTTCTGCTCGATGGCTTTCGCCGAGTAGGGGCCGTTGGCGAACTCGAGTGGATTCCGGTAGACGGCCGCGTTGTAGGCGAGCCAGAGAACGGGCGCTGCGGCCGCAATCAAAACAAACTTCAGGATTGCGGTTCGCGAGGGCGAAGAGGCGGCTTCGGCCGCGGGATCGTTCTTGGATTCCTTGCGAAGGTGGAAAGCTATTGCGGCGAGCACCAGCACTCCCGCCAGAAACCATCCGTCATAGCGGGTTAAACACGCGGCCGCGAGACACAGCCCGCACCGGGTGAGCGCTTTCGGGTTTCCGCAAACAAATTCTGCGAAAAACGCTACCGCCCAGATAAAGAAAGCCAGATACAGCGCCTCGCCCATCGCCGTAGCTTGCATGAAAATCAAATTCGGATTGGCGACGTACAGAATCGCCGCGGCCCATGCACCCAACTTCGCCGCGTACTGTCCCTCTCCGTCAGACCCGAGCACCGTCCGTACCAGACGGAATATTCCGATCACGCTCAAGGCAAACGCGGCCATGGATGGCATCGAACCGCCCGCTCCGCTTTGCCACATCTGCTTCGACACAATGAAAGGGAGGATCAGCAGATGCGGAAGGGGTAGCCAGACGGTGCCTAACTGCAACAGTCCGGGAGTTCTCGAGTCAAACACGCGGCGCGCGATGTTGATGTGAGCCACGGCATCGCCGTACAGGAGCAGATCCCCGTGACGGTAATAGTAGAAAAAAGAAAATACCGAGACGAAGATGGCGAGCCACAACAACCGGACGATCTCGATTTCGGCTTGGGCCTTCGCGGGCGGAGATTTCGGCTTCATTCGAGGTGGGTAAGCTCGCGAAAAATCTGAAAGCGGGCGTCGATTTCGTCGCGAGTAAGTGACTGGAGACGCTCGGTGCCAAAACTCTCCACGGCGAACGAGCCCATCACCCCGCCGTAGAACAGCGCCCGTTTCAGCACTTCGCGATTCAACTCGGGTTGCGACGCCACATAGCCCATGAAACCTCCGGCAAAGGAATCACCTGCGCCCGTTGGATCCTTCACTTCATCGAGCGGCAGGGTTGGCGCCCGAAATGGATGACGACCAATTCCAAACGCGCCCTCGCGAAAGAAAATTGTGGCACCGTATTCGCCGTGCTTGATCACTAAGGCCTGCGGGCCCATGCACAGGACCTTCTGCGCAGCACGTGGCAGGTTTGGTTCCTGCGCCAACATCTTGGTCTCGGTATCGTTGATCAGCAGAACATTCACCAGCTTCAAAGTCTCGGCCAGTTCCTGACGCGCACCCTTGATCCAGTAATTCATGGTGTCGCATCCGGTGAGCCGCACACCATTCATTCGTCGCCGGACGTTAGCCTGCAAGGTGGGTTGAATGTTGGCCAGAAAAAGAAACTCGGTGTCCTCATACTCTTTCGGAATCTGAGGATGGAATTTCTCAAATACGTTCAGATCGGTGAAGGTTGTCTTGGCTTCATTGAGGTTGTCGGCATAGGATCCACCCCAGCGAAACGTTTTACCAGCGGCGCGCTCGATGCCGCGCGTGTCCACGCCACGCTTCTTCAGAACATTCTCATGCTCCGCGGCAAAATCGTCGCCCACCACCGCGACCATGCGCACTTGAGTGAAGTAGCTGGCGGCCAGCGAGAAATAAGTTGCCGCGCCGCCTAGAATGCCCTTCACGCTACCCGAAGGCGAGGCGATGTCATCAAACGCCACCGATCCCACAACGACAATGCTCATTCGCGAACCTCGTCTCCCCTTTTGTCTTACGCCAGTGTTGCTACTTTGCCTTCAAGTACTTTCCCAGAATGAGCTTCAATTTCTTACGCGTCGCTGCTGGAATCTTTTTGTGATCGGTCAAGATGGCGTGAGCCAACGCGGAACCGCACTTGCATGATCGCTCTTTTGGCATTGCCGCTACAGTTTCGCGCACGACTTTGGCCGCGTTCTCCGCGTTCTTCACCAGCACCGCAAGGATCTGATCAACGGTGACGGAATCGTGATGCGGATGCCAGCAGTCGTAGTCCGTGACCATCGCTACGGTGACATAACAAATCTCGGCCTCGCGAGCCAGCTTCGCCTCCTGCAGGTTGGTCATGCCAATCACGTCCATGCCCAAGCCGCGATATACATTCGATTCGGCTTTGGTGGAAAACTGCGGACCTTCCATGCATAGATATGTGCCGCCGTGCCCGCCTGTGACGCCGACCTTTTCGCATGCGGATTCGACTACCCCTGCAAGTTGTCCGCATACGGGATCGGCAAATGCGATGTGCGCGACCACTCCACCGCCGAAAAAAGTATCCACGCGATGGCGCGTGCGATCGAAAAACTGATCGGGAATTACAAAGTCCTGCGGCTTGTGTTCTTCCTTCAACGAGCCTACGGCGGAAACGGAAACGATTCTCTCCACACCCAGCTGTTTGAAGCCGTGAATGTTCGCCCGGAAATTTAATTCGCTCGGAGAAATACGGTGGCCGCGTCCGTGCCGGGCCAGAAACGCGACCTTGCGGCCCTCCAGCATGCCGCAGATATAAGCGTCGGAAGGCGCGCCAAATGGTGTTTTCACGCGCACTTCTTTCACTTTGCTCAACCCTGGCATGGAATACAGACCGCTGCCGCCAATGATTCCGATCTCCGCCTGTGCCACCCATCCTCCCAAAGTCCGCACGTCCACAGAAATCCTTCGCGGGTACGGACCAAACTCGCGATTATACCAAGTCAACGCACGCGAACTGCTCAGGGCGATCCCGACCCGTTACAATCCTTTTCATGTTCATGCGATTTCCTAAAGTCCTTATCGTGTTGGCAGCGCTAATGTCCATCGCTTCGGCGCAAACGGCCGCGAAGAATGAAGTCGCGCCAAAATTCGTCACCGTTCCCATAACGCTTGATCAGAACCGAGTCATCATCGATGTCTATTTACCTTTGCCCGATGGAACGACCAAGCGCGTCCGCGGGTGGGTCGACACGGGCGACTCTGAACTGTGGATGAGCCAGCGGGTCGCCGGTTGGATGGGACTCGGCGTAAGTTGCGACGGCCAAATGTGCTCCGGCACGGCGACGGCGACACCGAAGGTTGTTTCACTCGAAATCACGATCGGCGGGATGAAGATTTTCTTATCCGCGATGGGAGCAGTGAAGGTTCCAGCCCTCAGGCCCACCATAGCCGCCGGTATGAGTGCAGAGATCAAGATTCCGTCGTCAGTGCTGCGCAACTACGATGTGCTCATCAACTTTCCCGACCGCGAATTCAGCATCGGTCAACCTGGCAGCCTGAAGTTTAAGGGAGTGAAAACGAAGATGCTGGTGAACGCGAACACCGGCTTTATCCGGATTCCGAGCAAGATTGAAAAGAAGAGCTACAACCTAGGCCTCGACGTGGGCTCGTCCATCAGCTTTCTGTCGGATGAATTATTCGAAAAGCTCGCGGCTGCTCATCCCGACTGGCCGCACATGACGGGAGCGGTGGGTCCCGCAAACGTGGGGGAACTCGGCGACGACGAACCGAAATGGAAATTGATGCGTGTGGACCGCTTGCAGTACGGACCGCTTTATTTTACTGACGTGGCTGTAGCTGAATTCGACAAGAGCTTCAGCACATTCTTTGAAAAGCAAGCGGGCGGCGCTCTTGCCGGGCTGATCGGCGCGAACGCACTGATGAACTACCGCATTGGGCTCGACTATGCCCACTCCACGGCGTATTTCGATCTCGGCAGCACTTTCAAGTTTCCTGAGTTCGATGTCGTAGGTCTGATCGTTCGCCCGGAGGAAGACACTCGATTCACGATCCTCGGGGTCGCCGATTTCGATGGGAAACCTAGCGTGCCGGAGGTTCTTGCGGGAGACCATCTGATCGCGGTGGACGGTATCCCGGTGCCCGATTCCACCATGGGACAAGTCTGGTCTCTACTCGAAGGAACTCCCGGCCAGGAACGCAAGCTGACCGTCGAGCGCAACGGCAAAGAGTTTACCGTCACCGCCAACGTGCGGCATTTCTTGGGAGAGGCGGAAGAAAAGGAATCGCAAAAAAAGTCTGGCAGAAAATAAGCTGCAATCGAGAGCCGACGATTACTTATTGAATACTTCCTTCTCGAGCGTGGTGGTGGTGGTCGCATCCAGGCTCTCGCTTACCAACACGGTATCGCCGTGCTGTTCAATCACGACCGTACCTTCTTCGGTGGTCCAAGCGTGGCGGCCCTGCAGAAGTTCGATTTTATATTTGGAATGCTGGGCAGCAGATTGGCCGGACGAAGGGTTCCCTACTTCTTCGGCCTTCTGATATCTCTTCGGTAGCGAACGCGCGTAAATGTCGGCGAACTCCGCGGCCTTCTCCGCGTCCGACCAGCGCGACACATAAAAGAGTCCGAGTGGCGCAGCCGAGTCACTCTTGGGACGCGCTGCGTAATAGTAGCCACCACGCCACTCGGGATATAGCCGCTCCGACAACTTCTTTCCCGCGTATTGCTCGATCAACACGGCTACGTCGAATTCGCCCATGGCTCCGATATCGAACTTCACGTAATCCTTGAAGTCATGTTTGAATTCCACGACCGGCATGGGTGGAATCTCCTCGCCCGAAAGGTAAGTTTCGGGCTGCATAATCTGCCGGGTGGTATGCGGAGGATTCGCCAGCACACCCTCGAAAGCCTTCTCCTTGCCGCCCTTTTCCAGCAGCTGCACTTCGAACTTTAATCCGTAGCTGTATGGGAAGGTGAGCGACTCGCGCAGGAAAATGGGAGCGTCCTTGAACACGGTCGAATCGTCGGTGCCATTGGCCATCTGCGATTCCATCGAGTCCACCAGATCCGGGGAGTCGAGGATTGAGCGGCCGACCGGCGCGAGTTCGTATTGCAGCATCACGGTCTCGGCCTGCCCTTCGACGACGGCCTCGCGAGCGTCGTCGATCTCATCATTTTCAATGTCGGCGGGAGTGGGATCCTTCCTGATTTCGCCTAAGTCTTTGTCGCCTCGCTTCATCCACTTGTCGAGACCCACGGCCTGATCCTGGAGCGCGTGCGTCAACTCATGCGCCATCACCGGCTCCTGCTCTTCCATCGGCACCCAGTCCAGGAGATTTACCGTTTTTGTCTTCGGGTCGTAATAGCCAGCCACCTGCTCGCGGAGTAACGAGACCAGAAGTTTTTCCAGGTCGAAATCGCGGGGGAGAAGGCCGAATTTTTTTAGCACGAGTTCCGAGCGCTGCAGCCGTTTCACGTCTTCGTCCTTCATGTGCTTGGTCAGATAAGATTCCACTTCGTCGCGGCTGGTTAGACGGCGTTTCACCTGTTTCTTGATCGCCAGTCCGGTCTGCTTGCTATCGAATGCCAGAATCTCATCGACGGAGTGAAACAGCTCTTCCGCCTCGTGGGGCGTGATCCTTACCTCGGGCTTTTGTGCGGCGGGCGATTGCGCGGGAGGAGCTTGGGCGGGGGAAGTTGGCGAGGGGTGGGCGCTCTTCTCTGACTGGCTCTGACTCTGATCTTGCGACCCCGGTGCGGCCTGATCCTGTGTCTGGGCTGCGGACGCACCGCTCAACCCCACCACTAGAACAACCGCAAAAAATAACCTCAGAAGCCTCGCGTCCAGCAGCTTGACGGTATTCATTAGGAACGAGTCTACCCTGTTTCCCTATAATTTCTCCAAGGACAAAACATGCCCGCAAATGCTTCCGTCAATTTATGGAGTTCCACCGGCCATGCCAGCGACTACCTGGAGCGCGCCGATTCCATTCCACACCGAAGCGAAGGCGAAGCGACGCTTCTTGAATTTATTCCTGCGAACACACGGCGGGTGCTCGATCTCGGCACCGGCGATGGCCGGCTGCTCGCGCGGGTGAAATCTGCGCTGGCCCGGGAGAGCGGGGGCGATGGCGTGGCCAAAGTGGAAGCGGTTGCCGTCGACTTTTCGCCGGCTATGCTCGAAGCGGCTACGAAGCGCTTCGCGGAGGATTCCTCCGTCACAGTCGTGACCCACAACCTCGATCACCCGCTGCCTGCGCTGGGCGAGTTCGATGCAGTTGTTTCCAGCTTTGCGATTCACCATCTGGTGCACGAGCGCAAACGCGAGCTTTACAGCGAAATCTATGGGATGCTTAATCCGGGTGGGGTTTTCTGCAATCTGGAGCATGTCGCCTCACCGACGGCGCGCCTGCACGAAGAATTCCTGCACAGCATCGGCTATACGGTCGAGAGCGAAGATCCATCAAACAAATTGTTGGATCTCGAAACCCAGTTGCGATGGCTGCGTGAGATTGGATTTATGGATGTGGATTGCCACTGGAAGTGGCGGGAGTTGGCGCTGCTGGTGGGGCGAAGGGCGTGACGTTGTGAGGCGTTGGCAATGAGTGCTAGTTGAGGAGCTTTGCCATTTCTGGAACAAGGCTACTGATCGGTCCCCGTCTGACTGCCACGTCGTAAGCCTTACACACACATTCGAAGGTGGAATCGTGGAAGGCAAAGACTAGGTGCTGCAACTGCGCGTACCTCTCAGGTTTATGACTGGGATGGACTGAGTTCATGCGCTCCAGTTTGCGTATCCAGGAGGAGCTTTCGATGCGAAATATGCCGTACGGTGCGAGACCACGCGATGCCAAAGGATGCCCGGCAAATGCCTCGTCGTTAGGCGGGCCGAACATCTGTGCGAAGCACATATTGAATTTTATGATCGCCGCTTCTTCGCGAAAATCTTGCATCCGCGCCAGTTCGGCACTTGGCATGTGCCAAATCCCCTTCTGTCTGATGTAATAAGCGAGGATGACGCTCCGCTCATGACCCAGGAGGTGGGGACGGGGCGCCCCCGTATCCGACGGTGGCAGGTCTCTTAGTTCAGTGACGCGATCCAGTTCGTCGACCTCGTACATCTGATTCTCCTCACTTACGGTTGGTACTCTCTGCGATCCACTCGCCCGCTTCCCGCGTTCCGAGTGTTCCCCCGAGGTCCTGCGTAGTCTTCTTCTGCTTTACCGCTTCCAGCACTGCCGCTTCGATCTTCTCGGCTTCGCGCGTTAGTCCTAAATGCGCGAGCATCATAGCTGCGGTCAAAATTGCGCCAAACGGATTGGCGATATTTTTCCCGGCGATCGGCGGGGCGGAGCCGTGGACGGGCTCGAACATTGATGTCTTCCCGGGATGAATATTGCCGCTGGCCGCCATGCCGAGACCACCCTGCAAGCCGGCGGCGAGGTCGGTGATGATATCGCCGAACATGTTGTTGGTCACGATCACGTCGAAGGGGCGCGGATCGCGCACCATCTGCATGCAGAGTGCATCGACGTACATGTGCTGCGCCGTGATTTGGGGATGCTCGCCGCTTACTTCTTTGAAGACGCGCTGCCAGAGGCCTCCAGCGTGGGTCATGGCATTTGATTTGTCAACCATGAGCACGCGGTCACGGGGAGAGCCGTCGAGCTTGCGATGCTCCTCGCAATATTCGAAGGCGTAGCGGATGATGCGCTCGACACCCTTGCGCGTGTTGATGTCTTCCTGAATGGCGATTTCATCTGGCGTGCCTTGTTTGAAAACGCCGCCGGCATCGGTGTAGACGCCTTCGGTGTTCTCGCGAATGACGACGAAATCCACATCCTTGGGCTCGACGCCTTTTAAGGGACACAATGCCGCGTCGAGCAGGCGGACCGGGCGCACGTTGGCGTAGAGATCCATCTTGAAGCGCATGCCGAGCAGAATTTCCTTGGCGTGGATATTGGTCTTAACGCGCGGATCGCCGAAGGCACCGGCGAGGATGGAGTCGTAATCACGCGCCAGCATCGCGAAGCCATCAGGAGGAACGGTCATGCCATCGCGGAGATAGCGGTCGGCACCCCAGTCGAATTCGCTAATCTCGACATCGGCTCCGGAGGCTTGGATTGCCTTGAGGGCTTGCGGAATGACTTCCCGGCCAATACCGTCTCCGGGAATGACGGCGATGCGCTTTTTGGGAGGCTTTTGCGGGTCCACGGCAGAGAACTTAACACAAGGCAGGTCGAATGAGTAGATTGGCGTGCGCCCGAAAGGCGATGCCCTAGCGAGGCGGGCGTGAAGCCGCCGAGTACTGAATCATGAAGGCGTTCGCTATAATCAATATTCCATGTTTTGCACACCACTCCAAGAGGCTCTTCGCGCGGCAGCGGCGAATCAAGCGATAGGAGTGCGCTCGGGCGAATATCGGGGAGCGGAGACTCCGGCTGGGTTTTCCGATCCGCTGGTGGAGTTCGAGGCGCTGCGGAATGCCTGCGGAGTTTATGATCTCGGATTCCGCGGCAGGATTTCGCTGACCGGCGGCGATCGAGCGCGCTGGGCGAACGGCATGGTCACGAATAACATTCGCGATCTGGCCTTCAGGCGGGGCGTTTACGCGTTCCTGCTGAATCCGCAAGGACGCATCCTCGGCGATATGCTGGTTTACAACGAAGGCGAGACGCTGACGGTCGAGACGGACCGTAGCCAGATCGAGAAGATCATCGCGACCTTCGATCACTTCATCATCATGGACGACGTGGAAGTTAAGAATATCAGCGAAAGCTGGACTGCTCTGGGGTTGGCAGGACCGAGGTCACGAGCCATCCTGAATGCGGCGGGCATCGAGGTTCCGGAGCTGGAGCCGTTGCAGACGCATATTGCGCGATGCAATTGCGATTGCGGATGCGTGAACTGCACCGTAGTGCGTGGCGAGGATGCGACGCAGGAATCGTATGAAATCTGGCTTGCGCCCAAGGATATTTACGTTACCTGGCAGGCTCTGGTTGCCGCGGGCGCGACGCCGGTAGGGAGCGAAGCGCTGGAGATGCAGCGGGTGGTTGCGGGCATCCCGCTTTACGGCGTGGACATTCGGGAGCGCGACCTGCCGCAGGAAACCGAACAGCTGCGGGCGCTCAACTTTAACAAAGGCTGTTATGTGGGCCAGG
>Ga0209040_10002081_pt1 | contig 15807 bp, 10 predicted proteins | sample BogFormECP12_OM3_FD_188240 | JGI IMG/M metagenome (GOLD analysis project Ga0209040, IMG submission 188240) | Bog forest soil microbial communities from Calvert Island, British Columbia, Canada - ECP12_OM3 (SPAdes) (version 2) | ecosystem: Environmental > Aquatic > Freshwater > Wetlands > Bog ...
CCGGCATATCCAGTTCGATGAAGTCGATGACCTCCCCGGAAAGCCGGCGGCGCAGGTAACCCACCACCCGATGGGTGACCCTGACCGGAACCAAGCCCAAGGTGACGGGCCCGAACTCGGAGCGTTCACCCCTCCCGGTGACGACGATGTCGGTGAGCTCGCGCGCGAACGTCGCATAGCCGGGATCCTCGGCGTGGACGAACGCGATCCCGTCCTCGGTGTCCAGGGAGTCGACGACGTAGGTGTCGCCCTGATGCAGGTAGACCGCCCCGGGATGGACCGAGGCCGGGGCCTGATCGACCCCGGCGCTGCCCAGCAGCCGCCCGGTGTCCGCCTCGACGATGACGATCTGGCCGCCCGCCGAGCCCCGGATGTCCACCGCACCGTGCGGTTGTATGCCGGGCGCGGGAAAGTACTTGTCGTTACGCCGCCGCAGCAGCCCGTCGTCGACTAGACCCTGGGCCACCTCGGTGGCGCCGAAATCACGGACCTCGGCTTCGTCGAGGGGGAGTTCGGTTGCGGCGCAGAGGAGTTGGGGACCGAGGATGTAGGGGTTAGCGGGGTCGATCACGACCCGCTCGACCGGCTTGCCCAGCAGCGCGGCGGGGTTGTGAACCAGGTACGTGTCCAGCGGATCGTCGCGGGCGATCAGCACGACCAGCGCGCCCTGGCCCCGCCGACCCGACCGGCCGGCCTGCTGCCAGAACGAGGCGACCGTCCCGGGGAAACCGGCGAGCACTACCGCGTCCAGGCCGGCGATGTCGACACCCAACTCCAGCGCGTTGGTGGTGGCCAGGCCGCGCAGCCGCCCCTCGGCCAGGGCGCGCTCCAGCGCGGTTCGGTCCTCGGCGAGATAACCGGCCCGATACGACGCCACGGTTTGCGACAGCTCCGGGGCGATGTCGTCCAGCCGCGCCCGCGCCCCCAGCGCGGTCAATTCCGCAGCCCGGCGCGACCGAACGAACGTCAGCGTTTGCGCTCCCTCGGTGACCAGGTCGGCCATCACGCGCGCCGCCTCGGCGCCGGCTGAGCGGCGCACCGGCGCACCGTTCTCGCCGGTCAGATCCGCGCGCAACGCGGGCTCCCACAACGCCACCGTCCGGGACCCCTGCGGTGAGCCGTCCTCGGTGACCTCCTCGACCGGAAGGCCGATGAGCTCGGCGGCCGTCGCGCCCGGCGAATCGGTCGTCGCGCTGGCGAAGACCACGGTCGGCACAGACGAGTAGCGCTCGCACAGCCGCAGTAGCCGGCGCAGCACCATCGCCACGTTCGAGCCGAAAACCCCACGGTAGTAATGACATTCGTCGACGACCACGAATCGAAGGCCACGCAGCAAGACGGCCCAGCGGGCATGGTTGCCCAATATCGACAAGTGGATCATGTCGGGGTTGGAAAACAACCATCGGGAGCGTTCGCGGGCGAAGCGGCGCACCTCGGCGGGACTGTCGCCGTCGTAGGCGGTGGGCGCGACGTCATGCAGGCGGGGGATCGCCGCGGTCAGTGCGTGCGCGGCGCGCAACTGGTCGTGACCGAGCGCCTTGGTCGGCGACAGGTAAAGCACCCGGGCCCGCGGGTCCGTCGCCAGCGCGTTGAGGACGGGAAGTTGATAGGCCAAGGACTTGCCCGATGCCGTGCCGGTGCTGATCACCACATGACGGCCGGCGTGGGCCAGCTCCGCGGCCGCGGCCTGGTGCGACCACGGGCAGCTGATGCCGCGGTCGGCGAACGCGCGCACGACGTCGGGCTCGGCCCACTCCGGCCAACGGTGCGGCCGGCCGCCGCGCGCCGGCAGCTCGGCGACATGGCGCAGCGGACGCTCGCCCGCCCCGGTACCGGCGAGCGCGACGGCGAGCAGGTCGCTGCCGAAACTCGCCACCTCACACCCTCCGAGAATCCGTCGGCGACACAAGTCTGTCGCCGACGCGATGAACATGGTTGACTAATTGCGGTCGCAGCTTCTGTGTTCGTGTCAAACTTTCGCAGGAACAACGTTGCGGCCGCGGTTCCTGCGAGGTTAATCGGTCGGGTGAAGTTCCGGCGACTCAGCGAGGTATGGCGGTCGTACCAGGCCCGGGGCACCGACAGGCGGCGCCCCGCACCCAGAAGAAAAGGAAAGATCGAGAGATGCCACAGGGAACTGTGAAGTGGTTCAACGCGGAGAAGGGGTTCGGGTTCATTGCCCCCGAGGACGGTTCCGCGGATGTTTTTGTCCACTACACGGAGATCCAGGGTTCGGGCTTCCGCACCCTTGAAGAAAATCAGAAGGTCGAGTTCGAAATCGGCCACAGCCCTAAGGGCCCCCAGGCCACCGGAGTCCGCCCCGCCTAAACGGAGCAGATTCTCAACGAAAACCCCCCGTGCAATCCCGCTCAGCGGGTCCCGCCGGGGGGTTTTCGCTTTCTGTCTGGCAGCGCCCCGGGCCGCCGCGCCGGATGCCTGAAGGCGGGGACGGACGACCTGGCCTACTGTCGTTGGCGTGAGCCAGCTTTCCTTCTTCACAGCGGAGTCGGTGCCGCCTGCGGTCGCCGATCTTTCGGGGGTGCTGGCGGCCTCTGGCCAGATCGTCTTGGTTGGCCCTCCGTCTGAAAGTGGAGTGCAGGGTGCTCGGCTTTCGGTGGTCGTGGATCGGCCGTGGCGCGCCTCGGCGCTGGCCGACATGATCCGCGAGGCGGGTCTGGTGCCCGAGATCAGCCGCACCGACGAGGACAACCCCCTGGTGAGGACCGCGGTGACCCCTGCATTGCTCACCCTTGCCGCCGATTGGACGCGCGGCGCGGTCAAGACGGTGCCCCCGCGGTGGCTGCCCGGGCCGCGCGAGCTGCGGGTGTGGACGCTGGCGGCCGGTAACCCGGAGGGCGACCATTATCTGCTGGGCCTGGACCCCCACGCGCCCGACACCCATTCCCCGCTGGCGTCGGCCCTGATGCGGGTCGGGATCGCGCCCACCCTGATCGGCACCCGCGGCGGTCGGCCCGCGCTTCGGATCAGCGGCCGTCGCAGGCTGTCGCGCCTGGTAGAGAACGTGGGGGAACCCCCGGACTGCGCCGAGGCGTTGCCGCTGTGGCCCCGGGTTTAGCCGGACTTTAACGCCCGGTTTTCGGGGAGCCGGTTTGCGCAGGCCCGCCCGAGGGTGCGAAATTGTCAGGTGCCCTGAAGCGAAGGAACGCCCGCGTACCTGAATTTCGCCGGAATTTCGGACGCTGGCCTGTCATTCTTCCTGCAGGGCGGTCTCGCAAGGGGGGCCGGGATAAGGGATGGAGCGTAACCGCAGTTGGCTGACCCGAAGCTAAAGGACCGCGTCAGCGGCGGAAATGGGAGCCGTAGGCGACTCGTCATAGTCGAGTCGCCGACCAAGGCGCGCAAACTGGCCGGCTACCTGGGCTCCAGCTACATCGTCGAGTCCTCGCGAGGCCACATCCGCGACCTGCCCCGTGCCGCGGCCGACGTGCCCGCGAAATTCAAGTCCGAGCCCTGGGCCCGGCTCGGCGTCAACGTCGATGCCGACTTCGAGCCGCTCTACATCATCAGCCCGGAGAAGAAGCACACCGTCAGCGAGCTGAGGGGCCTGCTGAAAGACGTCGACGAGCTCTATCTGGCCACAGATGGTGACCGCGAGGGCGAAGCCATCGCCTGGCACCTGCTGGAAACCCTCAAGCCGAGCATCCCGGTCAAGCGGATGGTCTTCCACGAGATCACCGAGCCGGCGATCCGCGCGGCCGCCGAGCACCCTCGCGACCTGGACATCGACCTGGTCGACGCGCAGGAAACCCGCCGTATCCTGGACCGGCTGTACGGCTACGAGGTCAGCCCGGTGCTGTGGAAGAAGGTCGCGCCCAAGCTGTCGGCGGGCCGGGTCCAGTCGGTGGCCACCCGGATCATCGTGCAACGCGAACGCGACCGCATGGCGTTCCGCAGCGCGTCGTACTGGGACATCGTCGCCCAGCTGGACGCCAGCGTGTCCGACCCGCAGGCCCAGCCGCCCACCTTCACCGCCCGGCTGACCAACGTGGACGGCCTGCGGGTCGCCACCGGCCGCGATTTCGACTCGCTGGGTCAGCTGCGCAAGGCGGACGAGGTCGTAATCCTGGACGAGGCGAGCGCGACCGAGCTCGCCACGGGATTGCGGGGCGCGCAGCTGTCGGTGGCGTCGGCCGAGGAGAAGCCCTACACCCGGCGCCCGTACGCGCCGTTCATGACGTCGACGCTGCAGCAGGAAGCCGGCCGCAAGTTGCGGTTCTCCTCCGAGCGCACGATGAGCATCGCCCAGCGGCTCTACGAGAACGGCTACATCACTTATATGCGTACCGACTCGACGACGCTGTCGGAGTCGGCGATCACCGCGGCGCGCAATCAGGCGCGTCAGCTCTACGGCGAGGAGTACGTCTCGCCGTCGCCGCGCCAGTACACCCGCAAGGTGAAGAACGCCCAGGAGGCGCACGAGGCGATCCGGCCCGCCGGTGAGACGTTCGCCACCCCGGACGCGGTCCGTCGCGAGCTCGACGGCGACGAATTCCGGCTCTACGAGCTGGTCTGGCAGCGCACGGTGGCCTCGCAGATGGCCGACGCGCGCGGCACCACGCTGAGCCTGCGCATCGCGGGCACGGCGAGTGGTCCCGCCGGAAAAAGGGACGTGGTCTTCTCCGCCACCGGACGCACCATCACGTTCGCCGGCTTTCTCAAGGCCTACGTGGAAACGGTGGACGAGCTGGCCGGCGGCGAGGCCGACGACGCCGAGCGCCGGCTGCCGCACCTGACCGAGGGGCAGCGGCTGGAGGCCCTCGAGCTCACCCCCGACGGGCACGCCACCAACCCGCCGGCGCGCTACACCGAGGCGTCGCTGGTCAAGGCCCTCGAGGAGCTGGGCATCGGCCGCCCGTCGACGTACTCGTCGATCATCAAGACCATTCAGGACCGCGGCTACGTGTACAAGAAGGGCAGCGCGCTGGTGCCCTCGTGGGTCGCGTTCGCCGTCACCGGTCTGCTGGAACAGCATTTCGGCCGGCTCGTCGACTACGGCTTCACCGCGGCGATGGAAGACGAGCTCGATGCGATCGCGTCGGGCAACGAGCAACGCACCAACTGGCTCAACAATTTTTACTTCGGCGGTGACCACGGTGTGCCCGACTCGGTGGCCCGCTCCGGTGGCCTGAAGAAGCTCGTCGGGGTCAACCTCGAAGGCATCGACGCTCGAGAAGTCAACTCCATCAAGGTGTTTGACGATGCGCAGGGCCGGCCCATCTATGTTCGGGTGGGCAAGAACGGGCCCTATCTCGAACGCATCGTCACCAACGAGGATGGTGAGCCCACGCCGCAACGGGCCAACCTCAACGACTCGCTGACCCCCGATGAGCTGACGCTTCAGGTGGCCGAAGAGCTTTTCGCCACACCGCAAGAGGGACGCGTCCTGGGGGTGGATCCAGAAACCGGTCACGAGATCGTCGCCAAGGACGGCCGATACGGGCCGTATGTGACCGAGATCCTGCCGGAGCAACCCGCCGACGCGAACGGTGAGGCCCCGAAGAAGGGGAAGAAGGCCACCGGTCCCAAACCCAGGACCGGTTCGCTGCTGCGCAGCATGGATCTGCAGACGGTCACCCTCGAGGATGCGCTGAAGCTGCTGTCGTTGCCTCGGGTGGTGGGCGTGGTCCCCGAATCCGGTGAGGAGATCACCGCGCAGAATGGGCGCTATGGCCCATACTTGAAGCGGGGCGACGATTCTCGTTCGCTGGCGACCGAGGATCAGATTTTCGACATCACCCTCGAAGAAGCGCTGAAAATCTACGCCGAGCCCAAACGCCGTGGCAGGCAGAGCGCTTCGGCGCCACCGCTGCGCGAGTTGGGCACCGATCCGGCGTCGGGCAAGCCAATGGTGATCAAGGACGGGCGATTTGGGCCCTACGTCACCGACGGCGAGACCAACGCCAGCCTGCGCAAGGGCGACGACGTGATGTCGATTACCGACGAGCGCGCCGCCGAACTGCTGGCCGACCGGCGAGCCCGGGGTCCGGCGAAGCGGCCCGCGAAGAAGACCACCCGAAAGGCGCCGGCCAGGAAGGCCACCAAGCGTAGTTAGCTGCGTACCTCGCTGGAAACCTCTTCGCTCGCAACCTCTTCGGGGCCGGCCAGTTTCACGGGCCGGGCCAGCTGAGTGGCCGCCGTGCGCCCGCGCAGCTCGACGACCTCGCCGACGTCCCAGCACAGGGCTTCGGCGTCCAGCGCGCCGCTGACCGCGATCGCCGACGCGAGCACGTGGCCGGTCTCGAGTTTGGCCAGCTCGGTCAGCCGCGCGGCCTCATTGACCGGGTCGCCGATCACCGTGTACTCGAACCGCGCCAGCGCGCCGATGTGGCCGGCAATGGCCCTGCCGGCCGACACCCCGATCCCGAACTCCGCGGAACCGATCACCGGCAGCAGCTCGTCGTGTAGCTCGCGGGCGGCGGCCAGCGCTCCGCCGGAGGCGTCGGGGTGTTCGATCGGCGCACCGAAGATGGCCAGCGCGGCATCGCCCTGGAACTTGTTGACAAACCCGCCGTGCCTCCCGACGGTGTCCACCACCACCCGGAAGAACTCGTTGAGCAGGTGGACCACCTCGGCGGGCGGTCGCGTCGCGGCCAGCTGGGTGGAGCCGACCAAGTCCACGAACAGCACCGCGACGTCGCGCTCCTGCCCGCCCAACTCGGTGCCGCGCTCCAGGGCCCGGCGAGCCACGTCCTCGCCGACGTAGCGACCGAACAGGTCACGCAGCCGCTGCCGCTCGGACAGGTCGCGCACCATGTCGTTGAAGCCGGCCTGCAGCAAGCCCAGTTCGCTGGCGTCGTAGATCTGCATGTGCGCGTTGTAGTTACCGCGCTGTACCTCGGACAGCGCCCAGCGCAGCTGACGCAACGGATCGGCGATCGACATCGCCACCAGCAGGGTGCTGACCAGCCCGATGCCCAACGCCGCCAACGCCAGCAGCAGGATGGGGTTGAACAACTTCTCAGCCGTGGCATGCAGCAGGGAAATCTTGTCGGCCACCACGGCCAGCACGATCGCCAGCAGCGGCACGGCGGTGGACAGCATCCACGTCAGCATCTGCCGGAGGATGACACCGGGTGCCTTGACGTTCTCCGGCACACCGCTGCGCAGGGCCGCGACGGCCACCGGCCGCAGCACCCGCTCGGACTGCAGGTAGCCGATGATCGCGGTCGCGGTCGCGCCCAGCGCCGTGGCGACCGCCACGACGGGCGCCGTGTACTTGGCCACCGACCAGCTGGCGATGATGAACACCACGCCGCCGATGAACCAGGCCACCATGCTGGTCACCGTGCGGTAGAACGGCATCCGCAAGGCGCGACTGCGGGCGACTTCGGTGGCGGCCGGATCGGCCTCGGCGAGCAGGTTGTCGCGGCGCTGCCAGCGGAAAACCGGTAACAGCAGCTGGAGGTTGAACACGATGCCGGCCAGGAACAGGCTGATCACGACGCTGACGAAGATCGCCAGGTTTACCGGGGGCAGGTCCTGCAGCTGGATGCGGTCCTGGGGCGGCAGGCCGTAGCGCAGGAAGCCCAGCACGAAAAGCCCGCCGATGATGTCGGCCTGCAGCATGCTCAGCGAGAACAGCGGCCACGGGGTACGCACCACCCACCGGACGAATGCGCTGACTCGCCCGGGCAGTGCTGCCGCGGTTGCCACTAATCCACCGTATCGGGCTGGGCGGACTTGGCGGAAAACTATAAGCATCTCGGCAAGTCGCCAATACCTGCCGAAACGTCCGAAAATGTAACGGAATCATCGCGATACGGTGGCCGATCGGTATCCGTCGGCCGGTGTCACTACTGTTGCCGGTGATGTCCGGAGTGTTTACACGGCTGGTAGGCCAAGAGGCCGTGGTGGCCGAGCTGCTCGCCGCCGCACGCGCGGCCCGCGGTGATCCGGCTCACAGCGACGCGGGCAACGGGACTATGACACATGCGTGGCTCATCACCGGACCCCCGGGTTCCGGGCGCTCGGTTGCGGCTCTGTGCTTCGCGGCCGCGCTGCAGTGCACGTCCGACGGGGAGCCGGGGTGCGGTCGCTGCCGGGCGTGCACGACGACGATGGCCGGTACCCACGCCGACGTTCGCCGGGTGATCCCCGAAGGCCTGTCCATCGGCGTCGACGACATGCGGGCCATCGTGCAGATCGCGTCGCGCCGTCCGACCACCGGACACCGGCAGATCGTGGTGATCGAAGACGCCGACCGATTGACCGAAGGTGCCGCGAACGCGCTGCTGAAGGTGGTCGAGGAACCGCCGCCGTCGACGGTCTTCCTGCTGTGCGCGCCGTCGGTGGATCCCGAGGACATCGCGGTCACGCTGCGATCCCGGTGCCGGCACGTCGCGCTGGTGACCCCGCCGACCGAGGCGATCGCGCGGGTACTGGTCGACAGCGACGGCCTGGACGCCGACACGGCGAACTGGGCGGCTTCGGTCAGCGGCGGTCACGTGGGCCGCGCCCGCCGCCTGGCCGTCGACCCCGAGGCCCGGCAGCGCCGGGAGCGGGCGCTCGGGCTGGTCCGCGACGCCGCGACCCCCTCGCGGGCCTACGCCGCCGCCGAGGAGCTGGTGGCCGCGGCAGAAGCCGAGGCCGTGGTGCTCACCGCGGACCGCGCCGAGGCCGAGACCGAAGAGCTGCGCACGGCGCTCGGGGCCGGCGGCACGGGCAAGGGCACCGGGGGTGCCTTGCGGGGTGCCACGGGCGCGATCAAGGACCTCGAGCGACGGCAGAAGTCCCGCCAGACGCGGGCGTCGCGCGATGCCCTGGACCGGGCGCTGATCGACCTGGCGACCTACTTCCGCGATGCGCTAGTGGTGTCGGCACAGGCCGGCGGCGTCCGGGCGAATCATCCGGACATGGCCGATCGAGTCGCCGCGCTGGCCGCCCACGCCTCGCCCGAGCGGCTGCTGCGCTGCATCGAGGCGGTCCTGGAGTGCCGCGAGGCGCTGGCGATCAACGTCAAGCCCAAGTTCGCCGTCGACGCCATGGTCGCGGCCATCGGCCAGGAACTGCGCGATTGATCGTGGCAGTTGGGCGGGTGGGCCCGCCTGCCGTAGACTCGTGCCGCCCAGCGTGAGGGGTGTGCCGCCTTAGCTCAGTCGGTAGAGCGATTCACTCGTAATGAATAGGTCGGGGGTTCGATTCCCCCAGGCGGCTCCACCGACATTGGCATAATCGGGTCCACGTGGGGAGGTGGCCGATGTCGTATGTGATCGCGGCTCCGGAGGCGCTGGCGGCCGTGGCTTCGGATGTGGCCGTTATCGGTTCGACGCTCAGCACGGCCAACGCGGCCGCGTCGTGCCCGACGACTGGGCTGCTGGCGGCGGGCACTGATGAGGTGTCAGCGGCCGTTGCGGCGCTATTTTCCGAGCACGGACAGGCATTTCAGGCGCTGACCTCCCAGGCCGCAGCCTTTCATGCGCAGTTTGCGCAGAACTTGACCTCGGCCGGCGCAGCGTATGCCGCCGCCGAGGCCGCCAGCGCCTCCCCGCTGCAGGATGTGCTCAACGCGGTGAATGCGCCCACCTTGGCGTTGTTCGGGCGCCCGCTGATCGGCAATGGCGCCAACGGCGGAACCGTTGGGGGTGTCGGACAGGACGGTGCGCCCGGCGGGATATTGATCGGCAACGGCGGGGCCGGCGGGAACAGCACCAACCCGGGAGTGGCCGGCGGTAACGGCGGAGCCGCCGGGATTTTCGGCATGGGCGGCCCCGGTGGGCTCGGCGGGTCCAGCCCGGCTGGCGTCGGTGGTGCCGGCGGCGCCGGCGGCGCCGGTGGAGTGTTCGGTGGCGGTGGTGCCGGCGGCACCGGAGGGTACGGCGGCACCCACGGGGGCAATGGCGGGGCCGGCGGGGCCGGTGGAGTGTTCGGCTTCGGCGGACCTGATGTGATCTTCGGCGGCACCGGCGGCACCGGCGGTGCCTCCAGTGCCACCGGTATCGGGGGTAATGGCGGGGCAGGCGGGAACGGTCCGCTCGTCTTCGGGTCCGCCGGTTTCGGCGGCACCGGCGGGGACGGCGGCACCCTCGGAGGTAACGGTGGCGTCGGAGGTACCGCCGGCATCTGGGGCAATGGTGGGGCCGGGGGCACCGGCGGCATCGGCGCAACAGGCGACGGCGGCACCGGCGGTCACGGTGGTAACGGCGGCGTGTTCGAAGGCTTGGGTGGCACCGGCGGGACCGGCGGAACAGGCGTCATGGGCGACGGCGGCGACGGCGGCATCGGCGGCGACTCCATCGGGATCTCGGGCAACGGCGGGGCCGGAGGCGCCGGCGGCACCGGCGTCACGGGCCACGGGGGTAACGGCGGTAACGGCGGTAACGCTGACCCCGTCATGGGCGCGGGTGGGGCTGGCGGCAAAGGCGGCACCGGGCTGACGGGGCCCGGCGGGAACGGCGGTAACGGCGGCGACGCCGGCACCCTCGACGGCTCCGGCGGGCCCGGCGGCGCCGGCGGCTTCGGTTCCACCACCGGCGGTAACGGCGGGTTCGGCGGCAAGGCCGCGCTGGTCGGCAACGGCGGGGGCGGCGGCGCCGGCGGGCAAGGTCTAGTGACAGGCGGCGACGGCGGTAACGGCGGCAACGCCTGGGTGTTCGGCAACGGCGGCGACGGCGGTAACGCCGGGCCTGGCCCGACGCTGGGCATGCCCGGCGCCGGCGGCGCCGGCGGGATGTTCGGCGCACCCGGGCACAGCGGGCTGACATAGCCGGCTGTTTCGCGGCTCCAATTTCATTGCGCCGGGCGTGCGGCCAGTTTCACGCTCGGCGGCGAACGTGAGCCTGGCTTCACGCTCGGCGAGCGGCTACTCAGGCCGGCGCGACGAAACCGACCGGTCCCGATGCGAGGCACAACGACAGCGCGGTGGTGTTGGCCCGGACGGCGATCGCGTCGCCGGCGCCCGGCAGCCGGGCGAAGACCCGGTTGAGTCCGGGATGCACCGGAACTTTGACGTCGGGTCCCTGCGTCAGCGACAGCGTCATCGAGCCATCGCTGTTAGCCAGGTAATTGAGCTCGACGGTCCAATCGGCGGGTAACAGGGGCCCGTCGAGGATCAGCCGCGCGGGCTTATCCGGTTGCGCGAAGTAGCCGCACTGCGGCATCGGCCCTGGCACGACGGTGCGGATCCAGGTCACGCGCGCGCCGATCAACCGGCCCGAGCTGTCCAGCATCCGCAATTGCGTTGTCGCCGAGGCGAATTCCGGCCTATCCCGCAGCAGGGCGAACATGTGGCTGGCCAGGTTCTCGGGTTCGGCCACCCGCTGCAGCACCAGCGGATCGACCTCTTGATCCAGCAGCGGCGCATCCGAGGCCGCGTGCGCGGCGGCCAAACCGGCCCGCGCATTCTGCAGGTAGGGCTGCGCGGGGTTGTCCCGCCAGCTGGTCAGGAAGGTCGCCGTCGAGTACAGGCTGCTGGCCACGAACGCGACCGCCAAACCCACCGTCGCCACGCTGCGTTTGGGTGACGCGTCCAGCCACCGCGCCGCGGCCGCCCGGTTGGGCGCGCACAACGCGACGGCGGCCAGCAACACCAGCACGACGACGAGATCCGGCAGGTACCGCAGTGTCTGAGCGAGTTCCAGGGCGGTCTGCTTGGAAGACCGCATCAGATAGATCGGCACCTGACAGGCGGCGGCGTAACCCGCCGCGGTCAGCCACACCGGCCCGATGCGTCGTTTGCGGAACAGTGACAGGGCAACCACCCCGGCCAGCGCCAGCCAGCCGAGCGCCATCACCAGCGGCGGGGGCGTGGCCCACGGCGAGGCCGGTGCCCACCGGTCCCAGTGCCACGGCCCGCCGGCCAGCCCCGGCACGATGCCGTGGGTGATCGATCGCCACAGCAGATCCCACGTCATCGACAGGTCGAAACTCCACCGCCGCTGATTGACCACCGCCAGATAGACCGCTACCCAGCTAACGGTCAACGCCAGCGACGCGACCCAGAATCGGAGGCCGGCCCGCCACACCGTCCGCAACGCGGACCGGTCACCCTGCACGTGCAACAGCAGCGCGGTCACGGCGAAGGCGACGAACGGAATGACGGCGGCCTTCTCGAAGAAGAGCAGCCCGCCGAAGTAGACCAGCACGCCGGTGACCGCGTAGCGCTGGTTTCCGGTGCGGACCAGCAGGATCGCGTCGGCGCACACCCACGCGAGCGCCGCCAGCATGGGCAGCGAGTTCAGCGCCGCCGCCCACCACGCGAAGCCCGGCACCGCCAGCGGTGTGAACAGCGCGAACGTCAACGGGATCAGCAGCACGCGGCGCCAGCCGAGGATGACGTACAGCGCGCGCAACAGGGCCAGCGAGGCCAGCAGCTGAAGCACCACCAGGCTGATCGCCGGGCCCGTCCAGTCCAGCGGCGCCAGCCGGATGATTGCGCCGGCGACCAGGAACGCGGCGGGCATCACGTGGCCGTCGTGGTCGTCGAACAGGTACGACGGTGACAACAGGCCGTGAGTGCCGGCCTTGCCGATGAGGATGAGGTCGTCCCAGTAGAAGTAGCCGTCGAAGGCCAGCACCGCGCGGATCACCAGCTGCACGGCGATCAGCGCGACGGCGGCCAGGGCCACAGGAGGTACACGGGTCGTCCGCGCAGCCTGCCGGTATGGTGGGCCGGTGCGCGCACTGGTCACCGGGGCAGCCGGATTCATCGGATCGACGCTAGTCGACCGTCTGTTGGCCGACGGTCACGCGGTGGTGGGACTCGATAATTTCGCCACCGGCCGCGCGACCAACCTCGAGCATCTGGCCGACAATCCGGCGCACGTCTTCGTCGAGGCGGACATCGTGACCGCCGATCTGCACGCCATCCTCGACGAGCACCGGCCGGAGGTGGTGTTCCACCTGGCGGCGCAAATCGACGTGCGGCATTCGGTGGCCGATCCGCAATTCGACGCTTCGGTCAACGTCATCGGGACGGTGCGCCTGGCCGAGGCCGCGCGCCTGACCGGGGTGCGCAAGGTCGTGCACACCTCGTCGGGGGGATCCATCTACGGCACCCCTCCGCAGTACCCGACCCCCGAGACGGTGCCCACCGACCCGGCGTCGCCGTACGCCGCGGGCAAGGTGGCCGGCGAGATCTACCTCAACACTTTCCGCAATCTGTACGGCCTGGACTGCTCGCACATCGCACCCGCCAACGTCTACGGCCCCCGTCAGGACCCGCACGGTGAAGCGGGTGTGGTGGCGATCTTCGCCCAGGCGTTGCTGTCGGGTAGGCCCACCAAGGTGTTCGGCGACGGCACCAAAACCCGCGACTACGTGTTCGTCGACGACGTGGTGGACGCGTTCATCAAGGCGTCCGGGGACGCGGGCGGTGGGCAGCGTTTCAACATCGGCACGGGGATAGAAACCTCGGACCGCCAACTGCATTCGGTGGTGGCGGCGGCCGTCGGCGGGCCCGACGACCCGGAGTTTCATCCGGATCGCCTGGGGGACCTGAGGCGGTCGTGCCTCGACATCGGTTTGGCCGAAAGGGTTTTGGGGTGGCGGCCGCAAGTTCAGCTGCACGACGGCGTGCGTCGCACTGTGGAGTACTTCCGCAATGCGCACACCACTTGACCATGCGCCGAGCGTGTACTCACTGCGAGATTGCGGCGGATTTTTCGCCGTGATTACACGTTCGGCGCCTGCTCGGGTGCCTGTGCGCCTTCGAGCGCCACGGCGCGGGCCAGTCGCGCGTAGCGTAATTCCAAGTCCTTGAACCGCATGTAGGTGCTCAGCGTGGTGAAGCTGAACGCCATGATCAGCGCGTAGAGCATCAGGTCGGTGCCGCGGCGCACCCCGAACCAGTGCGCGACCACCGTCGTATCGTCGGGCCGCAGTACGGCATAGATGCCGCCGAGCACGAACAAGACGTATCCGACCTTGACCCATGCCCGGGACCGCGCGTTTCTGCGGGACCGCAGCAGGTAGACCAGCAGCGCGACGATCGAGGAGATCAGTAGCACCTGAATCCAGTTCATCTTTCAGTCCTTTTCATCTCGGAATCCTCCCTCGCAGGAGCCCGTCGAAGATGATGTTGACGCCGTTGAGGAGGGGCTGCCCCTTCGACTTCGAGTAATCGGTGTAAAGCACGTCAACAGGTTGTTCTGCTACGCGCCAATGGTTTTCGGCGATTAGCGAGATGAATTCGTTGGCGTGACTCATGCCGCTCATGGTGATGTTCAGCCCGTCGGCGACCTTCTTGTTGAACACCCGCAGCCCATTGTTGCTGTCGGTCAAGCCAAGTCGGCGACCGCGCCGGCTCAACCAAGCGGCTGTCCGCAACACGATTCGCTTGAAAAGCGGCGGCCGGCTGCCCTCGTGCTTGCCGAATCGGGTCCCGATGACGACGTCGACGTCACCCGCGCAGAGCCGGTCGATCATCGCGGCCACGTCTTTCACCCGATGCTGCCCGTCGCCGTCGAAAGTCGCGAAAACCTGCGCCCCCGGCTGCTTGCGGGCGTACTCGACGCCGGTCTGGATGGCCGCGCCCTGGCCCAGGTTGATGGGATGGCGCACCAGGTGAGCCCCGGCCCGCCTGGCGATCTCGCCCGTGCCGTCGGTGCTGCCGTCGTCCACGCAGACGACATTGTCGAAGACCGAGCGCACATCGGCGATCACCTCGCCGATGACGGTGGCTTCGTTGAAGGCGGGAACGACGATCCAGACGTCCGGGTAATGCGTTTCAGTGCCCATATTCAAGCCCATATTCAAGCCCATTTAAGCCCATAAGGTACGCCAGATCAGCCCGTTAGGCGTCCGGCACGCGCCAGCGCCACCAGATGCACGCCGATTCCCACCAACGGGCCGCACAACAACCCGACCACGGTGCGCGTCTGCAGCGGCAGCGGCAACAACAGCAGCAGTCCCGACGCCACCGTCGCACCCACCCAACCCGCCGCGTAGGCCCGATGCAACGCGGCCGCCACCGCGGCGGCGCCGGTCAGCGTCAGCATCGCGATCGCCACGGCGGCCGCCGTCAGCCACGCCAGCAGCGCGCTGCTGGCCTGGTACTGCGGCCCGAAGGCGATCCGCAGCAGCCAGGGCCCGACGACGCCCGCCGCCAGCACCCCGACCGCGCCGATGCCGCCGATGATTGCCGCCGGCGCGATCAGCGCCCGAAGCCGGTCGCTGCGCTCGTCGACGAAATGGGCGATGAGATTGCCCTGCATGGCGGTCAGCGGCACCAGCAGCGGCGCGCGGGTCAACGTCACGGCCAGGATGATCACGCCACCCTCCGCACCCAGCTCGTTGCTGGTCAGCTTCAGCAGGACCGGAAACCCCATCACCAGAATCGCGCTGGCGCCGGCCGCGGTGATGGAATGGGCGGCGCCGCGCAGGAAGGTCGCGGTACCGCCCGGCGTGAGCAGCCGGGCCGCCGTGCGCGCCGTGGGCGAGGCCGCCAGCATCATCAGCCACGCCGCGGCGCCCGCCACGGTCGCCCACAAGAACCCGGTCAGGCCCCACCCGACCACGAACGTGGCCGCCGCGACCGCCACGCGGAGGACCGCGTCCGTCACCATCAGCGCCCCGTAGCTGGTCCAGTGATTGGTGCCGGCAAGCATGCCCAGCAGGGTGGCGTGCAGGCAGAACCCGGCCAGCCCGACGCTGAGCAGCACCACCGACAACCAGCGCGCCTCGACGAATACCCGCCCGCTCCACAATGGCGAGCTACCGGCGATGACGACGGCCGCGGCCACGCCGACCATCGCGGCGACTCGCAGCGGGTGGGCACGCCGCACCGGCGCGGCCCCTAAGTCGCTGATGTAGCTCGCCGCGCGGACCTCCCGGGTGGTTTCCTGCAGCAGG
>Ga0209040_10002085_pt1 | contig 15798 bp, 10 predicted proteins | sample BogFormECP12_OM3_FD_188240 | JGI IMG/M metagenome (GOLD analysis project Ga0209040, IMG submission 188240) | Bog forest soil microbial communities from Calvert Island, British Columbia, Canada - ECP12_OM3 (SPAdes) (version 2) | ecosystem: Environmental > Aquatic > Freshwater > Wetlands > Bog ...
GGTCCGCCGAAAATGCGTTCAGGCGGTCGATGTTGTCCAGGGACACGCCGATCACGGTCGCGCCCGCAGCCTGAAACTTATCCATCTGCACGGCAAACTGATGGGCCTGAATGTTGCAGCCCTTCGTGAACGCCGAAGGATAAAAGTACACGACCACCGGCCCCTGACGCCGTGCATCGGCGAGCGAGAAGACAAAGGTCTTTCCCGCAAGCGATGCTTGAGCCGAGAAGTTGGGTGCCAGGTCACCCTGATTCAGGGCCGCAAAGGCCGGCAGAACCAGAGCCGTTGCCACGAGAACCGAAAGCATCGCAGGTTTCATGCGCGTTCTCCGTAAGAGGATATGGCGCCGGTCACAATGCTTGGTGGTAACCCGCGCGCCGAGGATAACCGCTGCATTCGTAGACTCCATACGCTGGCGGTCAAGCATCCAACAGCTCGGATCATACGATGTTCAGCTCGTTCGTTCTAGCCTGACGCGCTGCATCGCGCTCCCCGAGCTGGTTGCGGTTCCGGGCAGATGCATTTAACGCCTGGTTTACGGCTGCCTCGCCCGCAAACCGGATCGACAAGTGTCGCGCGCTCAGGCTTTCGGTGTCGCACGTTCGATGATCGCAGCGCAGTTCACGCCGCGCGGCAGCGTACCGTACTGGCGCTGTCCGGAGTCGGCCAGACGCGACGCACAGAAAGCATCAGCAACCCCGTTCGGCGCATGTTGCAGCAACAATGCACCCTGCAAGGCCAGCGCCAACCGGTCGGCTATGTCGCGCGCACGGTACTCGATCTCGGTCGGGTCCGCGAGATCCTTACGCAAGGCCTCGGACCAGCGATCCAGTTTCGCGTTTGCGCCCTTTGCCTTTTCCACCTCCTGAAAAAACGCATCGACCGACCGCGGCGACTTGCTGATCGTGCGCAACACGTCCAGGCATTGCACGTTGCCGCTGCCCTCCCAGATCGCGTTGATCGGCGATTCGCGGAACAGCCGCGGGCAAGGACCATCTTCCATCACGCCGCTGCCGCCTATGCACTCCATCGCCTCATAGGCGTGATTTGGCGTGCGCTTGCAGATCCAATATTTGCCGATTGCGGTGCCGATGCGCGCGAGCAGATCCTCGTGCGGGTCCGCCCGGTGGTCGAGCGCGCGGGCGATGCGCATCGACAACGCCACAGACCCCTCGTTCTCGAGCACCAGATCCGCGAGCACGTTCTGCATCAGCGGTTGGCGGTTGAGCACCTTGCCGAAGGCGGAACGAATTGCGCAGTGGTGGAGGGCTTGCGACACCGCCGCCCGCTGGCCCGCCGAGGAGCCGACCATGCAATCGAAGCGCGTCATGGCGACCATTTCAATGATGGTGCGCACCCCATGCCCCGGTTCGCCAATCATCCAGGCCAACGCACCGCGTAATTCGGTCTCGCTGGATGCGTTCGAGACGTTGCCCATTTTGCGCTTCAGGCGCAGCACTTCCATCGGGTTCTTCGTTCCGTCCGGGCGCCAGCGCGGCAACAGAAAGCAGGACAGCCCGCGCGAATCCTGTGCGAGGACCAGGAATGCGTCGCACATCGGCGCCGAGACAAAGAACTTGTGGCCGACCAGCTCGTAGGCTTCGCCCGGTCCTTCGGCCCCAACCGGAAAAGCGCGCGTGCTGTTCGCGCGCACGTCGGAGCCACCTTGCTTCTCGGTCATCGCCATGCCGATGGTCAGGCCGCGCTTGTCGGTATCAGGCAGGTTGCGGGGGTCGTAGACGCGGGCCGTGACCTTGGGTTCCCAGATCTTCGAGATTCCCGGCGTCGTCCGCAGCGTAGGCACCGACGCGAAGCTCATCGTGATCGGGCAGCCATGCCCCGCCTCGACTTGCGTGTGCATGTAGATGCGCGCGGCGCGCGCGACGTGCGCGCCGGGTCCCGGCTCGGTCCAAGGCGAGGAGTGCAGGCCATTCTCGATCGCAGTCGTCATCAGCGTGTGGTAGGCGGGATGGAAGCGGACCAGATCGACTCGGTTACCGAAGCGATCGTGGGTGTCGAGTTCCGGTCCGAACTTGTTTGCTAGGGCGCCGAGTTCGAGGTACTCCGCCCGCCCGACGAACGCGCCAAAGCTCGTCAGGTCGGCGTGCGCCCATGCCGCGCCCTCACGCCGCACCGCGTCAATCAGGGCTGCGTCCGCGGAATACACGTTGTAGTCGACGAGTTCGCGCGACACGTTGACGACGTCGTGGGTCTTGGCCAGATACCTCTGGCCTGGGGTGTTTACGGTGGTGGTATTCATCAGGTCGACTCCGGCGGATGACCCGCAGCATCGAGCGCGGCTGCTCGCGTCCATGATCATACTGAAGACCCCGTACCGCGATGGGACGGCGCGCTGCACGCAGCGAGCGGCGAGGCTACCGATAGCGCCCCATCAACTTGTCCAACGCGGCGGCGCCGGGCGAGAGCTTCTCAAACGGGATGCTATTGAGGGGAGCCTTCGGCGTACGATTCAGATTGTGGAACTCGGTTGTGCCCGTCTCGTCGATGTGAATGAGTCCCGTGACGTACACGTTCTGTTTGAGCTTCCGCCCGATGTAGTTGGACGCTGCTGTCCGGTCGGTGGGATCGTAGCTCGGATCGAGCTTGTGGAGGATGACACGGCTGCCGTCATGCAGGCTCACCGGTATCGACTCGCCTTCCGGGTAGTCCACCGAGATTTCCGCGGTCCGCGGCACGAAATCGGCCTCGACCGCCGCATGGTAGTGCTCGCGAGTAAACCCGTAGCTCTTGGTCGACCCCTCGTGATCGTTGAAGGTCACGCATGGAGACAGCACGTCGATCAACGCGAAACCGTTGTGGCGCATGCCGGCTTGGATCAAGGGCACGAGCTGCGCCTTGTCTCCGGAAAAGCTGCGTGCAACGAAGGTTGCACCCAAGCCGAGCGCCAGCAACACCGGATCGATGGGCGGCGATGAATTGGTCTCGCCGCGCTTCGCCTTGGTGCCGATATCGGCGGAGGCCGAAAACTGACCCTTGGTCAAGCCGTAGACGCCGTTGTTTTCGATCATATAGAGCATGTTCACGTTGCGGCGGATCACGTGAACCAATTGACCGACGCCGATGGAAAGCGAATCGCCGTCGCCCGATACTCCGACATAGGTCAGGCCGCGATTGGCGGCATTTGCGCCGCTCGCGATGGATGCCATGCGGCCGTGCACGGAATTGAATCCGTGCGCGCCGCTCACGAAATACGATGTGGTCTTCGATGAGCAGCCGATGCCGGAAAGCTTGACCAATTGCTCGGGCTGCAATGACAGGCCCCAGCAGGCCTCAACGATGGCCGCGGTCACCGAGTCATGGCCGCATCCGGCGCACAACGTCGACATGGTTCCTTCGTACTGGCGTCGCGTCAGCCCCAGTGAATTGGTCGGCAGCGACGGGTGCGCAACTTTGGGCTTGTTGATGTAGGACATGGTGGGCTCTTTGCTTTAGCGCGGCACGGCGGTCAGGCGCGGGGATTCGGCGAGCTTGGCGCGGATATAGTCGACGATGGGTTGGGCTGAAATCGGCAGCCCGCTGTAGCTCAGGATGGAGAACAGTTTGGATTTCTCGACCGCCGTCTCGAGGGTGAGCAAGGATTTGAACTGCGCGTCGCGATTTTGTTCCACCACGAAAATCGTCGAATGCGATTTCAAAAAGGATTCCACATCGCTGTTGAACGGAAAGGCCTTGACGCGCAGATAATCCACGTCGATTTTCTGATGCGTCAGTACATCGAGCGCCTCGCGGATCGCGCCGTCGCAACTCCCGATGCTCACGATGCCGACGTCGCTGTTGCTCCTGCCGACATGAACGGGTTTGGGTACGTATCTCGTCGCGGTCGCGAATTTGCGCTTCAGACGATCGAGCACCACTTGATATTCGGCGGAATCCTCGGTATATCCGCCGAACTGGTTATGACCGGAGCCGCGTGTGAAATAAGCCGCCTTGGGACTCGTTCCCGGCAGCGTTCGATAAGGAATGGCATCGTCGTCGCGGTCCAGATAGCGATAGAATTTTTCCAGGCCGTTGATCTCTTCTTTCGACAGAACTTTGCCGCGGTCCGGTTTAAAAGCGTCGTCCCACTTGAGGTCGGGGCACATCCAATCGTTCATGCCGATGTCCAAATCCGACAGCACGAAAACCGGCGTTTGCAGGCGTTCGGCGAGATCGAAAGCCTGTACGGCCATGTAGAAGCATTCCTCGGGATTCGCCGGGAACAGCAGCACGTGGCGCGTATCGCCGTGGGAGGCATAGGCACACAGCATGATGTCCGATTGCTGGGTGCGCGTGGGCATGCCGGTTGAGGGTCCAACGCGCTGCACGTCGAAGATGACGCAGGGCACTTCGGCGTAATAAGCCAGCCCGACGAATTCATTCATCAGCGAAATGCCCGGCCCGCTGGTCGGCGTGAATGCTCTGGCACCGTTCCACGACGCGCCAATCACCATGCCCACCGCGGCGAGTTCATCCTCGGCTTGCAGCACCGCGAAATTGCGCTCGCCGGTTTCAGAATCGACGCGATACCGCTCGCAAAAGCCCTTGAAAGCGTCCATCAGCGACGTCGACGGCGTAATCGGATACCAGGCTCCGACAGTGGCGCCTGCATACACGCAGCCCAGGCCGGCGGCCGTGTTGCCGTCGATCATGATGTGGCCGCGGGTCTTATCCATGTGCTCCACGCGCAGCGGCAGCGGCGAAGTCAAATGCTCTTTGACGTAGTCGTATCCCAAACGCAGTGCCTTGGTGTTCGAGTCGAGCAACTTCGGCTTCTTGCCGTAGCTCTCGCGGAGCAGCCCGCTGATCACATCGAGGTCGAGGTCGAGCAGCGCTGCCAGCACGCCGGCGTAAGCGATGTTCTTCAACAGCACCCGGTTGCGCGCGCCGTCGAAGGTTTCGTTCACGAGCTTGGCGAGCGGGACGGGAATGACATTGATGTCGCCGCGCTGCAACAGTGCGCTGCGGGGCCAGGTCGAGTCATAGATCAAATAGCCGCCGGACCGAAGTTCGCGAACGTCCTTCGAATAGGTCTCCGCGTTCATCGCCACCATGATGTCGACGTGGCTTGCGCGCGCGGCGTAGCCGTCCCGCGTCACGCGAATCTCGTACCAAGTGGGCAAACCTTGAATATTCGACGGAAAGTAGTTCTTGCCGGTGACCGGCACGCCCATGCGGAAGATCGCCTTCATGATCAGGGAATTGGCGCTCGCAGAGCCGGTGCCGTTGACGTTGGCAAACTTGATCACGAAGTCGTTCACGCGGCCGGCTTCGGCCATCATGCTGGGCATGCGCGAACCTCCTCGTCGATCGCGTGCGGAATTCGAATTGTCGACTTTTGCATGTCCCAGGCGGCCGTCGGACAGCGTTCCGCGCACAGTCCGCAATGCACACACACGTCTTCGTCCTTGACCATCACACGCGCGGTTTGCGGCAAAGCGCTCGACACGTACAGCGCCTGTGCAGGATTGGTCGCCGGAGCCTTGAGGTGCGCGCGCAGCTGCGCCTCGGGGCCGTTCTCGGTGATGGTCAGGCAGTCTACCGGACAAATGTCGATGCAGGCATCGCACTCGATGCACAGCTTCGCCGCGAACACCGTTTGCACGTCGCAGTTCAAGCAGCGCTGCACCTCCAGAGCCGCCGCCTCGGCAGTAAATCCGAGCTCCACCTCGATGTTGATCTTCTTGAAGCGATCGACGAGTCCCACATGCGGCACCAGCCGGCGCTCGGCGCCGTTGTATTCGTTCTTGTACGCCCACTCGTGCATGCCCATCTTGCGGCTCGACAGCGTGACGCCGCGCGGCAGCCGCGCCGTAATCTCTTCGTCGTGACAGAATTTGTGAATCGAAATCGCGGCCTGGTGACCGTGCTCCACCGACCAAATGATGTTCTTGGGGCCGAAGGCCGCATCGCCGCCGAAGAAAACCTCCGCACGGGTCGACTGATAAGTGAGCTTGTCGACCTTGGGCACGCTCCATTTGTCGAATTCAATGCCGACATTCTTCTCGATCCACGGAAAGGCGTTCTCCTGCCCGATCGCCAGAATCACATCATCGCAGGGGAAGAACACCTCGCCGAGGATGCGTGTGGCCTTGATGTCGCCGTTCTCGATGTCGTATTCCATTTTTTCGAACATCATCCCCGTCAGCCGGCCGCCTTCCGTGACGAACGATTTGGGCGCGTGATTGACGACGATTTCGACGTCTTCATGTTCGGCGTCCTCGAGTTCCCACTCGGAGGCCTTGAAGAACTGGCGCGGTTTGCGCGCCATGACCTTCACTTGCTTCGCGCCGAGGCGCAGCGAACTGCGGCAGCAGTCCATCGCCGTATTGCCGACGCCGATGATCAAAACGCGCTCCCCGACTCGATCGACGTGGCCGAATGCGACGGACTCCAACCAGGTGATGCCGATGTGTATCCGATCGGTGTCGTGACGTCCGGGCAGTTCCAGTTCTTTGCCCTTGGGGGCGCCGGAGCCGACGAACACGGCATCGAATGCCTGTGAGTCGAGCAGCCGCTTCAGGCTTTTGATCGGAGAGTTCAGACGAAGGTCGGCGCCCATATTCACGATGTAGCCGATTTCTTCATCGAGCACCTTGGCTGGGAGTCTGAAGGCCGGGATGTTGGTTCGCATTAGGCCGCCCGGCACTCCATACTGCTCGAAAATCGTGATCTCATAGCCTAAGGGCAATAGATCGTTGGCCACGGTCAGCGACGCAGGGCCTGCGCCGATGCAGGCGACGCGCTTGCCGTTTTTTTCTTTCGGTGCCTTGGGCAGGCGCGCCGTGATGTCGTCGCGGTGGTCCGCGGCGACGCGCTTCAATCGGCAGATGGCTACCGGCTTGGCCTCGATGCGGCCCCGCCGGCAGGCGGGTTCGCAGGGCCGATCGCATACCCTACCCAAGATGCCGGGGAAGACGTTGGATTCCCGATTCACCATGTAGGCGTCGGTGAACTCGCCTTGAGCGATCAGACGGATGTACTCGGGAACGTCGGTGTGCGCCGGACAGGCCCACTGGCAATCTACAACCCGATGGAAGTAATCAGGTTTTGAAGTATCGGTCGGCTCCATGTTTCCTCGTCAGTCTAACCCCAATCAGTCTTCGCGAAGTATAGAGGTCAGACTCCACGTTCGTGCGTGACGTAGGCCTATTACAGACCGATGGCTGCAACCGCGGCCACAATCGCCTTTGCCTATAGGGTTGGCAAGCGACTGCGCCCAACGTTCAATCTATGTGTAAGACTTTGAAATATATCGATATTTATGAGTGGTCGGTATGATCCTCATCGCAGCCGGGCCGCCCCGATCCCGCGCGCGCAGGCGCTCGGCGAGGACCTGGCCGGATTTGGGCACGATGGCTCGGTCGCGCCCCAGTGACATGATTTGCATCCGAGGTTGATCGTATCGAGCCGCCGAGCGGCATGTCCGCCCCGGGCTGCGGATCGGTCCAATAATCGCAGATCTGGTGCATTCTACGCACTCCAAGAGGCATGAACAGCATGAACACAAACGTACGCGGCAGGACCAGCGACGAGATTTGGCAGATGGATCTGGACCACGTCCTGCATCCATGGACCCATCACGACAGCTTTCGACGAGACGGCTCGCTGATCGTCACCGACGCGAAGGGCGCGCACATCACGGACATCAACGGCAAGCGCTATCTCGATGGGATCGGCGGCATGTGGTGCGTCAACATCGGCTACGGGCGTGATGAACTCGTCGACGCGATGGCCGAGCAGGCGAGACGCTTGCCGTATTCCAATTCATTCGTCGACATGGGGAACGTGCCCGCGACGGAGCTCGCAGGCGCGCTTGCCGCGATTGCACCGGGCGCGCTGAATCACGTCTTTTACTCGACGTCCGGCTCGTGTGCGATGGACAGTGCGATCCGGCTCGCACATTACTATCACTCGCGCCGCGGCGAGGGCTCGCGACGACACATCATCTCGCGCAAGAATTCTTATCACGGTTCGACCTACCTCGGTATTTCCGTCGGCCATCGTAACGGTGATCGTACGCCGCATTTCAAATATGCCGAGGACTTCATACACCATCTGTCGGCGCCCTATCCCTACCGGCGCCCCATTGGAATGAGCATCAGCGAGTTCACGGATTTCCTCGTGGCCGAGTTCGAAGCAAAAATCGCCGAACTGGGCGCGGAGAACATTGCCGCATTCGTGGCCGAACCGATCCAAGGAGCGGGCGGCGTCGTGGTTCCCCCGCCCGGCTACCTCGAGCGCATGTGCGAGCTCGCGCACTCGCACGGCATCCTGGTGATTGCCGATGAGGTCGTGACGGCGTTCGGCCGGGTAGGGCATTGGTTCGCGTCGCACGCGGAGTTCGGGATCGAGCCGGACATCATCAACTGCGCCAAGGGGCTCACGTCCGGGTATTTGCCGCTGGGGGCGACGATCTACTCGGACGCGATTCACGAGGTCATCAACGCGCCGGACCCCGACGCATGGTTCGCGCACGGATTCACGTACTCCGGCCATCCGGTCTGCTGCGCGGTGGCGCTGCGCAATATCGAGATCATTCGGCGCGAGGGCATCCTCGATCATGCGAAGCGGGTTGGCGACTACTTCGAGAGGCGCCTGCGCGATCTCGAGTCCCTGCCGCTCGTCGGCGAGGTGCGCGGCCGGCGCATGATGATGTGTGTCGAATACGTCGCCAACAAGGCGACGAAAGCGAGTCTGCCGGACCACCTGAACATATCGAAGCGCATTTCCGATGTCTGCGAGACCAACGGCCTGCTCGTCCGGCCGCTTGGGCACCTGGACATCCTCTCGCCGCCGCTGACGATCACCAGGCCTGAGGCCGATTTCATCGTCGATACGCTGAAGGCCGCGATCGAGGAAGTGACTCGTACACTGCCGCCGCCAGCGTCGTGAAGACCCGCGAAGTTCACCTGCAGCGCGGCCGCCGGGTGACGCCGGCGGGGTTGAGGTTCGTGATTTTGGTGAGCGCGTACGTCATTGCTGCGGCCGCTCGCTGCCCAGCGGCATCGTTCCCGGTCACATCCGTCGTGAATTCGCCGACTATCGCCGGCCGAGCCGTCGAACTCGATCAGAATGCGAAATTGTTGCCCTGGCCTGTGCCGGAAAACATCGGATACTCGTATTCCGCCTATTTCCTGTCGCAGTGGACGATCATTTGGGATCAATATCAGCGACAGCGATTGCCCTATTACTATTGCTGTTTCGATATCGACCGCATTACCTTTGAATTGCGTCCGGACACACACTGGGCCAATTCCACAGGATATTTGCGCGCGATGATGGAAGGGTTCGTCGAGCGCCTTTATCCTTATACGGGCGATTCACGCAGCTTGCAGTTCCTTCGCGACTTCGTGGATTATGAGCTCGCTCACGGCCTGACACCGCCGGGCTATGCCTGGGCCGAAGTTCCGTACCCCTCGGCCAATCCCGGCAGCCGCCGCTACACCGGCTGGAGCAAACACGGCGAGGATTACGTGGAGCCGCATGTGGTCGGGCAGGACGGGTACGCCTATGTTCGCCTTTATGAGATGACGGGTGACAGGAAATACCTGCTCGCCGCCCTTCGTTGCGCTGCTGCTCTCGTGAAGAACTACAAGAAGGGCGATGTGCGTACCTCGCCGTGGCCTTACCGTTGTTTCGCGAGCAGCGGCAGCACCAAGGGCGGCAAAGGAATGTTTCGGTACTCAGCGAATGTCTTGGACCCGATCCAATTGCTCGACGAACTGATACGCCTGGGCCAAGGCGACGTCGTCGCATTCAAGGCAGTTCGCGCCGGTGCCTGGGCCTGGCTGATGAAATATCCGCTGCAAAACAACCTGTGGGTCGGATATTTCGAGGATGTGCACGCTAGTATGGGAAACATGAATCAGGTGATTCCCTTGGAATTTGCTCGCTACGCGCTTCTGCATCCGCGAGTAGACCCCGAATGGCGGGAGCATGCGCGGAAGCTCATCGATTGGGTGAGAACCACGCCCAAATGGCCCAAGTACATCGTTCATGGAGCGCTCGTCACGACTGAACAAGGGGACGGCAAGGATTACTGCTGCAATCCGCCGCCCCAATGTTGCGATAGCCATAGCGCGAGATTGGCTGCCGTCGAAGCGCTCTACTACGCCAAGACCGGCGATACGGGTTACCAGGAGGAGGCTTACCGAACGTTCAATTTCGTGAGTTATTTTCAGGGCCTTCCGGGGAGAGCCCACGCGCCGTTCTTCAACCAATGGTGGTTCACCGATGAGTTTGCCGACGGTCCGCGCCGGATGATGGATGCATTCTGGGCAATTCCCGAATGGGCGCCGGCGGACGAATCGCATCTTCTGGGCTCAGACGCCGTGGTGACGAGCATCACCTATGGCACGGGCCGAATCACCTACTCGACCTTTGATGCGGAATCGACCGACGTGTTGCGCTTGGATTTTGTTCCGGAATCCATCACTGCGGGTGGGGTGGCGCTCAGCGCCCGCAAAGATTTGGACCAGCCGGGATTCATTTTTGATGCTGACTCCCGAACGCTTTACGTTCGTCATACGAACGCGCAAGACGTCGACATTCGCGGCAGCGGCGGCCATCCGGCGTTTACCTACCTCAGCTTCGATGACCCACACCTGGCTGCCGGGACCCGATTGCCGAGGCATTATCCTGCAGGCGTCATGCATTGGGACCCGAAAGAGTGGCAAATCGGAGTGCCGCAGGGAAAGTTCGGGACATTCACTCTTCTGCTTGCGAATTCCGAGAATTCGCAGGCTGCATTCCACTTTGACGGCGCGCAAATCTTTGCGGGATTGGACGTCTACAACGCGGGAGAACGCGAAGCGACCGTCAAATTCCTCGCGACAGGATTGGCCGAGCAGAATTATACGATCAAGCCGAACGAGCTGCGGCGGATTAGGACTGATTGGCGTGAACCGAAGTCTGACGTTTCTCTCGACTTCGCCAACGGGGACGGACTGGTCTTTGACAATCTCGCCTACGTACCGCCATGAAGGGACAAGGCGACGATTTCGAATCCAGGTGCGATTGGCGCGGCGAAACGCCGGTGCGGATCGCCGCACCCCAATCGTCGTTGGACCTTCATCGTTGCAAGAACACCTGTAATGGCAAATCAGACCATTGACAATTTTCCGCAACGGTACGCGCGCATTGGTGGCGTTCTATACCTGGCAATCATCGTTCTAGGAGCTTTTGCCGAGGGATTCGTCGCGAACAAACTGGTCGTATCGGGTGACGCTGCAATGACGGCTCACAACATTCTGGCCTCACCGCAGTTGTGGCGCCTTGGCGTCGCAGGCGACTTGGCCGTTGTGCTGTGTGCCGTGCCATTATTGTGGATTGAATATTTATTGCTCAGGCCGGTGAGCAAGCACCTCGTTCTGCTCGCGGTATTGTTCAATGTGGTGTCCCTCGCCGTCGAGGCCATCAGCAAATTGTTTCTTCTGGCAGTGATGCCTACGCTGGGTAGCGCCGATTACTTGAGAGCATTTGAGCCAGAGCAGCTGCAGATTCTCGCGAACCTCGCTCTCCGATCGCATGACATCGCTTTCAATATCGCGCTGCTATTTTTCGGCTTCACCTGCGTGTTGAATGGCTATCTGATCTTTCGATCGGGCTATTTACCGAAGCTCGTCGGCATCCTGATGCAAATTGCCGGATTGAGCTATCTGACGGCGTGCTCGGCGGCGCTTTTTGCCCCGGCATTCGCGGATTTGATTACGCCGGGAATTCTGCTGCCGCCTCTGATTGGAGAATCGTCATTTTGCTTGTGGCTTCTCGTCAAGGGTGTGAATGTCGCCGTATGGCAAGAGCGAGTGAATAGGGGGCAAGGGGTCTGAGCTCTGGACCGCCGAGAACTTGGCGCGGTATAAAGAGACCAGAGCTGCAAGGCGCATTCATGATGGCAAAGGCCAGGGCGTCGCAACCGTTGCGGCTGCCGGCATCGATCACTTGCACCCTTATATTGAGCGGTTGTTTCGATCCTCAACGCACAGGAGAAAGGAGAGACCATGAGCACGAACAATACCTATCTCGCCGTGTTTCTCGGCAGCAAAACCAGTCCGCGTCGAGTCGCCTGGGACGCCCTTTCGGAAGCTGATCGTCGTGCGAAGGAACGAGAAGGCATGGCGGCATGGAAGGCGTGGGTCGAGAGACATCATGAGTCCATTGTCAGCATGGGCGGACCATTGGGGAAAACCAAGAAGGTCACGGATCGCGGGATCGACGATACGAGCAATCACATGGGCGCTTTTACGGTTGTGCGGGCGGATTCACACGAGGCCGCTGCGAAACTCTTCGAGAAGCATCCGCATTTTGCGATTTTCCCCGGCGATTGCGTCGAGATCATGCCTGTGCTGCCCATTCCAGGCGCTTAGCGGGCGCAGTGCGCGCGGGGTGGCCACCGGATCTTCGTCGTCGGGAAGTCCACACGGCCAAAAGCGCCGTGAATTCGTGATGGATTCATCAAAAAACGGCTGCCGTGCTTTGTCGACTGGGGAATTGCACGCATGATGTGCCGTGAAGCTCTGCAAACGTCGACGGCCGCCGACGCGGAGGATCCACGATCAATGATTATAGGTGTGGCGGCATCTTCCTTACTTACGCTAGGAGTCGGCAATGACAATTCGGGTACAGGGCTGGTATGCGCTTGCTCTACTCGCCATCGCTCTGCCGCTGTCGGCGCTGGAGGCCGCTTCGAATCACATCGTTCTGCCGGGAGGCGACGAGCTCTGGTTGAAGATTCCGGCGGGGTGGAACGAGAAATTCGATTCACCGCAAAAAGGCATTCCGCCGGGGGTCTGGTTGACGCCCCGTGAGGGCGCAACGTTCAATGTGCTGATCACGCCCCTTTCCGGCACAGCCGTGGGCGCTGCGATGTCTGATGAAAACAAGCTGCGCGCGATCGTGACCTCGGCCGCGCGGGACGCGTTGGCCAAATCGGTCGAAATGACGATTCCAGTTCATGATCTGAGCGGCCCCGACGTCCATGGCTTTTACATCTTCGCGACCGACCGGGCTCCTGCGCCGGGTGAATGGAAGTATCTGACGCAAGGAATGGTGATGATCAGCGGTGCGCCGTTCGCGTTCACGATATTGACCAATGATGGGCAGGAGGCGGCTGCAAAGGCCGCGCTGGAACTGATTCGGAGCGCGTCCTTCCACCAACCGACGTAAATACTCGCCATTCGCGAAGCTGCACGCCGCGGCCGCAGCTATGATAAGAATGGATGATGTCATTCGCTTCGAACGGGTTTCAACGACAGCAGGGCACGACGCTCGTCGAACAGATCGTTTCGAGCCATCGCGATGTGAGCGCCGGCGGTGAACTGAATTTCTGGAACGAGCGCGGCGCCGCATGGCACAAGCTTGATCCGACGGGGATCGCGGCGCCGTTCATCGGGCAGGCCGCGGTTCAGTATCTCGCGCTGCTGCGCGCGATTGGTCCCAAGACGGCGCGCGTGACCGACAAGATGCCGTTCAATTTCCTGTGGGCAGGACTCGTCCACCTGGCATTTCCGCGAGCGACCATCATCCATTGTCAGCGCGCTGCGATAGACACGGCTCTGTCGATTCACAAGACCCTGTTCCATCCAAGCCTCGCGTTTCCGACGGGCGGCTCCAAGCTCGTCGCGTATTTTCGGAGCTACCAACGCCTGACCGACCACTGGCGTAGGGTGCTGCCCGCGGATCGGTTCATCGATGTGCAATACGAAGAGCTGACAGGCGAGCGGGAGCCGGTGATTCGGCGGATCATCGCCGGCTGCGGCTTGACATGGGATGAAGCCTGCCTGCGTCCCGAGCGCAATCGGCGCCCGGTCAAGACGCCGAGCAAATGGCAGACGCGCCAACCGATCTATCGCAATTCCGTCGAGCGCTGGCGGCGCTACGAACAATGGCTGGGGCCCCTGCGCGCGCTGCTCGACGGCGCGGCTGCCTTGAGGCGAGAGGGCGGCGGCAAGTCATCGGAGATCGACTCGACGACCTCCATTTGACGCGCTCTCGTCGGTGAGTTCGAAATGTTTCATATAGCTGTCATCTGGGTGCACCAAATGTTCGGTAAATCGACGCCCGAAGCCGGTTTGGACCGGAGCGTCACGGCGGCCCGTGATGCTGCACGAGATGATCCGGCTGGATCGTTCGCAGCTTGATCTGCATCTTTTCGGGGAGATCCGACACATGTCGCGAAAAACGTCTCGAAATCCATCTCGCAAGAAGCAGTTGAGCCCACTGGCCGGCCTGTTGGCGATGGGCATGACCGCACCGTCAATCGCCGCCACGTCGGTGCCGTTCCCGACCTACGAGACCGGCCCGCAGGCGAACGGTTCTTACGTCATGAGCGACGGCCAGATCATCAACCCGGCCGGCATCCAAGTCGGCCTCGGTATCCGCGTCCGCGCCAAAGCCATTGCGGTGAACCCCAATTACAAATCGCACACGGCCGCGGTCCTCACGTTGGGCGCGTCCGAGGCCGTCGAGGTATTCGACACACTGACCGGCGAGGTCAAGCAGATTTACCTGACGTTCGGCCAGGACTCCAGCGGCAGCTATAGCGGCATCACGTATTCGGCTGACGGCAAGTACCTGATGTTCAGCCAGGACAGCAGCAACGTCACGATCGCAAACGTTCTGCCCGACGGCACGCTGACCGACAAGGCCCAAGTCGCGGTGCCGCCGAACACGAGTTTCATCGCGTGCTTTCCGAACAGCCCGATTGGCGACTACCAGGAACCGTGCGGCACGCTCTACTCGCCGAGCACATCGTATCCTGGCGGCGTCGCATTCTCGCACGACGGCAAGAGCGCGTACGCGCTGCTGAACCAGAACGACACGCTGACCAAGATCGACTTGACCGCAACGCCGCTCGCGCAAGGCACTCAGATTCGCGTCGGCAATGCGCCGCACAGCATTGTGCTCAAGGGCCGCACCGCCTACGTCAGCAATGAAGGCGGGCGAGCGGCGAGCGATGCGGATTTCACGGTCTTGTCTGCCGGCACACCGATCGTCGCCGACGCTGTCAACGGCTCCGCGGTAACCGGCACCGTTTCCGTCGTCGATTTGTCGACGATGCAGGTCGTGGATACGATCGCGGACGGCATCGGTCTGCATCCGACCGGCATGGCGCTGTTCGGCGACGCGCTGCTGGTTGCAAACACCTACAGCGACACGATCTCGGTCGTCGATACGGCCACGAACACGGTCATGCGGACGATCGACCTGGGACTTCCGATCAAGGTGCCAGGGCACTCCAAGCCGGCCTATGGCGCCGCGCCCAACTCGATCGCGGTCGACGAAAAGGTGGGCGTCGCCTACGTCGCCCTTTATCATGCCAACGCGATCGCGGTCGTCGACCTCAGCGGTTCGACGAACCAGCCCGTCATGGGTCTTATCCCGGTGGCCTATGCGCCGGCCTCGGTCGTCCTCGATGCGCACGAGCATGAGCTGATCGTCGCCAACGACAAGGGGATCGGCACGCGCCTGTCGTTCGAGACCGACCATGGCGTCACGGGCTACAACTCGCACCAGGACAACGGCACCGTCAGCATCGTTGCGCTGCCGAACGCGACCACGCTCGCCTCGATGACGGCGCAGGTCTATGAAAACAACCACTGGGATCTGAAGCAGAACATCGAGTCCGCCGCCGGCGGCAGCGCTGCCGCGGAACCAGCCCCGCTCCCCGCCAAGATCGGCGATCCGTCGTTGATCACACATGTCTTTCTGATCATCCGCGAGAATCGTACTTACGATCAGATTCTTGGTGATGTCGCTGCCGGTAATGGCGACCCCTCGTTGGCGGTGTTCGGCGGCGCA
>Ga0209040_10002088_pt1 | contig 15785 bp, 14 predicted proteins | sample BogFormECP12_OM3_FD_188240 | JGI IMG/M metagenome (GOLD analysis project Ga0209040, IMG submission 188240) | Bog forest soil microbial communities from Calvert Island, British Columbia, Canada - ECP12_OM3 (SPAdes) (version 2) | ecosystem: Environmental > Aquatic > Freshwater > Wetlands > Bog ...
ACGACGCTCAGTCAGTAACCTCTCCTGCTTCAGATCTTGCGCCTCTTTCTGGGCTTCGTCCTTCTCTTCGGTGTAGCGCTCGACCTCTTTCTCGTATTTCTCGCGAGCCGTCGCCGCAATCTCTTTGTCGACGGGCTGCAAAGCACCTAATAAGACCACGTCCGATTGTGCAATGCGGAGACCATCGTTTTTGGCCTGAAAGAACGCCCACTGGTCAGCTTCCTGTGATTGCAGAAGAATTTCCTCTTTCGAAGCTCCATTTCCGAGAAGGGTCGCTACGGCAATGAACACTGCAAGAATGGCAAGGGTGACAGTAACGGGCATGGTGAGCGGACTCTTTACCTGCCCTTCGGGCTCGTGTCCTTCCAGAGCTTCGTGCATCGTCAGAATACCTCCGGGAGTTAGATTAACTGGGCCAGGCGTGATTGGAAATTGTTTTCAGCGCATCGCCAGCAGCGGCAATGGTCCGGTCGATATCCGCTTCGGTGTGGGCTGCCGAAACGAATGCGGCCTCAAATTGTGACGGCGCAAGGAAAATTCCCCGCTGCAGCATTTCCCGGAAGAATCGCGCGTACAACTTGGTATTCGATGTTTTTGCCTGAGCGTAATTCCTCACAGGGTTCGCGGTGAAGAAGATCGTGGAAAGTGAGCCGATACTGTTGATCTCGGCCGCGATTCCGGCGTCGGTCAAAGCCTTGCGAACTCCAGTTCCCAATTTCTCATTGAGGGTCTTAATGCGCTCGTACAATCCCGGTTTTTGCAGTTCCTTAAGGGTGGCTATCCCCGCGCTCATGGCCAGTGGATTGCCTGCCAAAGTTCCGGCCTGGTACACCGGTCCCAGTGGAGCGATGTTGTTCATCAACTCTGCGCTTCCACCGTACGCAGCGACGGGAACACCACCGCCGATAATCTTTCCCATGGTGGTCAGGTCGCCTTTGACTCCGAATAGTTGCTGCGCCGAACCGTTGTGCAGTCGGAATCCAGTAATCACTTCGTCCATAATTAGCAATGCGCCATTCCTGCGCGTGATTTCGCGAAGTCCCTCGAGAAATCCTCCCTCTGGCCGCACAACACCCATGTTGGCCGCCACCGGTTCAACAATGACGCAGGCAATCTTGTCTTTGTGTTCAGCAAATAGCCGCTCGACCGCTTCAACGTCGTTATACGGCACATTTAAAGTTAACGCGGCTAGCGACTGTGGCACGCCGGGACATTCCGCTATTCCCAGTGTGGCAATGCCCGACCCCGCTTCGGACAGAAAGCTGTCGGCATGGCCGTGATAACCCCCGGAAAACTTCACCATGAAATCGCGCTTGGTGACTCCACGCGCCAGGCGCACTGCGCTCATCGTGGCTTCCGTTCCACTTGAGGTAAAACGAACTTTCTCGAGGAATGGAATCGCCTCGGTGATTAGAGTGGCAAGTTCCAACTCCAATTCCGTGGTTACGCCAAAACTGGTTCCCTTCTTGGCCTGATCCGCAATCGCAGCCGTCACGGCGGGATGAGCATGGCCGAGCAGCATGGCGCCCCACGAACAGACATAATCGAGCAGGACATTTTCATCTGCATCGTAGAGATGCTGCCCCATGCCGCGCTCGATTATCAGCGGCTCTCCGCCTACGGAACGGAACGCGCGTACAGGGCTGTTCACACCGCCGACAAGGACCTTCTCGGCTTTTTCGAAAATCTCCTTGGAACGGGCTCTCGAGGGTTTTGCCTGCGCTTGTATTGCACTCATCTTTGCACCTATTTTTCTATGCCTTCAACCAGCGCGCCGCGTCCTTCGCGTGATACGTCAAGACAATGCCTGCGCCGGCACGCTGGATTCCTGTCAAAATTTCGAGGACAACTCTCTTTTCTTCGATCCAATTCTTCTGTGCCGCCGCTTTCACCATGGAATATTCACCACTCACGTTGTAGGCTGCAACCGGCACATCGAAACGGTCACGCACCATGCGAATGATGTCCAGATACGGCAACGCCGGCTTGACCAGGACAATGTCCGCGCCCTCTCCGAGATCCTGCGCCACTTCCTTGAGCGCTTCCCGGCCATTTCCCGGATCCATCTGATAACTGCGCCGATCGCCGAATTGCGGCGCGGATTGCGCTGCTTCCCGGAAAGGCCCGTAAAACCCGGAACAATACTTAGCCGCGTAGGACATTATCGGAATATTTTCAAATTTGTGTTCGTCGAGCTTGCCCCGTATCGCAGCGACACGGCCATCCATCATGTCGGATGGCGCGACCACATCGGCGCCGGCTCGCGCGTGAGTCAGTGCCTGTTGCGCGAGGATTCCTAGCGTGGCGTCGTTGACCACTTCGTCGTGCTCAATCACACCACAGTGCCCGTGATCCGTGTATTCGCACAAACAGACGTCGGTGATCACCAGCAATTTCAACTTTGCTTTACGAACGCCTTCTATGGCCTTAGGCACAACCCCATCGGCCACCAGCGAACTCGTTCCCTGCGCATCCTTGGTCGCCGGCAGCCCGAACAAGATGATACCGGGAATGCCCAATTGCTCCACTTCGCGGCACTCCTCAACAAGCTTATCGGCCGATTGCTGATACACTCCTGGCATCGAACTGACTTCCTTGCGCGCGCCGCTGCCTGGGCAAACAAACATGGGATAGATAAAGCCCGCCGTACTCAACCGGGTTTCTCGAACAACCCCTCGCAGCGCTTCCGTGCGGCGCAAACGACGGGGACGATCAATTGGAAAGCTCATCCGCGTTTCACTCCTGCTTGAGGCTGAGTAGTTCCACTAGAGAAAAAATCAACCAGGGAATCAATTACCGCCAGCGCGTGCGTATCCTTGGCCGAAAGGATTCGCTCCACACCCGTCGCCCTTAGCGCCTTTTCTGTCACAGGACCGATTGCCCAAAAAGCGGTTTCTCGCGAGAGAATTACAAATCTGGCGGCACCTAGAATATCCTGCAGATGATGCACCGCCGAAGGACTGAAAAACAGAATCGCATCCGCTCCGCAATCGATCTCTTTTCGATAACCTTGGATTTCGACTTCGCTGGGACCGAGCGTTTTGTAGCAGACAACTTCGGTCACCCGAGCGCCCCGAGTCTCGAGAGCTTCCACTAAATCGTGAGTGGCGCGATCGCTGCGTGGCAGCAAAACCTTCTGCCCTCTTACGCGCTCCGCCAGTTCCTCGGCTAGCGCTACGCCTTGGTGTTTCCGTGCGACGTAAGCAACTTCTAAACCTGCTTCTCGCGCCGCTTCAGCGGTAGCTGGACCAACCGCGGCAATCTGCACCCCCCGTATTAATTCCCGCAACGAGAGTCCCTGCGATGCACAACGATCGAGCAAGGCCCGAACGGCATTTTGACTGGTCAAAAATGCCCACTGAAAATATCTGAGATTTCGCAATGCTTCATCGAGGGGTTCAAGATCGTCGGGCGGTCGAAAGCAAACCATGGGCAGTAGTACTGCGGTCGCGCCGATTTTCTGCAATTCGGCAACCAGAGTTTCACTCTGTTCTGCGGCCCGCGTTACAATGACCCGTTTTGCTTCCAGCACTTTGTGCGAATCAACCACGGGTTTTGTTGACCTCTTCCAATATGTTTCGAGCTCCGCCTTCGATCAGCAGTCGAGCCATTTGCTCGCCGAGCTGCGCTGCTTGATCAGGTGGCGCCGTCGCGCGATGGCGCACATACTGTGCACCATCTACCGAGCAAACGACAGCTTCCATCACCAGTTCCTCACGCTCGATCCGGGCCCAGGCTCCCAGAGGCAGTTGGCATCCTCCCTCTAAGGCGGACAGCAATGCACGCTCTGCGATGATGGCCGTGCGAGTTTCCACGTCGTCCAGTTTTCCGAGGATTTGATTGGACTCTTCATCTTTCAAGCGCGCTTCGATCGAGATCGCGCCTTGACCTACTGCCGGCAGCGAAATCTCCGGCGACAATGCCTCGGTGATTTTATGACTCCAGCCCAAGCGATCTAAACCTGCTTTTGACAAAACAATGGCGTCATACTCGCCGCTTTCCACTTTGCGAAGCCGGGTATCCACGTTTCCCCGTAATTCACGAATGTCGAGGTCCCTGCGGACATGCCGTATCTGTGCCTGGCGCCGCAGACTGCTGGTCCCTACACGGGCACCTGGCTTCAAATTCTCGAGCGTGGCTCCGGCATTCGAAATCAGACAATCCCTTACGTCGTCACGCCTGCAAACGGCTGGAAAACACAAGCGGCTCGGAATGTCTGTGGGAATGTCTTTCACGCTGTGAACCGCCAGATCAATGCTTTCATCGAGAAGCGCTTCTTCCAATTCCTTGATGAAAATTCCCTTCCCGCCGATTTGCGTGAGTGGCGACTGCTGCATTCTGTCACCAGAGGTCTTGATGATAATGATCTCAGCTTCCACGCCTGTCACTTGGAACAATTGCTTGCGGATAAACTCAGCCTGCCAGCGAGCTAAAATGCTTCCCCGGCTTCCAATTCTGAGCGGCTTCACGGTTTCTCCCGGTCTGAAAGATACAATTCACGAATCGCTTCCACGCTCAGGATTTTCTTGCGTAGTTCTTTTTCAGAACGGAGCCGCTCCGCGGGAGCAATCAACAATTTTTCGATCAACTCGTCCATCATGCCACCGATGCTTTCGCGATCCTCAGCGCTGAAATGGTTCACACCACTCAATTTTTCCTGCAAATAGGCGGCGCGCCGCTGTTTCAAACTTCCGCGCAGAGTATCGAGCACGCCAATCAATTCAACGCTTGCCTGCCAGGAAATGAACTTGCCCACGTGCTCTTCCACGAGAAATTCTGCCTTTGGCACTTCGCTTCGCCGCGCGCCTTTGTTTTGCTGCACAATTTCCGTCAAGTCATCCATCGTGTACAGGTACACGTTGTACAACTCGGCTGCGGAAGGTTCGATATTCCTCGGAAGACCCAAATCCATAAGGAACAAGGCACGGTTGCCGCGCGCGGCCATGGCGCGTTCGATCATCGGCTTGGTCAATAGCGCATCTTGTACACCAACGGCAGACACAATCACGTCCGGCAATTTCAGAGCAGTGTCCCATTGACCCCATTCGATGACCTCGCCCTGGTATTGCTTGGCAAATTCCTCGGCCTTTTCCCGCGAGCGATTGGTTAGGTACAAATTGCCGACGTTGCGATCGCGTAATTGTGAGACAACCTGCTCGCTGATGGTTCCAGCGCCCAGTACCAACGCCGTTCTCTCATTCAACTTGCCGAAGATTCGTTCCGCCAGCTTGATACCCGCAGAAGCAACGCCCATCGGACGCGTGCCCAATTCCGTCTCGGCGCGAACTCGCTTGCCAATTTCCAGAGCCCCCTGAAACAAGCGGTTTAAAACCGGTCCGGTGGCGTGGCACTCGTGAGCACGAAGATACGCTTCCCTCACCTGCCCCAGAATCTCCGCTTCGCCGAGCAGCATCGATTCCAGACCCGCCGCCACACGAAACAAGTGGCGCACCGCATCGTGGTCGTAATGGTGATAAAGGGAAGGATTTAATTTGTCCGGCTGGACAGAATGAAAATTACTCAGAAAAGAACAAAGGGCGCCTGCGGATTGGCGATTGGCGGTGGCGTGCACGCCGTATACTTCGCTGCGGTTGCAAGTGGAAAGCACCAGGGTTTCTTCCAGGATTCCTTTTTCGCGCAACTGTTCAGCCGCCCGTTGCGCCTGGTCGGCGGAAAAAGACGCCTTTTCCCGCACCTCTACGGGCGCTGTGCGGAAATTCAGGCCGACTAAGACGATCTCCATGGCGCTAATTTGCGCACTCCTATAGGAATCGGTGATGCTGCGACAAAAATAGATTTACGATCGTGAAACTCAAAATCACCAGAATAAAATTGAACACGCAAAGCCTGGAAGCCCTGGCTCCGCGCCAGGCAGTCGTCCTCGCCAGCTGAAAATAAGCTGCATAGAGCACCAAAACGACTAAGGTCACCAAGTATTTGGGATCAAACGTATGACTGGCGCCCTGCCGGTTTAATGCCACATATCCCAAAAGTGTACCGACGGCGATCGTGAGCAATCCCACCAGCACACTCGTGTGGCTCATGCGCTCCAGCAAATCAAGAGAAGGAAAGCGCCATACAACCTCCCCCAGTTTTCTGGTTCGCAGTAATCGCTCTTCTGCCAAGTACATGAGGCTCAGAACACAGGAAAGAGCAAACGCCGCGTAGGAGAGAATGCTGAGTGTTACGTGCAGGGCGAAAACAACACCCTTGGCCGGAATCGGAGCGTCCGGATGATCGGGCATGAGATAGGCGGCGAAAAAGAACGCCAGAATGATCGGCACCACGAACGCCCCAACGGTCCTTTGCCGGTGATAGATTTCCAAGCATAGGTAGGTGACCGCCAGCAGCCAGCCAAACAAGGACATAGAGCCCTGCAGGTCGTGATAGGGCACGGTGTGACTGCCCTTGGCGCGCAGCAAAAGCGCGATGTAATGCGTGGCTAACCCAGTAAACATCAACAAAGTAGCGAACCGGCCGGTCATTTCCTGGCCAGTGTACAAATACCTCATGTACAGGCCCATACTGAGTATGTACGCCAAAACCGTTAGCAGCACGAATGTTTGAGTCATCGGTTCGGTCCACCGAGGCTAGAGTAGGCACGGGAGCGCCTCCAAGCCCAGCCCGCGCGTTTTGCAAGAGATTCGATCATCAAAGTATAGCTCACTCGCTTACTGCCCGCAGGTGACTCCGGGCGCTATTTGCACCGTGTTGCACTCATAAAGCCAATGGACTGTTCCCGTCAATGACCCCGGTCATAGCCCACAACTTCTAGAATTCGATACCGTCAGGCAAAATATGGAGTTTACCTTCGGCGCAGTGGAGTACATCACAGGCAAGTTCGGCGCGTTTTTGTTATCCTTAGCGTAATTCTATGGCAACCAAAGAGCCGGTGATAACGCGAAAAGAGCTGTTTTTAAGGGCATGTGCGGGTAAGTCTGTTCCCCGTTTGCCGGTCTGGATCATGCGCCAAGCGGGGCGCTACCTGCCGGAATACCGCGAAATCCGGGCAGCTCACTCGTTTTTGGAGGTCTGCAAGACCCCCGATCTGGCTGTAGAAGTCTCTCTGCAACCGTTTCGCCGCCTTAATGTTGATGCCATCATCATTTTCTCCGACATTTTGATTCCCGCCGAGGCGATGGGGCTTCCGCTCGAGTTGGGAGATGCGGGACCGCATTTGCCGGAGCCGGTCAGGACGGCGGCAGATGTTGCAAAACTCAACATATTTGATCCGGAAGTTGAGACTGGGTTCTTGATGGAAGCGCTGCGGCGAACGACGAAGTCGGCAGGACCGGATGTCCCGGTTCTCGGATTTGCGGCATCGCCTTGGACTCTGGCTTGCTATATGGTCGAGGGGCGGACGCGGGAAGGGTTCGCTACGGTCAAAAGTTTTCTTTACCGCGAGCCGACAGTGTTTCGCGAACTGTTGCACAAAATCGCACAAGCAACGATCTTGTATCTCAAAGCACAGATTGCAGCCGGGGTGAGCGCGGTGCAATTGTTTGATACCTGGTGTGGGGAATTGAATTTGCAGGACTACACCGAATTTGTTGTACCCGCGATGCAGGAGATTATTGCGGGGCTCGGGGGCGCTGTGCCGGTGATCTATTACACCAAGGCCTCACACCATCTCCTGCCGTCTATTGTGAAAGTCGGAGCAAATGTGTTGAGCGTGGATTGGCGCATACCGCTCGGAGAAGTTCGCCTGCTTGCGGGGCCCAACATCGCCATCCAAGGGAATCTCGATCCCGCGATTCTGTGTTCGTCGCAGCAGAAAATTCGCGATGCCACGCTGGACCTTGTTGCTGAACTGTCCGGTCATGGGCACATCTTGAATCTGGGGCACGGCATTTTGCAGCAAACGCCAGTGGAAAACGCTGCTCTGTTTATTTGCACTGGACAACAAGCGGCGCTCAAACAAACGTCGCCGGTAGCCGCCTGTTAGAGAGCACTTGAGGAGGTTTGTGCTTTGTCACTGATGAACCCAAGTATCCGGGAGATGCACCAGGAACTTTCCGTAGGGGAAGATTTCGTAGCCCGATACAATAGGCCGGGGCCCCGTTATACGAGCTATCCCACCGCACCGGTATGGACCGATAGGTTCGGTCCGAAAGATTTTGAAGAAGCAATCCTGGCCGCCGATAAAAAACGCTCTGCGGTTTCACTCTACATGCATCTGCCATTTTGCGAGAGTTTGTGCCTGTTCTGTGCCTGCAACGTGATCATTCAAAAAAATAAGAACGTGACCCCACCCTATCTTTCGACATTGAAGAAGGAAGTGGATCGCATCTCGAGCGGTGTTTCACGAAATCGGCAGGTCGCACAATTCCATTGGGGCGGAGGCACACCGACCTATCTTTCACCGGAGCAGATTGAAGATCTATTCACCTACACCAAGGAACGCTTCACGTTTGCGCCGGACGCGGAAATTGGAATTGAAGTCGATCCTCGCGTTACCACTCGCGCACACCTAGAAACAGTTCGCCGGATGGGTTTCAACCGGCTGAGCATGGGGATTCAGGATTTCAAGCCTGAAGTGCAGAAAGCGGTGCATCGTATTCAGCCGTATGAAGTAACGCGCGACCTGATCGCGAACGCGCGCGAACTCGGTTTCGACAGCATTAACGTTGACCTAATTTACGGGCTGCCCTTTCAGACTGCGCAAAGCTTCGCCTACACCGTCGAGCAGATTGCGGGACTTTCTCCGGATCGCATCGCTATGTTCAGCTACGCGCACGTGCCCTGGCTGAAAAAGCAGCAAGGATCGTTTGTTGCGCATCTTCCGGAAGGCATGCAGAAATTTGACATCTTCCGAAGTGGCCTACTGAAATTCCTAGAAGCGGGGTATTTGTATATCGGCATGGACCATTTCGCGAAAGAAAACGATGAACTGGCTGTTTCGCAGCGGAATCGGACACTGCACCGGAATTTTCAGGGTTACACGACGAAAGCAGGCGCCGACCTCTATGGGATGGGAATCACGGCAATCAGCGGGATTCAAGAAACCTACGCGCAGAACTACCGCGACATCCCTTCCTGGGAAAAAGCCGTTAACGAACACGGCATTGCGACGATGCGCGGGTACCGACTTTCGGCCGATGATGTTTTACGCCGCGAAGTAATCAGCCGGTTGCTCTGCCACACGGTCATTGTGAAAGACGAAATTTCTAAGAAATTCGATATTAACTTCGATGAATATTTTGCTCCAGAATTGGAGCGCTTCCAGATGCCCCAAGAGGATGGCCTGGTGGTCGTCAACGACAAGGAAATTCGTGCAGCGTGGCTGGGCCGAATCTTCATCCGCAACCTTGCGATGGTGTTCGATCCGTATCTCGAAAAGCAACAACTCGATTCCAAACCGCTGTTTTCGAAAACGCTGTAGCGCGGCGAACGGTCTTCATGTCCTCAGAAATCCAGGCACTGGTCATCGGCGCAGGAATCTCGGGCCTGGCGACCGCCTACGCGTTGCAAAGGGCGAATGTGTCGACGCTCATTGTGGATTCGGCGGCGCGACCTGGCGGCGTGATTCAATCCATCAAACGAGATGGCTACCTTCTTGAGTGCGGGCCGCAGAGTTTTAGCGGCAATTCGCAAATCAGTTTCCTCTCGAACAAACTCGGCATACTTCACGAGCGGATGCTGGCAAACCCCAAAGCTCCTCGCTATGTTCTGATCCATGGCGCACTAAAATCGGTTCCCATGGGCCCTATGCTGCTAGGCTCCTCGTTTTTAAGTGGCGGAACACGCGGCGCCATTGTGCGGGACGTTTTGGGAAGTGAATTACCGCCAGAGCCGGATGAATCCGTCGCTGCGTTCACCCGAAGAAAATTCTCTGAAACATTGCTAGATCGGCTGGTCGGTCCATTTGTGTCCGGGATCTATGCGGGTGACCCGGAAAAATTGAGCCTGCGCGCCGCTTTCCCCATTCTTTACGAAGCAGAGAGGGCCTCCGGAAGCATGATTCGTGGCACGTTTAAGGTCTTGAAAGAGCGCAAGGCCAAACGCGGACCAGAGCCGCGAGAAAAGCCTACGTTGCAGACATTTCGCGACGGCAACGAAACCCTGGTGCAAGCGCTCGCGGAACATTTGGGGAAGCAGCTATTGCTTCGCTTCGAAGCCTTGTCGATCGAGCCGCTCGATCCCAGCGTCGGCCCGGACGCTCCTCGTTTTCGGGTTACCGTGCGTTCCCCTCGCGGGCCGGAAATCATCCAAGCGGAACGACTGGTCATGGCCACGCCAACGAATGTGACCGCCCAGCTACTCGGGGGGCTTGATCCGGCATTTGAGACGAATTTGCGTGCGGTCGAATATTCAGGCGTGGCTGTTGTATCGCTGGGTTATCGCAAGGCAGACGTCGGTAATCCATTGAATGGCTTCGGATTTCTGGTGCCTCGCTCGTCACAATTATCCATTCTTGGTTCTGTCTGGAATTCTTCCCTGTTTCCCGATCGCGCACCTGAAGGCCACGCGTTGCTCACGAGCTTTGTCGGAGGCGCCACAAATCCTGGTGCAGTTCGCCAGTCGGCGGAGGAACTTGCAGATTTGGTTCATCGAGAAAGTAAGCCGATTCTAAACATTGCGAGGGAGCCGGTTTTCCGCAACGTCACGATTTGGCCTCGTGCGATTCCCCAATACAATTTGGGTCATGTCGCCAGGCTTGCGGCCGTTGCTCAGGCTCGGGGAACTTTTCCAGGCTTGTATTTCGCTGGAAATTATTTAAATGGACCTGCGATTGGTACCTGCGTGGAGCAAGCGCTCAAGATTGCCAACGAAATTCGGGTCAGTTTCTCCAATTAATTTATGAACAATCTTCGGCCCTAGCTTCTTCTGCTGTGCCGATGAGCCAAACGAATCTTTCGCCGCTCTGCCGCTTCTCTCCACCGGCGCTTTTCTTCCACCGTTCGCAAAATGAGTGGCGGCACAGTTTTAGGTTGGCGCGTGATCTCATCAATCGCAACAAAAGTTACATATGCAGTGGTTGTCTGCTTACGCTCTCCGGTCAATAAATTTTCCGAAAAGACTTCGACACCGACCTCCAGCGAAGTGTTAAACACGCGGTTGACGTGCGACTTCAACATAACAATTTCGCCGAGATTCACCGCGTTTTTGAAATCAATGTAATCGACCGACGCTGTAATGACATAACTGTTGGAATGCCTGCTGGCGGCCATCGCCGCAACAATGTCGACCATGTGCATCACATGACCCCCCAACAGTTTGCCTAGGGCGTTGGTCTCGGCGGGGAGGACCACTTCCGCCATTTCTGAAGCCGAAGCCCTAACGGGCTTGCCCTTTAGTGCCATCTCCATCTTGTCCCTCTTTTTCTTTACACTTCGCCTGCTCATCATTCTCCTAGCGGAACTTTCACGACTGCTCTTGGGCCACCTGGCGCTACAACGTATAATACGGGAGACGCCATGACTGAACAAAATAAAACCCGACGCCAAAAACTGGAACAATTTCTGGCGGAAAATCCCAACGATGCTTTTACCCGATATGGGATTGCGCTTGATTGCTTCCGACAAGGCGATCTAGCCGCTGCAGACATGCACTTCAAGACCCTACTGCAAATTAATCCCGATTATGTCCCAGCCTATCAAATGTACGCGCAGATGCTGGCGCAGAGCGAGCGCGTCGAAGACGCAAAAACCGTGCTTGCTAGGGGAGTGGAATGTGCGGCGAAGCAAGGCAATGCGCACGCACGTTCGGAGATGGAAGGACAACTGTCGGAGTTGTCGTAACGGACGAAGCAAAACACGTTCGGAAGATTAGTCGCACTCTAGCTGCTCATCGCCAGTTCTTCAGCCGATTTTGTTATCGTTCCGGGCATACCCCGGTGGGCTAAAATTGAGTTATAGTTTCTGACTGGGGAACCGCGCACCGCTTGGAAAACCCAGAAGAAGTTCCATGCCACTGAAGATTTCCTATGGAGTCAAACCGCGGCATTTCAGTGGATTTTTGCTCTTGTATATGGAATCGAGCAGGCTACAATTTTAGGGTTTTAGGAAAGTTGCAAATTCACCTCCGGGAAGGCCTGTGCACACACTCTCTCGTACCAACGACAAAGTCAAAATCGTGGAGCACTACGACGTGGTCAGTCCTTATTACCATGCGCTGTGGGGCGAACACATTCACCACGGTTACTGGATCACGGGCAATGAGTCGAAAGAAGTAGCACAGATTCAGTTGATTGAACACCTCGCCGATTGTGCGGACATCAAGCACGGCTCGGAGATACTGGATATCGGCTGCGGAATGGGTGCGACCAGCTTGTATCTGGCGAAACATTTCCACGCGTCGTCGACAGGGATTACCATCTCGCAAGTGCAAGTGGATATGGCGAACAAGGCAGCAATTGGTACGGGGTTGAATGTAAAGTTCCTGCTGATGGATGCCGAGGAGATGAAATTCGAAGGGCGGAAATTCGACCTGCTGTGGTCGGTCGAATCCATATCGCATTATCATGACCTGCCAAGATTTTTCGCATCCGCGACGCGGCTCCTAAAACCGGGCGGAACCTTCGCGCTGATCGATTGGTTCAAGAAGGAGAACCTGACGCCTAGGCAAACGAGAAAGTATATTGAGCCGATTGACCAGGGGATGTTTGTGGAATTGAAGGTAATGGAGGAGTATGAGTCTCTTCTAAGCGCCAACGGTCTCAAAATCACTCATCGAGAAGTGTTGAACAAGAATTGCGCAAAGACTTGGGATATTTCGGTGGAGATTATCCGTCATAAGTCTTTTTGGGACCTTGCGCTGCAGCATGGCCCTGAATTTATCAAAAATCTAAAAGCGTTTCAGGCCATGCGAGCTGGATTTGCTAGCGGAAATTTTGTTTACGGTCTATTGGTGGCCAAGGCGCCCGATTCCTTCGGGAAATAGGATATTTCTCACCGAAGCTGAGCTTTTGGTATCATCAAGTAGTTTTATGCAAGCTGACCGCATTCCGCTGTTTCCCCTTAACGTTGTCTTGCTGCCTGGCGAGCAACTCCCTTTGCACATTTTTGAGCCGAGATATCGCCAGATGGTTCGTGAGTGTCTTGACGAGCACAGCCCGTTTGGATTGCTCCTGGCTATGCCGAACGGCATGGTTCGGGTGGGCTGCACCGCCGAAATCATAGAGGTCATTAAGACGTATGAGGACGGTCGAATGGATATCATCACTGTGGGCCGTGAGCCATTTCGAGTGCTGGAACTCCATACGGATAGCCCGCTGCTTCATGGCGCTGTGGATTTTCTGGAAGAGTACGAGCTGGCTCCTGGGCCACAGAAGCAGGATCAACTGATCGAACTTTATGAAACATGCCACACCCTTCTGTATTCAAGCCTGCCCAAAGCACTCGGCCACTTCCCCGAGGAACGGCTTTCCTACGTTATTGCCTCAACCTTGCCCCTTGAACTTTTATGGAAGCAACAGATCCTCGAACTGCGTTCCGAGGCAGACAGGCAAGAGCGCCTAATGACGTATCTTCGAGACTGGGCACCGCATCTACAAAGGGATGGAGTCATGCGCCAACGAGCTGGAGGCAACGGCGGCGGTCTCAACTAAACTAGAGTTCCCCAATCCTTTTAACTTGCATCATAGATAGGTGAATCCACGAATCACAGAAGAAGGGCCCATGACAGCATCTAGCTCCGCACCTCAACCTTCAGGACACCAGAAGCCCTGCACATTGGGACAGTGGAAACGCATACCGGATTACGACGCCACCTCAACTTCTCTGTCCGTGAAAAATGAAATTCGGCGAAATTTACTCCGCCGCGTTGAGCGCGACGAACCGCTCTTTCCCGGCGTTCTCGGGTATGAGGACAGCGTAGTGCCGCAGATCGTGAATGCCCTGCTCTCGCGCCACAATTTTATTCTTCTCGGATTGCGGGGGCAGGCGAAGAGCCGGATTCTTCGCGGATTGGTCCAGCTTCTTGACGAGGAAATTCCAGTGATTGCAGGGTGCGAGATTAACGATCACCCTTTGCGTCCGATTTGCCGTTCGTGTCGAGAGAAAGTGGCTATCGAGGGCGACAATACTGCCATCGCGTGGATGCCCCGGGATCAACGGTACGTGGAGAAATTGGCCACGCCAGACGTTACGATTGCCGATATCATCGGGGACGTTGACCCCATCAGGGCTGCGCGAGGTGGTCGCGATCTTTCTGACGAATTGACGATTCATTACGGTCTGCTTCCTCGCGCTAACCGAGGAATATTTGCAGTGAACGAGTTGCCCGATTTGGCTGGGAAAATTCAGGTTGGGCTGTTCAACATCATGCAGGAAGGCGATATTCAGATTAAAGGATACCCACTGCGCCTGCCGCTTGATGTTCTGCTGGTTTTTACCGCCAATCCGGAGGACTACACCGCTCGCGGAAAAATTATTACGCCGCTGAAAGATCGCATCGGCGCAGAAATTCGCACGCATTATCCTTCTACTCTTCAGGAAGGCATTAGGATTACGGCGCAAGAGGCCTGGATCGACCGAGACGACTCGATCAAGGTGGAAGTGCCGGAATACTTGCGTGAAATTGTGGAAGAGACTGCGTTCCAGGCTCGCGACGACAAGCGCGTTGACAAACGCTCCGGGGTCAGCCAACGGCTGCCCATTTCTGCGCTGGAGAATCTGGTAAGTAGCGCAGAGCAACGGGCGGCCCGTACTGGGGAACGCCGCGCGGTGGCGCGGGTGGCCGATCTGTATGCTTCCCTTCCATCCATCACCGGAAAATTAGAACTGGAGTATGAGGGCGAATTGAAGGGTGCAGAGACAATCGCACGCGAACTGATTCGTTCTGCCATCGGTCGTGTATTCAGCAAACACTTTTCGGATGTGAATTTTCAGCCGGTGATTCAATGGTTTGAATTGGGCGGTGAATTAAAAGTGCCCGACGTGATTCCCACAAATACGCGCTATCAACAATTGGCCAAAATCCAGGGACTGCTCGAACATACCGACAGGCTCGGAGCCCGCGATCGAAAGGATGAAGCCACCATCGCCGCGGCTGCCGAAATGATCCTGGAGGGGCTTTGGGCTCATCGAAGGATCGGACGCAGCGAGGAACGGGGATTTTACGCGGAAAAACAGCAGCGTTCTTCCGAAACGCGGGAAACGCCCGGGCGGCAACGTCGCGGATATAACTGACCGGACTGTTTTCCTCTGCGATTGGTTGCAGGCGGTGAGATCGCCCGTTCGAGTGAGGGGCCACTATGAAAATTACGAAATATGGGAAGTACACAGGTGAGCCTGCCGACGTCGTCGACCTCGATGAACTGATGAAACGCTTGGGCGATTTTTTTCTGCAGAGCGGATTTGAATCGCAATACTACGGACTTTCTGAATTCGATTCGGCCAACTCCATGGAGGCCTTGCGGGAAGCGATTCTGAGGGCCCTACAGGAAGGCGATCTGATCCCTGACGATGCGCTCTCTGAAGAAATGCGTAGGATGTTGCAGGACCCGGGCGCACTGAATAGCCCCGAAATTCGCGACCTGATTCAACAACTAGTGGACCGGCTTACCCAGGAAGGCTTCATTAATCCCCAGCAGCCTCAGCAGCCTCCGCAGATTACCCCTCCTCCACAAAACGCGCCGGGGGGGCAACTCGGCCAACCACAGGAAAACACGGAAGCGCGATTTGAGATCACCGATAAAACCGTAGATTTTCTGGGCTACAAAACGCTGAAGGATTTGCTGGCGTCGCTGGGGAAAAGCAGCTTTGGAAGGCACGACACGCGCGATTTGGCCACAGGCGTCGAGTCGGGCGGCACATCGAAGCCCTACGAATTCGGCGACACGC
>Ga0209040_10002089_pt1 | contig 15783 bp, 11 predicted proteins | sample BogFormECP12_OM3_FD_188240 | JGI IMG/M metagenome (GOLD analysis project Ga0209040, IMG submission 188240) | Bog forest soil microbial communities from Calvert Island, British Columbia, Canada - ECP12_OM3 (SPAdes) (version 2) | ecosystem: Environmental > Aquatic > Freshwater > Wetlands > Bog ...
CCTCGATCATATTCCCCGACTGGTCCCTGACCTTGTAGTCAAACGTCGTTGCCATGTGGTCCCCCTCGTCTCACCGGACGCCCGCGGGCCTTCCGGTCTCCCCTCGTCGAATTACGACATCCCGTGCAAATGGTTTCGGAAGTCCTCTTCGCTGCGGCACCGATCCAAGGCCACTCCCTGGGTGATGATGCCCTGGCGGACCAGGAGCGCCAGGCTCTGGTCCATGGTCTGCATGCCAAACTGCCCCCCGGTCTGCATCAGGGAGTAGACCTGGTGGGTCTTGGCCCCCCGGATGAGGTTCTGGATGGCCGGGGTGCAGACCAGCACCTCGGCCGCGACGCAGCGGCCGTCCCCGTCGGCCGTTGGGACCAGCTGCTGGGTCACCACCCCCTGCAGCGAGGAGCCGAGCTGGATCCGGATCTGGTCCTGTTGGTTCGGCGGGAACACGTCGATGACCCGGTCGATGGTGGCCGGGGCGTCCTGGGTGTGCAACGTCGCGAAGACCAGGTGACCGGTCTCGGCCGCCGTCAGCGCCGTGGAAATGGTCTCGAGGTCACGGAGCTCGCCCACCAGGATGACGTCGGGGTCCTGGCGCAGGACCCGGCGCAGCGCCTGGGAGAACGACTCGGTGTCCGAACCGACCTCGCGCTGGCTGATGATCGACCGCTTGTGGCCGTGCAGGAACTCGATCGGGTCCTCCACCGTCACGATGTGCAGAGGCTTGGATCGGTTGATGATGTCGACGAGCGAGGCAAGTGACGTGGACTTCCCCGAGCCGGTCGGCCCGGTGACCAGGACGAGACCGCGGCGGAGCTCGGTGAACGAGCGCACCGGGTCGGGCAGACCCAGGCTGTGGAACTCGGGGATCTCGTGGGGGATCGGCCGCAGGGCCACTGCGATGGTGCCTCGCTGGAGGCAGACGTTGACCCGGAACCGCCCCACGCCGGGGATCGTGTGCGACGTGTCGAGCTCGTGCTCGGCCTCGAAGCGCTCCCGCTGGGTCTGGGGCAGGATCCCGAAGATCATGTCCCGCAACGTCTGATTGTCGATCCGTCCGACGTCCTCCATCGGCCGCAGGGCACCATGCAGGCGCACCGTCGGCGGCATGTTCGCCGTCAGGTGGAGGTCCGAGGCCCCGATGCTCACCGCGTAGCGCAGGAGGTCGTCGATGTGCAGGGGGAGGTCCGGGTCGGCCTGGGCCCTCCGACTCGAGTTGTCCGCCGCCGGGCCGGCCGCCAGCGAGGTGGACGCCGCCGCCTGGCCGCCGTTGGCGACTGGAGACCCGGCGGGCGTGGCCGCCCCGTTGGCGGCGATGCCCAGGTAGTGATCGATGGCCGTGGGATCGGCCAGGACGGGGACGACCTGGTGGCTGATCAGTTCGCCGATCGACCGCACGTCGCCCGGCTCCGGGGGTTCGGCGAACGCCACCACCGCCTGGGCACCGACCACCCGAAGGGCCAGGGCCCGGTGGTCCTGGGCCAGCAGGGGCGGGATCAGGTGGGCCACGTCAGGCGAGGGAGGCTCGGATGCCAGGTCCACCGCCGGCAGCCGGGCCAGCTGAGCCAGCGTGTTGACCACCACGGCCGCCGGCACCATGCCGCGGCGGATCAGGAGGGAGCCGAGCGGCTGGTCGGTCTCGGTCGCCTCGCCCAGGATCGGCGTGAGGGTCTGCTCGGAGACGTAGCTCCCCTGGATCAGCCCCCGGGCGAGGCGGCGCGACCACTCGGTGCGCGAGGCGGTGCTCTGGGGGCTCATACGACCACCCGCAGGACCTCTTCGAGGGTGGTCCGGCCGTCCACCGCTTTGATCAACCCGTCCAGCCGCAGGGTCCGCATGCCCTGCTCGATCGCCTGACGCTCGATGTTCACGATCGTCTCCTGCTCAATGATCATCCGGTCAATCTCCTCGGTCATGGTCATCACTTCCGCCAGGACCTCGCGTCCAAGGTATCCCGTGTGGCTGCACGAACGGCAACCAACGGCGCGGTAGAGGGTCGAGACGTCCACCCCCTCGAGGTCTGCCTCCTTGTAGCCGGCCGCGTAGAAGTCCTTCTCGGAGGCGTCGTAGGGCTCCTTGCAATGCTCGCAGAGCACCCGGGCCAGCCGCTGGGTCAGGACGCTCCCGACTGCCGAGGTGACGAGGAAGGGCTCGATGCCCATCTCGGTGAGCCGCAGCGGCGTGGCCGAAGCCGTGTTGGTGTGGAGCGTCGAGAGCACGAGGTGGCCGCTCAGCGCCGCCTCCATAGCGATCGTCGCCGTGTCGGTGTCCCGGATCTCCCCGATGAGCACGATGTCGGGGTCGGCCCGAAGGATCGATTTGAGGGCGGTGGAGAAGGCCAGGCCCGCCTTGCGGTTGATCTGGACCTGGGTGATCCCGTCGATCTGGTACTCGACCGGGTCCTCCACCGTCACCACCGACTTCTGCGGAGAGGTGACCTCCTTCAAGGTGGCGTACAGAGTGGTCGTCTTGCCGGCACCGGTGGGCCCGGTGACCAGGATCACCCCGTAGGGGTGGTGGTAGGACTGGGCGTAGCGTTCGAGAGTGTCGGGGACGAACCCGAGCTGGGGCAGGCTCCGGATGCTGGCCGACTTGTCGAGCAGGCGCATCACGACGGTCTCGCCGTAGATGGATGGGAGCGTGGCCAGCCGGAGGTCGATCTGGCGGTCGCTCACCTGCAGGGAGACCCGGCCCTCCTGAGGGACGCGGTGCTCGGTGATGTCCATCTCGCCGAGCACCTTCAGCCGGCTCACCACCGCGTTCTGGATCGACGCCGAGGCCGAGGTTGCATCGTGCATCACGCCGTCGATCCGGAATCGGATCCGGAGGCGCTTCGGGGTGGGCTCGATGTGGATGTCCGACGCCCGCTCGTTGAGGGCCTGGAGGATGAGGAGGTTGACGTAGCGGACGATCGGGGCGTCCTCCACCACCGCATGCAGGCTCTCCAGTTCGAAGCCGGCGTCGGGGGCCTGGCTGATCGCCGCGTCCTCGGCGACGTCGGCCACGTTGATGTCGCTGTCCTGGAAGAAGCGCAGGTGTGCGGCGATCTGGGACCGGGTGGCGACGACGGGGGTGAAGTTCCGACCCATGATCGTCCGCAGGTCGTCCATGGCGAACACGTCGGTCGGGTTGGCCAGCGCGACGACCGGTACCCCGTTCTCGACCGCGATCGGGAGCACCATGTGGTGGCGGGCGACCGCCTCGGGAATCAGGCTTACAGCGCTGGGCTCGACGGTGATCTTGTCCAGGTCGACGAACTCCAGCCCGACCTCCTGGGCCATCGCCCATACGAGGTCGTCCTCGGACGCCAGCTGCTGGTTGTACAGGTAGCGGGCCAGGGACTCGCCGGTCTGCTGGTGTGCCTGCAGGGCGACGGCGATGTCTTCGGGTGACACCCGGCCGGACTCGACGAGGACCCGGGCCAGCGGCGGACCGTAGAACACCGGGGCCGGAGCCTCGGGGGAGTCGATCAGCCCATAGCCGTCGGGGACCGGAGGTGGAACGGCAGCCCCGTCGCCAACGGTCGAGAACTCCGGCGGCGGCGGCGGGATGGTCCCGGACGTCGAGTCCTCGGTTCCCTCGCCGTCGCCCGATCCCGATCCGGCCGGGGCGGCGATCGACAGGCCCTCGGCGGAGGGTGCCGCGTCGAACTGGTCGCCGTCGGCCACCGCGTCGGGGAGCGGGGCGACGTAGTGCGACCCGGTGTCGGGGGGGCTCAGGATCTCGCGCAGCGACTCTTCTAGCGATCCCGCCTGGGAGCCGTTGCCGTTGGTGCCGTTGTCGGCGTCGGCCGACTCCGGCGCGAACTCGGCGATGCCGTGACCGTTGCTTCTGTCGGCCTCGGCGGGAAGGCTCTCTTGGGGACCGGCGGCCTGATCGCCGCCGATGACCGGGAAGTCGGCGAACTGACCGGGGGGCCCGGGCAGGTCGGATTCTGGCTCGGCGAAGGCCGTCCCGGCTCCCGAGGGGCCAGGTTCCCCGTCGGCGCCGGCGACGTTCACCACGCCCACTTCGTTGGGTTCGACGGGATTCGCCGGCGGGTCCTCCACCGCCACCGACGAGGACAGAGGCTCGGGCTGGCCTGCCGCGGCGCTCTGGGCCCCCTGGGAGTCGGAGGCGTCGCCGGCGACCACGAGCTCGTCCTCGTCCGGCTCGCCGGGGGTGTACAGCTGCCGGATCGCCCGTGTGACCTGTTCGGGCCGAGCGACCACGGCGACGAACTCCCGGCCGACGCTGACCCGCAACGCGTCCATCGCGAAGAGGTCGCCGGGGTCGGCCACTGCGATCACCGGTGTCCCGAGCCGCCGTCCGATCGGCACCGCATGGTGGCGCCGGGCGATGGCCTCGGGAAGCAGGGACGCGGCACCAGGGGCAAGCGCCGACTGCGTCAGGTCGACGAAGCGAAGTCCGTGCTGTTCGGCGCGTCGACGGGCGCTCTGTTCAGCGTCGTCGGCCATTCGTTTCCCCCTTGTCTGTCCCGTGGGACCAGGGCGCCTTTGCCCGCAGAGGCGGGAGCGCCGGGCCCTCGAAACAGGACATCGACGGCGCCCAGACTACCCGCTTGCAGGTCCAATGGGTAGCGGAGATTCTTCTCGGGCTCCCGGGCCCCATCTCGGTCGCAGTAGAGTCCCCGCCGATGGGGTCGGCGACCGCGGCGCGGGTCCTGACGGTGGCCCTGAGCGGCCTATTCGGCCTGTTCATCGGCTCTTTCCTGAACGTCGTCATCTACCGGGTGCCCCGGGGCCTGTCCATCGTCCGTCCGCCCTCGCATTGCCCCTCCTGTCAGACCGAGCTGGCCCCCTACGACAACATTCCCCTGCTCAGCTGGGTCGTCCTCAAGGGGAGGTGCCGGACCTGCGGCGCCTCGATCTCACCCCGCTACCCGACGGCCGAGCTGATCACGGCCCTCGTCTTCGCCGGGATCGCCCTGGCGCTCCCGGGCCCCACCGCCCTCCCGTCGCTCCTCGTGGTCGCCGGCGCCACGATCGCCGCCGTGGCCATCGACCTCGACGGTGTGGCCATCCCCTGGTCGGTGGTCTACGCCGGGGGCGTGGGCGCGCTGTCGCTCGCCGCGGTGTCGGCCGGCCTGGGTGAGCCCGGGCGAATCGGCTGGGCTGCCCTCGGCGGGGGTCTCGCCGGGATCTTCTCGGCCCTGGCCGTCCGGGTAAGCGAACTCGGCCGGTCGCCGGCCACCCCTCCGGACTCGACGGTGCACCCGCCGAGGGCCCCCTTCGTCCGGGTGGCCCTGGTGGTGGCCTCGCTCGGGTGGAGCGCGGGCTGGTTGTGGCCGGTGGGGGGGCCGGTGCTCGCCGGCTGGGCCTTGGTGGCGATCGGGGCGGCCGCGCTCAGCGGGGCCAATCGGCGGGCCCGGACCCCCGGCCTGGTCCTGCTGGCGGTGGGCGGGCTCGGACTGGTGCTCGCCGGCGCCGCGCTCGGAGGTCCCTGAGCACCGGCGACGGACCCGCCGAGCCGGGACCAGCGCCGCCCCGGCCGGGTCCCTCCTACCAGCGACTCCCGGTGGCCACCAGCCCCCGCCGCTCGAGCATGACCCGCAGGTCATGGGGGTTGGAGGAGTTGGTGAGCGCCTCCTGCAAGGTGATCGTGTCCTCCTGGAGAAGTTGGGCCAGGCTCTGGTCGAAGGTCTGCATCCCGTAGTACTCGCCCTCGGCGACGATGCCCTCGATATCGCCGGTGGTCTCGGGGTCGATGATGCACTGCCGGATCCGCCCGTTGGCCACCATGATCTCCATCGCCGGCACCCGGCCGTTCCCGTCGGCCCTGCGGACGAGGCGCTGGGCGATCGTGCCCCGGAGCGACCCGGCGAGGGAGATCCGGGTCTGGGACTGCTGGTACGGGGGGAAGAAGTCGACGATCCGGTTGACCGTTTCCGTGACGTTGATCGTATGGAGGGTCGTCAGGACGAGATGGCCGGTCTCGGCGGCCGTCAGCGCGGCCTGCGCAGTCTCCGGGTCGCGCATCTCGCCGACCAGGATGACGTCGGGGTCCTGGCGGAGCACCACCCGCATGGCGCTCCCGAACGAGTCGGTGTCGAAGCCGACCTCCCGCTGGTCGACGGCGGCCAGATTGTCCCGGTGGAGGTACTCGATCGGGTCCTCGATGGTCACGATATGGCAGGGTCGGGTCTTGTTGATGTGGTCGATCATCGTGGCCAGCGTCGTCGTCTTGCCCGAGCCCGTGGGCCCGGTCACCAGCACCAGCCCCCGCTGCTCGTCGGCCAGTTCGCAGATGACCCCCGGCAGCCCGAGCTCCTCGGGCGAGCCCGGGTTCGGCCGCACCCGGCGCAGCACCAGGGCGACCGAACTGCGCTGGTAGAAGGCGTTGACCCGGAAGCGCCCCACCCCGGGGACGGAGTAGGCGAAGTCCGCCTCATGGTGCTTCTCGAAGATCTCGCCGATCTGGGGCGGCATGATCGACTCCACCAGGAGGTGAGTGTCCTCGGGGCTGAACCGGCCCTCCTCGGTCATGGTCCGCAGCTCGCCGTCGATCCGGATCCGCGGGGAGGCGCCGGCCTTGATGTGAAGGTCGGAACCCTCCCACTGCGCGAGCAGTGCGAGGATACGGTCGAGGTCCCCCTGGTCCACGGCACTAGCTTATGCTCAGATCGGCCGCCGACGGGCGGCTGGGCCGCCGGCGACCCGGGGGGGCGAGCGTATTCGCCGCTGCATCGGCGTTCGGGCCATGGAAGGAGATGGGTGGCGGGGACCGGGTTCGAGCCCGAAGGCGCCGAAGCCCACGAACCCCCGGTGACGCCATCCGCCCCGCCCGCACCAGTCCCGGCACCCGACTCGGGGGCGTCGCCCACGGCGCCCGGCGACTCCGGTCCCGTCCCCTCGATGCCCCCGGACCCGCCTGCTCCGGCTGGACCCCTGCCGCCCCAGACCCCCGCGACCGCACCCGAGACGCCCCCCGGGGACCACCAGCGAGGAGCCGGGGCGCCACGGGCGGGGACCGCCCTGCGGTTCGATGGGACCTTCCTCCTCACCTCGGGACCCGACGGCCCGACGGCGGTGCCCGGCTTGACGCTCCAGCTCGACGACGCGGGGGTGGCACTCTCGAAGTCCGACGGTGCCCCGGTCTGGGCCTGCGGTTGGGACGAGATCTCCGAGCTGGCCGCGCCCGAACGGTCCAAGCTGCCCGACGGAGGCCATGGGGTGCTCGTCGTGATCACCGCCACGGACGGTCGGTCGCACCGGTTCGTCGTCCCGGCCACCCGCCCCGCCACCGTCGAGGCGGCCGTCGACTCGCTGGCCCGGCGCCGAAAGGTCTGGCCCGAACGTCCCCAGCGCTCACAACCGGCGGTCGTGGTCGCCGCCGTCTTGGTCGTCCTGGCCGGGGCGCTCGCCGTGCTCCTGCTCCAAGCGGGCCACGTCATCCAACTCTGAGCGATCGTCCACCTCTGAGCGCGGCCGGGGCCGCGGCGGGGCGACTACCCGTACGAGGCGCTTCGGAGCTCTTCGACCGAGAGCTCCGCCGTCGCTTCGCCCCCGCACTGCTTGCAGTGGTTGACGTGGCGCCACGAGCGGAGCAGGCGCGTGCCCTCGGGATTGAGGAGCACGACGAAGGACTCCGAGAGCGGGTCGAGCTCCAGGCCGAAGTACGGACGCCAGGCCGTCGACGCGTTGCGGGCGTCGAGGTCGAGTCCCTTCAGGATGCGCCGGAAGCGCATGCGCTCGGTGTCGAACAGCCACGTGCTGTGGCAGGACTCGAGCACGAGGGGCGCCTCGGTGGGAGGGAAGGACTCCACGGTGTGATCTTGCCCCACCGTCGCTCGGAATCAAACCTCGGGATCATTGCGGTTCGATGACGGTCCGATATCTCCAGCTCAGGTGGGGCGATCCCGGCGCCGGCCGACGCGCAGACCCGATCAGAGCGGCCCCACATCGTGCTTCCGGCCGGCCAGGGACTCCCGTTTCGACGAGAGCGCAGCCAGGGCCCGTGCGAGGGTCGTGCGGGTCGCCGCGGGATCGATCACCCCGTCGACGAAGCCCCGCTCCGAGGCCGGCCAGGGTGTCAGGTACCGGTCGGTGTACTCGTCCTCCAATCGGGCCCGGTCCTCCGGCGCCGACCGGCGGTGCAGGATCTGGACGGCCCCCGGCGCCCCCATGACGGCGACCTCGGCCCCGGGCCACGCCAGGCAGAGGTCGTTGCCCAGCCCCTTGGAGTCCATCACGATGTAGGCGCCGCCGAACGCCTTGCGGAGAATGAAACAGATCCGGGGGACGGTCGCCTCGGCGTAGGCGAAAGCCAGTTCGGCCCCGTGACGGATCATGCCCCGCCACTCGAGGTCCTTGCCCGGGAGGAACCCTGGCGTGTCGACGAGGGTCACGATGGGCAGGTTGAAGGCGTCGCAGAAGCGGACGAAGCGGGCCGCCTTCTGCGACGCGACGATGTCGAGTGTCCCGGCCAGCGAGCGGGGCTGGTTGGCCACGATCCCCACCGAGCGTCCCGCCACCCGACCGAGCGCGGTGACCATCTGGGGCGCCCACCGGGCCCAGAGCTCGCAGAGCACCTCGTCGTCGACCACCGTCCTGGCAACGTCGCGCACGTCGTACGACGCGCTCCCCCGGGCCGGCACGACCGACCGGAGTTCGGGAACGGCGCGGTCGACCGGATCCACGGTGGGGACGAAGGGCCCCTCCTCGTCGGTGTGCGACGGCAGGAATCCCAGCAGCTCGGCGACCCCCGCTCGGGGGTCCTCGGCCTGAAGGGTGCACAAGCCACTCGCGGCAGCGTGGACGCCCACACCCCCCAGCGTCTCGAGCCCCACCCGCACACCGGTGAACTCGGCCACCATCGAGGGACCAGACACGAAGGCGACCGCCGAAGCTGACATCACCACCAGGTCGGCCAGCCCCAGGAGGAGTGCCGGCCCCGAGATGACCGGCCCGGTCACCGCCGCGACCACGGGGACCACCCCCGAACAGGCGGCGACGGCCGCGGCGGCACCCCCCCATCCGTGGAGGGCGTCGACCCCCTCGGAGACGTCGGCGCCGCTGGAGGCCAACTCCAGGACCAAGGGGGTCCGCAGCTGCACGGCCAACCGAGCGGCCTGCGCCAGGCTTTCGCCGTCCCTTCTGGCGAGCGCGCCCCGGCGACGGTCCGACGCCGTCCGGGCGACGACGACGACCCGGCCGTCGAACCTGTGCAGGACGACCTGCACGGTGCCGTCGACACCGGCCCGCACGCCCAGGGGAACCGACGGGACCGTCGCCATCGACCGGATCCTACGGGTCACAAGAAAATGCTCGCCTCCACCCGTCGGGACGCACTAGAGTTCATGACGCCTCCGCTGTGGCGGGACGAGAGCTGCATAGTGGGTTGCGCAGGTGATGGGGCCGGCAGGTCCCATCCACCGGCCGCTCGGTCCCGAGGGGAGGGGGGAGACCGGATGGGCACACGGATCGTCGGATTGGACATCGGCACGAGCGCGATCCGCGCCGTCGAGCTTACCGTCGCCGACGGCGACCGCCCCATCCTCGAGGCATTCGGGCAGGTCGGACTCCGCCCGGGCACCGTCGTCGACGGAGAGGTCCGCGACCGTGTGCGTGTCGTCGAGGCCCTGCACCGCCTGTGGCACGAGGGCGGGTTCAGCGAGAAGCGGGTGAACCTGGGCGTGGCCGGCCTCCGGGCGATCACCCGTGAGGTCGACATGCCGCCCCTCCCGCCCGAGGAGCTCGACAACGCGGTCAGGTTCCAGGCGGACCAGGTCATCCCCTTCCCGCTCGAGCGGACGTCGATCTCGGCCAAGGTGATCGCCCAGTACACCGACGCCGAAGGGGCGGCACAGATCCGGGTGCTCGTGGCGGCGGCGCACCGCGACATGATCGACGGCGTCGTCGACGCGGTGCAGGCGGCCGGCCTCCAGCCGGTCGGCATCGATCTCGACACGGCAGCGCTCGCCCGGGCACTCTACGACCCGAGCTTCACGGGTGGGCCCGAGGCCATCGTCTCGGTGGGCGCCGGTCTTACCATGGTGGTCGTGCACCAGGGCGGCCTGCTCCAGTTCGTCCGCACCATCGACCTCGGTGGCGACAACGTCACCAAGGGCATCGCCAGTGCCCTCGACCTGCCGCTGCTCGACGCCGAGGCGGTCAAGCGCAAGCTGGGCGAACCCGGGCTCCACGACACGCGGGCCGAGTCGGCCGCCGCCGGGGCCGTGGAAGAGCTGGTCGGCGAGGTCCACAACTCGATCCGCTTCTTCTCGTCGCTGCCCGGCCGTCTCGTCCCCGCCCGGGTCCTGGTCACAGGGGGCGGGGCCCGCACCGCCGGCTTCCTTCCCAAGCTGCAGCAGGGCCTCGAGCCTCCCGTCCTGCCGGCGTCCCCCCTCTCCCTCGTCGACACGAGCCGCCTGCCGATCAGTGAGGAGGAGGCGGCCTCGATCAACCCCACGCTGGCCGTTCCCGTCGGACTCGCCCTCCCCGACCCGGCCGGAAAACCGTTCAACCTCTTGCCGGCCGAGGTGAGCGCCAAGTTCGCAGAGAAGCGGGTCCGCAGCTACCTCCTGGTTGCCGGCGCCGCGGTCCTCGTCATCCTCATCGGCCTCACGGTGTGGCGGGTGCTCGCCGTCAACCACGCCCAGAGTCAGGTGGCCAGTCTCAACCAACAGTTGAACACGATCAACAACGTCGAGATCCCCAAATACGACAAGGCGGTCGCCCTGAAGGCTTCGGTGACCGCCCAACAGGCAGCACTCAAGCCCCTCGTTGCGAACGAGGTCGACTGGCTCGTCGTCCTGGATCAGGTGGCCACCTATCAGCCCACAACCTCGACACTGTCGTCGCTCACACTCACGGGAACACCCACGACGGCGGCGGCGGCACCAGGGACCGCAGCTAGCCCGTCGGCTGGAGTGAACCTGGCCACCGCCACTGCCAGCATCACGACGCTCTCAGTCCCGGACGTCACCGCATGGGGCACTTCGATGAACCAGTCTCCCGCCTTTGCCAATGTGGTCGCGACGGGGAACCTGGCCCCGTCAACGTCGGGCACGGTGTCGTTCAACGGGTCCTGGAACATCGATGAACAAGCAGTCAGCACGCGGTCCGCTCTCTTCAGTAAGCCGGTGCCATGAGCGACGGCGCGAAGACCCTCGACGTTCTCAAGAATAGGACCGTTCTCATCGGTCTTGCTGTCGCCCTTCTCGTCGTGGTGATTTGGCTGGTTGCCTTCTTTCTCCCCCAAGGGAGCAAGCTGTCGAAGCTGAACACCCAGGAAGCTACTCTTCAGACCAAGGTGACGGCGGGCAACGCCAAGGTGGCGGCGCTCAAGCGACAGGCACTCAACACGCCGGCGCTCGAGGCATTGTCGAAGCAGCTGTCCGGGTACGTGCCCAGCACGCCGGACATCTTCAACTACATCACCGCTCTCCAGAACACGGCCACCGCGGCGGGCGTCACCGTGACCACCCTCTCCCCAAATCAGCCCGTCCCCGGCACTGGCCAGACATTCGCCACGATTGCGGTCGCGATGAACGTGTCCGGCACCTACGACGAGATTCTGGCCTTTATAAAGGGCCTCTATGCGCTGCCTCGCCTCACCTCCATCAACGCGATCGCCATAAGTGGCGGTGGACCAACATCGAATCGTTCGACTGCACTCAATGGAGACTTCACCCTGACCGCGTACACCTCTGCCAAGCCAGTAACGGCCCCCGGCTAGAGGACTGAGGTGGGAGCAAGGATGTCACGACGGATCAACGGTCACCGATCTGGGAGCAACCAGCCGATGAAGCGCCGCCTCGCCCTCGGTCGTCCGATGGTGACACTCGGGTCGCTGGCGATCGCCGGGCTCATTGCGACTGGGTGCGGTCAGGCGGGAGGTTCAGCCGCTCCGCAGCGGGGGACCCGTGGACACCTGGCCGCTGCCACGACGGCGGGCACCACGACGACGACGACCGCTGCCACGACGACGACCACAACCAAAGCACTCGCCAATTGTGGTGCGACGCGTGACCCGTTCGATCCTACAAACGCGCCGCCTCCGGCCGGGTCTCCTGCGCTTTGCTAACCGGCACTGGGCGCGCGCAGTAGAGCGCCAGTCCCACCGCCAGCACCGTGGGCCCCCACCACACCCAAGGGCGGAAGAAGTGCTCCGTCCACAGTGTGATGAACAATGCCGCGCCGAAGGTCACGGCCAGTCGACCAGGCGAGTTCAATCCGGCAGAGAGGACGACGAGGGCGAGGAAGGGCCACGCGTAGTACGGGGTCATCACAGGCTCAAGCACACACCAAACACCCAGTACGAGGGCGCAAAGCCAGAGCGTGACGTTCTCGCTGGGGCGTCGGCTCCAGACCCAGAGTCCTACGAGGACTGCTACGGCGAGCGCCGCCAGGCGTCCGAGACCTGGGGCGACGATGTTGCCTCCCGTCATGAGGGTGCCCGAAAGGAATTCGTGCAGAGTGCCCACATGCACGTAGGCCACGCCGGTGCTCGGTCGGAAGCGGCCGATCACCGGGGCCAGGAAGAGCAGGGGGGTTGGGTGGTTCACGCTCGGAAATGTCGGTTGTTTGACGAGGGCGTAGGTCGTTTCGTTCCATGACCCGATGATTGGGATCGCCAGGAGTACCGCCGAGGGCAGGACCGCTTGGACAACCCAGCGGATCCGGCGCCGAGCATCGGGGTAGATGGCCAACACAATTGGGAAGAAGAGAACGACCAGCGGCTGGAAGAGGAGAGCCGCTGCAAAGAGCCAGCCACCCTTCACCCACTGTTTCTTCCATGCTGCGATGAGACCGTACACGGCGAATCCAATTGCGATGGCGTCCTCGGGGTGACCCCAGATGACCAGGACGGGCCAGAGGAGAATCATCTGGCACCAACAAAGGACAATCCGGACCCTGTGCGTCACACCGAGATGTTCCGCGAGTGCGTCGAACGCAAAGAGTGGAAGAAGGCCGATCAGTATCGAAACCGGTCCCAGAATCGGCCACGCGGATGGGTGGGCCATCGCCCTGGGGTACGATTCCGACAGCCCGAGGTGATCCGTGAGGATCGCAAGCGGCGCAAGAACGAGGAGAACTCCGGGAAAGGTGATGAATCCGGTTCCCCTCGTGTAGATGTCGCCGACGTCACCCCAACCGATGTAGTGCGCGGCCCGGTAGGTACCCCAGATGTCGGCTGGTTGCACCCACCCTGTCTTGTGGTGAACGACGGGATTCCACAGGAACGAGTAGGCGAGCCAGCTGATCACCAGCACCGCAGAGGTGATCAGGGGCCATCTTCTATTCCTGAGCCGGCTTCCCGTGATCATGGCGGCCGACGCTACCTCGGCACGCGCCCACGGCACGGGTACGCCCCCATGAAGCTCGACCTGCTGGTCGTCACGCCGAGCGGGCAGAGTTGGCCTGAACGCTCGCTTGCGCGGATCCAGTGATGCTCGCTGGAGACACGTCCAGGGACGGTACCCGGCGATTCGAGGCACCTGGCTTCGTCCCGGCACCAAATGTCAACCCACCGGTGGGTATGCCGACGCATCAATATCTTCCCCTCAACGCGAAGGGAGGCCCCGGTCTCCCGGGGCCTCCCTTCCTGATCCTTCGGCTCACGCAGAACCGAAGTTCGTTACTCCGATGCTGATTCGATCAGCTGGACGGGTACGAGGCGCTCCAGGTGTGGATCGTGCCACCAGCAGTCGTCCCAGCGGTGCAGTTCGCCGCAACCGGGCTCGAGTTGTACGAGATCCCGTTGGACAAGGTGACCTGTCCCGCCGCACCATTCGTCCAGCCGGTGGCGGTGTTGAACTGGGCGGACGTCAGTCCAGCCGGCTCTTCGTTGTCCTCGGCGTACCAGCAGGTGCCGTTACCGGACTGCCCGGCGAGGACCAGGACCTGGCCATCGGCGCTGACAGCCACGCTGACCTGGTGGGCAACGGACGTGTTCACCGCTCCGGCGACGAAGTTCAGCTCAGGCTCCGAAGACCCGATCGTCTGGGCCAGGGTAGTGGCATTGGCCCCGTAGGTCCCGACGTTCGTGTAGATGGCCTTCGCCGAGGTGATGGCGTTCGTGAGGTCAGACTGCACCGCACGGTTCTGCGCGCCGCCCTTCACCCCGAGGAAGGTCGGGATAGCGATGGCGAGCAGAATTGCCATGATCAGCAGCACGACCATGAGCTCGATGAGGGTGAAGCCGCCTTCGGCCCCCTCCTCGGCACCCTCCGCCCGTCGGGCGGAGATTGAGCGTGCCATGCGCAAGAGCGCGGCACTACGTGTGGTTTCCATGGTTAGGAATCCCCCTCTCGGATCAGCATCCGTATCTCGTCAATGAATACGAGTCATCCGACCCGTATGGCGAGCATACTCCCGGGTCGGAGGGTTGTCTCGGAAAAATCTCCACGTCCGGCGCGATCCACCCATTTGACACTTAGCCGCAACTGTCTTGCCACCTGCAGATTCCTCGAGCTGGGTTCTCGATTTTGGTCGGATCGTCAACTACGCTCGGTCCGCGTCCTCCACCTGTTCGTGCGCCGGTTGCTCACAGCGTCGGCAAAAGTGCAGTGTCGGAGGCACCGGGGGGACCGGGGGGACCGGGAGGAATTTAGATGACCACGCAGCATCCACAGGGCTCGCACGGTGAGGACGACACAGCTGACCTCGTTCGCTCAGTCGCGCTCTCGTCCGCCCGACTGTGGGAGGAGATCCTCGAAAGGCTGGCCAGGGTCGAGCAGACCCAGCTGGAGCTCAACGAAGCAATCTCGCAATTGAAATTTGCGCTGCCCGCCGGGACCTCGGTCCCGGCCCTCGCCGCCCCCCCGGCCGAGCTCGGCGCCGCCCCTCCTCCGCCTCCCCCGCCCGGATTTGCGGCCGAGGGACCCCCGCCGCCTCCGCCACCGCCACCGCCAAGCACCGAAGCGGTCGCCGCACTCACCGGGACCGAGACCTTTCCGCCGCCGCCCCCCTCTGGGGTCCGCTCGCCGGCCTTGACGACGGAAGACCACGGAGCCGACGATGTCCCCGAGCCCCTATTCTACGTCCCACCCTTGATGGAGGCCGAGGAGTCAAGCGAATCGATCACGCCCCCACCGGGTGCAGCGCCCCCGCCGCCGGCCGAGTCGACCATTCTGCTGCCGCCGCCACCGCCTCCCCCGCCGGTAAGCATGCCGATGGTCGTGCCGCAGCCGGTGCTGCCACCGGTCTTTCGCGGATGTTGGCAGGGGACGGTCGAAAGCGTCGATTCGATCGAGCGCGCGCCCGGCGGGCATAAGCTGGGATACTGGACGCCCAAGACTTATCGGCTCTGCTACAAGCGCGTTGGCGATGGACCGTATCAACTGACCTTCGGCGAGACCGGCGTGGTGGCGAGTGAGAAAATCAAATACTCAAAGGGGCGCGTCGAAATTGAGCAGACCGATGGGCGCAGCTTCGCGAGGATGCGTGCGTTTTTGCATTTCGACGAATACCGCGAGGGTGCGAACTTCAGCCGCTCAACTTTCGCCGTCGACGAAGCGACGATGCGCGTCCTGCAACGCAACGGATGCGAGGTCGTCGTTCCGGCTGGGCAGGGCTGCTGCGGCGCGATCGCAGTACACGCCGGCGAGATGGACTTTGGTCGCGAGCTGGCCAAGCGTAACATCCTCGCGTTCGAAGAGTCAGGTGCGGACGTCTATGTCGTCAATGCCGCCGGCTGTGGTTCGGCGCTCAAGGAATACGGCATCCTGCTCGCGGCCGATCCCGAATGGGCGGAGCGCGCAGAACGCTTCTCCTCACGCGTACGCGACGTGACGGAGCTGCTCGACGCACTGGGCCCGGCTCCGGATCTCGGCGCGCTCAA
>Ga0209040_10002090_pt1 | contig 15781 bp, 17 predicted proteins | sample BogFormECP12_OM3_FD_188240 | JGI IMG/M metagenome (GOLD analysis project Ga0209040, IMG submission 188240) | Bog forest soil microbial communities from Calvert Island, British Columbia, Canada - ECP12_OM3 (SPAdes) (version 2) | ecosystem: Environmental > Aquatic > Freshwater > Wetlands > Bog ...
GGGGGGTCCCCCCGCTTGCGGGGGAGAGTGACGCACATGACCTTTGACCTGACGCCGACGGCGGCCCAACAGGACCTGGCGCGGCGCACCCACGAGTTCGCCGAGTCGGTCGTTCGTCCTGTCGCCCTTGACTATGACCAGCGCCAGGAGTTCCCCTGGCCGGTGCTGGAGGAAGCCGCGCAACGCGGCTTCTACAGCCCGCTGTTCTACCGCGACCTTATCGGCGATCCGACCGGTCTTTCGTTGCCGATGTTCATGGAGGAGCTGTTCTGGGGTTGCGCTAGAATCGGTTTGGCGATCGTCATGCCGGCGCTGGCGCTTTCGGCCATCGGGCAAGCTGCCTCTCCGGAGCAGATGCTGGAGTGGGCGCCGGAGTGTTCTGGAGTGGGCGCCGGAGTGTTTCGGAACCCCGGGCGACCTCAAGCTCGCGGCGCTGGCGATCTCGGAGCCGGAGGGTGGCAGCGACGTACGGAATCTGCGGACCCTCGCGCGGCGCGACGGCGGCGACTGGGTGATCGACGGTCACAAGATGTGGATCGGCAACGGAGGTATCGCCGACGTGCATGTGGTCAACGCGGTCGTCGACGAAGAGCTCGGTCACCGCGGCCAGGCGTTCTTCATCGTCCCGGGCGGCACACCCGGCCCAGCTCGATTTGGAAGCCGGCGCCCGGGTGACGCTGGATCTCGACCCGGCTTTCGAACACGGCGTGCTGTGCGACCAGGGCGCCGTCGCCATGGACGGCGCCGCGCTGGCCGTCGGCGACCTCGGCTATCACGGCCCGGGCAGCTCCGCACTGGTGCTACAGAACGACGGCGATCAGCCCGGTCGCGTTTTGCTGCTGGGCGGCACACCGTTCACCGAGCAGCTGGTGATGTGGTGGAACTTCGTCGGACGAAGCCACGACGAGATCGCCGAGTACCGACGGCAGTGGGAAGAGGCCGACGAACGCTTCGGCGCCGTGTAGGGCTACCAGGGGACTTCGGCAAGGCTGCCCGCACCCGCACTGCCCACCACCCGGCTGCGGCCACGCCCCTCCGCCGCCGATAGACCGGATAGCTAAGGAACGCAGATGACCACAGACAAGACCGGCGCCCAGACCACCGTTAGCGCCGCAAACGGGAAGTACACCATCGCCGTCGACGGCGAGACCGTCGGGCTCGCCGCCGTCGCTGACCACCACAACCAGCGGGTTTTCTACCACACCGAGGTCGATGAACGGTTCGGCGGACGCGGCTTGGCGAACATCCTGGTGGGGGAAGCTCTCGAGGCGACCCGTGCGGACGGCAAACGCGTCGTCGCCCTCTGCCCGATGGTTGCCGCGTTCGTCAAAAAGCACCCGGAGTTCAGCGACATCACTGACCCGGTCACTCCGGAGATCCTGCGGTGGGCGGATACCCTCTAGGCGCAATACCCGTCGCCGCCTTATCGGCATAATCAGTTGCGTGCCACAAACACACACGGCGAAAGCGCTCGCCAACCCAGATCAGCCGCACCGCGCCCTTTTGCACGAGTTGGAGCGCTACATCGAGGCCCACAATCCCGACGTGACCGACGTCAACGTGGTCAGCGCGACGGACACCGGTCAAGCCGACAAGAGCCATAAGCCGGTCCGACACTGGTACCACGTCATGTACGAAGCCTGAGAGGCCGCCACCTAGAGACCGCTGCGGGTGCCGATCACCTGGACGGTGACCGCCAGAATCACCGTGCCGAACAGGTACGAGACCATCGCTTGCTGCAACGCCGAGAGCCTAATTGCGCGATTCTTCAAGGTCGTGTTAGTCACTCCGTAGGTCACGGCGATGGTGAACGCCAGATAGGCGAAGTCGGCAAGGGCGGGCTTGTCGTCTTGATTGAAGTCAATCCCGCCCACCGGTTCGGTGTAGTACTGCACCGCGTAGCGCCGGTGTGTCAAACCCGCCACCACAAGCTTCCGTAGTGCGAGATGCTTGACCGATGGAGCATTACCGCCGCGATGACCTGGTCTTCGATGTCCGTGATGCCGGACCGCCTGACGGATCTGTTGTGGTGTTGCTGCACGGCTTCCCGCAACGCAACGACAGCTGGAACGCGGTCATCGACCGGCTCGCCGCCGAGGGCTATCGGTGCCTGGCGCCCAATCAGCGGGGGTATTCACCGGGCGCCCGGCCATTCCGCCGCCGCGACTACCGCATGTCGGAACTCGTCGCCGACGTCGGCGCACTGATCGACGCCAGCGGTGCGCGGCAGGTGCACCTTGTCGGGCACGACTGGGGCGCTGCAGTCGCGTGGGCCGCCGCGGCCGAAATGTCCGACCGGCTGGCAACCGTGTCGCCGATATCAGTGCCGCATCCCGGCGCGTTCATGAAATCGCTCGCGACCAGTCGTCAGGGTCTGGCGTCCTGGTACATGTACGTCTTCCAGTTGCCACGGATACCGGAATGGCTGTTGACGAGCCGCAACGGCGCTTTCGCCTCCGAATTCCTGCGGCGGAGCGGGCAGACTCCAGCCGCTGTCGAGCGCGACGTACAGGCGATGAGTGAGCCTGGCGCCATGACGGCGGCCCTCAACTGGTACCGCGCGATCCCATTGTCCGACCTGCGTAGCAACAACCAAAAGATCTCTGTGCCAACGCTGTACGTGTGGAGCGACCGTGACGTCGCGTTGCTTCCCAAAGCAGCCCATGACACCGCTCGATACGTCAGCGGAGAATACCGGTTCGAGATCCTGCCCGATGTTTCGCACTGGATACCAGAGGAACAACCCGACAAGCTAGCTGATCTCCTGCTCGACTGGTTCGCCGCTCACCAAGTCCTCCGGGAATGAATCGCCGATTCACCGTAACGCCATCGCGTAGACGCTGCCACTCGAGGGAACGGATGCCGATTGGCCCCACCGCACTTTTGGTGGGCGAAGGGGGACTTGAACCCCCACGTCCCGAAGGACACTGGCACCTGAAGCCAGCGCGTCTGCCATTCCGCCACTCGCCCTGAACAATCGGTGGAGCCTACCACTGCAGTGGCCGGCATCCCCAACTACGCTGACGGCGGACGGCGGTGCTCGCCACCGCCGAACCCAACGCTTGACCTGGCTTGATGCGATTCTCAGAATTCTGCAAGTGCCGCTGCGCTGCACAGGCCCGATACCATGCTGAAGTACGACACGCGTGATGCGACACGCCGGAGGATCGTCCGCCGTGCGGCCGCGATAGACCAGGACTGAGGCGGGCGCTTGGACACCAGCAGCCAGAAGGAGCTAGTTCAACGCATCGAGCGCAGACTTGAGGTCACCGTCGGTGATGCTTTCGCCCGGGTGTTCGGCGGATCGATCGTCCCCCAAGAAGTAGAAGCCCTGCTGCGCAGGGAGGCGGTCGACGGAATCCGCCCGCTTCAGGGCGATCGGCTTTTGGCTCCCAACGAATACATCATTACCCTCGGTATGCACGACTACCAGAAAGTGGGCGCCGACCCGGACCTCACTTCGGACGCTTTCGCTAAGCAGTTGGCGGGATACATCGGCGAACAGGGGTGGCAAACATATGGTGACGTGGTCGTCCGGTTCGAGCAGTCGGCGAACCTACATACCGGCCAGTTCCGCGCCCGCGGTGCTGTCAACCCCGATGTCGCGCCCCGCCCGACGGCCAGCGACCTCGCCCCGCCACAATCAGACCATGCGTTCAGCGCAGAACCAGGAGTACCACCGATGACTGAGAATTCGAGCTACCGCGGCGGCCAGGGGCAGGGGCGGCCCGACGACTACTACGACGAACACCACGGGCATCCGCAAGACGACCCGCGCGGTGGTCAGGATCCCCGGGGTGCCTATCCGCCGGAACCGGGCGGCTACCCCGACCAGCCCGGTTATCCGGCCGCGCCACCCGACCAGGGTGGCTACCCGGCGCAAGGCGGCTACCAAGAACAGGGTCGCTACCCCGACCAACGCGGCTACCCGGAGCAAGGCGGGTACCCCGACCAGCGCGGCTACCCCGAGCCAGGGGGATACCCGGAGCAAGGCGGCTACCCCGACCAGCGCGGCTACCCGCAGCACGAACAGCGGCCGGCCGGCGGTTACGGCGGCGGCCAAGGTTATGACGCCGGCTACCGCCAGGGCGGCTATGACCAACCCGGCGGCCAGGGATACGGCGAGTACGCCGACTACGGCCGCGGACCGGCCCGCCACGACGAGGGTGGCTACGGCGCACCCGACCAACGATCGCCCTATCCCGAGCAGGGCGGCGGCTACGAGCAGGGCTACGCCGGTGGCCCTGGGTACGGCCGACAGGACTACGCCCAACAGCCCGACTACGGCCGTTACGGCGAGGCCCCCGGCCAGACCTACGGCGGTGGATACCCCGAGCAGGCCGGGCGCGACTACGACTACGGCCAGTCCGCCGACGCCGGCGGCTATGGACAGGGCGGTTACTCGTCCTCCGGGACCGCGGTCACTTTGCAGCTCGATGACGGCAGTGGACGCACCTACCAGTTGCGCGAAGGCGCCAACATCATCGGCCGCGGCCAGGACGCCCAGTTCCGGCTGCCGGACACCGGTGTGTCGCGCCGCCATCTGGAGATCCGTTGGGACGGCCACGTCGCCTTACTGTCGGACCTCAACTCCACCAATGGCACCACCGTCAACAACGCGCCTGTGCAGGAATGGCAGTTGGCCGACGGCGACGTGATCCGGCTTGGGCACTCTGAGATCGTCGTCCACATCCATTGAGCCGGTAGGTAGCGGAGCTACCCAGCTTCACCCCGCATCGACCGCCGTCCAAGTATCGTGACGTTGCCATATCCGGTCACGCGAAGCGTGCGGCGCCAGGACGGAGGGGACGCCAGATGCAGGGACTAGTGCTGCAGCTGACGCGCGCCGGGTTCTTGATGCTGTTGTGGCTGTTCATCTGGTCGGTGCTGAGAATCCTGCGGACTGACATCTACGCTCCGACGGGCGCGGTGATGGTGCGGCGCGGTTTGACGTTGCGGCGCACACTATTGCCGTCGCGACAGCGCTTAACCGCCGCGCGCTACCTGGTCGTGACCGAGGGGGCGTTGGTCGGTGCTCGTATCACCCTCAGCGGCCAACCGGTGCTGATCGGGCGCGCCGACGACTCCACTCTGGTACTGACCGACGACTACGCCTCGACGCGGCACGCGCGGCTTTCCCAGCGCGGCACGGAATGGTACGTCGAAGATCTAGGATCGACCAACGGCACATACCTTGACAGGGCAAAGGTGACGACCGCGGTACGGGTTCCCATTGGCACGCCGGTTCGTATCGGCAAGACAGTAATTGAGCTGCGCCCGTGACTTTGGTCTTGCGTTATGCGGCCCGGAGCGACGTCGGCTTGGTGCGCTCCAACAACGAAGACTCGGTGTACGCCGGCGCGCGGTTGCTGGCACTGGCCGACGGCATGGGCGGGCACGCCGCCGGAGAAGTCGCTTCCCAGTTGGTAATTGCCGCATTGGCCCACCTCGACGACGACGAACCCGGCGGCGACCTGCTGGCCAAGCTCGACGCGGCGATACGTTCCGGCAACTCCGCCATCGCCGCACAGGTCGAGATGGAACCCGACCTCGAGGGGATGGGCACTACACTCACCGCAATCCTGTTCGCGGGCAACCGTCTTGGGTTGGCGCACATTGGCGATTCGCGCGGCTATCTGCTGCGCGACGGCGAGCTCACCCAGATCACCAAGGACGACACGTTCGTCCAGACCTTGGTTGACGAAGGGCGGATCACCCGGGAAGAGGCACACAGCCACCCGCAGCGATCGTTGATCATGCGGGCGCTCACCGGTCATGAGGTCGAGCCCACCCTGACCATGCGGGAAGTACGCACCGGTGATCGCTACCTGCTGTGCTCGGACGGCCTCTCCGACCCGGTCAGCGACGAAACCATCCTCGACGCCCTGCAGATTCCCGATGTCACCGATAGCGCCGACCGCCTTATCGAATTGGCGCTGCGCGGTGGCGGCCCCGACAACGTCACCGTGGTGGTCGCCGACGTCGTCGACTACGCCTACGGCCCGACCCAACCGATCATCGCGGGCGCGGTATCCGGCGAAGACGACCAACTGACCCTGACCCGCCCCAACACCGCAGCAGGCCGCGCCTCGGCCATCAGTCCGCGCAAGAATGCCGTCAAACGCGTTCTGCCGCAAGTCGATACCTTCACCCCGCCGCGGCGGTCGCGACGGCGGATCGCGATCGGCGCCGCGCTCATCGTCTTGCTGGTGCTCGCAGCGCTGGCCATCGGCCGAACCATCATCCGCAATTACTACTATGTCGCCGAATACGGCGGCGCCGTGTCCATCATGCAAGGCATCCAGGTGTCCATCCTGGGAGTGCCGCTGCACCAGCCCTATTCGCAAGGCTGCCTGAACAGCCGCAACCAGCTGTCGGTGATCCGCTACGGCCAGGCCGGCGGTAACTGCCAACCGATGAAGCTGTCCGACCTGGCCGAGTCGGCTCGTGCGCAGGTGGCCGCCGGGCTTCCGGTAGGCACGCTCGACCAGGCCGATGCACAGCTGCGCAGATTGTCGACCGAGTCGCTGCTGCCGCTCTGCCCGCCCGCGCGCGCCCAGTCGCCACCTGCGTCGACGCCACAACCGACCGCGCCCACCACGACCCAGGCGCCGGAGTCAGGCGCCAGTACCCCGGATCAACCTGCGGCAAGTCCATCGCCGACATCGGCCGCTCCCACTGTCACAGCGCTCGCCCCACCACCACCGCAGCCGGGCACCGACTGCCGGGCGCCGACATGACCACCCAGCCGCAGCCGCCCGTCGCGGTGACACCTCCGCTGCCGAACCGGCGCAATGCCGAACTGCTGCTGCTGTGCTTCGCCGCCGTGATCACCACGGCGGCTTTCGCGATCGTGCAGGCCGACCAGGAACGCGGCTTGAACTGGCAGCTGATCAATTACGCCGTAGGGTTTTTGGCGGTGTTCGCATGCGCCCACCTGGCCATCAGACGCTTTGCGCCGTACGCGGATCCGTTGCTGCTGCCTATAGTGGCGCTGCTCAACGGTCTGGGCCTGGTGATGATTCACCGGCTTGACCTGGACGAGCGTCTCTCGGGGGCCAATGCCCGCGCAAACCCGCAAATTCTGTGGACCCTGGTGGGGGTGGGGGCTTTTGCTTTCGTGGTGATCTGGTTGAAGGACCATCGCCGACTGGCCCGCTACGGCTACATCTGTGGGCTGACCGGACTGGTCATACTCGCGATTCCGGCACTGCTGCCACGGTCATTATCTGAGCAGAACGGCGCGAAGATCTGGATCAAGTTGCCGGGCTTTTCGATTCAGCCGGCTGAATTCTCCAAAATCCTTCTGCTCATTTTCTTTTCAGCGGTGCTGGTAGCCAAACGCGGTCTGTTCACCAGTGCCGGCAAGCATGTCCTGGGCATGGACCTACCGCGGCCGCGTGACCTGGCTCCGCTGCTGGCGGCCTGGGTGGCTTCGGTCGGCGTGATGGTCTTCGAAAAAGACCTGGGGACTTCGCTGCTGCTTTATGCGTCATTCCTAGTGGTCGTTTACCTTGCCACCCAGCGGTTCAGTTGGGTCGTCCTCGGCTTGGCCCTGTTCGCGCTGGGAAGTGTTGCGGCGTACTTCATTTTCGACCATGTTCGGGTTCGCGTTCAGACCTGGCTGGACCCATTCGCCGACCCGGATGGTGCCGGCTATCAGATTGTGCAGTCACTGTTCAGCTTTGCTACCGGCGGAGTGTTCGGCACCGGTCTCGGCAATGGTCAGCCCGGTACCGTGCCGGCCGCGTCGACCGATTTCATCGTCGCCGCGTTCGGCGAAGAACTCGGGCTGGTCGGGTTGGCCGGCCTGTTGATGCTCTACACGATCGTGATCATCCGCGGCATGCGGACCGCGATCGCGGTGCGGGACAGTTTCGGCAAGCTGCTGGCCGCGGGCCTGGCCTCGGCGCTCGCCGTGCAGCTGTTCATCGTCGTCGGCGGGGTGACCAACCTCATTCCGCTGACCGGGCTGACCACGCCCTGGATGTCCTACGGGGGCTCGTCGCTGTTGGCCAACTATGTGCTGCTGGCCATCCTGGTGCGCATCTCGCATTCGGCCCGGCGCCCGTTCCGCACCCGGCCGCGTAATACGTCGCCGATCGCCGGTGCCAGCACCGAGGTGATCGAGCGGGTATGAACACCTCGTTGCGCCGGATCTCGGTGACCGTGATGGCGCTGATCGTGCTGTTGCTGTTCAACGCCACCCTCACTCAGGTGTTCACCGCCGACGGGTTACGGGCCGATCCGCGCAACCAGCGGGTGCTGCTCGACGAGTATTCGCGCCAGCGCGGCCAAATCACCGCGAGCGGCCAGCTACTGGCGTATTCGGTGGCCACCGAGAGCCGCTTCCGATTCCTGCGGGTCTATCCCAACGCCGCGGTCTACGCCCCGGTCACCGGGTTCTATTCGTTGCGCTATTCCAGCACCGGGCTGGAACGGGCCGAGGATCCCCTGCTGAACGGATCCGACCAACGGTTGTTCGGTCGCCGGCTGGCCGACTTCTTCACCGGCCGCGATCCGCGCGGCGGCAACGTCGATACCACCATCAACCCGCGGATCCAGCAAGCCGGTTGGGACGCCATGCAGCAGGGCTGCAACGGACCCTGCCGGGGAGCGGTTGTCGCGCTGGAGCCGTCAACCGGCAAAATCCTGGCGCTGGTGTCTACGCCGTCCTACGACCAAAACCTGCTCGCGTCGCATGACCCCGAACAGCAGTCGCAAACCTGGCAGCAACTTCGCGACGACCCGCATTCGCCGATGACCAACCGCGCCATCTCCGAGACCTATCCACCCGGTTCGACATTCAAGGTGATCACCACCGCGGCCGCGCTGCAGAACGGCGCCACCGAAGACGAACAGCTCACCGCCGCGGCGACGATTCCATTGCCGGGCAGCACCGCCACCCTGGAAAACTACGGCGGCGGCGCCTGCATCAACGCCGAAACCGTCTCGCTGCGTGAGGCGTTCGCCCGGTCGTGTAACACCGCGTTCGTCCAGTTGGGCCTGCTCACCGGCACCGACGCGCTGCGCAGCACCGCCCAGTCGTTCGGCCTCGACGACGTCCCCGACCCCATTCCTCTGCAGGTCGCCGAGTCCACCGCGGGCCCGATCGCGGACGCCGCCGCGTTGGGAATGTCGAGCATCGGCCAAAAGGACGTCGCGGTGACCCCGCTGGAGAATGCGCTGGTTGCCGCTACCATCGCCAATGCCGGCGTAACCATGCAGCCCTACCTGGTCGACAACCTGCAAGGGCCCGACCTGGCTAACATCGGCACCACCGCGCCGCATCAACGGCGCCGTGCAGTCTCCCCACAGGTCGCAGCTAAGCTAACGGAGTTGATGGTCGGCGCCGAGAACGTCACAGAGCAGAAAGGGGCGATCCCCGGCGTGCAGATCGCATCCAAGACGGGCACCGCAGAGCACGGCACCGACCCGCGCCACACGCCACCCCACGCGTGGTATATCGCCTTCGCGCCCGCACAGACCCCGAAGGTGGCGGTTGCGGTGCTGGTGGAGGACGGCGCTGACCGCTTGTCCGCAACCGGCGGTGCGCTCGCCGCACCGATCGGACGGGCCGTGATCGAGGCCGCGCTGCAGGGAGGACCATGAGCCCGCGAGTAGGTGTGACGCTGTCTGGCCGGTACCGGCTGCAGCGCCTCATCGCCACCGGCGGGATGGGCCAAGTGTGGGAGGCGGTGGACAGCCGGCTGGGGCGGCGTGTCGCGGTCAAGGTGCTCAAGAGCGAGTTCTCCTCCGACCCTGAGTTCATCGAGCGGTTTCGGTTCGAGGCACGTACCACGGCGATGCTCAATCATCCCGGGATCGCCAGCGTGCACGACTACGGGGAAACGCAGATGGACGGCGAGGGTCGCACCGCCTACCTGGTGATGGAGTTGGTCAACGGCGAGCCGCTCAACTCGGTGCTCAAGCGCACCGGCCGCCTCTCGCTGCGGCACACGCTGGACATGCTCGAGCAGACCGGGCGTGCGCTGCAAGTCGCGCACGCTGCCGGCCTGGTGCATCGCGACGTCAAGCCCGGCAACATTCTGATCACGCCCACCGGTCAGGTGAAGATCACCGACTTCGGTATCGCCAAGGCCGTCGACGCCGCTCCGGTGACCCAGACCGGCATGGTGATGGGCACCGCCCAGTACATTGCCCCGGAGCAGGCACTCGGCCACGATGCGTCTCCGGCCAGCGATGTCTACTCGCTGGGAGTGGTTGGCTACGAAGCGGTTTCGGGTAAGCGCCCGTTCACTGGTGACGGCGCGTTGACGGTGGCGATGAAGCACATCAAAGAGCCGCCCCCGCCGCTGCCGCCCGACCTGCCGCCCAACGTGCGCGAGCTCATCGAGATAACGCTGGTCAAAAACCCCGGCATGCGTTACCGCAGCGGGGGACCGTTCGCCGACGCCGTAGCCGCCGTCCGCGCCGGCCGCAGGCCGCCTCGACCCAACCAGGGGGCACCCGCCGGCCGGGCCACTCCGGCCGCCATTCCGTCGGGCGCACAGGCGCGGGCCGCCGCCACCGCGACCGGCCGGGCTCCCACCGCCCGTCGCGCCCGGCCGAGCACCGGCGGTCACCGCACGCAGCCGCCACGGCGCACCTTCTCGTCCGGTCAACGGGCGCTGCTGTGGGCCGCCGGGGTCCTGGGCGCGCTCGCGATCATCATCGCGGTCCTCATCGTCGTCAACTCGCACGACAACAACTCTCAGCAGCAACCGTCGGCACCCACCGTGACCGACACGGGGCAGCCGCCCAGCAAGCCGAGTCCATCGCCGGCGCATCCGACAAATTGGACGGATCGAGGGGTGACAGGTAATGCTGGACGGCAATGCAAGCTGCCCACACACAGACGGGCGGCCGCGCTGATCCACTACCGCGCGTTGCCGCCCCGACACGAGACACCAGAATGACGACCCCGCAACACTTGTCCGACCGCTACGAACTGGGCGAAATCCTCGGCTTCGGTGGCATGTCCGAGGTTCATTTGGCCCGGGATGTCCGGTTACACCGCGATGTGGCGGTCAAGGTGTTGCGCGCCGACCTGGCCCGCGATCCCAGCTTTTACCTGCGCTTCCGGCGAGAGGCGCAAAACGCCGCCGCACTGAACCACCCGGCGATCGTCGCGGTCTACGACACCGGCGAGGCCGAAACCGCCGCCGGCCCGCTGCCCTACATCGTGATGGAGTACGTCAACGGCGTCACTCTGCGTGACATCGTCCACACCGAAGGACCACTGCCACCCAAGCGGGCCATCGAGATCATCGCCGACGCGTGTCAGGCGCTGAACTTTTCCCACCAGCACGGCATCATCCACCGCGACGTCAAGCCGGCGAACATCATGATCAGCACCACCAACGCGGTGAAGGTGATGGACTTCGGTATCGCGCGGGCGCTCGCCGACGGCGGGAACAGCGTCACCCAGACCGCGGCGGTGATCGGCACCGCGCAATACCTTTCTCCCGAGCAGGCTCGTGGCGATTCGGTCGACGCCCGCTCCGATGTCTACTCGCTGGGCTGCGTACTCTACGAAATGCTCACCAGCGAACCACCTTTCGTCGGTGACTCACCGGTCGCGGTGGCCTACCAGCATGTCCGCGAGGATCCCGTCCCGCCGTCGCAGCGGCATGAGGGAATCTCCGCCGACCTCGACGCCGTCGTGCTCAAGGCGCTGGCCAAAAATCCCGAGAACCGCTATCAGACCGCCGCGGAGATGCGCGCCGACCTGGTCCGGGTACACAACGGCGAGCCGCCCGAGGCCCCCAAGGTTCTGACCGACGCCGAGCGCTCATCGCTGATGGCGTCGACCCATCCCAGCGACTCGGGCGGGCCGCAGACCGATCCGCTGCCCCGCCAGGAACTCGACTTCACTCGGGAACGCAGCCCCGGTTCGGTGAGCCGCTGGGTCGTCGCGGTCGCGGCGCTGGCGGTGCTGACCGTCATTGTCACCATCCTGATCAACACCTTCGGCGGCGGCACGCGCGACGTGCAGGTGCCCGACGTGCGAGGCCAGGCGTCCGCCGACGCGATCGCCGCGCTGCAAAATCACGGCTTCAAGACGCGCACCCAGCAGAAGCCCGATTCAACCGTCGAGCCCGACCACGTCATCGGCACCGACCCGGCCGCCAACGCCAAAGTGGGGGCCGGCGACCTGGTCACGGTCGACGTGTCCACCGGCCCCGAGCAACGCGAGGTGCCGGACGTGTCGTCGCTGAGCTACTCGGCCGCGGTGAAGAAACTGAAATCGGCCGGGTTCGGTCGCTTCAAGGAGGTCCAATCGCCCTCCACGCCGGAGATGAAAGACAAGGTCATCGGGACCAATCCGCCGGCCAACCAGACGTCGGCGATCACCAACGAGATCTCGGTCATCGTCGGCACGGGTCCGTCGACCAAGCAGGTTCCCGACGTCGCGGGGCAGACCGCCGACCTCGCACAGAAGAACCTCACCGTCTACGGATTCACAAAATTCAGCCAGGCCGCCGTCGACAGCCCCCGCCCGGCCGGCGATGTGATCGGGACCAATCCGCCTGCGGGAGAGACTGTTCCGCTCGATTCGGTGATCGAGATGCAGGTGTCCAAGGGCAACCAGTTCATCATGCCGGATTTGTCGGGCCTGTACTGGACCGACGCCGAGCCGCAGCTGCGCGCGCTCGGATGGACGGGCGTGCTGGTCAAGGGCGCCGACGTCGACGCGGGCGGTTCTCAGCACAACCGGGTGGTGTACCAGAGCCCGTCCGCCGGTCAGGGCGTGAACAAGGACGGCCCGATCACGCTGAAGTTCGGTCAATAGCCGACAGCGCCCGTCCGGATGACCTCGGGTCGTCGTCGTGGCGCCGCACTGTCGCCAAACTGCTCACGACTTCGTTTTCCAGGCGCCGCACCAACGCGTCGTCCCAGAGCTGGCCGCAGTAGGCCAGCCAGTTGGCCAGCATTCGATGGCCGCCTTCGGTGAGGATCGATTCCGGATGGAACTGGACCCCGTGGATGGGCAGGTCCGTGTGCCGCACGCCCATGATCACGCCACTACGGGTGCGAGCGTTCACCTCCAGCTCGGCGGGCAGGGTTTGCGGCAAGATGGTCAGCGAGTGGTACCGGGTCGCCGTGAATGGATCTGGAAGTCCCTGCAGCACACCAGTATTCGTGTGGAAGACGCTACTGGTCTTGCCGTGCAGCAACTCCGGAGCCCGATCCACGGTGGCGCCGAACGCGACACCGATGGCCTGGTGCCCCAGGCACACACCCAGTAGCGGAGTGCGGGCCACCGCGCAGGCGCGCACCAAGTCGATCGAGGCGCCCGCCCGTTCCGGTGTACCGGGCCCAGGGCTGAGCAGGATCCCGTCGACTTCGGCGGCGACCGCGGCGTGGTCGGACAACCGGGCGTCGTCGTTGCGCCATACCTGTGCCTCGACGCCCAGCTGGCCAAGGTACTGCACCAGGTTGAAGACGAAACTGTCGTAGTTGTCGACGACCAAGATCCGCATCGTGCCAGGCTACCGGGCGGCCCTACCGGCTTGCCGATCAGTAACTGACCGGGCCGGCGGGCTGGGCGAAGTGCATCCGGACCGGCTCGCTGTACCCGGGGACCCGGATATCCGTCGTGACCTGCTCGGTATAGCCGAGCCCGAACCGCACCACATATTGCTTATAGAGGGTTACCAGTGGAGCGGCGGCCAAAGCGGCCTGCATGGCCGACGCGTCACCGATGGCGGTGATCGTGTAAGGCGGGCTATAGGTCCGCCCGTTGAGAAGCAACGTGTTCCCGACACAGCGGGGCGCCGAGGTGGCGATGATGCGCTGGTCCTGCATCTGGATCGCCTCCGCACCGACGCTCCACATCGCGTTGAGTACGGCCTGGATGTCCTGTTGGTGCACGACGAGGTCATCCGGGGACGCGTCGCGCGGGAAGCGGCCGTTGGTGTCCCGCTGCGCGTCGTTGAGGGTCACGATCAGGCCCGGCCCGTGCACCAGGTCCAGACCGGCGTCACCGGCCAGCTCGGCGGACCGGCGCAGCATGGCCGCCAGCGCGGTGTCCGACGATCGGCCGTGCGTCGAATCGATCGTGTTGGCCAGTGAATCCCGTTCGGCGTTCAACCGGTCGACGTCGGACTGTTCCTGGCGGACCAGGTCCACCAGCCGCGGCGCGTCACTGCGGCGGATCTCGCCGCCACGAGATACGCCGTGGGTAGCACCGAGCAGCAACCCGGCCAGCAGGCAGACCAGCGGAACGCCGACCCGCCACGGCGACGGGCGCGATTCGTCCCCGCGCGACCTGGCGCCACGCGCGGCGAGGAGCCGGGCGACCCGTTTGGCCATCGGCTCTCCGTTCGCTGCTGGTGGGTGCGTTAGGCTCGTCGGTGCACCTGCCCTGAATACCAGTATCTCCGAGGTACCGATGCCCAAGTCCAAGGTCCGCAAGAAAAGCGACTTCACCGTCAGCGGGGTGAGCCGTACGCCGGTCAAGGTCAAGGCCGGGCCGTCCAGCGTGTGGTTCGTTGCGTTGTTCGTCGGCCTGATGCTGATCGGCCTGATCTGGCTGATGGTGTTCCAGCTAGCTGCCACCGGCCCCGATGCACCCTCGCTGCTGAGTTGGATGGCCAACCTCGGCCCGTGGAACTACGCCGTCGCGTTTGCTTTCATGATCAGCGGCTTGTTGCTCACAATGCGCTGGCGGTAGCCGCAGTAGCCGCTGTAATGAATTCATTTTGGGTCTGCGCGGTTACTGGCCTGGCAACGTCGGACCCACCGGATCACACGCGTGTGATTCATCCCCATTGTGTATAGCGCTTGTGGATAACCCCATCGATGGTGGTAGGCCCGCCTAGGAACACCTTGCAGCAAACACAGTGGTCGCCGTCTTCACCCGGAATCGCAGCTTGCGGTACCGCCGGTGTCGTGATGGCTATCGCATGTGTGACCGTCGTCACAGACGCGCCCGGCCGGTTACTGCTCGGTATTTCCGCAGTCGGTCTGATCTTGTTTGCAAGCGCGGCGTGGCGCGCGCGTCCGAAGCTGGCAATTACCTCTGACGGTCTTCAGGTACGCGGATGGTGGCGGACGCAGCTATTACGCCGCACCGACATCAAGATCATCCGGATCACCGAATTCCGGCGGATTGGACGAAAAATCCGGTTGCTGGAAATCGACGCGGTGGACGGCCGGCTGCTGATCTTATCGCGCTGGGACCTCGGCACCGATCCGCTGGACGTGCTCGACGCGCTGACCACCGCGGGTTACGCCGGTTCCTGATCCGCCCGCAGGGCGGGGAATTCAGGAAATCGTGATCGCCTCGATGACCACCGGTTCGGTTGGCCGGTCGCCGTGATCGGTGCCGGTGGTGGCGATGGTGTCGACGACTTTCTGCGAATCGGTGTCGACGACCTCACCGAAGATGGTGTGCCGCCGGTTCAGGTGCGGCGTCTCACCGACCGTGATGAAAAATTGTGACCCGTTGGTTCCCGGGCCCGCATTGGCCATCGCCAACAGGTAGGGCTTGTCGAACTGCAACTCGGGGTGGAATTCGTCGGCGAATTTGTAGCCAGGGCCGCCGCGGCCGGTCCCGGTCGGGTCGCCGCCCTGGATCATGAAGCCGCTGATCACCCGGTGAAAGATTGCGCCGTCGTAGAACGGGCCCGAGCTACCGCCCGAGGCGTTCTCGGTCGAATAGTCCTTGGTGCCTTGGGCCAGGCCGACGAAGTTGGCGACGGTCTTGGGAGCGTGGTTTCCGAACAGCGCGATCTTGATGTCGCCGCGGTTGGTGTGCAGTGTGGCAGTGGCA
>Ga0209040_10002091_pt1 | contig 15773 bp, 16 predicted proteins | sample BogFormECP12_OM3_FD_188240 | JGI IMG/M metagenome (GOLD analysis project Ga0209040, IMG submission 188240) | Bog forest soil microbial communities from Calvert Island, British Columbia, Canada - ECP12_OM3 (SPAdes) (version 2) | ecosystem: Environmental > Aquatic > Freshwater > Wetlands > Bog ...
CAACCTCCATGGATCCGTTCTAATGGGAAGATTTCAGGAGAGGCAAAACTTCGCGGCAGAAGATTCTCATCTCCTCCCACTTGGGCCAGCCGTGAAGGATGAACTGAGATACTCCCGCTTGCCTGAATCCGAGAATCCCGTCAGCCACATCGTTTGGAGTCCCGACCAGCGCGATGGATGTTGCTCCCAAGGCGCGAACGGCTCCAGCCCAGAGAGACCCGCCGAGCCATTCTGATTCACCCAATTCGTAAACGTGGCGTATCGATTCTGAATCCGAGCCTTTTACGAAGGCCGCTTCGCTTTCCCGGCGGCGGAGTTCGCACGGCTCTAGAAGGGCCCGCGCCACATTGACCGCTTCGAAACGGGTCGACCTCGTAATGCAGGCAATCCGCAGTCCAACTTCGCTTCCATTATCGAGAACGGGCGCCGACTCCCTGGCGACATTCTCGACCGTATCGCCGAAACGGAGCCAACAATCGGTGAGTTCGGAGGCCACTTCGCGAGCGCTTCGTGAACCGCCGCCCAGGTAAACCTCCGGAGCCTGGCGATCGGGCGCAATGAACGGCGTTCTCACACGGCCCGCTTCTATGCGATAGTGCCGGCCGGCAAAGTCCACTGTGGTCTCGCCTGCCCATAAACGCCGGCATATCGTTAGGTATTCTCGCAGGCGCTCATATCGTTCATCGTGCGGGAGATTGTCGCCATAATTTAGCTGCTCAGCCTGGGAATGCCCGGCGACAAAATTTAAGGTGATTCGACCGGGCGCGAGCGTGGAGAAAGTGTTGACCTGCTGGACGAAAAGCGTCGGAGACATAAGTCCGGGACGATGAGCCACCATGAACTTCAGTCGGTCGGTGGCGGTGGCGAGGACCATTGCCAGCACCATCGGATCCGGTTTCCCTACGCCGATATCGACGAGCACGGAATCTATGCCGAGTTGTTCCGCCTCGCGGCAGAAGGCCATCTGGGTAGCGATTTCCGGTACCGCGGCTTCCGAAGCCACGCGATCGTGCGCGATTTTTTCGGTCATGTCTCCGCCCTGTATGAGGCGCCAATGAAATCGGAGGGGTGCCGTCATGGCCGAATTCTCCAAGCGTGCGCTTCCACCCGTTCCCGCTCGCGCACGAGCGGAGCGATTCTCTCGCCGAAAAAGGCCATTTCCTCGTCGTCCGGCCAACCGGTGAACAAAAATTGCGTAACTCCGATAGCCCTGTATTCGAGCAGTGTGTCGGCAATTTCGTGCGCGGCTCCCACCAACGCAATCGCCGGTGGGCCGAGGAAGGGCACGGCTCCGGTCCAGAGAGTGGCCGTCGCCCAACCGGTGTCGCAACTTCTTGCCAGCGCGAAAGTAGACCGAAAAGCGCTGGCATCCGTGTGCCGCTCGAAATTGAGTTGTGCTTGCTGGGCGCTATCGCCGAGGCGCTCGACCAAGTCACGGGCCGCTTGGATAGCTTTGTCACGGGTCGACCGGCCGATGAGGGAGACGAGCAGCCCGACTTCAGTGCCGGATCGAACCACCGGTGCAATCGCCGGCGCGAGCCTCTCGGGCGGTTCGGCAAACCGCCACAAGCAATCCGCGTGGCGGATGGCGAGAGCAGCGCTCTCTTCAGAATTGCCGCCGAGATAAATCTCGGGCCCGTGCCTCCCGCCGATGCTGAAGGGGGTCTTCAGCCGCCCTCCTTCGACTTGGAAATAAGTGCCGGAAAAATTGACCTCACCCCTCTCCTCAGCCCAGAACGCCCGGCACACCGTAAGAAACTCGTCCAATCTGGCGTAGCGTTCTTCCCTTGGCAGCCAGTCGCCATAGTAGTGAAGCTCTCTAGGGGTATGCCCGCCGACTATGTTGACATGCACGCGGCCCTCCAGAAGAAGAGAAAGCGTGTTGATTTGCTGCACAAAAGACGTCGGCGAAATAAGGCCAGGCCGGCAGGCTACCATAAACTTCACCCGCTGGGTCTTCCTACCCAGGGCCGCAGCCAGGACGGTAGGGTCCGGGCGAGCGAAGCCTATGGCCATAAGCAGGGAGTCAATTTCGTAATCGTCGGCGGACCGGCAAAGTTCCAACTGGGCGCTAACTGGCGGGATACCGGACATTTGCTCAGTCTGGCTCGCACGGCGGAATTGATTGCCTGCCTGCGACAGACTCCAATGAAACCTTAGGCGTTTGCGTGCATCTGCTCTGGAAGCCGTGGAACCCATGATTAGATCGTCACTAAACCCCGGTCATCGTCGTACCGCTTCCTCCCGGTAAAAGAACTCGCGTTTGAAATAGTTCGAACGTGGGCTCGCATCCTTGAACGTGTGATAGGACGCGATGATGATCAGGCCCTTGTTCTCATTCACCGCCAAGGTAATTTCCACAAACTCGAAATCATATCGCGCAAGGAAAGCGATCCCGCGGATACCTGCTACGTCGTAGGCGTACGGGATAACTCTGACCTCGCCCCAGCACGTGGGATGGCCTGCACCGAACGTGCGCAGGTAAAAGCTGTTGCCGCGCCGATCGAAGTCGAAGTGCGTTATGGCCAAAGTGTCGGGATTGGTGTTGGTCCAACGGCCAACATAGTGGCTCAAGTCTACCCTTCCTCCGCTGTCTTTTGCTTTTTCCAGTAGATCGCCAAGCGCTACACTGTGCTCCTCTGGGGGGAGAGCTTGATGACGATGAAGCACCTCCCTACTGAAAAACTCCCGTGTAAAATAAGGGGGCCGACCGCTATCGTCGCTGAACTCGTTGTAGCTCTGGATAACTAGGACGCCATATTTTACGTTGGTGGCCAGCCGCGTCTTCATGAACTCAAAATCGTACTCAGCAAAAAACCCGGTGACCAAAGATGACCCGATGCGCTCAACGTAGGGTATTGCCGGCGCCTCTCCCCACTCAATCAACCCGGAAGCATCGGCCCCGAACGCACGAATCGAAACTGCGCCACCTCGCACGGAGATCACGACTTTAGCAATCTCGCCCGTGCCGGGATCCGTATTGAACCATACACCCTCGAGAAACGCTGGTATCGGTTTCACCGTAGCACTCGCAATGCTACAACGGTCATTGGCGCGAGTGTGTTTCATGTGCCGAAAATTTCGGGATCTTTGGGAGGCGAAACGCACAGATTGAAACGCAACTTTGGAAAACGCCCTCGCTCATGAATTAACCTGTTCTTTGCGAGCCTCAGTGATCCGATGGGCGAGCTCCGCTTGGGCTTCAACCGCTTCTTCAAACGTGAAGGACGGCGGCTGATCCAAACTCTCGAAATAGCTCTCGTTATCCTGCCCACGGGCCAGCACGGTAGGAACTTTGGCAACGCGTTGTCGGACCGTTGGAGCGACATAGCGCACCGCAAATCCGAGACGCGGACCGGAAGAGTGATTAGGATTCGAGCCATGCACGACGTTAACGTGGTGAAGAGACATTTCCCCGCTTCGCAACACCACATTAGTAGCATCACGCTCGTCAACTTCACAGGCGACCTCCAACCCGCTCGGCAGCAGATTTTTTTCGGAAATCGCGGAATTGCAATGCTGCACCCGGCCGCTCCGATGTGAACCGCTTACCACCCGCATGCAGCCATTTTCTAGAGTGCTATCGGAAAGCGCGATCCACGCTGAAACGAGCGACGGTTCGCTCAAGTTCAGATAGAAACCGTCCTGGTGCCACGATACGAACGCGCCATCGTGTGGATACTTGCAAAACAGCGACGAGTGGTGAATGAGGATGTTCCTACCGACGATTGGCTCGACGGCATCGAGGATCCGCGGATGAGTCGCAAGATCGTACGCCCAGCGGTGAAACAGGTGCAGATTGCGAGATTGCGCGGCATTGGGCCTGGAACCAAGTTTCTCGCAAAACACTTCATAATCGGAACGAAATTTTGCCGTTTCCTCCGTCTCCAGCACGGCGATTGGGAAGATAATCCCGTCGCGCCAGTAGATTTCGACCGCGTCTTCACTCAATGATTCGATCATAGCAATTTAAATTATCAGGTCTTTGTCTATGCGATCGAATGAGACGCGCGGCCTCTGTTGTTCTTCAAACAAGCCGCGCGCACGCCACCTCTATATGCGCCTCCGCAATCTACCGCAACCGCAATCTGGAGCCGATCCGAAAAAGATTGTACGCCCAGCCCCGGACGCGTCGACCGGTTGTTGTCGCTGTGGAGCCAGCCAATAAATTTTTGACTCCGAGCTCGAACCACCCGGTTGTCAGGATCTAATATCTGGATCAACTCCGTCGTTGTATCCACCCATTGCTAGATCACGCTCGACACAAGTCGCGCCCCAAATTTACCGTTCAGGGCGGCGGTCCCGGCCGCCGGAACTACGGGAGGTCGAATCGATGCATTATGGTGCGAACATTTCTGCAGATTGACAAGACTATTTCGGTTGGGTCGACCGATCACCGCAGCGTTAATCCAATCCGATTTAAAGTTGTGCGTGAAAGCGATTTCAGACGAAATATAGTACGAAGTTATAGTGATATTCAGGGTTGAGCTTTATCCAGGTATCCGCCCAATCCTTCATTTTCGGCGGAACAGCGTTAGTCTTCATGGTCTGCCAAATCGTCTTACTGACTTTCTGTCCTTAGATAGATCGGGTTCTGGGCGCCAAGAATTTTGGAATGATATATAGATCGGACATATCCTCAAAGTGGAACTGTTTTCATTTGGTGCGTTCTAGGTTATCCGAACACATCGTCAATCTGTTTTGCCCTATGCTCCACCAAATGGCGGTCCAGTACGAGTTTCTGACCTCGCCTCCGGATCTCGTTGATCTCTTTCCGATTCTCTGGATCCAATGCTTCGCAGTCGTCGAGACCTCCTGTCCGCCGACCCGTTCGGAGGGCAAGAAACGACGCGATCGAGAGGCGCTCCATGGCTGAGAACTTCCGTCCAATCCAAAGGCTCTGAACAATTCCATTCAATCGGCCCCGTCCTCAGTAACGGGCCAACCATCGACACAAGCGATCCAACCGCTGGCGGAACTAGCGTGAGCATCGATATGATGCATACGGTTAGTCCGCCAACGGCCGTTGATTCCAGCCCCAATTACCGGTTTGTTTGAAACTCGTCGTTCCCTGTAGGTATGCTGATCGAGATAAGTGATTTCGAATGCCCAAACTTGGCTACCGTATTTCCTCGAGCAATCTTGCGCAAAGCGGATCAACCGGCCGTCGTAGGCAACCACGCGACCTGCCGGCCGGGAAAATCTGGCATCGTTTGCGACAATAGGACCGCTCGGATGCTCTTCCCACCGTCCTTCCAGGCGGGCCGCACCGTAAAGACGAAGAGACCGGTGTGTATAGGGAGTATCGCAAGAAAACATCCACCATCTGTCCTGGTACCGGAAAATCGACGGATCGGCATGCTGGCCCGGGATCAGTGAGCAGAGGAGTCGCCAGTCACGCGGAAAATCGTGGCTTTTGTAGAGCCTGATCTCATCAGCTCCAAGGGTCTCAGGAATCATGTAATTGCTTCCGTCCCACTCGAAAACGTAGGGATAGGAGAGATGGAATGATTCGCGCAGTATGATCTGCTGGTACTGCCAATCAAGGAGATCGGTACTTACGGCCAGTCCAATCTCACCCGTCTGAGTCTCTTTCCGCAATGCTTCAAAAAAAAGATACCAAGCGCCGTTCTTCAAGATCATGAATGGATCTGCTACGAAATCGGCTTTGATATCGGTGACTTCCCTGGCCGTCAAAGCCGGATTGATCCATCGAGCATCTGACGTCCAGTGCAACGGCGACCCGCCAGCTAGAATACCAATTTCCCACACAGACTATAGGCGTCTACAGAACCTTCCTGTCTCTGAATCAGACCAACCCGGGCTGATGTCAGGAGTATAAACCAACATATTTTCGATTATATTTTGTCCATTCTGGATTCCACGAATATCTCGTACGATATACCGCATTCCACCATTTTTTTCGCCAATCGCTTCCGTGATGATCCACTCCTCGCCCTTCTTGATAGCTTCCACCATCGTTGTCATTCGTTGTTGTAGATTGACGTTCGTTCTTATGTTTGTCATCCCTCCTAGCATTCGGCGCGCACTTCGGGTGCGCCGGGAGAGCCGGACTATGGCGCACCGCCCGGACCGCGAGTTGTTGATCGCGCGGATTCTGCCGGAGTTGTCCAAGCCCGGTATTACGCTGCTTTGGGTCGGCTGTCAGCCCTACACCCGGCCGTATCTGGACATAATTGAACGCCCAGGCGCGAAATGCTGGACGCTGGAAATCGATCCTTCCGCACGCTGGTGGGGTCACCCGCAACGCCACGTCGTGGGCGACTTGCAAAAGGTCGGAACGCTATATTTGACGCACCAGTTCGATGTGGCCTTGGTCAATGGAGTGTTTGGCTACGGCCTGAATACTCAGTACGGACAAAATGAGGCGATCGCGGGACTCGCCCGCGTTCTCAAGCCGGGCGGGCTGCTGATGCTGGGCTGGAACACGCACCGCGTTTCCGATCCGCTGCAATTGTCCGCGATCGCGCGGTTCTTTGTCCGGTCGCAGCGTGCCGGCTTCGAGCAGCGAATTACGCTCCCGGAAAGCACGCACGTCTATGACTTCTTCGAGCTTGGCAATTAGACGAATCGGCCCGCTTTGCCTGCGGCCGTATGCAACCCGTCGCACTTCGCTCGGTCGCAAAGCGGGAGCTTCGGCTACCTGTCTTTCCCATAGACATTTTGTTCCGAGTGCGTCCAGTCTCGAGTTTTCTAAACCTGAGATTCATAGCCGATCAGCATGCTCACTGGTGGAAGAATTCCTTGCAGATCTAGTCGGGTCGAGGACCGTCGTCTCAATTTGTGAGACGTATAAATGACGAGAACACCGCGATTATGAATACCGTTCACAAGTGCTTGTTGGTCTTCGAATTAGTATGTGAGCTCGAAACCTGCAACAATCTCGCCGGTAACTTCGTAAGCATAGGCCGTAGCCGGTCGGTATTTTGAGCATTTGTCATGCTATGGACTGACCCTTTTTGATAGTTGGTGGAATTGATGACTGTTAACAAATACTCCCGGTGCTCGTGACTCTCGGCCTGAAGAAGGATCCATCGTGATCTCTTCCAAGGACTTGGGAGCCAATTGTGGCAAGAACCTGGTCACAATTATCATGCCGCACATAAATCGAGAGGTCGCGATAGATCCGCTCCACCGGACTCGGCTTGACTAATGACCTGGCGCCACAAGCTCGAACACAATGATCCAGTATCTCCATCGCCAATTTTTCCACGACGTAGCGAGCCCGAATGCCTGCAACCTTGGCTTCGTCGGTCCGACCGGCGTCCCATAACTCCGCCACGTGCCTAAGCCAGACGTGAGCGGTCTCCACGTTTAGCGACATCTGGGCGATTCGGTGAATGACATAGGGATCATCCTGTCGTTGCTGCTTTTTGATTGATTCGAGAGCATACTCGTAAGCCGCCTCCGCGCCACCCAGGAATGTGGCGGCATAGTGGGGTGAGAACCGAGTTTGCCATGCTTCGTTCAGATATTGGCCCGGCCGCCCAATCACGTCCTCAGCAGCTATAAACACATCGTCAAATCTTACCAGGTAGCTGACGGTGGCGCGCATCCCGATCGGATTCCACCAGGAACTGTCGAATGTCACGCCCGGATCGCAGAGAGTGCAGGTGAGGAGCAGCAGTTGATCCGAAGATCCCGCTGCGTGCCGAGCTCCGCCGGGGCCCTCAGCATTCACCAGCAGAATTGCCCGACGCGCATGTCCCGCGCTGGTGGCATACGCTTTCGTCCCATTTAACAGGTAACCGTCGTTTACTTTCCTCAAGTGGGTACCAAAGCTCGACGCCTGACCCGGGACCTTTGACTGCGGTTCTCCGCTCCACGCTACCCAGATATCGCCTCGATCGACAATTCCTTCGAACCAGCGTGCCTTCTGCTCCTCGTTGGCGAGAGCGGAAATCAACACCTGCGAATTCACATGGCCCTCCCAGCAACGGGCTAAAGACATGTCAGCTCGAGCCAACTCTTTCGTCATCATCCAGAGGATATACGTAGATCGCCCCGGCCCAAGCCCCAGGCCGCCGTAGGCTTCGGGCACGCATGGCGCATGTACGCCCGCCCGGAACAAGTCCTCAAAATCTTCCGCCGGAAATGCGGCCGCGCGATCATAACCCTCCGCGCGGGGAGCAAACTTTTCACGAGCCAATCCGGCGATCCGAGCAACGTATTCTCGCCTCGCCGCGTCCAAAGTATCTGCAAGTTCGCCTGTTAGCATTACTCGGCCTTTGGGTGCGCGTTCTTCTGATTCGGATGAAAAAACCCCATCGAGCCGTTGCCGTCCGTTGGAAGTCCCAGGAGCCCGCAGGCAAGCCTTTCCGGCATTTGCTCGCCGGTCATCAGACCATACTGTCGCATTGTTTGCGCCAGCAAGACTTTGCGACCTTCGATTACTTTGTGGCCGAGAGCCTGAGCGGATGTCATTAGCGGCGTCGCACCCTTACGCCTGTAGACCAGATCCACAACGAGAGAGCCGGAATCGAGGCTCTTCAGATCAACAGGCAATTCTTCTCCGTTTCGGCCCACGGGAGTCGCATTAACCAGGGCCGAAAAGCCGCGAAGCGAGAATTCTTGCAAAGGAACAAAACGCAAACCGAGTAAACGTCCGGCCCAAATCCCTCGATCAAATCCTCGGTTAACAAGAGTAACTTCGGCGCCCGCCTCCACCAGAGTCGCTGCAGCGACGCGTCCAGATCCTCCACAACCTACTACCGCGACTCTGGCACCCGACAGATTCATGTCTCGGAGTATCGCCTGGTCGAAAATGCCTTCAGGATCCGTCGTGCATGCCGCCCAGTCCCCGTTTGTCCTGATTAACAAATTGCTGGCTTTGCACCGACGACACAACGGCGCAGCCCGCCCGCTCACTTCCAAGGCCGATTGCTTATTGGGCGAAGCGACCGTCAGCCCCTTTATCGGCAGCCCCATGCTCTCCAAGTTGCCGCTTGAGACAAGTCGGCTCCAGAGCCGATCAAATGCGCGGGTTGGAAAGCTCAAGAATACGCGGCCGGCCCCGGAAGCTCGATGGGCGGCATTGTGCAGGCGCGGCGACAGAGAGTCCGAAACCGGTTCTCCAACAATTGCGAATATTTCGTTAACCGGATACAGATCAGGGAATCCATAATCTTGAATTAGCTCCGATACGCTTGGGTTACCGACTCGATCTTCAGCTTCATCTGGCAATCCTCCGAATACGATTGGAGCGCCAAGTCTGGGTGCCAGAATCCGGGTCCAGAGGCCAAGGGGACCCGAGGCATAGGCAATAACATCCGATCGCTTGGCGTGGTGCAAAAACTGTAGTGCGGTGATGCCTTCCTCTACACTCGAACAGTCTACTTCAAACCGATAGAGTCGAGCCTTGGTGCGACTAAAGGCTTGAAGAAGTTGCTGCAAACATTGCTCGTCCCGGATCCGTCCATGCCAGGAAATCACGCGGCGCTCGGGGTCAATATAACTCAGCAGTTCCGGTGCGAGATCTCGGTCGCCTTCCAACTCGACCAGATCGTAAACCCGGGCGGCGCCCCGAAGACGCCGGTGGCGTGCGACGATTGGAGAATCGTCCCATCCTCCTGCTCGGCGGCTTCGCAAAGAGTACAACAACCGTCTATCGAAGCTTGGTGCAATCGGATCCGGTTCGGGCATCAAGTCCGCACGAATCTCGAGCCAATCAGCCAGCTTCCAATCCGGGCTGTTCTTCGCCTCATTTGTGCGAGACAAGGAATCGATCGTGACCACCAACGTCGCTCGAGACATGATTTATTTGCGAGCCTCCGCCAAGGCTTTCGCGTAAAAGAGCAGTTCGTCGATAAAGTGCCCTAAATTGAGTGGCCAGATTCCATCTCTCGGTTGACCCTCCTCATCAAAAACTTCTTGGACCCGGGAAACAGGAAGAGCGTCTGGAATTGGCAAACCGCCCAGCGCCAGGATCGTCAAGCGGAGCTGCATCAGGCAATTGACTCCCCCAAAACCACCGGATGAAACGGTACAGATTCCTACAGGCTTCCGTCGCAAGATGCCCGGCTTGAGGTAGTCCAACGCGTTTTTCAGAACTCCGGGAACTCCCCCCTTGTATTCCGGCGAAACGATCAATAGACCATCTGCGACTTCCAACTTGTCCGAAAAGCTCTGCAGACCCGGCGGAACAATTTTCATCTCGGAAAGCCTTTGCTCCATTATGGGAAAATTGTAATCGCCGAGATCCAGTAATTCCGTATTTAAGCGGGAATCCCCCGTCATCCTCGACAAGATGAACCGGGCGACTTTGCAACTCTGCCGCCCGATTCGAGTGCTACCCAGCACGATTGGGATGTCGATGGATTGCATACGCTTGCTCGATCGCAGGTTCGATTTGGTCGCCGTAAAAGTATCCGGGTGGCCACCTGCCCAGTTTGCTTCAACAAATACGCGACGTTATGACGCCGGGTGCGCCAGCAATTGTTCGCTGCGAATCACCCGCCGTAAAGGGTGTCGTGGTCCGATATCCTGCTCCGCGCCAAGGTAGGCTGTGAGCATCCTGTCCTGTGCATTAGCCTGCGATTGTCTGAATTCCTTGGGGGTAATTCCGAAACGCATTTTAAATTCTCGACAGAACTGGGGGATCTGATGGTAAGCGAGCGCGTAGGCAACCTGCTTAACACTCTGCGCCTTCCGTAACATGAGGAGGGCGTTGTTTAATCGCTGCATCTTAAGCCACTCACGGGGTGTGCATCCGGATTCGACCTTGAAGATACGTTCCAAGTGCCGAAGGCTGATCTGACACAACCGCGCCATCTTCACCGGTTGGTAGTTCGACTGATTGGCTAAATCCATCATTGTCACCTGGCTCGGAGGCAACTCCATAGCGGAGCGCTGAAATGGAATGTTTCCCTCTGCAAACTCGTCTACCACATCGTTCATAAAAATTCCTAACCCGTGCAGAATTCGACTGGACGCCAACATTTCGAAAAGGTCCCGCAATATCGCGGTTACTTAATCAGTTACGTAGGCAAGTCCTTTCCTGGCGACTACAGAGAATTTTGTATTTACAGAGAATTTGTATTTGAGCCGTCGATTTTTGTCGAGCGTATTCAGGCAAAATAGTATGAGGCATTATGTGCGTGGAATCGACGCATCTGAATTACTTTGGCATCCGACGATCATTATTGCTTGTCGTTCTTGCTATCCATCTGGTTTCAGCTCTTGGCGGCTCCAAAACTGCAGCGGCCGAGAATCAAATTTCTGTTCTTTATGCAGGCTCTCTTGGAAATCTCATGGAAATGGATGTCGGGCCATCGTTCGCTCGTGCAACCGGATCCAAATACCTGGGCGAAGCCAAGGGTTCTGTGCTCTCGGCGAATCTAATTAAGGAAAAGCTGCGAACGCCGGACGTCTTTATCAGCGCCGACTCGAAAGTTAATCAACTGCTCATGGGAAATGAAAACGGTAATCTAGTCCGTTGGTATGCCACGGTCTTCGGCAATGAGTTGGTGCTTGGCTACAACCCGTACAGCCGCTTCGCCGCCGAGCTAAAGCAGGTAGGCACAGACGACACTCGCCTCTATGATATCCTTCAGGAGAAAGGATTCCGCTTGGGCCGCGGCGACCCAGACCTCGAGCCGAAGGGTTACCGGACTCTGTTCCTTTTTGATTTGGCGGAAAAGCATTACCAGAAACCGGGCTTGGCGCAGAAGATTTTAAACAACTCCGACCACCCAACACTGATCTTTCCGGAAGAGCAACTGGTCGCACGCCTCGAGGCCGGACAGTTGGATGCCGGCATCTTCTATCGAAACGAGGTTGTAGAGCATAGCTTGCCGTTCATCAAATTCCCGCGTGAACTTAACCTGAGCGACCCGGATCTTGATCCCAATTATGGCGCGGCCACTTATGTCAGCCCTAAGGGGACTAAGTACGTTGGCTCCGCGATCGTTTACAGCATTACCATCCCCGAAATTTCGCAAAACCGCGAAGGCGCTATCGCACTGGTCAGCTTTATCCTGTCCGATGAGGGTCGGAAAATCTTACAAAAGCACGCGTTGCGGCCCATTCAGCCCGCGGTCTCCGGTGAGATCGATGCTGTGCCTCCAACGCTGCAAACTGCTCTTAAACAAGTCAGGTCACAATGAAGCGGGTTCGTCAACCGGTGCCGCCGCTGTTCATCATGCTGGGGGGACTGCTGATCGCCTACCTCTTGCTGCCGCTGGTTGGCCTTCTGCCCCGCGTATCGACCAGTTCGTTCAGGGATATGCTGCAGCCCGAGGTGCTCGCCGCGGCCGTCGTATCGGCGGAGACGGCTACGGTGACGAGCCTGTTGTTACTGTTATTCGGAATACCGTTATCATATCTTTTAGCGCGCTGCGACTTCCGAGGTAAAACGTTCGTCACCCTCCTCGTTCAGCTCCCGCTTGCGCTTCCGCCGTCGGTATGCGGCATTTTGTTACTGATGGTGTTTGGCCCTTATGCACCGGTGGGCGGTTGGCTTTCCCAACTCGGGCTGCCCCCTCTGACGGACAATCTGGCAGCGATCATCTTGGCTCAAACATTCGTTGCAAGCCCCTTTCTGATTATCTCGGCGCGCAATGCCTTCGAAGAGATTGACCCGGCTCTCGAGCAGGTAGCGACCACCTTCGGCAAATCGCCGGGAGAAATTTTCAGGCGAATCACGTTGACGTTAGCTTGGCCCGCTATCCGCAGCGGCATAACCCTATCCTGGATCAGGGCCCTCGGTGAGTTCGGCGCCAATGCAATGGTCGCGTACCACCCTTATTCCCTCCCGGTCCTGGCTTGGGTGCAGTTTTCAGAATCGGGACTCAACAGCACAGTCCCCCTGGTGATACTAATGCTGGCAGTCGGGGCTGCCGGAGTCTCTGCTTCGTATTTGTTGGCACGGCGGTCGTGGTTTTGGGGATGCCCTCCGTGCCTGCCAACGGTCAATCTCTCTGCTCCTGGAAACGGGTTTTCGAAGGATTTGGGTTCGGCGGCCACAGAACTTGCCGCTGCCAGGCGACGTAACAATGCCGCCCCGATCACCGCGGACGTCGTCCACGGGTTTGGAGATTTTCGCCTCGACGTCCATTTTCGAACGGGTTGCCGGCGCGTGGCGGTCCTTGGCCCTTCCGGAGCGGGCAAGAGCCTGCTTCTCAAGGCGCTCGCCGGCCTCCTCCAACCGGGAGAAGGGCACCTGACCATCGGCGCGCGCACGCTGTTCGACTCGGCTGCGGGAGTCTGGCTACGCCCTGACGAACGCCGGATTGGTTATGTTCCACAACACTTCGCCCTTTTCCCGCACATGACCATCTGGCAAAACGTTCTGTTTGCCACAAACGCGACGGCCGGAGACATCGGCAGGGCTGCTGACATGGTTCGGCTACTAGGTCTTGAAGGGCTGGCAGAACATTACCCTAGCCAGCTATCTTTTGGTCAGCAACAGCGCGCCGCCTTGGCGCGGGCGCTCGTACGACAACCCGACTACCTGCTGCTGGATGAACCCTTCGCTTCACTGGACACCCCATTCCGTTTGCATCTGCGACGCGAGCTGCTCCGAATCCTGCGTCAGCTTGACCTTTCCGTGGTATTGGTTACCCACGACCCGCAGGAGGCTTACGAGTTGGTCGAAGAGGTGATCGTCATCGCCGCGGGACGTGTGCTGCAGCAGGGACGACGCGAAGAAGTTTTTGGTTTTCCCTCTTCTGCACTGGTAGCCAAGCTGCTGGGATTCCGGAACACATTTCAGGGACAGGTGATATCGTCAACGCCTGACGCCAATATTATAAAATACCAAAACTTCTCCCTGTCGGCCCCTGCTGGGCCACTGACACCCGGTACGGCAGTCGATTTCTTTGTTAACCCGCAAGCATTGACCCTATTCCGCTCTGGCCACTCCGAAACGCTGCCACCTGGGACGGTACTGCGTGGCGTAATTGACGCCATTTGGCCGCGGCCGTCGGGAAATCGCCTTGCGGTCATCGTTGGAAACGGCACAAGCCCGGATTACTGGGAAGTTGAAGACGTCCACAACAACGGACGGTCACCGGAGCGGTGGAACGAGCGAGACCCCGTGCGCTTGTTTCTGCCTCAGGCCTCGATACATGTCATGTGCCAGGAAGCTAACTCGCAAAAATCAACCGCCGGGAGAAGCGACGGGTTTCATTGCGGTCTAGCAAACTCTTAGTTAGCCCCTCACATGCTCGATTTGACGCTTGAAATCGATTAGGTCCTGCTGCCACAGGATATTTGTCGAGTCGAGCATGACCAGCTTTTCGGCAATCGCGAGCGACTCCTCGTATTCTTTGACTGCTCGACTCGATTCGTCCAGGCTCTCCCAAACGCTGCCAACACAGTTGTGCGCGAAAGCGAGGTCACTGGTAGCTTCAGCCAAATCAGCGAGCATCCGCACATCGTCGGCGCTATCTTTGTGACCGAATGTGGGGCAATCCCAGAGCTGCGCTGTCTTATCCTCGGAGGCAGTCACGACCCGTTGGCCATCCCGACTGAATCGCTCAGTACGAACCCTGACTACATGCAGCATCGGCTCGCCAAGCCAGAAGGCATTTCTAACCGACGAAGAAATTAATAGTCGTTCTCAGTTCTTTCAGGCCGCCGCGCACGCCAAAGAACTCTCTGGAATGTCGGCCGCATTTGCGTTCCGCCAAGACTTCGGCGACGCTCCGAAAGGCGAGAAAGCTCACCTTTTTAAACACCCTTCGGATCCAGGATCTGAGGGGGCCATGAAACTAATACGCGTGGAACCCAAATGAGCCAAAATCTCAATCTGCTCCGGCAGAACTATTGCCGGCCTGCCACGCTCAGCGGCAGGAAAACCCATTACCTCTTTCCCTTAGAGAAAGAGTGCGAGCAGGGGAAAACCCTCCTTGCGAAAGCCCCAAAATCGCTGCTTCACCTCCAAGAGTTGGATCCCTATGGTCTCCAACAGACCTATCGAGACGAAGCTACCGGTGCACAACTACCGGTCTTCGCCGTCTTCGACCTTGAAGGCGATCACCAATACACTTTCGAAATCACTACGGATTCGGTCCCCACAACAGCCCAGCCTAATAGTCTTCCCTCGTATATTCCATTTCAGAAGACTCAAGCATTCGTGAGGAAGATCAACGAACGTAGAATGAAGGCCGAACGGGCAGTAGCCCCACTCGCTGTAATCCTGGGGATCTTCTCCGGGTCCGTTTGTCTCTTCTCCCAAATCACCTTAAAAGCCGGCGCCGCAATACCTTACGCTCTTGCGGGAGGCTGGATCCTTGGCGCGTTCCTCACATACGTCCTAAGCTTGTTCGTGCTCAATGGGCTTTGCCCGTGGAGGAAACTGGTCATCACTGCGGAATTTAATGGCATTCTTCCCAAAGAAGTTCGGGAAAAAGCCCGCGAGGCCAAAGACCAATTCGACAACCTCTACCTAATCGTCGACCAGCAGCACCGTTGGAAGAGCGCGCTTCTCCCAGATCCAAGGCCGCGGGCTTTGGACCCGCTTCTGATCGGCGAGGTTAAACAGGGACGCTGTCGCAAATTTTTCGTGATCCACCAATTTGATCTCACTGAAGCAGAGCAATACCTCGCTGACGAGTTTGCCACAAGTGCAGCAGTGCCGTGACTGATACTGGAGCGTTGGGAGCTCCGAACCGTCTTGCATGCACAAGGACTGGTAAATAGCGCCGGTTTAACGGGACAAACCAATCTGAAAAGCGAAGGCAACGCTGGAATGATCGCTTATTCTGCCTCGAAGGCTGCTGTCATCGGAATGACCAAGGTTCAAGGCAAAG
>Ga0209040_10002092_pt1 | contig 15773 bp, 17 predicted proteins | sample BogFormECP12_OM3_FD_188240 | JGI IMG/M metagenome (GOLD analysis project Ga0209040, IMG submission 188240) | Bog forest soil microbial communities from Calvert Island, British Columbia, Canada - ECP12_OM3 (SPAdes) (version 2) | ecosystem: Environmental > Aquatic > Freshwater > Wetlands > Bog ...
CGGAAGTGTGCGTGCGAAACGACGTCGCCTTGGGAGGATCCTTGCACGTCCTCGTGGTGAGCGGCTCGAATATGTCCGGCAAGAGCACGCTCCTGAGGAGCGTGGGTACGAACGCGGTTTTGGCACTGGCAGGCGCTCCGGTGCGCGCCCGGCGGCTCCGGCTCACCCGTCGGGCGCAGCTTCCAAAGCGCCTTGAGCAGCGCCATCATGGGGCGCAGATCGCCGGGCTCTTGTCGGAGATGTTTGATGACCATGTTCGATCTAACGGGGCGCATCGCCGTCGTCACCGGCGGCAATGGCGGGATCGGGCTCGGCATGGCACGTGGGCTCGCCTCGGCGGGCGCCAATGTCGTGGTGGCGGCGCGCAATGCCGAGAAGGCCAAGGCAGCCGTGGCCGCGCTCGGCGACCAGAGCACCTTCATGGCGCTCGATGTCGCCGATGAAAGTTCCTGCCGGACGATGATCGACCAGACGGCGGAGCGGTTCGGCCGGCTCGACATCCTCGTCAACAACGCCGGGACCTCGATCCGCAAGCCGCCGGAAACCTACACCGCTGCCGAATGGCACACCGTGCTCGACACCAATCTGACCGGCGCCTTTTTCTGTTCGCAGGCCGCTCATCCCGTCATGAAGCGGCAGGGCGGCGGCAAGATCATCAACATCGGCTCGATGTTCGCGCTGTTCGGCACCGGCTATGGGGCTCCTTATGCGGCGAGCAAAGGCGCCCTCGTCCAGCTGACAAAGTCGCTGGCGGTCGCCTGGGCAGCCGACAACATCCAGGTCAACGCCGTCTTGCCGGGCTGGATCGACACGGAATTGACCCGCGACGCCCGCCAGCAGGTTCCAGGCCTGCACGAACGGGTGCTGGCCCGGACTCCGGCCGCCCGCTGGGGCGTACCTGAGGACCTCACCGGCATCGCGATCTTCCTCGCCTCGGCTGCGTCCGATTTCGCCACCGGCGCCGCCATCCCGGTCGATGGCGGCTTTTCGGCGATGGGCTAGCGCGGTGGCCGTTGATTCTCGCATCTCGGAGCATGCTAACGCAACCCCGCGCGCATGGTATGGTCGCGCCGGCACAGAAACCGGAACCAAGCGGAGGTGCGGATGAAACTCGGCGTAGCCCTTCCGATCGTCGATATCGGCGGCGAGCCGACGACCTTGCGGGAATTTGCCCAAGCGGCGGAGGAGATCGGCTATCACGGGATCGCCGCGCCCGACCACGTGCTGGGCGCCAATGTCGCAAGCCGCCCCGGTTGGACCCAACCTCGCGCGCGATCGACTGATTTCTATCACGACCCGTTCGTGCTTTTCGGTTTCCTCGCCGGCTGCACCAACATCGCCGATTTCTCGACCCAGGTATTGATTCTGGCGCAGCGCCAAACCGTGCTCGTCGCCAAGCAGGCTGCCTGTCTCGACGTCTTGTCGGGTGGGCGGTTCCGTCTCGGCATCGGGGTCGGGTGGAACGAGATCGAGTTTGTCGGCCTCAACGAGAATTTTCACAACCGCGGCCGCCGCTCGGAGGAGCAGGTCGAGGTCATGCGGGCGTTGTGGGCGGAGCCGCACGTTACCTTCAAAGGCAAATGGCACACGATCGAGGATGCCGGCATCAACCCGCTGCCGACCGGGCGCAACATCCCGCTCTGGTATGGGGGTCACGCCGATGTGACGTTGCGCCGCTGCGCGAAATGGGGCGACGGCTGGATGCCGCTCGCCTATCCGCCCGGCGAGGAAGCGCGAACGGCCATTGCCACATTGCAACGCTACGCCGAGGAAGCCGGGCGTGACCCGGCGACGCTCGGCATCGACACGCGGGTCTCGGCCGGTGCCGGCGCCGAGGCCGAATGGCGCGAGCAGGTGCGGTTTTGGAAATCGATCGGGGTCACCCACCTGACCTTGGCCAATTACTACGAAGGCGGCCACCTGCATCGTATAGCCGGCCGCTCTCTGAGCGACCACATCGCCGCGATGCGACGTTACTGGAACGCGGTCGCCGACCTGCTTTAGCGCTGCAACTCTCCCGGCTGATCCGAGGAGCAATCTTTGGCTTTTTATCTGCCAGTGTTCATCTAAGACCGGAAGCTGCGACCTGCTCAAGCCCGGCGTGGCACCAATGAGGAGCTGAGACCGTGAGTGCTCCACAGCCGAGCCGACGTGAAATACTGGTGGGTACAGGTATCATTTTTATGGGGCAGTCTATTCGGATAGCCGCGGCAGCCGGTGCCGACTGGGTTTTTATTTCTCCAAGCGAAGCGGACTTCACATCCGACCCCGAAGCACTGCTCAACAAGGTCGTCGCCGAGAAGCGGGTCTGGAACCTGCATTGTGTTGTCATCGTGCGCAAAGGGCGTCTGGTCCTCGAGCGCTATTTCGAGGGTGACGACAATGCGCGAGGCAGCCCTTTGGGCAAGGTCACGTTCGGACCTGATACCCTGCACGATCTGCGTTCGGCGTCGAAGAGCGTCGTTGGTCTGCTCTACGGCATCGCGCTCGCCGACGGAAATGTGCCGCCACCGGAGGCGCCGCTGCTGGCCTCCTTCCCCGAATACGCCGACCTTGCCGCCGACCTCGCCCGCAACCGCTGGACCATCCATCACGTGCTGACAATGACGATGGGGACGGATTGGGATGAGCTCAGCGTTCCTTATACCGATGCGACCAACAGCGAAACCTCCATGGACATGGCGCCGGATCGCTACCGCTTCGTCCTTGGCGCGCCGGTCGTGATGGAGCCGGGTAAGCGCTGGATCTACAATGGCGGCGCGACTGCACTATTGGCACGGATCATTGCGAAAGGTACTGGCAAACCGCTGGGGGCGTTCGCGCGCGAGAGGCTGTTCGATCCCCTCGGGATCGGCCCGACGGAGTGGCTTACCGATCGCGATGGCGAAGCGATCGCCGCGTCCGGCTTGCGCATGACGCCGCGCGATCTGGCCCGCATCGGCTTGTTGATGCTGAACGGCGGTATGTGGGGTGACCGGCGCGTCGTACCGGCGCAGTGGATTAAGCGCTCGACCTCACCGATGGTCGATATCGACGAGATCCGACAATACGGCTACCAATGGTATTTAGGGAAATTCGTATTCACCGTTGCGACTGGACCGCGCTGGGACCGCTCGCGGCTCGAGCGCTTCTGGAGCGCCATCGGCAATGGCGGCCAGCGCCTCTTTGTATTTCCCGGCCTTGATCTGGTCGTGGCCATAACAGCCGGCAACTACGACACGCCCGATCAGGGGATTCCGCCGACCCGCGTGATCCGCGAGGTCGTGCTGCCAGCGATCGTGTAAATGCTCCGTACGTGGGACGCTACGTTTCGGCAAAACACATCGTCGCGATGATCAAGGGTTACTGCCACCCCCGCGAAAACGGGGTCCAGAAGCAACTGCCGTGCCCGTTGCCGCCGCTGGATTCCTCTTTCGCGGGAATGACGAAAAGACGCCAGGCCGCGAAATCGAGCTGGAATATCTAACGATGGTGCGTGGGAAGATTCCGTGAGCGGCGCGTAACTTCGCCTCAAAAGTTCATCCTCGATGGGGGGACAACTGGTGAGGTACGACCCCATACACCAGCTGCCGTAGTTTGTATTTGACCGATCTCGACCCGATCAAAGCCGCACGCCCGCTGTAGTGAAGGCCACGCTAACGGGCTCCTGCACGTGATCCAGGACAACCACGCCAATAACCGCAAGCACGGTCGCCGCGATGCAGGCGGTGACGAAACTGAGCATTGCCGCCTCCTTTCTTGCGTTATTCAGGGTAGGATACCGCACTTCGCGATTTCAAGCGCGTGTCGATGCGGAAGTAGCTTGGAGCGCCGCACATGCGTCTCTCCCTGATCTGCGCCTGCTTCGCCTGCCATACGCTTGCGCCCGACCAAGGCAATCGCGCCGGCCTTAGCCCAACTTAGCCGATTCGACCCGGCGTTCCGCGATTTTCGCCGGGCAAGTGATTGAGCGGCAAGGGGCGGCGCGGGCCAGGACGGCGAAAATCGGCTGTAGTGCCGACCAAGTCTATTCTCAAAACCGCCAATGTGCCGATATTGACGGCCATCATGTTCTTGCGCTGCCGCTGTGGGCGAGGCGTCTACCTGCCCCGATTTGCAATGCCATTTTTCGCTTCCTCCCCCCCGATCGCGGTCCGTCGACCAAATGAGCCGTTCTACGATACGATGACCGTTCCGCTCAATCGAGCACCTCGAAATGCGCCTCGGTCGGGCGCATCGCGAGGCCGTTGATCGGCAGCATGTCCTGGGGGCACGCGGAGAATGCGACGACGCAGTCCATCTCGGCTCGTAAAGTGACGTAACTGCCCGGCGTGCTGACCGGGGGCAGGATCTCGACACGACTGCCATCGACCACGGGAATGTTCATGAACAGGTTGAGCGGCGCCGGCGTCGCGGGCGGCTCGACCCCCACTGCGGCCAACGCCGCGGCAAGATTGTCGGTGCAATTGTCGTGGTATTCGGTGCAGCCGAGCATCTCGTAGCGCCAGCGGTCGCACGCCGCGAACAGCGTGTCGTGAATGCCGCCTGAGGTGTCTTCGACCAGGGTGAGCATCGGCCGCCGCCGGTTGGTGACGAGCGCGTCGCCGATCGCCGGGATGATATGCCCGATCGCGACGCGGCTGTGCTCCATCGACATGAACTCGTGCAAATCTTCGGCATTGAAAGCCCAGGTGTCGACAACCTGCTGGCCGTGGGAGTTGATGACTTTGACCCGCTGGCCTCGGCGAAGGCGAGTGGCTCTGCCCTTGCGCGCTGGGATCTCGATCATGGCACTCTCCGCTCGGCTTGACGGTCGACGAGTGTAGCGGCGCTTGCTAGGCTCCGAAACAGTCCGAATGAGGTGATGGAGACCGCGGTGACCGAACTTCGCTCCCTGTCCGCCCGCGAGGCCGCCCGGCAGATCGCCGAGCGCCGCATCACCGCAGAGGAATTGGCGGGGGCCTATCTCGAACACATCGCGGCGCGCGAGGCGGTGGTCGGGGCGTGGCAATATTTGGACCGCCAGCAGGCGCTCGCAGCCGCGCGCCGGCGCGACGCCGAGCCGCCGCGCGGCCCGCTGCACGGCATCCCGATCGCGGTCAAAGATCTGATCGACACGGTCGACATGCCGACCGGCTATGGATCGCCGATCTACCGCAACCATCGACCCGTCACGGACGCCTCCTGCGTGGCGCTCGCGCGCGCCGCCGGCGCCATCGTGCTCGGCAAGACCGTGACGACAGAGTTTGCCACCTTCACGCCAGGCAAGACAGCCAACCCCCGCAACCCCGCGCACACGCCGGGGGGCTCGTCGAGCGGCTCCGCTGCCGCGGTCGCCGATGGCATGGTGCCGCTTGCTTTCGGCACGCAAACCGCCGGGTCGGTGATCCGCCCGGGGGCCTATTGCGGCTGCGTCGCCTACAAGCCGAGCTTTGGTCTGATCAACCGCGCCGGCGTAAAGCCGCTCGCCGACAGTCTCGACACGGTCGGCGTCTTTGCCCGTTCGGTCGAGGACGCGGCATTCTTCGCCGGGGTGCTGGCGCAGCGGTCGGTGCTGCGCCAACTCGCGTTCCCGCCGCACGCCCCGCATATCGGCCTCTACCGCACCCCGGTCTGGGATCAGGCCGAGCCGGCGACGGCGGCCGCCCTCGATATCGCAAGGACGGCGCTCGAACGGGCCGGCGCGGTGGTAACGGAGCTGCCGATCGCACCCGAGCACGACGGGCTCGGCGAAGCGCAGGACACGATCATGTGGTTTGAGATCGTCCGCTCGCTGGCCTATGAGCGGCTCGAGCACAGCGCCGAGCTTTCACCCCGCCTTGCGCAGCTGATAGATGCCGGGATGGCAATCGGCGCCGATGTCTACGACCGGGCGCTCGCCCGCGCCGCCGTGGCGCGCGCAGGGCTCGACGAGTTCTTCGGGACCTGCGATGCGATCCTGGTTCCGGCGGCGCCGGGCGAGGCGCCGGCCGGGCTCGGCAATACCGGGAATCCGATCTTCAACCGCATGTGGACGCTGCTCGGCGTTCCCTGTGCGGCGGTGCCGGCGCGCTGGGCCGAGAATGGTCTGCCGACTGCTGTTCAGCTCGTCGGGCGAGCGCGCGACGATGTGCGGCTGATGGCCTCGGCGGTCTTTCTCGAGCGGGCGCTCGCCGCAGCAGCATGAAGATCGTTCGTGCCCTCGTTGTCGCTGTCGCCGCCGGCATGGCGCTGACCGGCTGCTCGGCGCTCGAACCCTACCCGACCTATCCTCGCATGGCGGGCCCGGGCGAGGAGGCTACCGCCCAGCGTGTGGCGATCTGCTACGACACCCTCGTCAGCACCCTCGACCAGGTGCAAGTCGCAGCGCAGCAGGAATGCCCATCCAATACGACGGCAACGTATTTCGATACCGACTGGTACCTGCAATTTTGCCCGCTGCTATTGCCGGCGCGGGCGACCTTCGCCTGCACGCCGAACAAATAGCCGTCAGTCGCGTGCTGCGGTTCCAAGTGCTCGGTGGCACTCGTCGTGACTCCAAAGGTATTTCTTCTCCTCAATCTTGCGCTCGCCTTTTATGACGTCGGCACGATCTGGGCGCATGAGGTAGACATTTTCCGGTCCTGGAAGCTGCTCGATGCGAAGGACTTCCATGAAGTGCAGCGCACCCATTGGCGCAAGCTTCCTTTTTGGGTGCTGACGCCCGTTAGTCTTTCGTTCCTCGGCGCTATCGCTCTCGTCCGGTATCACCCCGGCAATTCGCCGTCGTGGGGCATTGCGGGCGCCTTGTTCTGCCAGGTGCTCTCGATCGTCCTCACGGCTACCTTCTGGGGACGTTGGCAGGCACGCTTGGCACACGATCCGCTGGGTCCACAAAGCCCCTATCTTGAGAGAATTCTGCGGACGCATTGGGTGCGGACGTTTCTCGTCAATGCGAATGCAATAATCTTGCTTGCGTGGTCAATCACCGTTCTGTCCTAGCCCGTTGACTATTGACAAGGGTGGCAATCACGCCCGAGCTATCCGCGACACGTCGTCCGATGCAAGAAGTCCACGGTTATGATATACAGAAACTGGGAGTCTTGAGCTCGGGGAACGATGGATTACGAAGCTTTTTTCCAAAAGCGGCTGGACGCGCTGCGCGCCGAGGGGCGCTACCGCGTCTTCGCCGACCTCGAGCGGCGTTGCGGCCGTTTTCCGCGCGCCTTCGATCACCGCATCGGCGCCGAGGTTACCGTCTGGTGCTCGAACGACTATCTCGGCATGGGACAGCACCCGGCGGTCCTCGCGGCGATGGAAGAGACCTTGCGGGCGGTCGGCGCCGGCGCCGGCGGGACCCGCAACATCTCGGGCAACAACCATCTGCACCTGCTGCTCGAGCGCGAGCTGGCCGATTTGCACGGCCGCGAGGGGGCGCTGATCTTCACCTCCGGCTATGTCGCCAACGACGCGGCTTTGTCGACCCTGGCGCGCGAATTGCCGGGCATGGTCGTGTTTTCGGACGCCGCCAACCATGCTTCGATGATCGCCGGCATCCGCAACAGCCGTGCCGAGAAACACGTCTTCCGTCACAACCACCCGGCCGACCTCGCACGGCTCATCGAGCGCGTCCCCGCCGACCGGCCCAAGCTCGTCTGCTTCGAGTCGGTCTATTCGATGGACGGCGACATCGCTCCGATCGGCGAATTGTGCGATGTCGCCGAGCAGTTCGGGGCGATGACCTATCTCGACGAGGTGCACGCGGTCGGCCTTTACGGGCCGCGCGGCGGCGGCATCGCCGAGCGCGACGGGGTCATGCACCGGCCGACGGTGATCCAGGGAACCCTCGGCAAGGCCTTCGGCACGATCGGCGGCTATATTGCCGGCTCGGCGGCGCTCGTCGATTTTCTGCGCAGCCACGCGCCGGGCTTCATCTTCACGACCTCGCTGCCGCCGGCGCTCGCCGCCGGCGCGCTCGCCGCGATCCGCCATCTAAAGGCGAGCCGGGCCGAGCGCGAGCGCCACCAGGAGCGCGCGGCCACCTTGAAGCGCCGCCTCGCCGAGGCTGGCCTGCCGGTCATGCCGTCGGCGAGCCACATCGTCCCGGTCGTGGTCGGCGACCCCAGCCTGTGCAAGGTCGCGTGCGACGAGCTGTTGCACCGCCACCGGATCTACGTCCAGCCGATCAACTACCCGACCGTGCCGCGCGGCACCGAGCGCCTGCGCCTGACCCCGACCCCCTTGCACAGCGACGCCGATATCGAGGCGCTGGTGGCAGCACTCGGCGACGTCTGGGCCCGCCTGACCCTGCGCCGCGCCGCCTGACCGCGGCTCAGGTGCCGATGGCGAGCGGGCTCGAGAGCTTTTTGAGCGCGGCAATGACCGAGAGCGCCGTCAGGCGGCCGGTGCGCGGATTGTCGTCTGAGGGCACGTTCTCGATCTGCATCGACAAGCGCGCGGCTGCGGCCTCGACCTCGATGCGGTGAATATTGCGGGTCACGCCGGGGTCGGCCCAGATTTCGACCGTCGTGCGGTCGGGCCCGATGCCGGCCAGCGCCAATGCAGCGGCAACATTGACATTCGCTGGAAAGCCGCGGGCGGCCTCGCGCGCAGTGCCGCTAAAGACGCATTTGGGCTCGGTCAATCCCGCGATGTCGATGTCGTTGGCGACGAGGTGCGGCGCGCCCAATAGCCCTTGCGGCGGCTTTCTCGTAATCATATTGACGCTTGCAATGCCGCCCTCGGCGGCGGCAATCACTGCGTCCAGCCCCAGCAGTGCCCCCGTTGGAACGAGAATGCGGCCGCCGTGGCGGCGCGCCAGATCAACCAGATTGGGATTGTCGAGCAGCGCCCCGCAGCTCAACACCATGACGATGCGTCCATGCCCGAGCGCCGGCTCGGCGAGCTCGCGCAATAACGCAGCCGGGGCGCATTCGACGACGACATCGGCATCCTCCCAGAGCCGGGCCAATGGCACGACCGGCACCGGCCGCACAAAATCCGCCATCGCCGCTTCCGCCTGCGCCACATCGCGCGCCGACACGGCAGCCAAAACCAACCCCTCGATCCCCTGGTCGAGCCGTTGCGCGACCACTTTGCCGATCGCTCCAAACCCGGCGATTGCCACGTGCAAGGTCATTCTGCTTCCCTCCGCAAGATGACCCTCACCCACCCGTCGCTGGCGCGCCGGGTCCCCCCTCTCACGCATTGCGCATTGCGGGAGAGGGTGCCGAGTGCAGCGACGCGGGTGAGGGCATTCCCGGTCGGGCGGTTTAATACGATTTCGGCAGACCCAGCACGCGCTCGGCGATGTGGCTCAAGATCAGCTGCGGGCTGACTGGGGCGATGCGGGCGATCTGGATCTCGCGGAAATAGCGCTCGACGTGGTATTCGCGGGCGTAGCCCATGCCGCCATGCGTCATGACCGCCGTCTCGCAGGCGCGGAACCCGGCCTCGGCGGCGCAGTACTTGGCGGCGTTGGCATAGGCGCCGGCCTCCGCGCCGCGGTCATAGGCATCAGCCGCGCGCAACACCATCAGCTCGGCCGCTTCGAGCTCGATCCAGCGCTCGGCCAGCGGGTGCTGGATCGCCTGGTTCTGGCCGATCGGCCGGCCGAAGACCACTCGCTCCGCGGCATAGCGGGCGGCACGGTTGAGCGCGGCGCGCCCGAGGCCGACCGCTTCCGCGGCGATCAGGATGCGCTCCGGGTTCATGCCGTGCAGGATGTAGTAAAAGCCCTTGCCCTCTTCGCCGATGCGGTCGGCGACCGGCACCTTCAGGCCGTCGATGAACAATAGGTTAGAGTCGACCGCCTTGCGGCCCATCTTCGGGATCTCACGCACCTCGACGGCGCTGCGGTCGAGATCGGTGTAGAACAGGGTCATGCCGAGCGAGGGCCGCGCCACCTCCTCGATCGGCGTCGTGCGCGCCAGGATCAGCATCTTCTCGGCGACCTGCGCGGTCGAGATCCAGATCTTGCGGCCCGTCAGCACGTAGTGGTCGCCTTCGCGCACCGCCCGCGTCTTGAGCCGGGTCGTGTCGAGCCCGGCATCGGGCTCGGTCACCGCAAAGCAGGTCTTCTCCTTGCCGGCGATCAACGGCGGGAGAAAACGCTGCTTCTGCTCGTCGGTGCCGAAGACCACGACCGGATGCAGCCCGAAGATGTTCATGTGGATCGCCGAGGCGCCACTGAACCCGGCACCGGATTCGGCGACTGCCTGCATCAGGATAGCGGCTTCGGTAATGCCGAGCCCGCTGCCGCCATAAGCCTCCGGCATCGCGATGCCGAGCCAGCCGGCCTCGGCCATCGCCTGATGGAACGCGTGCGGAAAACCGCCCTCCTCGTCCTTCTTCAGCCAGTACTCGTCGCCAAAGCGCGCGCACAGCCGCGCCACGGCTTCCCGCAATTCCTGATGCTCGGCCGTCAGCCCAAAAGCCATCTCATTCTCCCCGCAGCGCCACCCGGCGCGCTCCACATTTTACGGCATGTGGCACAGGTCATCACGCATATCGACGGCTCGCTATCGCCGGCCGAGCGCCTGGCGAAAGGCCTGCGGGACAGTCTCATTCGGCGCGGCGGCGCATCGGTCCATCACCTTTCTGACATTGCCATCGATTTGGCTCACATCGATCACGCGGATCCCGGCTTTTGCCGCTAAATAGCCGTAATAGAACATGGCCGCTGCCGCCCGGTCGTCATCGTCGGCGCCAAGCAGGTCGGAGCAACGCACGCGATCGACGGCCCATCGTCCCGGTGCGATCTGCGCCTCGGACGTGACCCGCGGCGCGGGCGGTGCAGTGGCCTCCGGGGGCGGCGCGGCGGGTGCGGGTGCCGGCGCTGCTTGTTGCTGCGGGGCGGGTGGTTGTACGCATGCAGCGAGACAGCACACCAACACAACTGCGACGAGCTTATTTTTCATAATTGTCCCCTTGCCAATATCAAGTTCAGCCGAGCCGGTTTCAGTCCTCGGCTAGCTAGCTACCTTTAGTAACCACCTGTCATTGGCCTCAATAACAGACACCCGCACTGCGGGCCGAACCGCGACGTACTGCGCCGCGGAGCGCGCCGAAGCCGGCCCCGATTGCAGCGCCGCGCCCGGCATTGCCCGAAATTGCGCCGATCAAGGCGCCTCCGGCCGCGCCCCTTCCCGCGCCCTGTAAAGGGCCGGGTGTAACGGCCTGGCACGGCGGACGGGAATAGCCATAACTCGGGGGAGGCGCGTAGTACTGCGCATTGGCAACCGCCGAGATGTTGATGAAGGTCAGGGTTGCGACGGACAGCAAAAGGATGCGGAATCGTAGCATTTGGGGAATACCTCGGTCACGAGACGGGCACGATTGGAGGTTAGCGGCGCCGGCCTTCGAGTTCCAGCGTCACGAGGCGGGCAACCGTGATGCCGAGATAGAACTGCCCCAAGATCGACTCCAGATTGGCCAGGCTGCGGGCGAACGGGTCGACCGGCACGATGTCGCCATAGCCGGTTGTGGTCAGTGTGGTGAGGCTGAAATATAGCATCGTGGCGAGTTCGCCCGCGCCGCCAGCCGGGGGAGGGAGGTGGGCGAAGGCGGCGGGGCTCAATTCCCAAATCAGACTAAAGGCCGAGGCGAAGATCGTCGCAAGGTTCAGATACAGCACGATCGCACCTTGAAGGCGGTGAAACGTGATACGGCCGGGCGCATAGACCGCGTTCGACACCACCCAGGTCAGCGCCGAGAAGGTGAGGATAGTGCCGCCGCGGCGGAGCACGCTCGCGGCAAGCGGTGACCATTCCGGCCGGAGTGAGAGGCTCGCCACCGTGGCTGCCAACCCCAACAGGATCATCACGATCGCACCGCGTCTGTGCGAGAGCATGACGACGAGAGCCAGCACCGCCAGCAGCATTGTTTCACCGATCGGCCGTGCCACGGGCAATCCCTTCGCCGCCAATGGCGCAGCGAGAAAGATCAGACAGAGCTCGAGGACCAGCAGGACGGTCAGGCTCGGATCTCTGAACCGATCCTGCCAGGCACGGATCGACCTTCCAGTGTTAGCGACGGTTGAGGGGAGCTGATACCAATGCACGGTCATTGGTCCTTCGCGCACCTTCATAACACCTTCGGGATGAACCTGAAGGGGTAGTCGCGATCCTTGTAATCGCCCGGTTCCCGCCGTTTCTGGCAATTTGACTTTCGAGCGCGGGGGTTCCTCGTTGCCTCGCCACCGATACCTCGCGGGCGCGTTCGTGTGTCGGACATTCCGACATCCCGCATCTGCAACTTCTCGCGCTCGGCCGGCCCAGGGAGAGCAATCGATCAGGCGGGCGACCACAATCGACGAAAAGCTGCGCGATAACGACACGATCATGCTCGCGGCCGGCTGGACGTGCTGCTCAGTGTCACCGCCTATGGCGTAACCGCGAACCCGTTGGTGAGGAGGATTGTTGGACGCTCGGCAGAGTTCCGCGCCCAGACGCACGAGATCGAATGAACGTTGGCGCCCCGTTGATCAGAAGGCCTCTACCATAAGGTGAGAAAAAACCGATGTCGCCGAAAAAGCTGCCGCCACCGGCCGGTGGCGGCGTATTGCGCGTTTCCGGGCATGATTCCCCGCCATCCTGCCGTTGTCAGCTTCCCAGCAGGGCGCGGGCATGGCGGGCGATCATCAGATTCTCGTCGGTCTTTATAACATACGCGGCGACGCGGCTGTGCGGCGTGCTGATGCACGGCTTGTGTTCCCGGTTAGCCGCTTCGTCCAGCTCCAGCCCCAGCCAGGCACAGGCCCGGCAGATCGCGCTTCGCACCGGGGATGCATTCTCGCCGACACCGGCCGTGAACACGATGCCGTCGAGGCCCTCGAGCGCCGCCGCGAGCGAGGCGATATGACCGGCAACGCGATAACAGAACACCTCGACCGCAAAGCGCGCACGCGGCCTGCCGCTGGCAAGGAGCTCGCGAAAATCGGACGAAATCCCGGAGAGCCCGAGCATGCCCGAGTGGCGATAGAGGAGATCCACCAGCTGATCCGCCGACATCCCCTTCTGCTGAATGAGGTGCAGCACTACGCCGGCGTCGAGCTCGCCGCATCGTGTGCCCATCGGCAACCCGTCGAGCGCCGTGAATCCCATCGTCGTTGCGATCGAAACCCGGTTCCGCATCGCGCAAGCCGAGCAGCCGTTGCCGAGATGCGCCACGACGACCCGACCATTGGCGATCTCGGGGGCGCGTTCCGGCAGTACCGAGGCGATGTATTCGTAGGAGAGGCCGTGAAAGCCGTAGCGCCTTATGCCCTCCTCATAGAACGAGTAGGGTAGCGCAAAGGCCTGCTCGACCGCGGGCGCGGTGCGGTGGAAGGCGGTGTCGAAGCATGCGACCTGCGGCAAATCGGGATTGAGGGTCATCGCCATCTTGATGGGCGCGAGATTGTGCGGCTCGTGCAGCGGTGCGAGCGGCACCAGCGCCTCCAATTCGGCCAGCAGCTCGGGTGTGACGCGGGCAGGCCGGGAATGACGCAGGCCGCCATGGACGACGCGGTGGCCGAGCGCGGCCAACCGCCGGTCGCCTAGTCGTTCCCTGGCCCATGGCAATATCGCCGGGAGCACCTCGCTCGGTGCCGAGAGCGATTTCGCACCCAGATCCGGGGGTTTGAGCGCGTCGCCATCTGGCCCCGTGGCGCTCGCCGACGGATGTGCTCCGATCCCATCGACCTGGCCGCCGAGAATCCGCTGCTCGCCTTCGTAGAAACTGAACTTGACGGAAGAAGAACCGGCGTTGATCACGCCGATCAGCGGCTCCGAAGCTACTGCCTTCATAATGCGTTCCTCACCCGAGGATGTGATAGCCGCCGTCGATATAGATCGTGTCGCCCGTCATGGCGCCGCGTATTGGCTCGCCAGAAAGACGCAAGCGGCACCGACCTCCTCGATGGTCACCAGAGGCCGCGCAGGCGCGCGCTCCACCACCCGCTCCATCAGCGCGTCGAAATCGGAAATGCCAGAGGCGGCGCGGGTAGCCAACGGGCCGGGCCTGATGGCATGCACGCGAATGCCCTTGGGTCCGAGTTCGGCCGCCAGGTAGCGTACCGCCGATTCGAGCGCCGCCTTCACCGGGCCCATGATCCCGTAATTCTCGATGACCTCGGTAGCACCGTGATAGCTCATCGCGAAGATTGTGCCGCCGCCGGTCGTCAGCTTCTCCGCGCGGCGCGTCAGGTCCAGCAGTGACTAGCACGACACGTCCATAGCGGTCAGCAAGCCCTCGCGGGGACAGTCGGTGACACGCCCTTCCAGCGCCTGACGCGGAGCAAACGCGATCGAGTGGACCAGAATGTCGAGCCGCCCCCATTTTGACGCGACCGTTTCGAACAGAGCATGCACCTTCGCCGTATCGCGGACCTCCAGCGGGCCCGGCCCTTATGGTCGTAGCCGAGCACGACGCCGGGCAAAGTCTCGACCTCCATGTCATGCAGCGAGTCGCGCTGGATTTCGGCGAAACGGCGGATCTGCGCCTGCGCGAATTTGATGTCGTCGATCGTCTGCGGCGCGACCTTGGCGACGAGTGCCGCGATCTCCCTTGCGCTCAGGCGAAAGCTCGGCGGCGACCATTTGTCGAAACGCTCACTGAGTTCGCGCACCGCCTCGTCGCCGCGCTTGGCGACATCGGCGATGATGCCTTCGACCGTGCCGCGAACCCTAGCGTCGGCCTCTTCCTGCTGGCCGGCGAGAGCGGCCGTCTTGATGTGTCGCGGCATGATCTCCTCCTCAATCCACCCCGAAGGCTCTCGTCATTGATGGCGGAATGCGCTTTCCAGTTTCATCAGGGGCGGGTCGGCCACGGCGGCCTGTGGCCAACTCGCAATGCCGGCTCCTTGCCTTGGCGTGGCCTTGTTCTCATTCGATGACCTCGTCGGCGCGGGAGAGGATCGATGGCGGAACGGTGAGCCCGAGCGCCTTGGCGGTCTTGAGGTTGATCACCAGTTCGAATTTGCTTGGCTGCTGGACCGGCAGGTCGGCCGGCTTCGCACCTTTCAGGATTTTTCCGGCGTAAACGCCGGCCTGGCGAAAGCTATCCGTGACCCTCACGCCATAGCTGATCAGGCCGCCGGCTGCTGCGAACTCGCCCCACGTATAGCTCGCTGGAACGGCATGGCGTGATGCCAGTACCAGGAATTGCTCGCGTCTGCTGAAAAAGAACGGATCGCCGCCGACGAACAGCGCGCCGGCATGCAGTTCGACAAGGGTGGCAAAGGCGGCATCGATCTCGCTTTCGGTGCCGGCCTTCAGGATCGGGAGCTGCACCCCCTTGGTGTGCGCCGCTTCCTCCACCTCTCCTACGATGCGCTCGTTATTCGGCTGGTTCGGGTTTACGAGGAGGGCAATAACCTTGGCTTGGGGAACCAGCTCGGATAGTAGCTCTAGCCGCTTGGGATTCAGCTCGCTGGAGATGTTGCTGAAGCCGGTGAGGTTGCCGCCGGGCCGGGCAAGACTGGCGACCAAGCCGGTCGCGACCGGGTCACCGACGCCGGTGAAGACGATCGGAATCATCGAGGTTGCACTTTTCGCCGCGCGCGCCGGTACGGTGCCTGGGGTCACGATCACATCAACCTTGCGGCCGACGAGGTCGGCGGCCAATGCAGGCAGCCGCTCATAGTGACCCTCCGCCACGCGGTATTCCATCGCCAAGTTTTGTCCCTCGACGTAGCCGGTCTCGGTCAATCCCTGCTGGAACGCAGCCAAATACGGATCCGGGGAGGAGGGTGCGCTGCCAGCGCTGAGGAAGCCGATCACCGGCATCGCCTTCTGCTGCGCATGCGCCGCCAGCGACCACGCCGCTGCACCGCCGAGCATGAACATCATCTCGCG
>Ga0209040_10002094_pt1 | contig 15772 bp, 15 predicted proteins | sample BogFormECP12_OM3_FD_188240 | JGI IMG/M metagenome (GOLD analysis project Ga0209040, IMG submission 188240) | Bog forest soil microbial communities from Calvert Island, British Columbia, Canada - ECP12_OM3 (SPAdes) (version 2) | ecosystem: Environmental > Aquatic > Freshwater > Wetlands > Bog ...
TGCCGCGGGCGCGTCGCTGTGCGACAGTGTGCGCGTGGCTACCTATCTGCTGCGAGTCCAGCTGGCCGACCGGCCGGGCAGCCTCGGCTCGCTGGCCGTGGCTTTGGGGTCGGTGGGCGCCGACATCTTGTCGCTGGATGTCGTAGAGCGCCAGGCCGGCTATGCGATCGACGATCTGGTGGTCGAGCTGCCGGCCCGGGCCATGCCCGACACGTTGATCACGGCGGCCGAAGCGCTCAACGGGGTGCGGGTGGATAGCCTGCGACCGCACACCGGGCTGCTAGACGCGCACCGAGAGTTGGCGCTGATCGACCACGTCGCCGCGGCCGGGGACGTTCCGGCCAAGCTGAAGGTGTTGGTCGACGAGGCCCCCCAGGTACTGCGGGTGAGCTGGTGTGCGGTGCTGCGCAGTTCCGACGACGGCATCGAGCCCGTGGTCGGCAGCCCGGGCGCGCCGGAAACCCATCTGGACGCTGTCCCGTGGATGCCTATTCAGCGGGCCAGCGCCCTGGACGCCACCGACGACTGGGTGCCCCAGGTGTGGCGCGAGCTGGACACCACCCTCATGGCCGCGCCGCTGGGCGCGCCCGACACCGCGGTGATGCTTGGCAGGCCCGGCGGTCCGGCATTCCGGCCGTCGGAGGTGGCGCGGCTGGGCTATCTGGCCGGGATCGTCGGGACGCTGCTGCACTGAGCGCTAGTCAGCCGATTCGGAAGGCCCGTCCGACAACAGCTTTCGGAATCCGTCCTCGTCGAGGACGGGCACACCGAGTTCGACGGCTTTGTCGTATTTCGAGCCGGGCGAATCGCCGGCGACGACATACGCGGTCTTCTTCGACACCGAGCCGGCGGCCTTGCCGCCACGCGCCACGATGGCCTCCTTGGCGTCGTCGCGGGAGAAGCCGTTCAAGGAGCCGGTCACCACGATCGTCAACCCCTCCAGCGTGCGGGGCACGCTGGCGTCGCGCTCGTCGGCCATCCGCACGCCGGCCGACCGCCACTTGTCCACGATGGCCCGATGCCAGTCCACCGTGAACCACTCGGTCACCGCGTCGGCGATCGTCGGGCCCACGCCTTCGACCGCGGCCAGCTGCTCGGTCGAGGCCGACGTGATCGCATCCAGGCTGCCGAACTCGGTCGCCAGCGCGCGGGCAGCGGTCGGCCCGACGTGGCGGATCGACAGCGCCACCAGCACTCGCCACAGCGGTTGCTTCTTGGCCGTGTCCAGGTTGACCAGCAGCCGCTTGCCGTTGGCAGACAACGCGCCGCTCTTGGTGGTGAACAACTCGGTGCGCAACAGGTCGTCTTCGGTCAGGCCGAACAAGTCACCCTCGTCGCCGATCACGTGGGCTTTCAGCAGTGCGATGGCCGCCTCGTAGCCGAGGCCTTCGATGTCGAAAGCACCGCGACCGGCGACGTGAAACACCCGCTCTCGCAACTGCGCCGGGCACGACCGCGCATTGGGGCAACGGATGTCGGCGTCGCCCTCCTTGGCCGGGGCCAGCGCGGTTCCGCATTCGGGACACGTTGTGGGCATGACGAATTCGCGCTCGGAGCCGTCACGCAAGTCGACGACGGGACCCAGCACTTCGGGGATCACATCGCCGGCCTTGCGGATCACCACGGTGTCGCCGATCAACACGCCCTTGCGCTTGACCTCGGCGGCGTTGTGCAAGGTGGCCAGCCCCACCGTCGACCCGGCGACGGTGACCGGCGTCATGAACGCGAACGGGGTGACCCGCCCGGTGCGCCCGACATTGACCCGGATGTCGAGTAGCTCGGTCTGCACCTCCTGCGGCGGATACTTGTAAGCGATCGCCCACCGCGGCGCCCGCGAGGTGGATCCCAGCCTGCGCTGCAGCGACACATCGTCGACTTTGACGACGACACCGTCGATTTCGTGAGCCACGTCGTGGCGGTGCTCGCCCCAGTACGCGATCCGCTCCAACGCGCCGGCAGCGTTATCCACCCGCGTGGTGTGTTCGGAAACGGCCAGGCCCCAGGCGCCCAGCGCCAGATACGCATCGTGCAGGGTCGGCGGCCGAAATCCCTCGATGTGTCCCAACCCGTGGCAGATCATCCGCAGCTTGCGCCGAGCGGTGACGGCCGGATCCTTCTGCCGCAGCGATCCCGCCGCACTGTTGCGCGGGTTGGCGAACGGCGCCTTGCCGTCTTCGACCAGCGCGGCGTTGAGCGCTTCGAAATCCGCGACCCGGAAGAACACCTCACCGCGGACCTCGAGCACGTCGGGAATCGGATAGTCGTCGCTGGGGGTGAGCCGCTCGGGGACGTCGTCAATCGTGCGCGCGTTGAGCGTGACGTCTTCGCCGGTGCGGCCGTCGCCGCGAGTTGCCGCCCGGACCAGCCGCCCGCCGCGGTACACCAGCGACAAGGCGACACCGTCGATTTTCAGCTCGCACAGAAACGGCACATCGGCGCCGACCTCGGCGTGAATGCGCGCCGCCCACAGGTCGAATTCCTCGGTGCTGAACACGTTGTCCAGGGACAGCATCCGCTCCAGGTGCTCGGCCGAGGTGAAATCGGTGGCGAAGCCGGCACCGCCGACGAGCTGGGTCGGCGAATCCGGCGTGCGCAGCTCGGGATATTCGTCTTCGAGCGCGGCCAGCCGACGCAGCAGCTGATCGAAGTCCGCGTCGGAGATGATCGGCGCGTCGCGCACGTAGTAGCGGAATTGGTGTTCGCGCACCTGGTCGGCCAGTTCGCGCCAGCGACGACGGATCTCGGGCGCGACGGGATCAGCCTCTGCTGAGCTCACCTTGGCAGGCTATCGGAGGACGCCGACAGCTCAGTCCTCCACGTAGCAGCGCAGCCGGTCGATGGCGGCGTCCCAACGACGTGACAACTGGTCGAGGTAGTCGCTGGCTTGGGCCAGCGGCTGGGTCTGCAGGGTCCAGATCCGCTCCCGACCGCGTCGGGCGCTGCTGACCAGCCCGGCGGCCTCCAGCAATTCCAAGTGCTTGGTGGCCGCCTGGCGGGTAACCGAGACCGCCTGGGTCACTTGGGAAGTCGAGCTCGGGCCGCCGTCGCACAGCCGGACGACGATGCGCAGCCGGTTCGCATCGCCGAGGGCGTCAAAGAGCGGTGCCGCCGCGAGCGCCGTCGTCACACCCGCTGCCCCAGCGCCAGATACTTGCGCACCAGCTCGACCTGCTTGGCCCAGCCTCCGCTGTTGGCCTCGAACGCCGCCGACCGGCGCGCAGCCGGGATGGCGTCGAACCCGGACTCGACGATGCTGAGCAGCACACCGTCCGGCGTCGGCGACAGGGTGAACTCGACCAGCGTGGTGGGCTCCGCCGCGTAGCCGACGTCGGGCTCGACCGCGAACGGGTGCCAGCGGTAGGCCAACCGCCGTGGCGGATCCACGGCGACGATCTGCCAGGTCGCTTTTGCCCCAGTATGCGGCCGCTGCAGCTCGGCCACCTCCTCGTCGACGGTCGTTCCGGTGATCGTGGCGGTAACCGAAGTCCCGGCGACAAAGGGTCCGTCGATGCGGACGCCGAACCAGCGCCCGAACTCCTGCGAGTCGCTGATCGCACGCCACACCCGGCCCATCGGCGCGCGCAACACGACCTGCTTCTCGATTCGGTCCATGCTCATATGCAACCTGCTGGTTGCTTATCAGTAGAGCACGCTTCGCGGCCGATACGCAACCTTCCGGTTGCGCTTTTCTCAGATGGCGTCCGGGTCGTCGGCGAAGGCCTCCGCAGCCCGCCTGGCCAGCCCGATCGCGGTGCGGGCCCACTGCGGGGTCGCCGCCGCCAGGCCGCACGCCGGGGTGACGCCGACGCGATCACGCAGCGCCGAGCGGCCGAAGCCGAGCCGGTCGGTGACCGCCACGACGGCGGCGGCAACCTCCTCGGCCGACGGACGCTTTGCCGGCGTGCTGGACGAGACGGCGCCGAGCACCACGGCGCGACCCGACTCGACGAATTCCGCGACGGCGTCCAGATCGTCGGCCGCCAGTGTCGACACATCGACCGAAACTGCGGCAATGCTGCTGTGCTGCAACGCTTTCCATGGTAGGGCCGCGGCGCAGCTGTGCACGGACACCTCAGCGCCCGCGGCCGCCACGCAGGCGTCCAGCAGAGTGGTGACCAGCGTCTCGTCGATCGCGGTCACCGGGCTCAGCGTGGTCACTCCGGCGAGCCGGCCCGCCACCGCCGCCGGAAGCGACGGCTCGTCGAATTGCACCACCACGGGCGTGTCGAGTCGACGAGACACCGCGGCGCGATGCGCGCCGACGCCTTCGGCAAGCGAGGCGGCGATGTCGTGCACGGCGCCCAGATCGGTGATGGCCCGATGCCCGTTGGCCAGCTCCAGCTCGGCGGCCAGGGTGATCGGCCCGGGCGCCTGGATCTTGACCGGTCGCCCGTTGCCGCGCAAACCCGCGATCTCCCAAGCCTCTTCCAGCGCATCGACGTCCTCGTCGAGCAGGCTGACCGCCCGCCGGGTCACCGCGCCGGGCCGGGCCGCCACCCGGTAGCCGCGGGGCACCGTGTCGATGGCCACGTCGATCAGCAGCGCACCGGCACGCCCGACGATGTCGGCGCCCACTCCCCTGGCGGGCAGCTCGACGATGTGCGCCATCGCAGCGCCCAGCTCACCGACGACGACCTCGGCCGCCGGCCGCGCCGCTATGCCGGGCCACGACCCGGTGCCGCTGGCGGTTGCGAAAGCGCTCACCGGCCAACCGTATTCGATCGGGTTACGCACGCCCCGTGCCAGGGCTAGTCAGCGCGATTACGCTCACATGATGACCCGCCCGCTGGTGCTGTGTTGCGCGGCGCTGCTGGCCGCGGGATGCACCCGGGTAGTGGACGGCGCCGCGGTCGCCCCGTTCGGCACCGAACCCATCATCGCCGGCGTCGACGTCGACCGCGTGCTGCTCGATCAGGACCGTATGCGCGCGATCACCGGCGCCGACGACCACCTGACGATCATCCCGTCGATGGACGGCAAGTCCCCGGTCGACGTTGACACGCTCGCCCAGGCAGCGCCGACGCAGTGCCGCTTCCTCTTCGAAGACACCGTCACCTTCGGACCCGACATCGAAGAGTTCCACAAGACCACCTTCCAGTACCCGCCGCGCACCGGCCTGATCTCCGAGGGTGTCGCTGTCTATCGCGATGCCAACACGGCACGTCATGCCTTTGACGCCCTGGTGGCGACCGTCCGGGACTGCGCGAACACCTCGGCCGGCACGGGGTTCGTCGGCACCTGGGCCGCCGACGAACGGTCGCTGCAGACTCGCCCCGGCAACTGCGGACGCGATTACCAAGTCAAGTCGGTGGCGCTGATGGAGGTCACTTACTGCGGCTTCCCGGAATCGGTGTCGACGATCGTGATCACCAACATCGCCGCCAACGTGCCGGGCTAGGCGATGGTGGCGCTGCCGATCACCTCGTCGCCGTCCGAGTCGAGGCGGTAGAGCACAAGCGTCTGTCCCGGCGCCACACCGCGCAGCGGAGCGCGCAGCCGAACCTCGAGCCCATCGCCCGCCAATTGGGCGACCGCATCGACGGCCTCGCCGTGGGCACGCACCTGCACCGCGCACTCGACGGGTCCGGTCGGCGGGGTCCCCGCGGTGAAGACCGGCTGCTGCCCGGTGAGCCGCCACACGTCGAGGTCGGCCGCCGAGCCCACCTGCACGGTGCCGCTGTCCGCGTCGATCGCGGTGACATAGCGCGGCCGGCCGTCCGGGCCGGGTCCGGCAATTCCGAGTCCCTTGCGCTGGCCGATGGTGAAACCGTGCACCCCGTCATGGCTGGCCAGCACGGTCCCCCGCTGGTCGACGACCGAGCCGGGGCGCACGCCGATCCGGGCTCCCAGGAAAGCGCGGGTATCACCCGACGGGATGAAGCAGATGTCATGGCTGTCCGGCTTGTCCGCGACCGCCAGGCCGCGACGGGCCGCCTCGGCGCGGATCTGCGACTTGGGGGTGTCCCCGATCGGGAACGCGGCGTGGCGCAGTTGACCGCAAGTGAGCACCGCCAGCACATACGACTGGTCCTTGTCCCGGTCGACGGCCCGACGCAGCCGCCCGTCGGACAGCCGGGCGTAGTGCCCGGTGGCGACCGCGTCGAAGCCCAACGCCAACGCACGTGCGGCCAGCGCCGAGAACTTGATCCGCTCGTTGCACCGCACACAAGGATTCGGGGTTTCACCACGGGCGTAAGACGACACGAAGTCGTCGATCACGTCTTCTTTGAACTTGTCCGCGAAATCCCATACATAGAACGGGATTCCGAGCACATCAGCGACCCGCCGAGCATCACCGGCGTCCTCTTTGGAGCAGCAGCCCCGCGAGCCGGTGCGCAGGGTGCCCGGCGCCTGCGACAGCGCCAGGTGTATGCCGACCACGTCATGGCCGGCATCGACCATGCGGGCGGCGGCGACCGACGAATCGACGCCGCCGCTCATCGCGGCGAGGACCTTCATCGTGCGACACCCGCGGCGGCCAGCGCGGCTTGCCGGGCGCGCGCGACCGCACCGGGCAGCACTCGCAAGGCGGCGTCGACATCCGCCGCTACGCTGGTGTGCCCCAACGACAATCGCAGCGATCCCCGGGCGCTGGCCGCATCGGCACCCATCGCCAGCAACACATGCGACGGCTGTGGGACTCCGGCGGTGCACGCCGAGCCCGTCGAGCATTCGATTCCGTTGGCGTCCAACAACATCAGCAGCGCGTCGCCCTCGCACCCGTCGAAGGTGAAGTGCGCGTTACCCGGCAGCCGTCGCGATCCCGCGGCACCGTTGAGGCGAGTGTCCGCGACGCCGGCCAACACCCCGTCGATCAGACGGTCGCGCAGCAGCCGCAGCCGTGCGCTGTTGGTCTCCAGCCCGTCCACGGCAAGCCGCATCGCCGTCGCCATACCGACGGCACCGGCAACGTCGGGGGTGCCGGACCGGATGTCGCGTTCCTGCCCACCGCCGTGCGACAACGGCACGCAGCCGATCTCGCGGCGCAGCAGCAGCGCGCCCACACCGGGCGGGCCGCCGAACTTATGGGCGGCCACACTCATCGCGGAGAGCTGGCTGGCGCCGAAGACGACGGGCAGCTGTCCCACCGCCTGGACCGCGTCGCTGTGCATCGGTACGTCAAATTCGGCCGCGACGGCGGCGAGTTCGTCGATCGGCATGACGGTGCCGACCTCGTTGTTGGCCCACATCACCGACACCAGCGCGACGTCGTCGTGGCGCTGCAGCGCGTCACGCAGCGCGGCGGCGCACACCGACCCGTCGGCGGCGGTGGGCAACCAGGTCACCTCGGCGTCTTCGTGCTCGACCAGCCAATTCACCGAGTCCAGCACGGCGTGGTGTTCCACCGCGGTGGTGATGATGCGCCGGTGCCGTGGCTGGGCGTCGCGGCGCGCCCAGTAGATCCCCTTGACGGCCAGATTGTCGCTCTCGGTGCCGCCGGCGGTGAAGATCACCTCGGACGGACGCGCACCGAGCTTGGCCGCGATCAGCTCGCGGGATTCCTCCATTTGCCGCCGAGCGGCCCGGCCCGCGGTGTGCAGTGAGGACGCATTTCCCACCGTGCTCAGCGCGGCCGTCATCGCCTCGATGGCAGCGGGATACATCGGGGAGGTGGCGGCGTGATCGAGGTAGACCATGACCCGCCCAGAATACCGGCGGCGCACTGCGACGATGCAGGCCGGAACGGCCTGGGGAGGAGCAGGGCAATCAGGCCCTGGCTGAGCCCAGCAGCGCTTAGGAGGCCAGCACGGGCCGACGCTGCCCATGACCTGGGTGCGACGTCGGCGTCACGCGTATGGCGGCCTGGCAGCGACGGGCCAGCTCCCGCCGATCGTCACCGGGCAGCTGCAGTGATTCGACGTAGACCCGTGCCACGGTGCGGCGGGCGACCAGCAATCGACCGATCGAACGCAGCAGCGTGTCGTCACCGATATAGGCCGGGACGGTCGAGACCGTGCCGTCGCGGTGGTGGTAGCGCAACCGCAGCGGCTGGACCGGTAGGCCGGTGTCGACGGCGGCCTGGAACATCGCCGGATAGAACGGCCCCGACGCCAGACCACACCAGGTGGTGCCCTCCGGGAACGCCACCACGGTCTGGCCGGCGCGCAGCCGAGCCGCGACGGCGTCGACGACACCGGGCAGCTGGCGCAGGCTGGCCCGCTCGATCGGGATCACCTTGATGATGAGCGCCATCATCCGCACGATGAGATTGGCGGCCACGTCGGCGCGGCCGACGAACGACGCCGGCGGCATGCGCCACGGGCTGGTGGGAAGTACCGCGAAGATCGTCAGGATATCCAGCCACGACATGTGGTCACTGACCACCAACATCCCGGGCAGATTGCGAATCGGTCCGCCCGACAACGTGATCCGGACCCCGAGACACCACAACAACAGTCGGCAGTAAACCCTCCTGGCTCGCGACCGACCGGGTAGCGGAACCGAGACCAGCAGCAGCGCCGGGAAAAACAGCAGCGCCAGACTGACACGTAGCGCGACCCGCAGCGCCACGATCAACCGACGGGACGCTTCCGAGCCGCCGGCCTGCAGACAACTCGTGTCGCAGGAAGCACGCGGCAGCCAGGCGTGGTCGCGCGCGTCCGGATTGCTCATCAGGCCACCCCGCCTGCCGCCTCGGTGGCCGCCGCCACCGACCGGAGTCGGCGCAGGTAACGGGTGTCGGCCTGACGCTTGTCCAGCAGCGCGGGGAAATCACCCACACCGAAGTCGGGATCGTGGGCCGGCTCACCGCATATTCGGGCGCCCAACCGCAGGTAGCCGCGCATCAGCGGCGGGATGGCCGGCCGCGTGGGCGGAGGGATCTCGTCCACGGTGTATCCGTCGACGATCACCGGCCGGTGCGGATGCACCCAGTACTGCGCCGGGGCGGCGTGGCGGCGCAGCACGAAGTCGCGCACGCCGCGAATCTGGCTGCCCGGCGGCCCGCCGTCGTCGCTGGCTACCGGAACCGACACGCAGCCGGTGACGTAGTCGTAGCCGCAACGGTCGAGGTAGGCCAGGATGCCGGCCCACATCAGCAGCACGACGGCGCCGTTGCGGTGATCGCCGCGAACCACCGCGCGGCCCATCTCAACGAGTGAGGGCCGCAGCGAATCAAGCGCCCGGATGTCGAATTCCGTTGCGGTATAAAGCCCTCCGGCGGCGATAGCGCCGGTCGGCGACAGCATGCGGTAACAACCAACCAGCTCGCCCGAGTTGTCCTCCCGGACCAGCAAGTGGTCGCAGTGCTCGTCGAAGCGGTCAACGTCGAGGCCGGCGTCCTGCCCGGTCAGCGTGAAGCCTGGCTCGTTGTTGAATACTTCGTAGCGCAGCCGCTGCGCGGACTCGATCAGCGTGGGATCGGTGGACAGCAATAGCGAGTACCGCGGCTCGGTGGACGAACCTGTCCCCGACGCGGGCTCATCAGCGGGTATGAGGACCGAGTCAACACTCATGCGCGCCACTGTTAGCGATGTTGATCACTAATTGGCATCTGCGCCGTGACGTGTCCGTGCACGGCAGATGACGATGTCGCAGCAAAATCGGCTAATCGCGCAGGTCGAGGGCATTAACGTTGCCTGGATCACAGTTTTGGTCCAAACTGCGACGGTGGCTGAGGTCGACGGCGCGACATTTGACCCCGCCGCGCTGCGCGCCAAATACGCTCAAGAACGCCAGCGCCGCCTGCGCGGCGACGGAATCTCCCAATACGTGCAGGTCGCGGGCGCATTCAGCCGTTTTGGCCGCGACCCGTGGGCCGATCCCGACTTCACCCGCGACCCGATCAGCGACGAGGTCGACGTCGCCGTCGTCGGTGCCGGCTTCGGCGGGTTGCTCATCGGGGCCCGGTGCAGGCAACTCGGTGTCGACAACGTCAGGTTGATCGACAAGGCCGCCGACGTTGGCGGGACCTGGTATTGGAATCGTTACCCCGGAATCGCCTGCGACGTCGAGTCCTACGTCTATATGCCGTTGCTCGAGGAGCTCGGGTATGTGCCGACCGAGAAGTATGCGAAAGGCGCTGAAATCCTGGCCCACTGCCGCCGGATCGCCTCGCATTACGACTTGTACCGTGACGCCTGTCTGCAGACCGAGGTACAGGAGATTCGCTGGGAGGCAAGTAATTCCCGCTGGCTGATCTCCACCGACCGCGGCGACGAGATCCGCGCCCGGTTTGTGGCGATGGCGAACGGCTACCTGCAGAAGCCGAAACTGCCTGGAATAACGGGGATCACCACGTTCGCCGGTCACACATTCCACACCAGCCGCTGGGACTACGAATACACCGGCGCCGACCTTGCCGGGTTGTCCGACAAGCGCGTCGGCATCATCGGAACCGGTGCGACGGCAATTCAGTGCGTGCCACGACTGGCCGAATCCGTGCATCGACTATTCGTCTTCCAGCGCACCCCGTCAACGGTCGACGTGCGGGCCAATCGGCCGACCGCACCCGAGTGGGCGGCGTCGCTGGAGCCCGGTTGGCAACAGCGGCGCATGGAGAACTTCCAAATCCTCACCGCGGGCGGCAATGCCGATGAGGACCTGGTGGACGACGCGTGGACCAGCCTCATCAAAAAGCTGCCGATCGTGAACGACGCGGGACCCAACGCCGCCGAACTGGCCGACTTCGCCAAGATGGAAGAGATCCGGGCGCGCGTCGATGCGATCGTGACCGACGCGGCCACCGCCGACGCGCTCAAGCCCTGGTACGGCTACTACTGCAAGCGGCCCTGCTTTCACGACGAGTACCTGCAGGCGTTCAACCGTGACAACGTCACCCTCGTCGACACCCACGGCCGGGGAGTCGAGCAGATCACCCGCGACGGCGTTGTCGTCGACGACCGCGTCGAATACCCGCTGGACTGTTTGATTTTCGCCACCGGCTTCGAGGTCGGCACCAGTTACGCGCAACGCACCGGCTTCGAAGTGATCGGCCGCGACGGCCTGACCCTCACCGAGAAGTGGGCCGACGGCGTGCGCACAATGCACGGCGTGCACGTCAATGGCTTTCCGAACTGCTTCATCGAAAGCATCGCTCAGTCCGGCTTCACCGTGAACTTCCCCTACCTCATCGACACCCAATCCCGCCACATCGCCTGGGTGATTGCCTGGGCGTTGCAGCACGGCGCCGCCGAGGTGGAAGCCACCCTGGACGCCGAAGCAGCCTGGGTCGACACCGTCGTGGCACGCTCGAGTGTGATCGCCGGCCGGCGCGAGTCGTGCACACCCGGCTACTACAACCGCGAGGGCCAGGCGGATGCGCGGTTGAACCAGGACAGCTTCTTCTTCGGCAGCCCAACCGAATACGCCGACATCCTCGAGGCGTGGCGGACGACGGGCGAACTGGACGGGCTTGCCAAACGGGCTTCAGCCGTTACCGGTCGATGAGATCGGACGCGGGCGCTTTAGGGTGATCCCCGCCGCTTCCAGGTGTGATCCGCGGCGCAGTGGGTATCCCCCGGCAGGTATTTCAGGTTGGGACGGGCCGTCGGCACGCGGCCCGCGGAAGAAAGAGGGCGCTGTGACGGCCATCGAGCAGTGGCCCGGGAAGGCCTATCCGCTGGGCGCGACCTACGACGGGTCAGGCACCAATTTCGCGATTTTCAGTGAAGTTGCCGAGCGGGTGGAGCTCTGCCTCTTCGACGCCGACGGTGCCGAGACCAGGGTGCCGTTGAATGAGGTGGACGGATTCATCTGGCACGGCTTTCTGCCGGCAGTCGAACCCGGCCAACGCTACGGCTACCGGGTGCACGGGCCCTACGACCCGGCGGCCGGACACCGGTGCAACCCTAACAAGCTGCTGATCGATCCGTACGCGAAGGCAATCGACGGCAACTTCGAGTGGCACCAAGCGCTGTTCAGTTACAACTTCGGCGACCCCGACAGCCGCAACAACGACGACTCCGCGCCGCGCATGCCCAAGTCGGTGGTGATCAACCCGTTCTTCGACTGGGGCAACGACCGTCCGCCGGGCCACGAGTACGCCGACACGGTCATTTACGAGGCGCACGTCAAGGGGCTGACCCAGCTGCATCCCGACATCCCGGAGCGGATGCGCGGCAGCTATACCGCTATCGCCCATCCGGTCATCATCGAGCATCTAAAAAGTCTGGGTGTCACCGCGATCGAACTGATGCCGGTGCACCACTTCGCAAACGACTCCACGTTGGTGGACAACGGTCTGTCAAACTACTGGGGTTACAACACAGTTGGCTTCCTCGCCCCGGACTTCAAATACGCCGCCAGCACCACTCCCGGCGGTCAGGTGCAAGAGTTCAAGACGATGGTCCGTGCCCTGCACGAGGAAGGCATCGAAGTCATCCTCGACGTCGTCTACAACCACACCGCCGAAGGCAACCACCTGGGCCCGACGTTGTCGATGCGCGGCATCGATAACGCCGCCTACTACCGGCTGGTCGATGACGAGCGGCAGTACTACATGGACTACACCGGCACCGGCAACAGCCTCAACGTCGGCCACCCGCACACGCTGCAACTGATCATGGATTCATTGCGGTACTGGGTGACCGAAATGCACGTCGACGGCTTCCGATTCGACCTCGCGTCAACACTTGCCCGCGAATTCTACGACGTCGACCGCCTGTCGGCGTTTTTCGAACTGGTGCAACAGGATCCGACGGTGAGTCAGGTCAAACTGATCGCCGAACCCTGGGATGTGGGCCCGGGCGGTTACCAGGTCGGAAATTTCCCACCGCAGTGGACGGAGTGGAACGGCAAGTTCCGCGACACCGTTCGCGACTACTGGCGCGGCGAGCCGGCGACACTCGGCGAGTTCGCCTCCCGGCTGACCGGCTCGGCGGACCTCTACGAGTCCACCGCGCGGCGCCCGGTGGCGTCGATCAATTTCGTCACCGCACATGACGGTTTCACGCTGCGTGACTTGGTCTCGTATAACGAGAAACACAACGAGGCCAATAAAGAAGACAACAACGACGGCGAGAGCAATAACAAGTCCTGGAACTGCGGCATCGAAGGTCCAACCGACGATCCGGAAGTCAACGCGTTACGCGCCCGTCAGCAGCGCAACTTTCTCGCGACAACGCTCCTGTCGCAAGGAATTCCAATGCTATCGCACGGTGACGAGCTCGGCCGCAGTCAAGCCGGCAACAACAACGGCTTCTGCCAGGACAACGAGATTACCTGGGTGCACTGGGATAAGGCAGACCTCGAGCTTATGGAGTTCACCCGGTCGGTATCGGCTTTGCGGGCCGCGCATCCGGTGTTTCGCCGCCGCCGGTTCTTCAGAGGGGTGCCGGTACGCCGACGCGGTGCGGTGGCACAGCCCGACATCTCATGGTTCAGCCCGGATGGCTCCGAAATGAGCGACGAGGACTGGGGTTCGGGTTTCGGCAAGTCGGTCGCGGTCTATTTGAACGGCTTGGGCATCCCCGACCTTGACGCCCGCGGACAGCGCGTAACCGACGATTCGTTCCTGTTGTGCTTCAACGCGCACCACGAGCCGATCGAGTTCACCTTGCCGCCCGAAGAGTTCGGCCGAGCGTGGGTGCCGGTTGTGGACACCTCCGCCGCAATGCCGAGCCTCGATGATCAGGAGCCGATTCGGGTTGGCACTGCGGTGCGGGTAGGTGCGCGGGCAATGGTGGTCTTACAGGCCGACGGAGAGTAAGTGCTCGGGTAAGAGGACGGCGACGCTTGCCTCGTCGTCCGATCGATAAGGAGACGGCATGCTCAACACCATCGCCACTATCGTCGCCATCGTGCTGGGGGTGCATATCGTGGTGAAGTTCGCCTTCTTCGCGTTGCCCTACCAGCGTCGCCGCGCGGCATTGGACAAGCAGTACGGGGTTAAGCCCTACGCGACTTCTGGGTCCGACGTCGTGCTCATGGTGGTGGTCGCCGCGATTGCCACGCTGATCGTGTGGCGCGGTATCGAATCGGTGAGCTTCCTTGCCGGGCTGTGGATCGGCGCCACCCTGATTCAACTGTATTTCCACCAGTTCCACACTCCGGTGCCCGCCGATCGCGCCGCTCCGGCCGAACGATCTCCGCTCAAGGAGATGTCGTACGCCATCCAGGCCAACCCGTGGCGACCCTGGCCGCAGATGCTCGCCCTCACGGTCTTGGTGGCCATCAGCTTCGTCGCGCTGCCATGAGTCACGAAACGGCCCGGCGGTGGTGTTTCGCTGACCAGCTCGGGCCGCACTTTCTGGACGATCCCGACCAGCCGGTGTTGCTGATCGAATCCTGGGCGGTGTTCGAACGCCGCAGATTCCACCGCCGCAAGGCGCATGGACGGTGTCGTCGAACAACAACGGCTCGGTGGACACGCGCCCTAGCGGGTTGTTCGCCGACCGTGTGCAACGACGGCAATGCGGGTATCTCACCCCTATGTTGGCTGTGGACAAGCTGATCGCCGCGCCGTCGTCGGCGGTGTGGCAGGTATTGGTCGACCTTGACGCGTGGCCGACGTGGGGTCCGACGATCAGCGGGGCCCGACTCGATCCACCGCACACCGAGCTGGGTCTGCACGCCACCGGCAGCGTGCGGACGTCGTTGGGGTTCTCCTTGCCATTCGTAGTGACCGAATTCGAAGCGGGACGGCATTGGGCCTGGAAGGTGGGCGGCGTGCCGGCAACCCATCATCGGGTGCAGCCGGTCGGCGACCATACGCGCGCGGCCATCGCCGTTCCGCTGTGGGCAGTGCCGTACCTGACGGTGTGCGCCATCGGTCTGCGCCGCATCGACGGCATGCTGACCCGTTCGTCATAGCCGTCTCAGCCCGCGCGGGGCATCACCACCCCATGGATCCCGGGATTCCCTTGAATGGCCCGACAATCCAACTGGTGATCCAGCCGCCGTAGAAACCTCCCGGCTGCGGAATCACCTCTTCGCCGTCGACGGTGCAGCGGTCCACTGCTGCAGCCATCACCGCGATGGCGCCCGCAATGGGTGCGAAATCTCGACTCGGCTGTGGATAGGTCCACGCCGCTTGCAGCGCCTCGCGCCCGTCGGTCACCAGGTCGTAGTAGCGGGCCTGCCCTTTCCATTCACACCAGGAAGCCCCTGCAGCGGGACGCAGAACGCCCTCGATGAAGGCGTCGCGGGGCAGGTAGTAGGTCGGTGGGTGACTGGTTTCCAACACCCGCCAGGCGCGCGTCGTCGACGCGATCGACTGGCCACCCAACTCGACGGTGATCGAGCCGGCGAAGTCCTCCAGCCGTGGCGGGCGGGGGTAATCCCACACCGATTCCTGCCCAGGGCCGGGCGTATCGGGTTTGGGCCAGGGGCTCAGCATCTCGTGCGAATCCGGATAGGGCCGCGCGGGGGCCGGTATGGGTCAATCACGTTGCCGCGCTGAGTGATTTGAATGTCGCCAGCCCGGGCCAACGCGAACGCGATGGTCCGGCTCTGCGCCGTGAGCTCGCGCCAGCTGTTACCGCCGATGGCCCGGGCCGCGTCGGAAGGGCAGATGCTGGAGGTCGACCCGCGGTGCTGCGCCAGCGCCAGGATCGCGGCGCGCAGCCGGGTGGCCACAGGGCCGCCGCCGAGCGCGGTCTGTGCCGCGCTGGCGGCAGGACCGACGGTGTCGGCCACCCGGGCCAACTCGCTGTGTGGATCCGATCCGGTTGGCACACCAACAGGCTAGGTCGTGGCCGAGCGGGGAACTCAGCCCTTGCGGGCCTTGACCGCCTCGGTGAGCTGCGGCGCAACCTTGAACAGGTCGCCGACCACGCCGTAGTCGGCGATCTCGAAGATCGGCGCCTCTTCGTCCTTGTTGACCGCGATGATC
>Ga0209040_10002095_pt1 | contig 15768 bp, 10 predicted proteins | sample BogFormECP12_OM3_FD_188240 | JGI IMG/M metagenome (GOLD analysis project Ga0209040, IMG submission 188240) | Bog forest soil microbial communities from Calvert Island, British Columbia, Canada - ECP12_OM3 (SPAdes) (version 2) | ecosystem: Environmental > Aquatic > Freshwater > Wetlands > Bog ...
GGAGCTTGACCGGATGCCGTACCACCTGGAGACCAGCGTGCCCGGGGTGTTCGTGGCCGGGGACGCGCGGGCGGAGTCGGCCAAGCGGGTGGCTTCGGCGGTCGGGGAAGGAGCGCTGGCCGTCATGCTCGTGCACCGTTACCTGGAGAAGCGATGAGCGAGCCGAGGGGCGCGGCGGCGCCTGGACTGAAGAGCGAGGAACGAGCGACGAAGGAAGGCGGCGCCTCAAGGCGCCCCGAAGGCGAGCGGAAGACAGTGAGCGCTGAGATAACCGCGGCGTGCCAGTCCTCGAATTCACTGACGTGCAGCGTCGATGAGCTGCGGACGCTGTTCCTGTTCGAGAAGCTCACCGACGACCAGCTCCAGTGGCTGTGCGAGCGAGGTCACGTCGAGCTGATCCAGCCGGGCCTCGTGTACGCGGAGGGCGCCCCCGCGACGTGCTTTTACGTGCTGCTCGAGGGGACCGTGGTGCTGTCGCGCCGGGTGGGCGCGGACGATATCGAGGTGGGCCGGACGTCGTCGCGCGGGGTGTACTCGGGCGCCTTCACCGCCTACTTCGGCGACCGGGTGCCGCAGATCTACAACAACTCGGCGAAGGTGACGGAGCCGTCGCGGTTCTTCGTGCTGGACGCTTCGGTCTTCGCCGAGCTGATGCACGAGTGGTTCCCGATGGCGGTGCACCTGCTCGAGGGGCTGTTCTTCGGCAACAAGAACACCCAGCAGGCGATCGGGCAGCGGGAACGGCTGCTGGCCCTCGGCTCGCTTTCGGCAGGCCTGACCCACGAGCTGAACAACCCGGCCGCCGCCGCGGTGCGGGCCACGGCGTCGCTGCGCGAGCGGGTGGCCGGGATGCGGCACAAGCTGGGCATGATCGCGGGCGGGCGATGGGACCGGACCACGCTGGAGACGCTGATCCGGCTGCAGGAAGAGGCGGCCGAACGGGTGCCGAAGGCGCTCGCCTTGGCGCCGCTGGAGGCGTCCGACCGGGAGGACGCCATCACGGACTGGCTCGACGACCACGGCGTACGGGACGGCTGGGACATGGCCCCGACGTTCGTCGCGGCCGGGCTCGATGCCGCCTGGCTCGATCACGTCTCGGTGAGAGTGGACCCGGAGATGCTGGAGGGCGCGCTGCGGTGGCTGAATTACACCGTCGAGACCGAACTGCTGATGAACGAGATCGAGGATTCGACCACCCGGATTTCCACCCTGGTGGGCGCGGCCAAGCAGTACTCGCAGCTGGACCGGGCGCCGTACCAGGTCGTTGACGTGCACGAACTGCTGGACAGCACGCTCATGATGCTGTCGGGCAAGATCCCGTCCGGGATCGAGATCGTGAAGGACTACTACGCGGGGCTCCCGCGGATCCCGGCCTATGCGGGTGAGCTGAACCAGGTGTGGACGAACCTGATCGACAACGCGGTGTCCGCGATGAAGGGGTCCGGGACCCTGACGGTGCGCACCGGGATGGACCGGGACCAGGTGTTCGTGGAATTCTGTGACACCGGGCCGGGGGTGCCGCCGGAGATCCGGGACCGGATATTCGAGCCGTTCTTCACCACCAAGCCCGTGGGCGAGGGGACTGGGCTGGGGCTCGACATCTCGTGGCGCATCGTGGTGAACAAGCACCACGGTGACCTGTCGTTGGAGTCGTCGCCGGGCGAGACGCGGTTCCGGGTTCGGCTGCCGATTACCGCGCAAGATGATGCTGAGGAGAGCTAAATGAGCGAGATCGCGGGCATCGATCCTTCGGTGCCGCCGAGCGGTACCGGGTGCGTCGAGTGCGACGCCGCGGGCGGCTGGTGGGTGCACCTGCGCCGGTGCGCGCAGTGCGGGCACATCGGCTGCTGCGACACCTCGCCGATGCAGCACGCGACCGCCCACGCGACGGCCGCCGGGCACCCGTTCATCCGCAGCTTCGAACCTGGCGAGGACTGGTTCTTCAGCTACGAGACCAAGGAAATGTACGACGGTCCCGAGCTCGCGCCGCCGCAGCATCATCCGCTTGACCAGCCGGTGCCCGGGCCCAAGGGGCGGGTGCCGAGCGACTGGCGGCTCCACGTCCACTAACTCTGGCCCGATCTGAGATAACGTTTCATCGCCAGATGGCCGAATCGACAGGTCACTAGATCGGCTGAGGAGATGGGACGATGGAGCCTGACGGGTCCGCGCAGGTCGCGGTGTTCGTGGATTTCGAGAACCTCGTCCTCGGCGCGGTCAAGGAGCTGCCCGATCAGGCGAACCCGGCACCGTACGAGGCACTGACCAGGCTCTGCCGCGCTTACGGGAATGCCTCGGTGCGCCGCGCCTACGCGGACTGGGCCAACACGCTCTTCGGCAGTCACCAGGATGACCTCGCGATGAACGGCGTCGACCTCATCCAGGTGGCACGGGTGGGCATCCAGAACAAGAACGCTGCCGACATCCGGATGGCCGTCGACGCCATGGAGACCCTGATCGTGCATCCGAAGATCAGCGTGTTCATCCTGGTCAGCGGCGACGGCGATTACTCGCCGCTGGTGCAGCGGCTCAGGGAGTTCGGTAAGTGGGTGGTGGGGGTCGGGACCGAGGCGAACGCCAGCCGGAAACTTGTCTCGGTCTGCTCGGAGTACAAGTACTGGGGCACGCTGGTCGCGGAAGTCGAGCCTGAAGTGCGGCCTGCGCTGAATGCCGCGTTCGACATCGCTACGGCGGAGCAGTTGCTGGTCCGGGCGTTCGAGGAATCTAACGCCGAGACAATGACGGCCGGCGGCCTGAAGAGCAAGATGCTCGCGCTGGACGCGGCGTTTGACGAGCACAACTACGGGTGCCGGAGCTTCCGGGCGTTCCTGGCCATGCTGCCCAAGCGCGTCCAGATCGTCGAGGCCGGCGGACCCGATGTCACCGTCAAGCTGATCGAAGAACCGCGGAAGCCCGTCAGGACAAGGAGCCGCAAGTCTTCATCCCGCTCGAATAACTCCGCCGCGGCCGCCGCGGCCGCCGCGGCGGCCGCCAAGGCCTCCGAGGCGTAGGAGCTACTCGCGGGTCCTCACGAGCTGGCGCTGACGGTGCGGATTCCCTTCGGCCAGGTCGGGCAGCGGCCAGCAGGATGTGACCGGGAACGTGGATTAGCGGATGATCTCGATCAGCAGGACGGAGCGGCCGCTCAGCTGGTGATATCGCCTGGCAGGTCCGGGCTGCTCGGGCAATGCGAGAGGAACCCCCCGCTTCCCCGGTAGCGGCGTAGGGTAACCAGCGTCAGCATGATGTGATCAGGCGTACAAGGAACAGATCTTCGCGATGGCGATGGCGATAGCGGGCGGCTCAGCCGACTCCTACGATCTCGATGCGCTGGCGGTCAGCGACAGGTTCCGCCTGTTCAACTTCACCCGCCGAGACGACTACCTCGCGTACCTGTGGGTGCTGCGCGCGATGGACCGGCTCCGCGGGACGCACGTGGCGCAGTCCCACACCGACGACGTGGCGGCTGTGCTGAGCGAACTGGCAGCCGCGTACGACGGCGTCCCGCCGAACCTGGGCAACCTGCGGGAACGGCTGGACAACCTGTCCGACGACGGGGTGCTGCACCGACTGGAGGACGCGTCGCGCGCCGGGAGCCTCGCGCGATACCGGAACCGGCAGTCGGTCTATCAGTTCACTGAACTCGGGCACCGCGCCTATACAGCGGTCGAGGGCGTGCTCGCCGCGCGACTGCAAGACGCGAACCTGTCCCGGCTGGCTTTCTCCGACATCGTGCGTGACCTGCGCGGCCTGGCGGAGGCGAATCGCGATGGCGACGGCGACGAGATCGTGCGCCGGCTGGCCAGCCTCGACCGTTTGACCGAGGACATGGCGCGGCGGTCTGCGCGGTTTCATCTGACGCTCGGCGACATCACCCGCTCGACGGAGGCGTCACCGGAGATGTTCCTGCGCTACAAGCACGCGCTGATGGCGCACATGAGCGACTTCATGGCCGAACTCGACCGGTACCTGCCGCGCCTGGCCCAGGCGGTCGAGCAGGTCCAGGCGACCGGTATCGGGACGCTGCTGAACCGCGCGGCCGAGGCCGATGACAGGCCGCTGATGCGCCGTGACGAGGTACTTGATGACTGGCGGCGCCGGTGGGCGGGGATCCGCGCGTGGTTCGTGGCCGAGCCAGGTGAGCGTTCGCGCACCGTCGAGCTGGCGGCGGCGACCCGGGCTGGCGTCTCCAGCGTGATTGCGTTGCTGCGCCAGATCACCGAGTCGCAGCGAGGCGGGGTTAACCGCTCCACCCAGCTCAAGCACCTCGCGCAGTGGGTCTTCGACGTGGCGGACGAGGATGCCGCGCACGCGCTGATGTCGGCTGCGTTCAACCTGCGGCTGGCGCGGCATGTCGGCGGCGTGCACGACGACAGCGACCTGATTTCGCCCCGGCTGTCCTGGATGGATGCTCCGGGCGTGGAGGTCGCGATGACGCTGTTCCGCCGCGGCAAGGCGCCCAGCCCGGGCCTCCCGCAACGCCTGGCGGCCCAGGCCGGAATCCGGGCCGAACTGCGCCGCCGCCAGGCCGCGGAGCGTGCGGCGGAGCGGGACGCAGCGCAGCGGCTGCTCGGCTCGGGGGCAGTCGACCGGGTGCTGGATGAGGCCGAGACCCGCGTGCTGCTGAAGTTGCTGACCCGGGCGCTCGAGGCCAGGTCAGTGGTGGCCGGGCGGATCACCGGCGGGACAGGCGGGAACGACGTGATGACCATTCGACTGGTGCCTTCTGATGCCGGCAGTAGCGTGCGCACGGCCCATGGAGTCCTGCACCTGCCGGGTCTCAGCCTGGAAATCGCGCCAGCGCGGACGCTGACCCGAGCCCGGCAGGCGGCAGCCGATGACTGAGCCGCGGGCCGCCGACGGGGTCGCGCCGAGTGATCTTGGCTCCTATCAGTACGCCGTCCGGCTGGTGCTGACGAACGATCTCATCACCGCTGCGCGTCCCAGGGCGGGCGCGCTGGCCTCGGTGCTGCGCTGGGCGGACCTGATCGCCAGGGACTTCGCTGAGTTGCTCGGGTACACGCTGGTCGCGACCGCGCACCAGGTGCGGCTGCTGCGGCGGCTCGACACGCTCGACGCTACGCAGCGTTCGGTCTTCACGGCCAGAAGCGGTAGGCAGTTCGACCGACGGCGGCTGTCCTACCTGTGCCTGGTGCTCGCCGTCTTCCAGCGTTCCAGGATCGAGATCAGCCTCGCGGACCTGGTCCGCGCCTTCGCCCCGACGGCCAACGCGATCGACGGTCTCGGCTTCGATGCCACTATCACCGAGCACAAGCGCGCCGTCGTAGACGTCCTGGACTGGCTCACCGACCATGACGCGCTGCGCCTTTCCGACGGCTCGGCGGAGAACTGGGCGCACGACAGCGACCGCGGCGACGCCCTCTACGACATCGACCACGACGTGTGCGCCGCTTTGTTCCGGCCCGCGCGCCCGATCCAGCAACTCGGCGGGGCCGCTGGGCTGCTCGACGTCCCCGACATCAGCAACCGGCGGGCCGCGCAGCGGGAGGCCCACGCCCGGCGCGCCCGGCGCCTGCTGGTCGAGCACCCGGTGCTCTATTACGCGGCCCTTGATGCCGAGACCGCCGCCGCGCTGCGCGGCACCGAACTGGCAGACAACCTCGCCAGGCTCACCGGGCTCGTGGTGGAGCGGCGAGCCGAGGGCGTGATGCTAGTTGACCCCACTGGGCGGTTTACCGATCAGCCGTTCCCCGGACGGGGCGGTGCGGTCAACCGGACGGCCGGGCTGCTGCTCGCGGAGCTCGCGGATGTTCTGGAGGATCCTGACGACGGGCCGGCCCTGACGCGGGTACCTGTTCCCTCCGCCGCCGATGACCTCCGCGATCTGCTGGAGCGCATCGACACAGGGATGCCTTCCGGCCCGGCAGATCATGACTGGGCTGGCGCCGCGGTGGAAGGCGACCCATTCGAGGTCCCTTTCATCGACCGCACCCGGCTGGAGCGCATGCTCGACGAACTGTACGAGCACTTCGGCGCGGCTTCGTTCACCGTACAGTGGCAGTATGACCGCCACGGACTGCTCGATGCCGCGACACGGCTCCTTGACGATCTGCGACTGATCCGGCGGATGCCGGGCGGCGTGGCGATTCTGCCTGCCGCCGCGCGCTACCGTAACATCACCGCGGCGCTGCCAGCTGGGGCCCGCCGCAATGGCCAGGCCATGTTCGACTTCTCCGGGCAGACGACGGGGGCGCCCGCATGAGCGAGACGCGGTTCAAGCCAGTCCGCGCCGGGATCATCAACCTGTGGGACTACTACGACGAGGAGTTCGCCTTCGCCGACGGCCGACTCGCGCTGCGCGGCCACAACGGCTCGGGTAAGACCAAGGCCCTCGAGGTCCTCTTCCCGTTCGTTCTGGACGGTAGCCTGGACGCCCGCCGCCTCGACCCGTTCAGCGGCGAGAACCGCACCATGAAGGCGAACCTCCTCTATCGGGGGCAGGATTCCGAGCATGGCTACGTATGGATGGAGTACGGGCGGCCAGGCGAGATCGTCACCCTGGTCATCGGTCTGTCCGTACACAAGAACATGGACCGTCCACGCCCATCGTTCTATGTCACCCACCAGCGCATGGGCATCGACTTCGGCCTACTGTCCGCCGATTCCCGGCCGCTGACGACCAAGCAACTGACCGCGATCCTCGGGCGCGACGCGCACTACGGCGACAAGAAGGGGGCGTACCAGGAGGCCGTGGACGCACGGCTGTTCGGTCTCGGCCGGGAACGGTATGCCCAGCTGCTCGACCTGCTGATCGCGCTGCGCCGCCCGCTGCTCGCCAAGGACCTGGACCCGGGCAAGGTCTCGGAGACGCTCACCGCGGGCCTGAGCCCGGTCGATGACGAACTCGTCACCCAGGCGGCCAGGGACTTCGAGAACCTGGCCGCTGTCCAGAAGCAGTACGACGACCTCGCCGCCGCGGACTCGGCGGTGCGCGCCTTTCTCGATCAGTACGTCTCCTACCTACGCGTCCACGCGCGGCATGAACTTGATCAGGTGGCCGCCCGGATGTCGGCGGCGGCGGATCACCTCGGGGCGATCGGGACCGCCGCGCGCGAGGTCTCCCGGTCCGGCTCGCAGGAACAGCGCTGGCGGGAGGCGGAAGCCGACGCGAGGACGAGCGCCGAGACGTGCCAGGCGCGCCTGTTCGCGCTGAGGAACCGAGACGAGTACAAGGACCACGAGAAGCTCGCGCTCAGGCGCCAGCAGCTGGAGAAGGAGAAACGGGACCTGGCGACCGAGCAGGCCCGGCTGGCCCGCGCTCGGGCCAATGTGTCGGAATTGTCAGCAGAGGCGGCTCGCGTCGCGAACCGGCTGGCCGATGTCGACCGGGCGGCCGACCGGCACGCGCGCCGTCTCGCCGAGACCGCCGACCTCTCCGGTATCAGCCGCGACGGTTCACCCGCTGATACAGGCGAGGATCTGCCGGTCACGGCGAAGGCGCGGGCCGCGGCCCGGCGCAATGACATCGGCGAGGTCCGTGATCATCTCGCCCTCGTCCGCGACGCGGGACGGGACCGTGACAACGCGGAGAGCTCGCTCGGTGTGGCCAGGCAGTTGATGGAGACCTGCGAGACATCCTGCCGCGAGGCCGATGAACGGCTGGCCACCGCCCGCGCGGACCTGTCCGGGAAGCTAACCGTCTGGGCGGGCCGGTGGATCGGCGACGAGCCCTACGCCGCCGTCACCACCGGTCAGGCCGAGCTGCTCGCGGCGGCGCTGGGCGGGATTGGTGAACCGGACGCGCCGAGCCTGGCTGAGCTGTTCGGCACGCTGACCGCCGAACGCGGCCGGGCGCTGACCGCTCAGGGCCAGCGGCTCAGAACCCGCGATGCGGACCTCGCCGAAGCCGCGGCGCGGCTGGCCGGCGAGCGGGAGACCGTAGCAGGCGAGCGTGCCGACGGACCGCCGGCCTCCGACCTCCGGCCTGCCCATCGGGCCGAACGAGCCGGGGCACCGCTGTGGCGGCTGGCGGATTTCCGTCCTGGGGTGGACGCCGATACCGCCGCCGCGATCGAAGGCGCGCTGTACGGGGCCGGCCTGCTGACCGCCTGGGTTCATCCCGACCCCGCCCTGACGATGGCAGCGGTCGCCGCGGCGGAGGCCGATGGCTACCTGGTCACGCTGCCGCCTGCGGCACGGCCGGCGGGACGGACGCTCGCCGACGTCCTCGTCCCCGAGCAGCAGGACATGGTCGCGCCGACGATAGTGGGGGCCGTGCTCGCGTCGATCGCCCTGTCCGAGTCGGTACCGTCGGATTCGGTACTGTCCGGCGCCGCGGCTGTTCCTGTCGTCACCACGCGGGCCCAGTTCAGCTACGGCCCACATCTCGGCGCGCGGCCCAAGCCGGCTCCCGAGTTCATCGGAGCGACCAATCGGGCGGCCAGGCGCCGCCTTCGCCTCGCCGAGCTCGACCGCCAGATCGCCGAGGTCACGCAGCGGCGAGAGGAGCTCGCGGCGGAACTCGGCCTCGTCGACGAGGCGCTGGCGAACCTGGAACTCGCCCGGCACGAGCTGCCCAGGACGGCACCGGTTCTTGATGCGTTGCAGCAGGTCAGCGAGGCCGCGGCCCATCTGTCGGCGGCCCGCGGCCAGCTAGGGAAGGCGAAGACGGCGCTCGATGAGAAGATCGCCGAACTCGACGCACGGACCCGGCGGCTGCGCCGGACCGCAGCCGACCGGGACATGCCGGTCAGCCCGGACGAGGTCGGCGCCGTGGAGCGTGCCGTGGTCGAGTTCGAGCGCGCGGCTGAGGATCTCGTCCGCGCCCGCCGCGACGCGGCCAACCTCGGCGAGGACCTGAAGGGACGGCACGACCGCATCGACCGCCTCGGCGGCGAGAACGACGAAGCCGCCGAGCTGCTCGGGGAAAGGCAGGCCGCTTACCTGGCCAGCGACGAGGAACTCCGCGTCCTCGAGCAGGCCAGCGGAGCCGAGTACGAGCAGATCAGCGCCGAGATATCCGAGTCCGAGGTGGCCCTACGCGCGGCGCGAGCAGAGCAGAAAACCGCCGGCGGTCACGCGACATTGGAACACGACAAGCTGGTGGCCGCGCGGCGAGATCTGGAGCTTTCCCGCGAGACGCTGGTCGTGGCGGTTTCCGAGCTGTTCGCCCAGGCGGCCGTGTTCGCGCCGTACGCCCACGGCGACCTGCGCCCGCTGCTCGGCGTCACGGAAACCGCGCCCTGGCCTGCCGCCAGCCAATGGCCCGGCACGGAGCAGGCGGCCGCTGCCCTCGCCGAGGGGGTGGTCGACGCGGCCGACCCCGGCGAGGCGATCCGCGCGATGCTGCCCGCCGGCGTCACCGCGCTGCTTGACGCCTATACCGCCGCGACCCGGGGCGGGCGCGCCATCACCGACGGAGTGCTCAAGAACGCCGTGGACCGGATGTGGACCGCGTACCGGGAATTTGAGAACGCGCTCAAGACCGGAGAGGACGGGTATCAGGCCGACCTAGCCGGCAGCGCACCGTTCACCGTCGAGGTCGCCACCAGCGAGGGACGCAAGTCTGCCGCCGCCTTCGCCCGCAAGATCGCGGAGGACGTGGAAAACCAGAGCGTCCTGCTGGAAGAACGCGAGCGGACGGTACTGGAGGATTCGCTGCTCACCGCGCTCGCCCAGCAGATCCACTCCCGGGTGCTGGCGGCGAAGGATCTGGTCGCCGCGATGGACGCCGACACCCGCTCCAAGCCGATGTCCTCGGGCATGGCGATCGGGATCAGCTGGGTCCGTTCGGACAAGCGGACCGAGCAGCAGGCCGCGGTGTCACGCATGCTCGACCGCGACGCCGCCGGCCTCGGTCCCGACGGGCTGGCCGAACTGCGCGCGCTGCTCCGGGCGATGATCCATGACCATCGCGCGAGCAATCCGCGTGACACGTACCGGGAAGTGCTCGCCGCGGTCCTCGACTATCGCTCCTGGCACGCCTTCGAACTCCAGCTGCTCTCCCCCGGCAGTCCCCCGCAGCGGCTCACCAGGAAGAAGCACTCCGAGATGTCCGGCGGGGAAAAATCCGCCGCGATCCACATGCCGCTATTCGCCGCCGCCAACGCGCTGTATTCATCCTCGAAGCCAACCTGCCCGCGCATGGTCGCCCTCGATGAGGCGTTCGCGGGGATCGATGACAGGTTCAAGCCCGAACTGCTGGGCCTGACGGTCAAGTTCGACCTCGACTTGTTCATGACCGGACACGACCTATGGGTCAACTACCCGACCGTTCCGCTGATCGCGCATTACGACATGCAGCACGACAAGGCCACTCACGCGCTGTCGACCCTGCTTGTCCTCTGGGACGGCGAGCAGCTCATCGACGCCGACGCCGGATATGCCGGCAACGAGGATCTCGCCGCCGAATTGCTCGGCTTCCGCCCCTCCCGGCACGTCCCCGCCGAGGCCGGTGGCACGCTTGTGACCGCCGTCGACGAGGATCTCGACGAGGACACGGACTCGGATTGAGCGAGCTGGAGGGGCGCGGGAGACACAGCATGAGCGAGACGCACCCTGGCCTTGACCGGTACCGCGGCCCGGAGTACCGGCGGCTCCTGGCCGCGGCGCGCAGGTCGCTGGAGCGAACCGGCGGCCAGCTGGCCGGCCGGATCAGCGTCGCCGACCCGGACGACGCCGAACGCAAGGCGATCATCGGCATCACCGGCATCCACCAGCCCGCCGGAACCAGGCGCATGACCGTGCCGCTAGCCGAACTCGATGCCGCCCTGAGCCGGGTGACCGGCCTCGGCCTGGCGGGCGTGCTGGCCGTCCTCGGCGAGCCCCTGCGTAACCGGCGCGCCGAGACCGCTCTGCTGGCCGCGGCCCGCGCCACCTTGACCGCGGCCGCCGAAGGCAGCCCGCTGAACGAGTCCTGTCCCTGGTACCCCATGTGGCTGAGCGGCCTGAGCACGGACGGCACCCTCACGCGCCTCGCCAACACCGGCGACATGACGGCGCTGGGTGAGGCGGTCCGCGTTCTGGAGTACATCGATGCCCGGCCGGCCGGGGCCCCGCCCGTCGCCCTGCCCGCGCTGGCCGCCCACGTCACCGGCGACACGAAGGCGCTGAACCACGGCAGCACGCTCGCCACCCTGATCATGCGAGCCCTTGCCCTTCGGGAGGGCGTTGCCCGCCCGGCATCCGCCGCCCAGCGACGCGAGCTGTGGGACCTCTCCAACGTCATCGTCGACGACCTGGCCAGCCGGGTACTCGTCCTCAACCTCGCCGCGCAAGGCGACGGCCTAGCCGAATGGCTGACCGGCGCGGCCCGCTACGGCACTCCGTTCCAAGTGACGCTGCACCAGCTTGACGTCCACCCGATCCGGCTTCGCCCGGCCCGGATATTCGCGTGCGAGAATCCCGCCGTGCTCAGGCGGGCCTGCGCAGAACTCGGTCCCACGTGCCCTCCACTCATCTGCGCGGAGGGCCAGCCCTCCACGGCATTCCACAAGCTGGCACGGATCGCCGTAGGGGCGGGCAGCGAACTGGCGTATCACGGCGACTTCGACTGGCCTGGCGTCGCCATCACGGCGAAGGTCATCGACCGCCACGGCGCCCGGCCATGGCGGATGACCGCCGGCGACTACCTGTCGGGCATCCAAGCCGCAGACATGGCGATCGCCCTCAAGGGCGACCCCGTGCCGACACCGTGGGAACCTGAGTTGCGCGAAACAATGCGCGCAACCGGACGGGCCGTCTACGAAGAGACCGTAGCCGACCAGCTCCTGGCGGACCTGGCGGTGGCCGCGGAACCAGTTGTCCAGCTGCGTCCGTGACTCGTTGCCGCTGACGAACGCCTCTTCGTGCTCGCAGCACACCAGGCAGGCCAGCGATTCCGCCGTGGCGGGGACGGGGGTCAGCCCTTCCGCACTGACGCCGACCTGATCGCGCCAGGCCACGGCCGCCGACTCCACGTCGTCGTACACGCCGACTCCGGCCAGGACGGTAGACCCGCAGGCGTCAACGTCGAGCAGGTACAGCGACGGATCGACACCGCCCGGATAGCAGAAGCTCCCACCATGGCGGGCGGTCGTCAAGTGATTCGAAGAACTCTTCGAGCGGCGAGTGGGGCACACTGAGGATCAGGGGGCCGAGCTCGCTCCTGGGCGGCTTCGCCCATCCCGAGTTCGTGACGCGTGCGGGGGGCTTCTTGCCCTTCTTCGCCTTCTTCGGCTTGCGACCGCGGGACACCGGGGACATTCGACGAGCCTAGCGGCCGCCGGTCCAGGCCTCAGCCCGTGCGGCTATCTCGCCGCGTTTCCGCGGTTGGTGGCGGAATCGAACAGGAAGTTGACCTGCCCCAGCGCATAGACGACCGCGCCAGCCCAGGTCGATGCCCGGCCCGACTGAATCGGCGACGGGCGCTTGCGCGCCAGCTTCGCCACCACAATCCGGGAGAGCCCGCATACTCCTCATCCAGCAACTCGGGACATACCTGGTCGGTCAGCGCGATGATCGCCTCCGCCGCAGGCCGCATCGCCACTGGGATCTTCAGTTCGCCTAGCTCTGCCATGGCAGGAGTCTTTCACTACCGCCTGCCGGCAGTGACGCATATGGCCGACCCACGTTGCGCTCTCGAGCTGGTGACGCGTGGGCGGGGCTTCATGGCCTTCTTCGGCTTGCGGCCGCGAGACACGGGAGACATGTGACGAGCCAGGCCTTAGCCAGCGCGGTCATCGGGATGAGCAAGTTAATGGCGGTTATAAGCAGCGTAGAAGGTTATAATGGCAACTATGAAAGTAGTTAGCTCATCGGATCGCGAAGCTGTTACCCCGCTTGCGGTCGCCCGCGCGTTGCGGCTGATGGGAACTCATGTCTCGAACTGGCGGAAGCTTCAGCGCCTGACGGCCGCCCAAGTGGCGGAACGGGCGGGCATCTCGCGGGACACGCTACGCGCTATCGAACAGGGCAAAGGCACTGCGAACACCGAGAACCTATTCCGGGTGCTGCGCATCCTCGGGATCCTGGATGGGGTGGTCGCGGCGGCCGACCCGTACCAGACTGATGTCGGACGGCTGCGCGCCGACGAGATTCTCCCCCGCCGGGTCAGGAGCTGAACGGCCGATGCCAGGCGCGGCCAGACGGGCGCCTACAGAGGTCACCGTGGAGGCTCGCGGGCAGGAGATCGTCGCGGGCACGCTGTGGGTACATGAGCGGGGCGGGCAGAGCGCGACCTTCCGATACACCGATGAGTACCTAAGCAGCCCAGATTCTTACGATCTGGACCCGGTCCTGCCGAAATCGTCTGGCGTCTTCCAAACACCGGCCGACAAGCCGATGTTCAGCGCCTTCGCCGATAGCGCGCCGGACCGATGGGGCGAGAATCTCATGCGGCGCGAAGAACGCGAACGCGCACGGGCCGAGGGCGCCACCCCGCGCACGCTGCGCAAAGCCGACTTCCTACTGGGCGTACGAGACGACGTCCGCCAAGGTGCCATCCGGTTCAGGCGACCAGGCACCCAGGCGTATTACTCATCCCATCCGGGAGCAGTCCCGCGCCTCGTCGAGATGCCCCGGCTGCTGCGCGCGGTCGACCACCTCGACGCCGAAGGCACGATGGACCGCGACCTCAAAGACCTCATCGACGCTGGCAGCTCGCTCGGCGGCGCACGGCCCAAGGCTGCCGTCATCGATGCGTCCAGACGGCTGGCCATAGCGAAGTTTCCCCGGTCAGGCAGCGACGACTGGGACATGCCCGGGTGGGAAAAGCTAGAGCTTGATCTGGCCGAACGAGCCGGGCTGAACGTCGCGAGATCCAACCTTGCTCAGGTGGGCGGGCGGCACGTTCTGGTCGTTGACCGCTTCGACCGCAATGACGGCCTGCGCACCGGGTTCACCAGCGCACTCACCATGCTTGAGGCCTCAGATGGCGAGCAGCGGAGCTACCTGGAGATAGCAGAGGTCATCGAGCGTCACTCCAGCCGGGCCGCGGCCGACCTCCGCGAACTCTATCGCCGGATCATCTTCTCGGTCCTCACCGGTAATACCGATGATCACCTGCGTAATCACGGCTTCCTGCGGCACCGTCGAGGCTGGGTTCTATCGCCCGCCTACGACTTGAACCCTAACCCTGATTCACCCGACCGGCTCAGCACTGCCATCGACCTAGACGACACGCACGCCAGCATTGAGACCGCGCTGGCGGTCTCCGGTTATTTTCGGCTCCGGGTCAGCGAAGCCAGGTCGATCGTTTCTGAAGTCGAGCAAGCGACGTCCAGCTGGCGGCGCGATGCCGCCGGACTCGGTTTCGCCCCGCATGAGATCGACAGGATGGCAGCCGCCTTCGCTTCAGATCAGCGCCGCATCGCCCGCGCCCTCGCCGCGCCGCCGACACAGCGTCCCCGATGAGCGCGCTCGGCCGGTTGGGCACGCAGGTTTGACGGGAGAAAGGCCAAGATCGTTCGGGCCAATAAATTACGGGGGATGCGGGGAGGGCGGACCGGGCGGCGGGCAGCCGTCCTTCAGGAGCGGGCGACGGAGGAGCGAGGCGCGGAGTACGCCAGTAAAGCGGACCACTAGCTGGCGGCTGGTTCCAGGCCGTTGAGGAGGCGGTCGAGGACGGTGCCCATCGCGGCGCGGGCGGCGGAGCGGTCGTCGGCGCGCGCTATGTACAGGCTGGATTCGGAGATCATCGCGATCAGCAGGCGGGTAAGCGGCCGGATCGGCACCGGCGCGATGCGGCCCTGCTCGACCGCACGGGACAGCCATTCGGCCAGCAGGTTCGAGCCGTGCCGCGCCACCAGCTCGTCCCAGGCCTCGTGGCCGAGCACGGCCGGTCCTTCCACCAGCACGATGCGCTGGAAGTCGTCGGTGACCACGCACAAATCGAGGAACGCGCGCAGCCCGTCACGAACTTCGTCCCAGGCGTCGGCGGGCGGCTGCCCGGGCGACGTGACGGGCGGCCGGGACAGCTCGGCGTCGATGAGGTGCTCCGCGACCTCGCGGGCGATCTGCTCCATGACGGCGCGGAACAGGTCGGTCTTGTCGTGGAAGTGGTGGTAGAGCGCGCCTCGCGTCACCCGGGCGGCGGCCACGATCTCCTCGGTGCCGGTGGCGGCGTAGCCCTGTTCGGTGAAGAGCTTGCGGGCCGCGTCGACCAGGGCCTGACGCGTGTCGGCCACATGCTCGTCTCGACGGGTAGGAGTCACGCATGTATTATCGGACATACAAACTGTATGTAGCGAACATGAAGTATGTATGAGACCGAACGTCCGCGGCATGCATTGGCCACGGCCCAGTGCACGAGCTGAACAGGAGTTGACGATGGGCTTGCCGTTGCATCTGTCGATCAAGCTCGGCACGCATCTAGTGAAGATGAAGCTGCGCGGGGTGGAAAAGTTTCCCATGATCGTGGAGATCGAGCCGCTGTTCGCATGCAACCTCAAGTGCGTGGGCTGCGGGAAGATCCAGCATCCGGCCTCCGAGCTCAAGCGGCGCATGCCGGTGGAGCAGGCGGTGGCCGCGGTCGAGGAGTGCGGGGCGCCGATGGTGTCGCTCGCGGGCGGCGAGCCGCTGATGCACCCGCAGATCCATGAAATGGTCAACGAACTGGTCAAGCGCCGCAAGTTCGTGGTGCTGTGCACCAACGCGGTGCTGCTGCCCAGGCACCTGCACAAGTTCACGCCGTCGAAGAACTTCGCCTGGATGGTGCACATCGACGGGCTCCGCGAGCGGCACGACGAGTCGGTCAGCAAGGAAGGCGTGTTCGACCAGGCCGTCGCCGCCATCAAGCTGGCCAAGGAGGCCGGTTTCCAGGTCTACACG
>Ga0209040_10002096_pt1 | contig 15761 bp, 17 predicted proteins | sample BogFormECP12_OM3_FD_188240 | JGI IMG/M metagenome (GOLD analysis project Ga0209040, IMG submission 188240) | Bog forest soil microbial communities from Calvert Island, British Columbia, Canada - ECP12_OM3 (SPAdes) (version 2) | ecosystem: Environmental > Aquatic > Freshwater > Wetlands > Bog ...
TGACTTCGGTGACGTCGCTCAGTACACGATCTATCCGAGCGGTGTACTCATCGTCGACAAAGACGGGGATGGAAGCTGCTGGGTGCTTACCCCAGATCGGTGGCAGTGGCTGAGGTCCACCAACCACGCGTCAGGCGTGGAGGGCACCGCAGGCGGAGGCCAATTCGGCTCGCTTTGACGTCACCGGTACCCCGTAGACACCCGATGCAGTGGCGCCAGGCTGTAGGCGAGGTCAAACTCGTCGTCCTGCTCGGCGAACTCGATGGGGTCATAGCCGTCATCAGCTTCATCGAGGGCTGCTGTTTCGACGTCGACCGGCTCTGGGTGCTGGCTCGCGGGGTCCCATGTCGAAGCAGTGACGCACCGTCTCCGGCGACCAAACCAGCGTTGCTCCAGCCATATCCGCCGTCGGGCAGCGTCCACGCCCAGCCCGTACAGACCCAACTCCTCCGCCGCATCGGCACCACGTTTGGCGCGGTGAAGGGTCGGCTCATCGCCTCAAGTGCGGCCATCGTCTCGGCGTGATCGTCGTCGAACAGGTGCGTGTAGACCGCCAGCGTCGTCGTGACCTTGGCGTGGCCCGTGAACCGGCTCAGGTGCAGGGGCGGAATCCCGGCCGCGACGCACAAGCTCGCGTAGGTGTGCCGCAGCCGTGGAACTTCAGACCGGGCGGCAGCATCGGCCCATTACCGCCAGGGCGGGAGATGTCGACTGCCTCGGCGGCAACCCGATTCGCCCGCAGCACGGACGGCCGGAACACCGCCTTGTAGAACGTCCGGTGACGTAGCAGCGACGACCAGTCGAGGACTAGGCGCTCAGCCACTTCATCGGCTGACAGCGCCGCCAGCGCCTCGGCGGCTGCGGGCCCGGCGTGGGTTGATCGGCAACACCGTACGTCCAGTTCCGCCCCCGACGGCGAGAACCTCGTCGAAGCCATTCTGCAGGCAGTCCATCAGCACGTCGGGGTCGGGCACGGCACCAGTGTCGATGTTGGCGCCCACGTAGCAGGTGCCGCAGTAGGAGATCAGGGTGATGTTCAAGGCGGCGCCGATTGTGGGACCGAAGCCGTAGAAGCTGTCGATCTTCGCGCCAGTGAGGTACAGCGGCACTGGGATTCCGGGCACGTTGCTCGCGATGAAGTCAATGTGCTTGAGCATCCCGCCGATGTAGGCACGCGGCAACAGGTTCAATGTGCCGGCGATCGCGTTCGTTAAGGGCAGTGACCGGTCGGTCTTCACGGACTCGCAGCGAATGTGAGTCTCCGCCATCCGCTTGCTCGGGTCGGCGATACCCACGGGAACCTTGAACCTCATGATCGTGATGCGGTTGCCGCCGATCGGGTCGTCCGCCTTGCGGATGCTGACCGGCATCGTGACACGCAGTTCGTCGATCTGCGTGTCGTGCCGTTCGTGGTAAAGGCGCAATCCTGCCGTGACACCGGAGAGGAAGGCATCGTTGTGCGAAGCGCCCGCGGCGTGCGCGGCGCTCAGCATGTCGGCCAGCGGGAACTTGAGAACGTCGTAGTGCCAGGCCAGGTGGCGCTCGGTCATGACCGGCGACAGGGTGTCGGACACAGGTGTAACGAAGCGCGCGATCGACTGGCCGGTCGCGACCGTCTCGTTGACGGTTTCGCGGGGATGCCGCAGCGCGTGCGTCACGTCGCCGACCGCCGAGGTGAGGCGGCGCTTGGAGAAGTCGAAGAGTTGCGACCAGTCGTAGCTGAGCGCATCCCGGGCCAGTTCGACGGTGCCGAGGTGCTCTCCCACCGGCGCTTCGGGCATCGGTCCGAGCTCGCCGGGGTCGGGTTCGACGTCGAGCAGCAATCGCGCAATGTCCATGCCACCCACGCCGTCGGTCAGCGAGTGGTGGAGCTTCATCACCAGGGCCGTCTGGCCGCCGTCGAGCCCCTCGATGAACGTGAACTCCCACAGCGGCCGATCACGATCGAGGCCCGCCATGCCGGTCTTGCGAGCGAACTCCAGGACCATCGCCAGCGTCTTCGGGGGTGCGGCCTCGAACCGGCGAACGTGCCACGACAGCTCGAAATCGGGATCGACGACCCAGCGGGGCGTGGCCAGCCGTAGCGGAGGCAACACGACCCGGTGCCGAAACCCCGGCGACAGCCGCGTGCTGCGTTCGAGCCGTTCCGGCAACTGATCCCAGTCCGGGCTGCCATCCAGGAGCAGGACGCACACAACCGTCGAGCGCAGCAGCGGGTCCTTCTCCATGTACCACGAGAACGCGTCGCTGTCGCGCATGTGTACCTCAACGCGCTCTGGCAATGACATCACCTCCACCAGCTTTTCCGACTCTGCTCCGCGCGAGGCCGGGTGTCAACGCCTGCCGACGCGTCGATCACACACAGGCGCGAGGGCCGATCACACGCATCACCGAGATCCGCGAGGGGGTGGCCGGGTATACGGGATGGGTCATGACCAGTCGTCGGTGGCTCCGAATCTGAAAGATTGACTGATCTTTTCGGCTTCGGTCATCCTTATGTTGAACCCGAGCAGTCACCATCCGCGTTTGTGGCGGGGGAAAGTGGGGTGGCGCAAAGAGGCTGCCGACTTCGCCGATTTTGACCGTCCATAAGGTTCTGAGCCGCCGAACGGATGCGTCGCCAGCTTGAGGAGGACATGATCCTCATCCAGCGCATTTGCTCATGAGACGGATCGACACCTGATCTTCGCTGCCATTGGGCTGACCACGACACCACCGAACGTCCACAGGCGCAGGGACAAACCCGCGGTTCAGATCGCCCAGAGGCCGTACGAAACGCCGCAGAGATTGCCGGCACCACTGACAAGTGCGGTCGACAATGAAGCCTCAGGCATCCCGGAACACCAGTCCGGCAGCAACGTCGCAACCGCCGTCTCGCGCTAGGACCGTGCTCGAGCCTGAGGAAGGTAACTGTCGGTGAATGACCTGCGGCGCCTCCAGGGCGTCGTCAACCGGGATCGCGGTTAGGGCAGTGGACGTCGATCGGTGCCGCGCCACCGTGACGCTCGATGAACCGCTAAGACGGTCGTTCGGTACCTGGTTGGGCGGGAAAGAGGTCGCCCTGCTGCACAGCTGCGTACTCCAAAGCGGCCACCACGGCGATCATCTTGCCGCGGCCGACCCTGATGGTCGACGGTGGTGGTTTCGATGGGACGATTCGGGCCTCCGCCTCGGCAGCGACGGGTCGCACCCCGAGCGGCGCGGTGGTCTGGAAGGCTCGCCCAGACACGCGAGATCCGCCACTAGGTCCAGCGGCGCCAGTGCGGCGGCTTCCACCGCGATCTCCATGACTCCACCACCGAGATGGGGCCGCCATGCCTCTGATGCCAGAGCGCCATATCGGTCACCGGAGTCACGATCGCCTACCGAGGCGTTATGGGCGCTCGTCACAGCCGTTGAACGGCTGGCCGACGTCATCGCCGCTGCATCGGCCCCGACGAATTCCAACGGGCAAGCTAGTTAACCACCGGGGCGCCCAGCGGCCACCAAGGAGTCCGCTCCGGCTGGCGCACCAGCGGCCAGGTAGACGGACAGGGAAAGGGCCGTCAATCCCATGGAAATTCGGTTTGGCATGAGCGCTAGTCCGTCAGCGTGGTCTGCTCTCACTTTCAGTTGACGGCCGCACATGCCGACCGCTGCACCGTCAATGCCGAGCAGGTCATCCCGCAAGCCCGGCGACTTCTATGGGGCTGGAAAACCACCGGGGTGGCCGAGCCCCGTCAAGGGGGTCCCGGGATCGATGGGCTGGCAATAGGCTCTGGTGGCGGTCGCGCTGCGGGTCCGCGACGTGGAGTTCCTGTGACGGCGGCTCACGGTGCCGCAGAACGCCGTCCAGCCCGGCGCGCGCCATGCGGTCGGACCGACCAAGGGACGCAAGGCCCGCTCGGTGCCGGTGCCTGAGTTCGTTCCTCGACGAACGGTCGCGGCAGTGCGAGGACAAGGCGCCGGGTGATCTGGTGTTCGCCGGGGGCGACGGCGGGTATCTGCCGTGTCCGAAGTCGACCAACGGGTGGTTCGTCCGCGCGGTGAAACAGACGGGAGTGCAGTCGATCACGCCGCACGATCTGCGGCACACGTGCGCCAGCCTGGCGGTGTCGGCGGGGGTCAACGTGTTGGCGCTGCAGCGCCTGCTCGGACACACATCGGCAATGGTCACCTTGGACACCTACGCGGACCTCTTCGACGACGACCTTGATGCGGTCGCGGTGACGCTGCATAGCCGGTATTCACGCGAAAATGTGGCCAAAACGTGGCCACGGGGGCCCTCCGACGTTCCCTAGCAAACACGCAAACCGCTGTCTAACTGCGTAAACTGGTGGGCAGCTTCGGTGCGGGCGGAGGGACTCGAACCCTCACACTCTTTCGAGCGCCGGCACCTAAAACCGGAGTGTCTGCCTAATTCCACCACGCCCGCGCGCCTAGCGATCGTATCGCTTCGAGACCCCGACGAGGCCGTCGGTGCGGTGCCCTACGTGGGGGCGCAACGTGAGGTCTTCGGGCAGTTCCGCCACTCGCGCATGAGCGAACCAAGGGTGGCGCGGTACCGTCGACAGGTGTCCACTACACGGCGTCGGAGGCCCGCGCTGATCGCGCTGGTGATCTTCGCCGCGCTCGCCTGCCTGGCGCTGGGCTGGTGGCAGTGGCAGCGCTACGAGTCGGCAACCGGCACCGGACAGAACCTCGGCTACGCGCTGCAGTGGCCGCTGTTCGCCGCGTTCGTGGTCTACGCCTATCGCAAGTTCGTCCGCTACGAGGAGGAGCCGCCGCCGGCACACAAGCCCGACGCGGTCACCGAGATCCCGGCCGGCCTGCTGCCCGAGCGCCCCAAGACCGTCGGCCCCGAACCCCAGGACCCTGCGCTGCGCGAGTACAACGCATACCTTGCCGAACTCGCCAAGCAAGACCGGCCCACGAACCATGACAGGACCACCGCATGACCTCAGAGGAAACCCCGGCGCCGTCGCGCGCGGACACGAACAAGATCCGCACCGCACTGCTGGCCTATCGGGTGATGGCGTGGACGACGGGCATCTGGCTGATCCTGCTGTGCGGCGAGATCGTCGCGCACTACGTCTTCGACGTCAAAATCGGGTGGGTCGCCACCGTGCACGGCTGGGTGTACTTCGTCTACCTGCTGGCCACCATGAATCTGGCGGTGAAGGTACGCTGGCCGATCCCGACCACCATCGGCACGCTGCTGGCCGGCACGATCCCGCTGCTCGGCATCGTCCTCGAGCACTTCCGCACCAAGGACGTCAAGGCCCGCTTCAACCTGTAGACAAGCGGTGCGGGCTCAGAGCTCCCGCAACGCGGGGACCAGCTTCTGCAGGGCGCGCCCGCGATGAGACAGTGCATCCTTCTCGGCCGGGCTCAGCTGCGCGGCGGTGCGGTCCATCCCCTCGGGAATGAACAGCGGGTCGTAGCCGAACCCGCCGTCGCCGGTTGGCGCCCCGCCGATCGAACCGGGCCACTCAGCGCGCACGACGGTCTCCGCGTCGGCGGTCACCAGCGCGCACGCCGAGACGAACGCGGCTCCCCGGCGTGCGCGCGGCACATCGCGCAGGTGGGCGAGCAGCAACGCGTTGTTCGCGTGGTCGTCGCCGTGGGTGCCCGCCCAGCGCGCCGACAGCACACCCGGCATCCCGTTCAGCGCGGCGACCTGCAGACCCGAGTCGTCGGCGACGGACGCCAGCCCGGTCGCGGCGTGCGCGTCACGCGCCTTGGCCAGTGCGTTCTCCTCGAACGTCGCGCCCGTCTCCGGCGACTCGCCGAACGGCGCCACGTCGTCGAGCGAGACCAGCGAAATCCCCGACAGCCCGGCCGCGTCGAGAACCCGCTGCATCTCCGCCAACTTCTTGCGGTTGCGGCTGGCCACCAGCAGGCGGGTCAATTACCGAAGGCCTTCTTGGCCGCCGGTCCCTCCGGCAGCACACCGGGATAGGGCAGCTCCAGCGCGACGCGCTGCACCGCGAACAGCTTCTGGGTGGCGGCGAGCGCGGCGTCGAGCATCTTGTCCAATGTCGAGCGCGGGAACGTTGCACCCTCCCCGGTGCCCTGAATCTCAACGAGAGTTCCGGTGTCCGTGGCGACCACGTTCATGTCGACCTCCGCACGCGCGTCCTCGGCGTACGGCAGGTCGACCCGCACCCGCCCGTCGACGACGCCGACGCTGACCGCGGCGATAGCGCACGACAGCGGCCGCGGATCGGAGAGCTTGCCGGCCGCCGACAGATACGTCACCGCGTCGGCGAGCGCGACATAGGCGCCGGTGATCGCGGCGGTGCGGGTGCCGCCGTCGGCCTGCAGCACGTCGCAGTCGATCGCGATGGTGTTCTCCCCCAGCGCGGCAAGGTCGATGCACGCCCGCAGCGACCGTCCGACGAGCCGGCTGATCTCCTGCGTGCGGCCGCCGATGCGGCCCTTCACGGATTCGCGGTCCGAGCGCTCGTGGGTCGCCGCGGGCAGCATCGCGTATTCGGCGGTGAGCCATCCTTCGCCGCGTCCCTTGCGCCAGCGCGGGACGCCCTCGGTCACGCTCGCGGTGCACATGACGCGGGTCTGACCGAACTCGACGAGCACCGAGCCCGCCGGATGAGAGGTGAACCCGCGGGTTATCGTGACCGGCCGCATCTCGTCGTCGAGGCGGCCGTCTTCTCGACTCGACACTTGATCAACCCTAGTGGCTGATGTCGATGGTCTCCTGGCACACCACCGCGCGCACCGGGCCGTCGAATTCCGCCTTGGCCTCGGTGATGACGTCCTCGCGGGACGTCCACGGCGGGATGTGGGTCAGCAGCAGCTCACCCACCCCGGCCCGCGCCGCGATCTGACCCGCCTCGGTGCCCGACAGGTGCAGATGCTCCGGACGCCGGCCCGGTGCGTGTGTCCACGACGCCTCGCACAGGAACGCGTCGGCACCCCGGGCGAGGTCGACCAGCGAATCACACACCCCCGTGTCACCGCTGTAGGCCAGCACCGCACCCGACGAGTCGGTGATCCGCAGGCCGTAGGACTCGGTCGGGTGGGCCACCGAGCGGGGCAGCACGGTCAGTGATCCGAACTCCACCTCCTGGCCGTCGGCCCAGTGCCGCACGTCGAAGATGTCGGAGAAGTCGTCGAGCTCACCGCCGAACGGGGAGGAGGCCTGCGCGAGCCGCGACCAGGTATCGGTCGGCCCGTACATCAGCCCCTTACCCGCCGGCGGATTCGGGTGGTACCGGCGCCACACGAACAGCGCGGGCAGGTCGATGCAGTGGTCGGCGTGCAGATGGCTCAGCAGCACATGGACGGAGCCAGGGTCGGCGTGCCGCTGCAGCGACCCCAGCACTCCGTTGCCGAAGTCCACGGCCAGCGGCGGAGCGCCCGGTGCGGTCAGCAGATAGCCGGAACATGGCGAATCGGGTCCGGTGACGCTGCCCGAGCAGCCGAGCACGGTGATTCGCACAGTGACTAGCTTGCCACGCCGGATGTCGGGTTGACGAAGACATCTTCGCAATACGCGACGGGTCTCATGATTGGACGCCAACGTGACGCCGGACAGGCCGGACGCCGTCGAGCGCGGGCCCGAGGAAGCGGGCCGCCAGCCGCGTGAACGCCTCGGGATCGCCGGTCGCCTCGAACACCCGGGTGGCGGGCGGCGCATCGTGCGGCCGCAGCAGATCCAGCTCGGTGAGCACCCGCAGCAGGTCTTTGGCGGTCTCCTCGGCGCTGGACACCAGCGTGACCGCTTCGCCCATCGCCAGCTGGATCAGCCCCGACAGCAGCGGGTAGTGGGTGCAGCCCAGCACCAACGTGTCCACCCCGGCGCGCTGCAGCGGCTCCAGGTAGCCCTCGGCCAGGCCCAGCACCTGACGCCCGCTCGTGACGCCGCGCTCGACGAAGTCGACGAAACGCGGGCACGCCACCCCGGTGACGACGGTGTCGCGGGCGGCCGCGAACGCGTCCTGGTAGGCGCCCGACGCGATCGTCGCCTCGGTGCCGATGACCCCGATGCGGCCGTTGTGGGTGGCGGCCACCGCGCGGCGCACCGCGGGCAGGATCACCTCCACGACCGGCACCGGCGCGTAGCGCTCCCGGGCGTCGCGCAGGCACGCCGACGACGCGCTGTTGCAGGCGATCACCAGCGCCTTGACGCCGCGGGAAACGAGGTCGTCCCCGATGGCCAGCGCATGTGCGCGGATCTCGGGAATGGTCAGCGGGCCGTACGGGCCGTTGGCGGTGTCGCCGACGTAGATGATGTCCTCGTCGGGCAGCTGGTCGATGACGGCCCGCGCGACGGTCAGGCCGCCGACGCCGGAGTCGAACACTCCGACGGGCGCGAACGGCGAACTCACGGCCTCAGCGATGGCGGCTTCGCTCCACTGCGCCGCCGCTCACGGGCCTTGCGTTCGGGAGCCGACAGCCAGTACGCCGCCAGCACGCCCCCGATCGCGCCGCACAGGTGGCCCTGCCAGGACACGCCGTAGGTGCCGGGCAGCACACCGAGCAGAATGCCGCCATAGGCGATCAGCACCACCAGCCCCACGACGATCTCCCACACCGTGCGGGTGAAAAACCCGAACACCAGCAGGAAGGTCAGCCACCCGAAGATCAGGCCCGAGGCCCCGATGTGGTTGGTTTCGACACCGGGCGGTGCGCCGAGGTTTCCGATCAGCCAGGTGCCGAAGCCCCCGACGATCCAGATGATCGCGGTCGCGAAGACGAACCGCGACAGCCCGGCCAGCGTCACGAGGAAGCCCAGCACCAGGGCGGGGCCGGTGTTGGCGATCAGGTGCTGCCAGTTCGCGTGCAGCAGCGGCGCGAAGACGATGCCCCACAGGCCGTCGGTCTCCAGCGGGCGGATGCCGTTGTTGTCGAGACGGCCGCCGTCGAGCTGGTTGATCGCCTCGATGATGTAGAGCAGCGCGACGAAGGTGAGGATCGTCAGGCCACCGGTCACCCACAGCGGCCGCTTCTTCGGCCGCCGTGCAGGTGTCGCCGGATATCCGGCCGGCCCGGTCACGCCCATAACTGCCCTTCCAAAGCCTCCTCGGCCTCATCCAGGCTACCGGCGTACGCGCCGGTCGACAGATACTTCCATCCGGCGTCGGCCACCACGAACGCGATGTCGGCACGCCGGCCGGCGGTCACCGCCTTGGCCGCCATGCCGAGCGCGGCGTGCAGCACGGCACCGGTCGAGATGCCGGCGAAGATGCCCTCGGTTCGCACCAGTTCCCTGGTGCGCCGGATCGCGTCGAACGAGGAGACCGAGTAGCGCATGGTCAGCACGTCGGGGTCGTAGAGCTCGGGAACGAAGCCCTCGTCGATGTTGCGCAGCGCGTACACACCCTCGCCGTAGCGGGGCTCGGCGGCGACGATCTGAATGTCAGGCACATGCTCACGCAGGAAGCGCCCGGTGCCCATCAGCGTGCCGGTGGTGCCGAGTCCGGCGACGAAGTGCGTGATCTCCGGCAGGTCGGCCAGCAGCTCCGGGCCGGTGCCGGTGTAGTGGGCCGCGGAGTTCGCCTCGTTGCCGTACTGGTAGAGCATCACCCACGACGGGTTCTGCGCCGCCAGCTCCTTGGCGCGGGCCACCGCGGTGTTGGACCCCCCTTCGGCCGGCGAGAAGATGATCCGGGCGCCGTAGAGCTCAAGCAGTTGCCGGCGCTCGACCGACGTGTTCTCGGGCATCACGCAGATCATCGTGTAGCCCTTGAGCAGGGCGGCCATCGCCAGCGAAATGCCGGTGTTGCCGCTGGTGGGCTCGAGGATCGTGGCGCCGGGCCTGAGCACGCCGTCGCGCTCGGCGTCCTCGATCATCCGCAGCGCGGGCCGGTCCTTGATCGAGCCGGTCGGGTTGCGGTCCTCGAGCTTCGCCCACAGCCGCACATGGGGCTGGTCATCCCAGCCGGGCGACAGGCGGTGCAGGCCGACCAGCGGGGTGTCGCCGAGCGCGTTGAGAACGGAGTCGTATCGGGTCAATCGCGAACCACCCTCACCCTCCTGCCACGGCCGGCAGGATCGTGACCGTGTCGCCGTCGGCGATCTCGGTGTTCAGACCGCCGGAGAACCGCACATCCTCGTCGTTGACATAGATGTTGACGAAGCGGTGCAGCTTGCCCGGAGAGGACGGGTCGATCAGGCGCTCGGAGATGCCCGAGTAGTTGGACTCCAGGTCCGAGATCACCGCCTGCAGCGTCTCGCCGGTCGCGGTGACGCGCTTCTCGCCGCCGGTGTGTGTGCGCAGGATGGTCGGTATCGACACGCTGACGGTCACGGGTGTGCTCCTTCGCTGACGCTGTCGTAGTGGTCGACGACGGTCACCGGCTCCTCGGTGACCACGCCGTCGACGATCCGGTAACTGCGCAGCTCGTGGGTGTCCGGGTCGCGGGTGGACACCAGCACGTAGTGCGCGCCGGGTTCGGCGGCGCACGAGACGTCGGTGCGGCTGGGATAGGCCTCGGTGGCGGTGTGCGAGTGATAGATCACGACGGGGACCTCGTCGCTGCCGTCCATCTCACGCCACACCCGCAGCTGCTCGCCGGAGTCGAAGCGGTAGAACGTCGGCGACCGTTCGGCGTTGGTCATCGCGATGTGACGCTCCGGGCGGTCGGAGCCCGCCGGGGCCGCGATCACCCCGCAGGCCTCGTCCGGGTGGTCGGCGCGGGCGTGAGCCACCATGGCGTCGACCAGGTCGGCGCGTATCACCAGCACCGGCTCACCCTCCTTTTCACGCCTTTCACGCGAACGCCCCGGGCAACACGTCACGATAGGTGGGTATTCCGGCGACCGCAGTGGCCGTCAGCACCGCGACCACGATCGCCTGGGCCAGGCATTCCGCCGCGGCCGTTCCGACGGCGGCGGTGAGCTCGGCCTCGGCCGACATCGACGCGGGAAGGCCGCCGCTGGGCGGCACCTCCACCGCGCCGGTGGCCAGGGCGAAGACGGCGTCGCCGTCCATCGGGGTGTGTGACGGACGGATCGCACGGGCCAGGCCGTCATGGGCGGCGATCGCGACGCGCCGGCACGCCGACATGCTCAGCGCGGCGTCGGTGGCAACGACCCCGATGGTGCTGTTGAACGCGGCCGCGAAGCGATCCCGCTGAGCGACGAGCGCACCGTAGGCGGCGACCTGCGCCGGTGGCGGCGCCACCAGCCCGAGCTGTTGGGACAGGTAGCTCGCCCACGGCAGGCCGGTGGCCGGGTCGACAACGTCGCCGACGCAGTTGTTCACCACCAGCGCGCCGACCGTGACGCCCGAGGACAACACCGTCGACGCGGTGCCGATGCCGCCCTTGAGGACCCCGGCGTGCGCCCCGGCCCCCGCGCCGACGGATCCCCGCGCGACGTCGCGTCCGGCGGATCGCGCTGCAGCGTATCCGAATTCGGCGTCGGGCCGCAGCGACCAGTCGCCGACGGTCAGGTCGAAGACCACCGCCGCGGGCACGATCGGCACGACCTTGTCGCCGGTGCCGTCGTCGAACCGCACGCCCCGCCGATGTTCCTCCAGCCACCTCATCACGCCGTCGGCGGCCGCCAGACCGTACGCGCTGCCGCCGGTCAGCAGTACCGCGTCGACGAGCCGGACGGTGTTGGAGGGGTCGAGCAGATCGGTCTCACGGGTGCCCGGCGCGCCGCCGCGGACATCGACGGAGCCGACCGTGCCCGGGGGCGTCAGCACGACCGTGCTGCCGGTGGCCCAGCCCGACTCGCGGGTGGCGTCCGCGCACAGCCGGTGATAGTGGCCGACGAGGATGCCGGCGACGTCGGTGATCGAACCGGTCTGGGGGGAGCTCACCGGTTCAGCGCTTCCCCGTCAGCGCGACCACCAGATACTCCTGCATCACGGTCAGCCACTGGTAGACGTCGAGGTGCCCCGCCAGCGGGTGATCATCGGGCAGCCGGTCCGGTCCGTCCGGACCGATGCCCAGCATCGTGCCCAGCGCGAGGCGCACATCGTTCACCGCGGCGATCCACGCGTTCGCGTCGTCCTTCGTCAGCTCGAACCGGCCGCCGCCCTGCGGGATCGTGCGCAGCAGCCGCTGAGCCGCCTCGCGCTTGGCGTCGATGATGGCCGGCTCGTGCAGGCTGCGAAGCGCGGCGTTGAGGCTTTCGGCGTTGGCCGACCCGGCCGGGTGGCTGCGTTCGGAACGATAGAAATCCGGCAGCAGCCGGGCCATCGTGGCGTCCTCCGGCCGTCGGGAATTGCCGGTCCTGATGCCGGTGATCGCCTGCAGCTCGTCGGACGGTGCCGATGATTCGCGGTCTTCGAGCATCGCAAGCAGCGAGGCCACCAGGTTGTGCAGCAGCGACGCCTCGTGGGAGGCCAGCGCCGAGCGGAAGCGCAGGCCGTCAGCGGTCTCGACCCGCTTCCATTTGCGCACCGTTGCGTCGTCTCCCGAGGCCGATCAGCGATCTTGCTGCAGCGTGGCCCACAGGCCAGCGGCGTGGAGCTTGGACACGTCGACCTCCATGGAGTCCCGGCTGCCCGCCGACACCACCGCTTTGCCTTCGTTGTGCACCTGCAACATCAGCTTCGTGGCGTGCGGTTCGGTGTAGCCGAACAGCTTCTGGAAGACGTAGGTCACGTAAGTCATCAGGTTCACCGGGTCATCCCAGACGATCGTCACCCACGGCGTGTCCGCGGCGTCGACCGGAGCGACGTCGCGCTCCTCGCGGGTTCCCGGCCGGGTCCGCGCTGGGGTAACCATGCGCCAAGGATACCGAGGGCGGCCGACACAGCTTGCCGCCGCCCGGGGCAAGGATCAGCGCGGTAAGAGACGCGCCAGCCGATACCGTTACCTGTGTGAGCGCACACGCGGCGCCGACCGCGCTGCTGACCGACAAGTACGAGCTGACGATGCTGTCGGCAGCGCTGCGCGACGGAACCGCCCATCGGCAGACCACGTTCGAGGTGTTCGCCCGGCGGCTGCCGGAGGGCCGGCGCTACGGCGTCGTGGCCGGCACCGGGCGTTTCTTGGAAGCGTTGTCGGAGTTCAGGTTCGACGAGGAGGTGTTGGCGTCGCTGCGCGGCTTTCTGGACCGCGAGACCATCGACTACCTCGCCGGCTACCGGTTCGGCGGCGACGTCGACGGCTATCCCGAAGGCGAGTTGTACTTCCCGGGCTCGCCGGTGCTGTCGGTGCACGGCACGTTCGGCGAGTGCGTGGTGCTGGAGACGCTCGCGCTGTCGATTCTCAACCATGACACTGCGATAGCGTCCGCGGCCGCGCGCATGGTGTGGGCGGCCGACGGACGTCCGCTCATCGAAATGGGCTCGCGCAGAACACACGAGGACGCCGCCGTCGCCGCCGCGCGGGCGGCCTACATCGCCGGCTTCGCCGGCTCGTCGAACCTGGAGGCGCAGCGCCGCTACCGTGTGCCGGCGCTGGGCACCAGCGCGCACGCGTTCACGTTGTTGCACTCCACGCCCGACGGACCTGACGAACGGGCCGCGTTCCGCGCCCAGATCGAAGCGCTGGGCGTCAATACCACGCTGCTGGTGGACACCTACGACATCACCCGAGGCGTGGAGAACGCAGTCCAGGTGGCCGGGACAAGGCTGGGCGCCGTGCGCATCGACTCCGGCGACCTCGGGGTGCTGGCCCGCCAGGTGCGCCGACAACTCGACACGCTGGGCGCCGCGCACACCAGGATCGTCGTGTCCGGCGACCTCGACGAGTTCGCGATCGCCGCGTTGCGCGCCGAACCGGTGGACAGCTACGGGGTCGGCACGGCGCTGGTCACCGGGTCGGGCGCACCGACCGCCGGCATGGTGTACAAACTCGTCGAGGTCGACGGCATGCCGGTCGAAAAGCGCAGTACCCACAAGGAATCCCACGGCGGCCGCAAGCAGGCGATGCGGCTGGCGCAGCCGACTGGCACGATCGTGGAGGAAGTCGTCTTCCCCGCCGGGGCGCCGCCCGCGGTGTCCGAGCAGAGCCGCATCGTGACGGTGCCGTTGGCCAGCTCCGGGCGGCCGGTGGCCGACGACGACCTCGACGCGGCCAGGGCGCGGGTGGCCGCCGGGCTGAAAACCCTGCCGTGGGAGGGCCTCAAGCTGTCGCGTGGCGAACCGGCCATCCCGACCAGGATGATGCCGCCGACCAAGGAGGGGCCACGGTAACCGAGCTGCTGGCCACCGCCGTTGACGCGCTGGGCGGCAGCGAACGCAAGGGCCAGATCGAGATGGCCGAAGCGGTGGCGCATGCCTTCGACACCTGCGAGCATCTTGCCGTGCAGGCCGGCACCGGCACCGGCAAGTCGCTGGCCTACCTGGTGCCGGCGATAGCCCGCGCGGTCGGGACCGACACCCCGGTGGTGGTGTCCACGGCGACGATCGCACTGCAGCGACAGCTCATCGCCAGGGACCTGCCGCGGCTGGCCGACTCGCTCGCGGACTCGCTGCCGCGGCCGCCACGGTTCGCGATCCTCAAGGGACGCGGAAATTATCTGTGCCTGAACAAGATCCACAACGGCTCCGAGGATGCTGCGCCGCAGGACGCGCTGTTCGCGCCGGTGTCCGCGCTGGGCCGCGACGTGGCGCGACTGACCGCGTGGTCGTCGAGCACCGAAACCGGCGACCGCGACGAGCTGGTGCCGGGCGTGGCCGACCGGTCCTGGGCGCAGGTCAGCGTGTCGGCCCGGGAGTGCCTCGGGGCGGGCCGCTGTCCCTTCGGCACACAGTGTTTCGCGGAGAAAGCCCGCGCGCTGGCCGGCCGGGCCGACGTGGTCGTCACCAACCACGCGTTGCTGGCCATCGACGCGCTCGCCGAGGCGGCGGTGCTGCCCGAGCACGACCTGCTCGTCGTCGACGAGGCCCACGAACTCGTCGACCGGGTCACCGCGGTGGCCACCGGAGAGCTGACGCCGGCCGCCCTCGGGCTCGCGCAACGACGAGTCAGCCGCCTGGTCGGGCCCGAGCTGAGCGAGCGCCTGGAGGCCGCGGCCACGACCTTTTCGTCGGCGATCCACGACGGTTCGCCCGGTCGCGTCGATCACCTCGACGATGAGATGACCGCCTACCTCGCGGCGCTCCGGGACGCTGCCACCGCCGCCCGCCGGGCGATCAACACGGCCCCCGGCGACGCCAAGGCCGCCGCCGCGCGGGCCGAGGCGATCGCCGGCCTCGAGGACATCGCCGACACCTGCGCGCGGATCCTGGAGTCGTTCGGCGTCGCGATCACCGAGCGCACCGACGTGGTGTGGCTCGACCACGAGGACAACCGGGGATCGGTGCGGCCCGTGCTGCGCGTCGCGCCGCTCTCGGTGGCGGGCCTGCTGCGCAGCCGGCTGTTCGGCCGCGCCACCACGGTCCTGACCTCGGCGACGCTCACCCTCGGCGGCTCGTTCGATGCGATGGCCTCGGCGTGGGGGTTGGCCGACGAGTCCGTCCAGTGGCGCGGTATCGACGTGGGATCGCCGTTCTCCCACGCCAAGTCGGGGATTCTCTACGTCGCACGCCACCTGCCGCCGCCCGGCCGCGACGGCACCGGCTCCGCCGAGCAGCTCGCCGAGATCGCCGCGCTGATCAGCGCCGCCCGCGGCCGCACACTCGGCTTGTTCTCGTCGATGCGGGCCGCCAAGACCGCAGCGGAGGCGATGCGGGAACGGCTGGAGACGCCGGTGCTCTGCCAGGGCGACGACTCGACCGGCGCACTTGTCGAGCGGTTCGCCGCCGACCTGGAGACGTCATTGTTCGGCACCCTGTCGCTGTGGCAGGGCGTCGACGTGCCCGGCCCTTCGCTGTCGCTGGTGGTCATCGACCGCATTCCGTTCCCGCG